>Ga0209579_10000952_pt1 | contig 25217 bp, 27 predicted proteins | sample Coa_R1_2_FD_187152 | JGI IMG/M metagenome (GOLD analysis project Ga0209579, IMG submission 187152) | Surface soil microbial communities from Centralia Pennsylvania, which are recovering from an underground coalmine fire - Coalmine... | ecosystem: Environmental > Terrestrial > Soil >... | reverse complement strand
CCACTCTTTTGGCAAACAGCTTGGCAAAGGCGCGCTTGGCGTTGAGCCCGGTACCCACCGCCGTGCCACCCTGCGCCAGCGGGTAGAGTTCCTTGAGGCCGGCTTTCACGCGTGCGATGCCGGACTTGACTCGCGCCGCATAGCCGGAAAATTCCTGGCCCAGGGTAAGGGGGGTCGCGTCCTGTGTATGGGTACGGCCAATCTTGGCGATGGAGGCGAACGCCTTCGTTTTCACCTCCAGTGCTGCGTGCAAATGGGCTAGGGCCGGCAACAGGCGATGGACGATTTCCTGCGCAGCCGCGATATGCATGGCCGTCGGGAAGCTGTCGTTCGACGATTGGCTCAAGTTGACTTGATCGTTGGGGTGGATCGGCGATTTCGTCCCCAACTTGGCCCCCAGCTTTTCATTGGCGCGGTTTGCGATCACCTCATTGACGTTCATGTTGGTCTGGGTTCCGGAACCAGTCTGCCAGACAGCAAGCGGAAACTGATCGTCGAGCTTCCCGTCGATGATCTCCTGCGCCGCCGCCATGATCGCCTTGGCGCGGCGATCGTCGAGCGATCCGAGTTCGAGGTTGGTTTGCGCTGCCGCGAGCTTAACGATAGCGAGCGCCGCGATCAGCGGGCGGGGCATGCGCTCCTCTCCGATGCGGAAATTGAGCCGGGACCGCTCGGTCTGCGCGCCCCAATAGCGATCGGCCGGCACCTGGATGGGGCCGAATGAATCAGTTTCGGTGCGGGTCTTCATCGGCGAAGAACGGCTTCACCTCCGCTCGTCCCCGCGTAGGCGGCGACCCAGTTGTTGGATTGCCGCTTAAGCGGGTATGAGCGGAAAAAATGCATCACACGAATCTGTCCTACTTCTTCCTGAACCGATCGAGGCTGACAACTTCGCCCCCCTCGGCGTTCGGTGTTTCCTCTTTAGCTTCGGGTGCCCGTAATGCATCGGCCTTTTTCGACTCCGCGCTGCGACGAGAAGCGGGCTCAGCAGATTTTTCAGTTGCCCCACTTGCACTGTCCTCTGCGTCGCCCGTTGCCGTCTCGGCGGTCTCGAATTGAAAGCCGAATTGCACCGCCGGATCGAAAAACGCGCTCACCGCCTCGAACGGCACCGTCAGCCGCTCGGGTATGCCGCTGAACGCAAGGCCGACATCGAACGCTTCTTCGCGCACAGTCAGATCCCAGAATTGATGCTGGAGAATGATTGTCATGGTTTGCGGATATTGCGCGCGCACCCGCTCTGGCAACCGCACGCCGGGTGCCGTGGTCATAAACGTGATCTTGAAATGGTGCTCGCCCGGCAGGCCCTTCTTGGCCACATCCGCCAGCACCGTGCGCATCACTCCCCGCAAGGCGGTCTGGGTCAGCAAGTCGTAGCGGATGAAATCTTCGGGCATGCCAGTAATCGGTGGTCAGTAATCAGATAGGAGATAGGCCTAAATTGATAGAGGTCCAGATGGCGCGGTCGTCCGATGACGATTACTGAATCCCTGGGAAAGTGGAGGCTTCTGTTGCCAGGTGCCTCCGAACCCCGCCTAGCGGAGCTTAACCCGCTAGGGCTTTAGTCGGTCTTTCGAGCTGCATTACGCAGCCAGAGCAACCGGAGCATAGTTGTCGTTGGCAACTATGAATTTGGCCCGATAACGACGGAACCATCCCGAGCAAAAGCACGCCCTTTACGCCCTCGTCGATCCTATTTCGACCCCGTGATTGGTGGAGTCGCCGGGTACCGCCCCCGGGTCCGAAAGGTTTATTACGACGGCCGTTTATCGCCATAGCTGGCTTGCGCCAGCCGAAGAAATATAGGGGCAAAAGGTTGCCGAAAAAAGAGCGCTGGAAAGGCCGCTAAAGCTCATTTCCGGCGGCCAAGCCCGCCGCGATCTGACCGATGAACGTTCCTGAGTCCCATCGGAAGAGTTTCCAACGTGACCTTGCGCCCGCTTCGTCGGCTGCTCATTTGGCGTTAGACTCCCCTCCGACTCGGCCGCCAACGCACAAGTACCCGATGCGCCAATATCTCGATTTGATGGAACGCGTGCTTGCTGAGGGCGTGGAAAAGCGCGATCGCACCGGGATCGGTACGTTGTCGATCTTCGGCCATCAGATGCGCTTCGACCTGTCCCGTGGCTTTCCGCTGGTCACTACCAAGAAGCTGCACGTCAAATCCATCATTTACGAGCTCTTGTGGTTCCTACGCGGCGACACCAACGTCAAATATCTCAACCAGCATGGCGTCACCATCTGGGACGAATGGGCCGATGAGAACGGCGACCTCGGCCCGATCTACGGAAAGCAGTGGCGCTCATGGCCTGCGCCCGACGGCCGCACGATCGATCAAATGGCCGACGTGTTGGCGGAAATCCGTCGCAACCCCGGTTCGCGCCGGCTGATCGTCACCGCATGGAATCCGGCGGAGATCGAGGCCATGGCGCTGCCGCCGTGCCACTGCCTGTTTCAGTTCAACGTCGCCGGAGGCACGTTGTCGTGCCAGCTCTATCAACGTTCGGCCGACGTGTTTCTCGGCGTACCTTTCAACATCGCGTCCTACGCCCTACTGACGCTGGTGGTCGCTCATGTGAGCGGGCTCAAGCCCGGCACGTTCATTCACAGCTTGGGCGACGCGCATCTTTATCTGAATCATTTGGAGCAGGCGCGCTTGCAACTGCAGCGCAGTCCTCGGTCGCTTCCTACATTGCGCATCAATCCCGCTGCGACCGATTTGTTTGCATTGCGCTACGAGGATTTTGTACTCGAAGGATACGATCCGCACCCACACATCAAGGCCGCGGTCGCGGTGTGAGGATGGACGTTATCTTGGTTGCGGCCATTGCCGAGAATGGCGTTATCGGTCGCGATAACGCGCTGCCGTGGCGACTCAAATCGGACATGGTACATTTCCGCGCGGCGACCATGGGCAAGCCCGTGATCATGGGGCGCAGGACTTATCTGTCGATCGGCAAACCACTGCAGGGCCGCACCACAATCGTAGTGAGCCGTGACGTCACATTCGCCGCGGCGGGGGTTGTGGTCGCGCAAAGTCTTGAGGCCGCATTGACGACGGCGCGCGGCGACGCGTTGCGGCGGAATGTTGGCGCGATCGTGATCGCGGGCGGCGCGGACATCTACGAGCGGGCCATGCCGCACGCGACGCGCCTTCTCATTACGCACGTTCGCATTCACGTTGACGGCGACGCACGCTTTCCAACGATTGATCCAAAGCTGTGGCGAGAAATCGATCGTGAGGAGCGTGAAGCAGGCGCCGAGGACGCCGCCCCCTTCGCTTTCGTGAGTTACGAGCGCGCGCCGGTTGGCGTGCCTAATATGGCCTAGCGGCACCTCGTAAGCTTCGGATCGTCGTTAAGAATTTTTCTCGGGCCTGCCCGTGTAACATGACTTTGCGTTGCAACGGACCCGGCACTCCCTTATATCCCGCGAACCCGGGGGCGGTTCAGCCGGCTCGCCGGTGCTCAGGAGAGATTTGATGCCGTGGAGCAATCAGTCCGGTGGCCCGTGGAGTTCGGGGCCGCGGGGACCCTGGGGCTCGGGTCCGCAGCAGCAGGGCCCCCGACCGCCGGATCTTGAAGAGTTTTTGCGCCGCAGCCAGGACAGGCTGCGCGGCGTGCTGCCGGGAAATTTCGGCGGCCGCGGCATCGCGCTGATAGTGCTTGCCGCGATCGCGCTGTGGGGCTTCTCCGGCTTCTTCCGCGTCGAGCCGGATGAGCTCGGCGTTGTGCTGCGTTTCGGAAAATTCGTTCGCGAAGTAGGGCCGGGTCTTAACTATCACTTACCCTATCCGATCGAGACCGCGCTCACGCCTCCGGCGTTGCGCGTCAACAAGACCGACGTCGGCATCCTCATCAGCGACGACACCGGCCGCGGCGGCAAGCGTGAGGTGCTGGAGGAAAGCCTGATGTTGACCGGCGATGAGAATATCGTCGATGTCGATTTCTCCGTGCTGTGGAGAGTCAAGCCGGACGGAGTGGGCGATTATCTGTTCAACATCCAGAATCCGGAAGGCACTGTGAAGGCCGTGGCCGAAAGCGCCATGCGCGAGGTTATCGGGCACGACAATGCCCAGCCGCTTCTGACTGGTCTGCTCGAAACTCTTCCGACCGAGGTACAGGACCTGATGCAGAAGACGCTCGACTCTTACGGGTCCGGGATTCTTGTTCAGACAGTCAATTTGCAGAAGGTCGACGTGCCATCTGAAGTCATCGACTCGTTCCGCGACGTGCAGGCGGCCCGTTCCGATCTTGAGCGCCTTGCCAACGAGGCGCAGACCTATGCCAACCGGGTCGTGCCCGAAGCTAAAGGCCGAGCCGCCAAGATCGTGCAGGACGCCCAAGCCTATAAGGCGCAAACAGTGGCCGACGCCAGAGGTCAGACCTCGCGCTTCTTGCAGATCTACGAGCAATACAAGAAGGCGCCCGATATCACCCGCCAGCGCATGTATCTGGAAACCATGGAGCACATTTTCGCCGGCACCGACAAGACGATTGTCGATACCGGCACGCAGGGGCCGGGTGTGGTGCCTTATCTGCCGTTGACGGAAGTCGGCAAGTCACCGCAGGGTCCGGCTCCGACTGCGCCGCCTACGGGAGGCAAGCCATGAGGTTGAATCTCACTGGAGGCGCCGTCGCCGTCATTTTGCTTTTGGCGGTCATCGTCGGTTACAGCACGTTCTTTACCGTCGACCAGACAAGTCAGGCGATCGTAGTGCGCCTGGGACAGCCGGTGCGCGTGATCACCGATCCCGGCCTCAACGTGAAAGCGCCGTTCATCGACAGCGTCATCTATATCGACAAGCGCATCCTCAACGTGGAATCGCAGGCGCAAGAGGTGAATGTGCAGAGCCAAGACAAGGCGATCACCGACCAAGTCGGCGAACGTCTCGTTGTCGATGCATTCGCACGTTACCGCATCGTCGATGCACTGAAGTTTTATCAGGCGGCTGGTCCGAACGGCGCCAGTGCCCAGCTTCGCATCTTTCTCAATTCGGCGCTGCGGCGCGTACTCGGCGATGCCACGTTGCCGGACGTGGTGCGCAACAAGCGCGAAGAGCTGATGGCGCAGATACGCGACCAGCTCGATCAGGTGGCTAAACAATTCGGCATCCACGTCGTCGACGCGCGAATCCGCCGGGCCGACCTGCCGTTGAAAAACAGCGAGGCCGTTTATGCGCGCATGCAGACTGAGCGTCAGCGCGAAGCCGCCGAGTTCCGCGCCGAAGGCAGTCAGAAGAGTCAGGAAATCAAGGCCAAGGCTGACCGTGACGTGACGATCATTATCGCCGACGCGAACCAGCAATCCGAGCAGATCCGCGGCGAGGGCGATGGCGAGCGCAACAGCATCTTCGCTAGCGCCTATGGGCAGGATCCGGGATTCTTCACGTTCTATCGCTCCATGCAGGCCTATGAACGCAGTTTGCAAAAAGGCGATACAAACTTGGTGCTCAAGCCCGATTCGGACTTCTTTCGTTACTTCGGCGATCCCAACGGTAGAGGTGCTGTGCAAGCCGGCGCAGCGCCGACGTCGGCGCATCCGGACGCGCACGCCACCGCGCCGGCGTCCGGCCGCACTGACGCGCGTGCCGCCGCCACCCCGCCCGGCCGATAGCTTTGAGCGTTTTCGGAACCTCCCAGCAGCAAGCGGGCTCCGGCGTCGATGTCCGATTTTCTGGCCGCGCTGGGCTTGTTCTTTGTAATTGAGGGGATTTGCCTCGCTGCGTTTCCCCTGAGCGCGAAACGCGCCATGGCCACCATTCTCGCCATGCCTGACGCCCCGTTGCGCGTGGCCGGCATCGTCTCTGCGGTGGTCGGCTTGATCATAGTGTGGTTTGTGCGCGGATGAGGCAGGCTTGCGAAAACGTCCGGGGTCTTCGCACAAGACGAGGTTAAGGAAGCCTCAACAATGGGTCGCTTTTCCGCCTAAATCCGGTTCCTTATGGACGTTCGACGGTTATTCCCTTGCCTCCCGCACGGGACGGGAGCACTTAATCCTCATGAGCCGCTGTTAGGAGCGCTGAGAACCATGCTTCGCCAATTCCGGTTTCGCCACTTTGCCCGCTTCATGCGGCACGACGCGGCCATCGCCGCGATTGCGGTGGCGATCATCATCTTGCCGGCAAGACCTGCGGCAGCCCGCGGACCTGAAAACATCGCTGATGTGGCCGAACAGGTCATCGGCGCGGTGGTCAACGTGTCGACCTCTCAGAAGGTCGACTCCCACATCGGGAACCTGCCCGACCTGCCGCCCGGTTCGCCGATGGAGAAGTTTTTCGACGATTTTTTCAAGCACCATCACGGCGACAGCAATGACGGCGATAACGAGCCGCATCGCGTCAACTCGCTGGGGTCGGGCTTCATCATCGATCCTTCCGGCCTGGTCGTGACCAACAATCACGTCATTGCCGACGCCGACGAGATCAGCGTGATCCTCAACGATGGCACCAAGCTCAAGGCCGACTTGGTCGGCAAAGACACGAAGAGCGATCTGGCGGTTTTGCGTGTTCACACGGACAAGCCGCTTAAGTCGGTGAAGTTCGGAGATTCGGACAAGCTGCGGCTCGGTGAGTGGGTGATTGCAATCGGCAATCCGTTCAGCCTCGGCGGCTCGGTAACGGCCGGCATCGTCTCGGCGCGCAACCGTGACATCAATTCGGGTCCGTACGACAATTACATTCAGACCGACGCGGCCATCAATCGCGGCAATTCCGGCGGCCCGCTGTTCAACCTCAACGGCGAGGTCATCGGCATCAATACCGCGATCATTTCGCCCTCGGGCGGCTCCATCGGCATCGGCTTTGCGATTCCGTCGGACAGCGCGATGCCCGTGATCGATCAGTTGCAGAAATACGGCGAGGCTCGGCGCGGATGGCTCGGCGTACGCATTCAACAAGTGACCGACAACCTCGCCGAAAGTCTGGACCTCGGTTCGGCGCGCGGCGCGCTTGTTGCCGGCCTTGATGATAAGGGTCCGGCCAAGCCTGCGGGCATGCAGCCGGGCGATGTCGTAGTGAAGTTTGACGGTCACGACGTCAAGGAGATGCGCGACCTGCCGCGTATCGTCGCTGACACGCCGGTCGGTAAGGAGGTCGACGTCGTCGTTGTCCGCAAGGGCAAGGAACAAACTCTCAAGGTCACGATCGGCCGCCTTAAGGAGGACAAGAAGGTGGCCGAGGTCGAGACTAAGAAAGACGCAGTGCCGCCGCAGAAGTCGGTCGTGCAAAAGACGTTGGGGCTCGAATTATCCAGTCTCACCGAAGACGTGCGCAAGAAGTTCAAGATCCGCGATGACGTTAAGGGCGTCGTTGTCACTGGGGTCGATCCGGGCGCGGCCAGCGATCAGCCCGACAAGCATCTCGCGGCTGGCGACGTTATCGTCGAAGTACAGTACCAGGGTGTCGGCACTCCGGCCGATCTGCAAAAGCGCATCGACGATCTCAAGAGCCAGGGAAAAAAGGTCGCCGTGCTGCTGGTCGCCAACGCGGACGGCGAGACGCGCTTCGTTGCGCTGCCGCTGCAATAGCGATACGGCGGCGGTCAGTCCAGTACGTGACTAACCATGCCGTCGGCGAGCTTCGGCTCGAACCAGGTCGATTTCGGCGGCATGATTTTTCCGGCGTCGGCGACGGCCATGAGATCGCCCATCTGCGTCGGGTAGAGCGCGAACCCAACGGCCATCCTGCCTGACTGTACCAGCCGCGCCAGTTCCTCCAGACCGCGAGCGCCGCCTACGAAGTCGATGCGCTTGTCGGTGCGCGGATCGGTAATGCCGAAAATCGGCTCGATAATGTTGCGCGAGAGCAGTGTGATCGGGAGCCGCTCGATCGGGTCGGCGGAGCGCATCTCGTGCGCCGCGTCGTCACCACGTAGCGCGAGCCGGTACCAGCGGCCCGCAAGATACATCCCGAGTTCGCCAGCAGCCGCCGGCCGCACCGGCTGATCGCTCGGCGCGACCGCGTAGCGTTCCCGCAGCTTGCCGAGCAGTTGGTCAGGGCTCAATCCGTTCAAATCGCGCAGCACGCGGTTGTAGTCGAGGATCGTCATTTGCTGCTGCGGAAAGAGCACAGCCAGGAAATAGGAGTGCGAGCCTTCACCGCCGCGCGCCTTCGCGACCCTCGCTGCCGCCGCTGAGCGGTGATGACCGTCGCCGATGTAGAGCGCCGGTAACGAGTCGGCCGCATGGGTCAGGCTCGCGATCCGTGAGGGGTCGTTGACGACCCAAAGCTGGTGGCGCACGCCGTCATCAGCCGTCATGTCGACCGTGGGCGTACCGGAAGAGGCGTCCGCCAACATGGCATCGATCTGCGGTGCCGTTGGGTATGCGATCATCACCGGCCCGGTCTGGGCATTGACCGCCTCGATCTGGCGTACGCGATCGTCCTCCTTGGCCGGAGTCGTCAGTTCGTGCCTGCGGATGCGATTGGTGGCGTAGTCGGCGAGTGAAGCGATCGCCGCAAGCCCGGTTTGGCTGCGGCCGCGCCAAGTCAGCCGATACACATAATAGAACGGCTTGTCGTCGCGGACGAGAATGCCGGCGGCGATCATGCGCTGCAAATTTTCGGCGGCCTTGGCGTAGACGGCGGGATCGAAAGGATCAGTCGAAGGATCAAGATCAATTTCCGCCTTGGAAACGTGCAAAAAACTCCAGGGCTTGCCCGCCGCCCGCACGCGGGCCTCATCGCTGGAAAGCACATCGTAGGGCGGGGCCAACACTTCGGCGGCGCGTCCCGGCGCCGGACGAAGGGCGCGAAAGGGTCTAATCAGAGTCACAGGGCCTCGCTCACGAAAGCAAACTCGGTGTAGGGATCGGTGCGGCTTCTGCCGTGTCGGGCGATTTAATTCGCGCTAAAACGGACTACGTCAACCCCGTGAGCAAACCCGAGACCATTCTCATTGCCGGGCCGACGGCGAGCGGCAAATCCGCGCTCGCATTGGCGCTTGCAGAAAAATTGGGCGCCGAAATCGTCAATGCCGACTCCATGCAGGTTTATCGCGACCTGCGCATCATCACGGCGCGGCCGAGCCTGGAGGACGAGCAGCGCGTCCCGCATCGGCTCTATGGTCACGTCGATGCGGCGGAGAATTTTTCCGTCGGCCGCTGGTGCGAGCAGGCTGCTGCGGTGCTCGCCGCGGCGCAGCGCAGCGACCGCCCGGTCGTCGTTGTCGGAGGCACGGGCCTCTACTTCAATGTGCTTACGCGCGGGATTGCCGCTGTGCCGCCGATCCCGGTGGAAGTTCGCAGACAAGTGCGCGAGGGACTCGCAAGCGACGGCGTTGCGGCGCTCTATGCCGAACTTAACAGGCACGATCCGGCTGCGGCGGCGCAGCTGAAGCCAGGCGACCGGGCACGCATCACCCGCGCACTCGAAGTGGTGCTGGCGACCGGACGCTCGTTGCACGACTGGCACGAGCACAACAAGCCGCCGGGCCTCGACGCCACGGGCGCCGTCAAAATCTTTCTCAGGCCGGAGCGTGATGAGTTGTTGCGCCGCATCGATGTGCGCTTTGACGCCATGATGGCGGCAGGCGCGCTCGATGAGGTACGAGCATTGGCGGCGCGCAATCTCAACCCTAACCTGCCCGCCATGAAGGCGCACGGCGTGCCCTGGCTCGTTCGTCATTTGAATAGCGAGATCGCGCTCAAGCAGGCCGTCGAGGAAGCAAAGCGCGACACGCGCCGATACACCAAGCGTCAGGCCACATGGTTCCGCAACCAGCTTCCGGATTTTGCCTGGGTCGAGCCCGAACGCGCGCCCGCCGAGATCGAAGCTCAGTTGCGAGCCTTGTCGAAGTGACGCAGTCGCCGCATCCACCTTGCGGCAGAGCCGGCAAACGGGCAAACATCGCTGCCCGGTTCGCGGATTCGGACCGAAACAAATAGACGTGCACGGGAGGAATCATGACTTTTGCGCGCGCGCTCGCCGCTGCCATCGTGGCCGCATGCCTTTCGCTGACTGGCGCCGCTTCGGCGCAAAATTATCCTGAACGTCCCGTTACGATGATTGTGCCGTTCCCGCCCGGCGGAGCGACCGACACCATTGCGCGCATCATCCAGGACCCGATGCAGAAAGCTTTGGGCCAGCCCATCGTAATCGACAACATCGGCGGCGCTGGTGGCATGATTGCCGCCGCCAAAGCCGCACGCGCCGACCCCGACGGCTACACCATCCTGCTCCACCAGGTGGCGTTGGCGGCCGGCGTGTCGATGTATCCAAATTTGACGTTCGATGCCGAGAAGGATTTTACCGCGGTCGGTCTCATCAACACTGCTGCCTCGACACTGGCCGGGCGGCCGACGCTGCCTCCGAACAATTTCAAGGAACTGTTGGCCTGGATGAAAGAGCCCGACCAGAACGTCAAGATCGGGCATTCCGGGGTCGGCTCTTATGCGCATTTGGCCAGCGTGCTGATGGTGGAGGAGCTAGGCATTAAAGCCACGCTGATTCCGTATCGGGGCGCCGGTCCGGCGATGGTCGACTTGTTGGCGGGTCAAGTGGATCTTGAGTCGCAGTCGGCGATCGTCTCCGCGCCGCTCGTCAAGACCGGCAAGGTCAAGGCTTATGCCATCATCGGCCGCAAGCGCTTTGCCGGACTGCCTGATCTGCCGACCATGGGCGAACTCGGCTACAAGAAGCTCGATATCGATTTCTGGCACATGCTGCTGGTGCCGGCGAAGACGCCGCGTCCGATCGTCGATAAGATCAATGCTGCGCTGCGTGTCGCCCTCAACGATGCCAAGGTGAAAAAGCTCTTTGACGATGGCGGCATGGATGAATACTTGCCCGAGGAGGAAACACCCGCGGCCGCGGCCACCATGCTCACGCGCGAAATCGGGTTCTGGGGCGGTCTGATCCGCGCCAACCACATCACCCAGTAGGATTTTTGTCTGTTGCCGCAGCGGAATCTCGTGCGCGCGACATGGGCCCGCTCGGCGTGCTGTTCTTCGAACGGCTGGGCGCGGGCGTGACGCGAACGATCTACCCCTTGCCGTAAAAGTCCGGCACGGGAACGCCCTTCGTAATCGCCTCGATGCGGGCGTCTTCCGCCTTCTTTTTCTTCTCGCAGAGTTCCAGCACGCGCATGATGTCGGCCCGCGGGATGAAGCACACGCCAGTGTCGTCGGCGACAACCAGATCGCCGGGGTTCACCCGCACGTCGCCCATCTGAATCTCGCCGTTGATCTCGACGGTTTCGAGCCGCCACTTGCCCGTGGCCGGCGTGATCTCGCTCGCCCAGACCGGATAGCCGATAGAACGGGAATGGCGAACGTCGCGCACGCCGCCCATGACGATGGCGCCGCGTTCGCCTTGCCGCTGGCCCGTATACGATGAGATGCCGCCCATGTTGGACATGCCGGCGACGCCGGAGATCACCAGCACATCGCCATCCTCGGCGAGATTGTGCGCCTCGAACTCAGCCATACGGTTGACGTGAGTGCCGGCCTTGAGCGGATCAGAGCGTTGGCGAATGTTGCGTACCGTGAGCGCCGGGCCGACGATCAGCTTGCCGGGGAGTGTGGGCTTGAGCACGCTCGCCCCGATGATGCCTTCGGGCACACCCAGTTCATCCATCACGTCCGAGATCAGACTCGTGCATTCGCCGAGCGCCAAGTAGCGCTCCACCGACCCGGCTGGCGGTTTCGGTGTCGATTGCATGCGGACGCGGTCGGCAGCGATCCGGCCAGTGAGCTTCTTCTCGGGCATGGCGGATGTTTCCTCTGAATTTACGCTCAAGGTGGCACAGTCACCCGTGACAGGCGAGGGCGAGGGTATCGATTTTGCAGCCGTGGCGAGGCAAGATACCCACGCAAGCTGAGAGGGAACGTCTCCATGCTGGATATTCGCAAATCTTTGATGCTGCGCGAGGTGCTGACGTCCGACATGGGAAAGAGCGGCGAGCGCCCCATCGTCCGAGCAGTCGCGCTGGCCGTAATCGGCAATCCCTATGCCGGTCGCTATGTTGAGGATCTGACCCAGCTGTTCCAGGCGGGCCGCGCCCTGGGCGAGAAATTCATGGCTGATCTCGTTCGCATGCTCCCGCAAAGTCCGACGTCTTACGGCAAGGGCGCGATCGTTGGGCTCAACGGCGAGTTCGAGCACGGCGGCGCCTGCATTCACCCGATGCTCGGCAAGCCGATGCGAGCGGCCGTGGGCGGCGGCAAGGCCGTCATCCCCGCCAACGTCAAGGTCGCGCCGGCTGGCACCAGCCTCGACGTGCCGCTCACGCACAAAGACGATTCCTGGGCGTTCGATTATTTCGATACGATAACGGTGTCGATGCCGGACGCGCCGAAGCCGGACGAGATAGTAGTGGTGATGGCGGTTGCGGACGGCGGCCGGTTGCTGCCGCGCTGCGGACAAGCGCCGCAATAGGCTCAAGGCCGGGGTCCGACAACGACGAATCTCAAGCAATCCGAAGAATCGCGCGGCCGTCGAGCGGGCACAATAGAGCGTCAAGTGAGCTCACGCATTCAGTGAACGCGGGCCATCCCCCCGGAGAGAGACTTTTATTCGTCCCACGCCTGGACGGCTGTCTGCCGCACGATCTTGCCGTCCTTGAGTTCAAGCATCGCAGCGCAGAATACTTTGCCACCCTCTGGATAGGAGCAGACCTGCGTATAGGCAATTTGCTTCCCGTCGGTGAGACCCGACTCGATCCGGTGCGTCATGGCGCGGCCGCACACATCATCATAATAAGCGGCGATTGCGGCCTTGCCTCTCAGCTCCCGCGGCTTGCTCGGCGAATTATCGTGATCGATGATCCGCAAAATAGCGTTGTCGTCGTAGAGGCTCACGAGCGCTTTGGCTTCGCGGCCCTCGATTGCGCGTTTGAGTTCGGCAACTGAAATGGTGGTAAGCGTCGTCATGGCATCCTCCTCGGCATCGCCATTTGCCCTGCTAACTTCCCGCGGCTGGCGGGATCTAGTGTGAGCTTAGGTAGCTTGCTGCGAGTGCCAGATACGCATTTCGGCGTATGAGATTTCGCCCGTGCCGAATTCCGCTACGCCGCTGATGCTGAGTGGCTATCCGTGGCTTCCAGCGCGCGGATGGCGGCGGCGGTGCGCGTTTCAACGCCGAGCTTCTGGAAGATATGTTCGAGGTGCTTTTGAACGGTACGCGGGCTGATCGTAAGGACAGACGCGATCTCGGGGTTGGTTTTGCCAATGGCGACCAAGGCCAAAATCTCCCGTTCGCGCTCCGTCACGGGTAATCGCTGTAGATCAACGGCTCGTTGCTGGAGACGCTCGCTCTTCATGAGCAAGTACCCGCAGGATGCGCAATGCGTGTCAGGAACAAAATGAACAGTAAGCTTCACTCCGAGCCGTGCGGAGGTGAACTTTTCGCCGCCGTCAATCGCCGGCCGGACGAGACCCCAGTTGCGGCTGCGTGACAGCCACTCCGACAAGGCCTCCGGAATCCGCGCGCCGCCTTCGGTGGAATTCCGCGGAAAAAATTTTTGCAACAGGCGGAGCGCCTCGGGCGGAGCGTCGAGAATTCGCCCGCTCGTGCCGACTTGCATCAATAGCCAGCCGCCGTCGCTTGCGAGACGGCTGACCCGTTTCAGGCCGATGCCGGCCTCCTCGCAGGCGACAAGATTTCGATACATTGCTGCGAGCGGCCGGCGAACGGCATCGAGCACTGCGCGCTCGCCATCCTTGAAGTCGGCACGGCCGCGGTTGAATACGATGCTGATCACATTTTCCTGGTCGATCCACAGCGGTAGCGCCATGACGTGATTAATGCCGATGCGGCGATAATAGTCCGCATGGAGCGCAGAGTTGCGGAATGCTTTGGCGCTCACGCAATCGGAAATGCGCTGCGTTGGCCCTCCCGGATGCGAACCATGGAACCGGACAAGAGGATGCTCGCGGAAATGCAGATCGAAGGCGGTGCGGTCCGCCGTGGATAGCGTCTCACTCTTGCGGGAGATGACGCGACGCGAACCGCGGGCGAGGTCACATATGCTCAGCGTGGTCAAATCGGATGCGACGACGCCAGTCAGTTGCTCGAGGGCGGCGCGGACGAAAGATTCGCAATCGGCGCTTTGATCGGCAAGCGACTGCATTGCGCCCATGGCGCTGCGAAGGTCGCGTTCGGAAAGCTCGGCGGTCGATACAGCCATGAGCCCGTCCACGCGGGTCGGCAGGTCCGCAAAATAGTGGGGAGCCAACCCGCGAGTTGTCTACCAATCAGTAGGTAACTTGTCAATCAGTAGGTAGGTGCACTATATCGCGGTTGGGGCGGCGCTGCGATTGGCGGAAGGCTGGGAGCATGGCTCAGGTGACGGCGACGGCTCGCAACGGAGATACCGCTCAACGGATATTGGACATCGCCGAGCGGCTGATGCAGGTGCGCGGCTACAATGGATTCAGCTACGCCGATATTGCAGAGACAATGCGTCTCACGAAAGCAAGCCTGCATTATCATTTTCCGAGCAAGTCCGAGCTCGGCCGCCGATTGATGGAGCGCTACACCGAGAACTTTCTCGCCGCGCTCGGCCGAATTGACGCGACCGGCGCCGACGCACATGAAAAGCTGCAGCGCTATGTTTCGATCTACGCTGAGGTGCTGGCCAACAAACGCATGTGCTTGTGCGGCATGCTCGCTGCCGAGTACGCGACGCTGCCCAAGTCGGTGAAAGCCGAGGTGACGCGCTTCTTCGATGCCAATGAGACTTGGCTTGTGGGCCTCCTGCAGGAGGGCAAGCGAAGCAAGGACGTGAGCTTCGGCGGTTCGGCCATAGAGATCGCGCGTACAATTACTGCGTCGCTCGAAGGCGCCATGATGCTGGCGCGTGCCTATGACGACGCCGAGCGTTTCAATCGAGCCGCCCAACGTCTGCTGGCGGATATTGCAGGGTCACCATCCGCCAGAGCGCGCCAGCTAACGACCTGAAAGGCGAACTTCCCACCCTGTCTTATTTGAGAGTGAGGACAGTTTCGCCGGAAACGGCGTCCGTGACGCCTAAGCCCGGTCCCAAATCCTCAAGCGTGTGGCGGAAGCTGTCCAGCGTGCCGATCATGCGGGCTCGGCCGTCCGTAATCGCTTTCATGTCCGGCCATTCGCCGACGAGAACATAGTTTCCTTCGCCGGTTTTGGCGATGAAGCCGCGCAGCAGTCCCGGCCACGCGGCTCTTCCGTTGCGATGGGCGTCGAGAAATGCCTGGTCCATGCCCGGCTTGACGCGAAATCGCACAACATTGATGGCGGTCATGTCGCTACCTCGCTGTGGATCGGGATTTCAGCTTTTGTGGACGTGAGACGCGGTGGCGTAATCCAGCATCCCCTGAAAATCGACGACGACGGCGGCTTCATTGCCGACGACCCAGGCGTCATGGCCGCTCGGCAGCAGCGACACGTCGCCGGGCCGGCAATCGAATTCGGCGCCGTCGTCCATTTTGATCCTCAGCACACCGGCAACGTGGTACTGAAAGTGTGGAGCTTCGCAGCTGTGTGTCTTGACGATCGGCTGCACCGACGTCACCCAGCGCCAACCAGGTTCAAAGACGGCGCGGCCGATCGTGGCGCCGCCGACATTGATCAGCTCCAGCCGGCCTTTCGGAAATTCGCGGACTTCGTCAGGCTTGCCGAAATTCTTCAGTTCGGCCTTGGGTGCTTTCGCGGCTGATGCCTGAGCCATGACAATCTCCTTGCGTGAGACCCGCGGCTAGCGGGATTTTCGCAATACTATGCGGCAGGCCAGGCGCTGCCGAATACGCAAGTCGGCGTACACGGGTCGGGCAGCACGCCAGTCTCATATTGACAATAGATTGTCAGTATGACAATATAGAACCATGAGCACGGCAACCACCTCTCAATCCCCGGTGCCCATTATCGTGGCCCGTATTTACGAGATTGCTGGCCGGTTCCGTGAATATGGCGAGGCAATCGCCCGGACCGTCGGCCAGACCCAGGCGCGCTGGCAAGTGATGAGCGCCGCCTCGGAGCGGCCGCACACAGTGCCGCAGATCGCGCGCGTGCTCGGGGTGACGCGGCAGAACGTGCAGCGCATCGCCGATCTTCTCGTCGCCGAAGGCTCGGCCGAATACCGGCACAATCCAGACCACCGTGCCTCGCCGCATCTCGTGCTCACCAAGGGCGGCCGCTCGGCGCTCGACCAGCTCACCAAAGCGGCCAGCGGCTATCACGCGCGCCTGGCGAGCAAGCTATCGCCGTCGGACGTCGCTTCGATCCATCGCGGGCTGCGCCGCCTGCTCGACGCGCTCAATGACATCGATCCGATCAACTCAAGCAAATAGGAGACGACGATGAATACTCAAACGATCGAGGAATGCATGAAGGCAAGCTTCGCCGATACGCCGTTCCCGCAGGTCGTTCAGCGCCTCGTAGGCGCCGGGGTGCAGTCCTACACCGCCGACTTGGTGAAGCTGCGCAATACCTATTACGGCGTGGCCGCCGAAGCCTATGACGAGCCACTACCGCTCAAGGACGGCCCGGCGATCGCGCCGAAGTTCGATTCCGCAAACGTCGCGGCGACCGTGAAATCCATCCAGCGCGGCGAGATCGGCTACGGCGAGTTCTTGCGCCGCATCATGGACGCGGGCTGCTCGCACTACGAGGTGTTCATCTCCGGCCGCAAGGCGATGTATTTCGGCCGCGCCGGCGATTTCTATACCGAGCCGTTCCCGGGGCAGAAATAGCCACCGGCTATCGGCTGTTACCCGAAGCGAACGCTGATATCTTCGAGTGGGATGCCAGATGCTTTCGCGGTCCAGGTTTGCCCGGCGCTGACCGGCATCGCCAACGTCAAAGTGCCGGTTGAAACGATCTCGCCGGCGCGCAGCGGCGGATTGTGCCGATCTTCCGCGAGCAGTCCAATGAGATGGCTCAAGGCCTTTACCGGGCTCCCGAGCACGAGCGCGCCGCCACCCCGCTGGCTCACGTTGCCGTCGCAATGCAACGTAACTTCGAACGTCGCCAGTTCACGCAGCCACTGCGCCTTGCGCGGCGCGACCGGATGCCGCTTGCCGACCAGGAGGCAGCCGTGGACGCCGTTCGCGGCGACCACATCGGCAGCGGTGAATTTCCAGTCCGGATAAATCGACTGCACGATTTCGTAGCCGAGCGCGACCCAGTCGATACAGTCGAGGAGCGTCTCATCGCTCATCCCTGGCGATGGTGACGCCTTCAGGCCGAACATGATTTCGGGTTCGATGCGCGGCTCGAGATAATCGGCAGCGCTTACGGTCCCACTCTGAGCAAGCTCGCGCGTCGTACGGTCCGTCGCGTAGCCCCAGATCGGCGCATCGACCCCGTAGGCTTTCCACATGCCGAAGTTGGTGAAGCCAATCTTGCGGCCGGTAATCTTTTCGCCGCGCGCCTCGAACGCGGCACGAAGCAGGGGCGTCACCCGATAGGCGTCGCCGAGGCTCAGACCGCTGGGCCGCGAGGAGAACGGCGAAATTTGTTTCTTGTTCGTGAGGGCGACCAAGACGTCGTTGGCGATCGCCGCAACGTGGGGTGTGGGATCGGACGGAGCCATCTGCTAGGTCGCAGCGACCGGAGCTTTCTCGTTGGTGCCCGACTCCGGCATCAGCGCGGCTGCCTTCAATCCGGCTTGTACCTTCGGCACCGTGGTCTTCACATCGGTGATCGGCAGGCCATGGGTCGGCGCAATGGTTTTGACCCCGAGCCGCTCGATGAGGTGATCAAGCCGGTCGCAATAGACGTTCATGTCGGCGAATTTCGTCCAGAACAGCGCCAGATCAGCGAACGTCGACGAAACGTCCGGCAGGTCGAGCGACACCGCCTCTTCGGCGATGAGGCCGCAATGACCGTCCTCGTGATAGTGGCTGTAGGCGAAGCCATCGCCGGGAAACAGCACGCGCTCCTTGGTGTCGAATCCCCACCACGTGGTGCGCAGATCGCGGATCACGGGCTCGACCGCCATCAGGCTGCGGCCGCCGAGGTCGATCTCGTCGCCTTCGTTCATCGCGCGCATGCGGTGTTCATACTGCGGGAACGCGAGGTGATAGTCGCTCACGTCGCCGACCAATAGCGCGTCCGGAAATATTTTGAGAATGCGGCCGAGCCCGCCGCAATGCGGCGTTTCCTGGTGAGTGACGAACAGATATTTGAGCGGCGCCACGCCGCGCGCGAACAACTCGTTCATGTGCCGCTCGATGACCGGAAAGTCCTTCGGGTGCCCGGTCTCGACCAGGATCGAGGCGTCCTCACCGGCGACCAGGAAGGCGGCGTTGTAGCCGTGATAGGCCTTTCCCTTGTGGCGCTGCGCCAGGCAGTCGCCGATCCAGAATACGCCGGGCGCGATTTCGCGGGGCATACGCTTTGCGACCGGAGTGTCGAGCATGCTTTTGATTGTCGGCTTGTCGAGCATTGCGCACGAACCCTTTCGCACCAGAATCCGGGTGAGCCATCGTATTCCAAGTTCTGTGGTACAAGGAAGCGGCCCCAGCGGATAGTTCTGAAGCTGGCGAAGAGCTTCAATGGCGGACCGCGCGCGACAAAGACAAGGGAGGGAGCCGATGATCGATTCCAACCGGCGCACCGTTCTGACGACCGGCGCCGCTGTCGCGGCGGCCAGCACCGCGCCGCAGGTGTTTGCCCAGGCGCCAGGGACAGGAGCCGTGAGGGATTTGCCGCCCGGCGTCAAAATCGGATTTTACGAGAAGGGCGGCGTCCGCATCCGCTACGCCGAGATCGGCTCAGGCTTCCCGCTGCTAGCGACGCCCGGCGGCGGCTTGAACTCGCGCATCATCAACTGGCCGACGATGGCTGTAATCAACGTCATGGAGGAATTCAAAAGCGACTTCCGCGTCATCACCATGGACCAGCGCAATGCCAACAATGGCGAATCCAGCGGTCCGATCCCGGTGGACAATCCATGGGACGCGTTCGCCGACGATCAGCTCGGCGTGATGGACCACCTTAGCATTCGGCGGTTTTGCTTCTTCGGCAACTGCATTGGCGGTCCGTTTGCGATGAAGCTGATGGAGCGTGCCCCGCAGCGCGTGGTCGCCGCCATTCTGAGCCAGCCGGTCGGGCACCGGCCGGACCAGCCGGACTATATGTACAACTCAGGCAAGGACGTGTGGGCCAAGGAGTTCCTCGAGCGCCGCACCGATGTGCCGATGGCGACCATCGAGAAGTATCTGCACAATCTTTATCGCGTGCGGCCGGACTTCGTGTACAGCGTGTCGCGCGACTTCGCGAAATCGTGTCAAACGCCAATGCTGGTGCTGCCCGACGACGTGGTGGCGCATCCGCTGCAGGTTTCCGTCGACATCGCTTCGCTCTGCCCGAACGCCGAGATCACGGTGTTTCCCTGGAAAGAGCCGCCGGAACTAAAGGCTCGCACCATCAACCGTGCGCGCACCTTTTTGAAGCGATTTCAGACGGCGTAACTGCTTCGATCCGTCATCCTGAGGCGCGAGCGAAGCGAGCCTCGAAGGGCGATGGATAACAACTTTCTCACCGCTCCTCGTCGCGTGTCACGTAGCGCGACACCATCCGGCTCTTGTCGCTTGATTTGAGAAATTCGTCGAGCATCCGGTAGTGCCGCTCGACCACATTGCGGCCGCGCAGGATGCAGCCGTAGCCGGGCGCGATGGTCTCGATGTCGTATTTGTCGAACACGTTTCCGATGCCCCGGCGGATCGAGTCGGTCGGCGCGCCTTCCAGCCACCAGTACCGTGTGTTGAGCATGAACGAGCGCACGTCGGCGAGCGACGTGGAGTCGTTGTCGGTCTCGGTCACGATCCACGGGCCGGTCGCCGCGTCGCGCCAGACGTGGGTGAACATGTCGGATGAGAACAAAGTGCGCGTGGCGCGGTCATAGAGCCAGCGCGTGGCGATGAGGCGGATCGGCGCCTGCATCACGTCGATCGCGCGCTCGCCCTTGCCGAGCTGGATCGTATCGGCACGAGTCACCGCGGTGACCTTCATGGATTTGAGAATGTCGCGGCCTTCAGCCTTGGCGCCGAAGTCGAACCACAGCGCCGCGTCGATGTTGCTGGTATAACAAGTCTCGACGTTGAAATGCCCGGCGAAGCTCTCGACGTTGTTGATCGACATGAATTCGTTGAGTCGCAGCGGAAACATCGACAGCGGCATACCCGGCGCGATCAGGGATTCGATTTGCGCGCGGATCACCGGCTCGTCCTTGCCGAAGCCGGTGTCGATCAGCATGGCGGCGTCGGGCTGCGTCAGCAGGTAGCTGTTCGCCACCGAAGAGCCGCGCGCGCTCGCCGGATACGAGCTGACCCGGCCATCGAGCGCGAACGGATTTTGCAGCGCGTAGAGTTGATCGTCTGCAACCGAAGCGATGCCACCGGCGAAGGCTTTCGGCTTGCGCGTTTGTTGGGGGGCGTGTTGTGTCGAAATGGACATGGTGCTGCGACCTTATCGGGCCGCGGCGATCAAGGGAACAGGCCTCGCGCTGCTCTGGATGGGCGGCTGCGGTCGCGCTAAGAGTAGGTGGAAAGACGGCAGCGACGAGGTGGCGAGATGTTTCTGCGCAACGGTTGGTACACGGCGCTCTGGTCCCATGAGCTTACGGATAAGCCCATCGGCAAGACTCTCCTCAACGAGAAGGTCGTGCTGTTTCGCAATGCTGGCGGCCATGTCGGCGCTCTGGAGGACTGCTGCTGTCACCGCGCCGCGCCGCTGTCACTGGGCGAAGTTTCCGGCGACTATCTCACTTGCGGGTACCACGGGCTCAAGTTCGACGTTGACGGACAATGCGTCGAAGTTCCCGGACAAACGCAGGTGCCAGCGGGCGCCAAGGTGCGCAGCTATCCGGTTGCCGAGAAATGGAACGTGGTGTGGATCTGGATGGGCGATCCGGCGAAGGCCGATCCCGCCAAGATTCCCGACATGCCGTGGCTCTCGGAGCCACAATGGGCGGCGACTCCCGGCCGGCTGCACGTCAAGACGAATTATCAGTTCATCATCGATAACCTGCTCGACTTCACCCACGTCGCCCACGTGCACAAGCGCACGATTGCGGGCGATCCGCGTGAGGCCACGGAGCCCATGCGCACCGAGCGGCTCAACGACGGCGTGCGCGTCAGCCGCTGGCTGCTCGACGTGCAACCACCGCCGCTGTTCGCCAAAGCGGGCAACATCACCAGCAAGGTGGATCGTTGGCAATTGGCGCGCTGGCATTCGCCGAGCGTCGTTTACCTGGACGTCGGCTGCGCCAAGACCGGGACCGGGGCGCCCGAGGGCGACCGCAGCCAAGGCATTTCGATCTGGTCCAGTCATCTGGTGACGCCCGAGACCGAACTCACCAGCCATTACATGTTCTGCTTCTCCCGCGACTTCAGCCTGGACGACGCCGGCATGTCGAAGCTTCTTTATGATGGCTCGCGCGCGACTTTCCTGGAGGACGTGGATTTCCTCGAAGCGGTGCAGACCAATCGAGCAGATGGCTCGCTCGATGGCTTGATCCACATCGGCTCCGACGCGCCGCAGCTGCAGGCGCGGCGCATGCTCGGCAGCATGATATCGGCGGAGCAGGCGCAATAAGGCCGTAAGAACTATCTCCCTCAGTGCGGGATTTGCTTTTTTGATGCCCGAATTGGTGGATGGCTGGGAGGTAATTTCATGCCGCGTGAAACGCCCGTGGCATGTGATCTACATGATCCTGCAGATGCTGGTTGGCAATCCCGACATCGTTCCGGTCTTTTCAACGGCTACATGGACGGTACGCCAGACAGCGACAGGGACGGTGCGAAAAGTAACGGCACGCTCCAGACAAGAGGCCAAAAACAAAGTCGTCAACAGCGACTTTGACACGGATTGAAGTCGCGCAGTTCGTTGAGCACGTTACGACTCATCCATACGGACTTCAGTGCGTAGAACCTAAGATCAGTGCGTCATGTACTGCATTCCGGCCGAATAGGCAGCGCCGCCGATCACGCACGGCAGCCCTAGTTCGATTTGCCCGGTGGCGGCAGCGACGATGCAGCCCATCGACAGAGCGCCCTGGCCGATCTGGCTGATGCTGGTGAGGTCGCGCTTCGAGTTCGGGCCTTTCTGTTTGAGTTCATCGATGGCGGCGAGCGACTGCTTGCGCATGTGCGCGGTGTCGACGTCCTCGGCGGTTTCGATCACCTCGTTGAGCACTTTGGCGGTCTCCTTAGGTTGGCTCTTCACCGACCATTTCAGCATGGCGAGAAGATTGAGATCGCGCACGGCGTTGCTGGCGAGGGTGAATTTGGCGGCGCTCCCGGTGGTGAGGTTGTCGACGCTTTCCTTGTCGTCGGCTAGCGGCAAGAACTTGATGATCTGACCGATCGGCTTGTAGGCGCCGGTCGCCAGATAATAGCCCCACAGCACGTCGATCAATTCCGGGCTCGGTTCGAGCGCCACTTCTTTCTTGTCGCTGTCGCCGATTTTGAGCGCGACTTTGATCTTGTCGAACATGCCGGGCTTCACGGGCTGATACACGATCTGATCGAGCGTCGGCAGCTTGCCGTCCAGATACCGATCGATCATGGCGCGGCGTTCCGGCATCCGGTCGGCGAATGCGGCGAGCAGGTTTTTCCAGTTCGGCAAACCCGAATAGGCGAGGGCGCGCACCAGCACCCAATGATCCGCCGGCGCAATCGGCATCATCTCGCTCACCAGTGCGGCGGCGCGCGCCGGATTGGCGCCGAGCACGCCGGCGATGAAGCCCACGTAGGCGCCGCACGTTTCGGAATCCTTGAAAGCCTGCATTTCGCTGAGCGCGCGGACAATAAGCGGAAGCCGATCAGGGTCCGGCCTATGCCGGTAGCCGTTGATCCATTTCAGGATCGCCTCCGTCGACAACGGTGCTGTAGCCGGCGGTGCCGCCGCGGCGGCGGGCGCGGCCGCAACAAACACAACGGCAAACAGGGCGAATGCAACGATCATTTTACGTAAGAGTGACACCATGGTCTCCTCCAGTGGATCGTCGGCGGTGCGCGCCCCGAGCGGCCGCCGAGTCAGGCGGCGAGAACTCACCAACGCGGAAGGGCGATTTGCAGGCCCCCGGATTGCGAAATCGGGGCCATGCCGTGACGGTTGATAAATACGATTTTCCGTGATTTTCCGATTTCAAACGCGCGTTTGAAGTCGACTGGCCCGATTCTGGCCGCATTTGGCTTGACCGGCGCCGCCGCAATGTTTATAAACAAGGCCCAAGAAGGAAGGCCACTTTCGTGCGCACCATTATCGCCAATTTGATCGTACTCGTACCGAGGCGCACCGCCGGGGGTGGATAATCCACCTGCGAGACGTGGCGGTGCGCGGTCCAGGGGCTCTTGAGCCCCTTTTTTATTACCGAATTCCCCAGGACGAACGGCTGAGAAAGCGGAGCTGACCATGACTGAGATGACCGGGGCGGAAATGGTGATGGCGGCTTTGGCCGACCAGGGCGTCGAACATATTTTCGGCTATCCGGGTGGCGCCGTGCTGCCGATCTACGACGCGCTCTTCCAACAGAAGAAAGTGCGCCACATCCTGGTGCGGCACGAGCAGGGCGCGGTGCATGCCGCCGAAGGCTACGCGCGCTCGACCGGCAAGGTCGGGACCGTGCTGGTGACCTCGGGGCCCGGCGCCACCAACGCGGTCACCGGTCTCACCGACGCGCTGTGCGACTCTATCCCGCTGGTGGTCATCACCGGCCAGGTGCCGACCCATCTCATCGGCAACGACGCGTTCCAGGAATGCGACACGGTCGGCATCACGCGGCCCTGCACCAAATACAATTATCTGGTCAAAAACGTTGCCGATCTGCCGCGCGTGCTGCACGAGGCTTTTCACATCGCAGCCAGCGGCCGGCCGGGGCCGGTGGTGGTCGACATCCCCAAGGACATTCAGTTCGCCACCGGAACCTATTCCAAGCCCAAGGACCATCAGCACAAGGGCTATCGGCCGAAGCTCAAAGGCGATCCGGACAAAATCAAGCAGGCAGTCGAGATGATGGCGGCCGCCAAACGCCCGCTGCTCTATACCGGCGGCGGCGTGATCAACTCAGGCCGCGCGGCGAGCGAGGCGTTGCGCGAGCTTGCCAAGCTCACCGGCTTTCCGGTCACTTCGACCCTGATGGGGCTCGGCGCCTTTCCGGCCGCCGATCCGCAATGGCTCGGCATGCTCGGCATGCACGGCACCTGGGAAGCCAACTGGTCGATGCACGATTGCGATTTGATGGTCGCCGTCGGGTCGCGCTTCGACGACCGCATCACCGGGCGGCTCGATGCCTTCTCACCCGGATCGAAGAAGATCCACATCGACATCGATCCGTCTTCGATCAACAAGAACGTCAAGGTCGATCTCGGGATCGTGGGCGACTGTGCGCACGTGCTCGAAGACATGGTGCGGCTATGGCGCGCCGGCCACCACAAGCCGGACAAGAAGGCGCTCGATGCCTGGTGGGCGCAGATCGGCAAGTGGCGCGCGAAGAATTCGCTGGCGTATCGCAACTCCAACGAGATCATCAAGCCGCAATACGCCATCCAGCGCCTCTACGAACTGACCAAGGACCGCGACACCTACATCACCACCGAGGTCGGCCAGCATCAGATGTGGGCCGCGCAGTTCTATCAGTTCCAGGAAGCTAATCGCTGGATGACCTCGGGTGGCCTCGGCACCATGGGCTACGGTTTGCCGGCGTCGGTCGGCGTGCAGCTCGCACATCCGAAATCGCTGGTCATCGACATCGCCGGCGAGGCTTCGGTGCTGATGACCATGCAGGAAATGTCGACGGCGGTGCAGTACGATCTGCCGATCAAAATCTTCATCATCAACAACCGGTACATGGGCATGGTGCGGCAGTGGCAGGAACTCCTGCACGGCGGGCGCTACTCCCATTCCTACACCGAGGCGCTGCCCGACTTCGTCAAACTGGCCGAGGCCTATCACGCGCACGGGATCCGCTGTGAGCATCCCGGTGAGCTTGATGAAAAAATCCGCGAAATGATCGACGTGAAGAAGCCGGTGATCTTCGACTGCGTGGTCGACCCGGCGGAGAACTGTTTCCCGATGATCCCGTCCGGCCGCGCCCATAACGAAATGCTGCTTGGCGACGCCGCAACGCGGGTCGAGGATGCGGTGACGGAAGAAGGAAAGATGCTGGTGTGAGGCGCTTATGTTGGTATTGGAACGGGCGCACTTCTCGCGTCCAACGCTGAGGAGGGCGCCGTGAACACCGGTCCCGCGACCACGCATTATCCCGCCGCGCCGACCAGCGAGCGCGTCGAGATCC
>Ga0209579_10000951_pt1 | contig 25222 bp, 18 predicted proteins | sample Coa_R1_2_FD_187152 | JGI IMG/M metagenome (GOLD analysis project Ga0209579, IMG submission 187152) | Surface soil microbial communities from Centralia Pennsylvania, which are recovering from an underground coalmine fire - Coalmine... | ecosystem: Environmental > Terrestrial > Soil >... | reverse complement strand
TGCATTGGTATGAATTTATTGGCGGCAATCCGCGATTTCTTGCCATCCCTCATGACCAGCGTGCCGTCGGGCAGAAGGCGCGAGCCATCGTCCAGCGTGGTTTCGGTCTTCAATTCGGTCACGGTACCGTTGCGAAGGGTCATGGCTTTTCCGTCCACCATGAAATAGCCGTCGTTTTCGGCTGCAAACCCGGCGCTTACAAAACAGAGTGAACCCAGCAACAACGCGATTGAAAGTCGCATTCAAAAATCCTCCAAGAGATTCTGAAACGCCGCGCTTCGGCGCTCCGTGCTTTAGAGAGGCAATTACCTAGCCAACCGCGTCAATTTCGGTAAATGGCATGTCTAAAGGGGTTATATTCGTGGCTTACAAAGTGCTGAAAAGGATTGTGGACAGAAACTTTCCTCGCGGGCAATGAATGAGGGAGGGGATTCCGAGATTTTTGGGTTTTGGAGAGGTCAGATTTTCATCGCTTGTCCCGCGATTTTGCTTAGCGTTGGCATTGGCCGGTCCTTCAAACCACGCATTCTCCCATTCCCGCATCAGCCTCCCTCCGGCACAGAATCTATTCATATTGGTCCGCGATTTCAAGCGTGGTCGCAATTCCCTTTGTTAGGACCCACCCCCCAAATACAATCCCTCACATAGCTCCTTCGCGAAGGACCCCGCCCCATGCCCAGCACTCGCGTTCTTGTCGCCGACGATGCGCCGCATCTTGCGCTCTATCTCCAGCACATGCTGCGCAAGGCGGGCTATGAGGCGCGCGTGGTCAGCCGGGCGGAGCAGGTTCAGGCGGCGATTGCGGAACACAAGCCGGCGGCGCTGCTGTTGAATGTGGAGATGAACGGGCGCTCCGGGCTGGATATTTGCCGGGCGATTCGCGCGGACGGGCACGACGCGGGGCTGGTGATTGTGTTTGTCACCGGGCGCATTTTCGAGAGCGAAGAGAAGTTGATCGCGGCGTCGGGGGCGAATGGGTTTCTGCTCAAGCCGGTGAGTTTGGGCGCGCTCGTCGGGAAGCTCAATGAGCTTGGACTTTCGCCGGACATGAGCAAAGTCGGTTCGCGCGAAAGCGGGTCGGGGCCGTTTTTGCCGTTCGCGGATGCGGAAGCGCTCACCACGCTGGAACGGCTCAAGATTGAATTGACGCTGGCGTTCGCACCGCTGGCGGAACCGTTGCGGGTCGGCGCGTTTTTGACGGCGCCGCATCAGCGCGGGTGGCTGGCGCGGCCGGATGGGTGTGTGTGGCCTGATCCGGATGTGGTGCCGGTGGCGTCTCGACGGGCTGAATCGGAAACGGAAACCAGCCGGCAGGATGGGGGCGCTCCGGGGGTGGAAACGGGCCGGCGGGACGCCGGCGGTACAGAGGCGGTGAAGTTTGAGGAGATGAACATTGCGCGCGAAGAGGTCGCGATCGACGGCGAGCCGCTGTGCCAGGTTTATCTGTGCAGCGACGCGGCTGCGCCGACGCCGCTGGCTCCGGCGATTGCGCTGCTTAAGCAAGTTCAGCGCGTGGTGGAACTGAGCAAGCAGCGCGAGGAATTGTTTGAAGAATTGGGGCTGGACCATGAGTGCCTGAATTCGATTTACGAAATCAGTTCGGACGGGCAGAGCGTGAATCAGCCGGAGCAGGCGTTTGACAAAATCGCCAAGCGGACCGCGCGCGCAATGTCGGTGAGCGGGCCGGTGCGGATGATCATGTGGATTCAGTCGGAGCAGACGGGGCTGCTTGAGCCGGTCCGCGGGCATCGCGTGGAAAAGCCGCAGCCGCGCAAGCCGAATTACGGGCTGGTCGGAAAATGCTTTTACGAAGAGCGCGCACAGCTCAGCAATTTCAGGCGTTCGCCCGACGTGACGCTCGAAGACGAGTTCGCGGGCGCGAAGCACATCGCGATTGTGCCGGTGAAAAGCCCGCACGGCGTGATCGGCGCGATTGCGGTGTGGCACGAAGACGAATGGAATCTCGATTCTCGGCATATTCGCTTGCTCGACGCGATGGCGGCTCAGACGGCGACGATGATCGAGAACGAGCGGCTGGTGCGCAAGACCATCGACAGCGAAATTCGCGAGCGCGAATTGGCGATCGGCGGGAAGATTCAGGAGAGTTTGCTCTTCGCCACGCCGCCGGTGGAGAGTTCGGATTTTGAATTCGGGCTTTTCGCCGCGCCGTCGCAGCAGGTCGGCGGCGATTTCTTCGAGTTCTTTCATTACGGATCGTGCTGCGACGTGCTGATCGGCGACGTGATGGGCAAAGGCGTTCCGGCGGCGCTGGTCGGCGCGGCGGTGAAGGGACAATTCCTGCGGTATGCGCGCGAACGGCGCGGCGACGCGGCGGGCGAAGTGAAGAACATCGTGGCGGCGGTGCATCGCGAAGTCAGCCGGCGGCTGATTAATTTGGAATGCTTCATCACAGTGTGCTACGCGCGCTTCGACGCGGTCACGCACACGATGACGTACGTCGATTGCGGCCATCCGCGGCCGCTGCATTTTCGCGCGGACACCGGTGAGGCAACGGCGCTGGAATTGGATTGGCCGCGGCTGGTGAACATTCCGCTGGGCACGCACCCGCAAGCCACGTATGAGCAGGCTTCGGTCGAACTTCATCCCGGCGATATTTTTGTGTTTTACTCAGACGGATTCACCGAAGCGGTGGGCGAAGACGATCGTCTTTTTGGCCAGGAAGCATTGCTCAATCTGCTCGTGAAACACAACACGCGCCACGCGGACGAACTGGCCGCGCGGATTCAATGGGCGCTGAACCGCTTCGTCAAAAGCGACGGAATTCGCGACGATTTGACGTGCGTGGTGGTGAAGGTGCTGGATAGCGCGGTGCGTAGTGAAGATAAAGGCGACGTGCTGGAGATCGACGCGCGCGCGGATCAGATTGCGAGGCTGAGATCGTTCATCCAGGTGAAGTGCGAGGGGATTCCATATTTCAAACAAGAAGAACAGCAATTGTACAATGTGCAACTTGCAGTTACGGAGGCAGCCACTAACATTGTGAAATATGCGTACAAGGATTCAGTCGGCGGAAAAATAAGGATGCAGTTGGTCGCGGATAATCACAAAGTAGACATCAAGCTGTTTGATACGGGAGTTCCGTTCGATCCGAGTTCTGTGCCCGAACCTGTCATGGAAGGATTGCAGGAGTCGGGTCGCGGGGTTTATCTCATTAAAGCCGTGATGGATCGGGTATTGTATTTGCGAGATCGGAGCGGCGAGAATTGTCTGCACATGGTGAAGATCATTGATCGACGTAGGATGAAGAGCTTCGAATGATTGGTTTCACGCCTACTCAGACCAGCGCCAACGTCCCGCCGCACCGGTTGGAGTTGATCGAGGAACTATATCAGCGATATGGAAATACGCGAAATTTTGTGCACAAATTGCGCTACTGGCGGAAGAAGTACTCGTGGCTGATGGTGACGGGCAGCGTTCGCGTGCTCAAACGCGCTTTGGATATCTTTGTCTCTGTCACTTCGTTAATCCTTCTGTCGCCATTACTTCTGTTCGTGGCGCTGATCATCAAACTGACCGATTTCGGGCCGATTTTATTCTGGCAGACACGCGTGGGCCGGTGGGGCAAAGAGTTCTCGTTTCCGAAATTCCGCTCCATGATTCGGGATGCGGAGAAACTCAAAGACCAACTGCTTGCACAAAACGATCACGGCAACAGTGTTACATTCAAAATGAAGAAGGACCCGCGCGTCACATTGATTGGCCGCGTTATTCGCAAACTAAGCATCGACGAACTCCCGCAGCTTTGGTGCGTGCTAAAAGGCGACATGTCATTGGTCGGCCCCCGTCCGCCGGTGCGCAGCGAAGTCGAGAAGTACACTCTCGCCGACCGCCGGCGCCTGGACGTAAAGCCCGGTTTGACTTGCATTTGGCAAGTCAGTGGACGAGGCGACATTGCCTTTCAGCGGCAAGTGGAGCTGGACGTACAATACATTGAAAGTCAAAGCTTATGGCTGGACTTCGTGCTTTTGTTGAAGACGGTGCCGGCGGTACTCTCCGGCAAGGGCGCGTATTGATAAATCTTGAATTGAAACGCGAGGCTAATGACGAAATGATATATGATAGCTTAAGCGTTGACGCCGAGCTTGACGCGATTTGTCCAGCGGTGACGAAACTGCGTATGGAAAGTCCAAATCTCATCAACCGTCTGGCCGAAGAAATTCTGGTCGATCACGCGCGCCAAAAAAATCAAGTTTATCTCGTCACGAGTGCGTTGGATGGCGAAGGCGTCACGCACGTGTGCTCGATGCTGGCCGAATCGATGCGCCGCCTATCGCCAGGCAAGATTTATTTGCTCACGATTCCCAAGCAGGAACTCGCGCAGCCCGAATTCGGCCTGCCCGCGGAAATGCTCCGCGCCGAATTTTTCGACGAATTGAAATCGACTTACGACGTGATCCTGATCGACGCCGGCGGCCTGCTCAACCGCGGCCGTGCCGTTCCGTTTTTGGCCGAGTGTCACGCCTGCATTCTGGTGACGCGCGCGGCAAGGACGCGCCGCGGACAGGTCAAAGAAACGTTGAACATGCTCAAGCGCTACAACATTCCGGTGATCGGTTCGGTGTTGAATGCGGTCGAACATGTGATTCCGAAGGTGTTGTATAAAAGGCTTTGATTCAAGATTCAAAATTCAAGATTCAAGGTGGTCGAGCTTGAATTTTAAATTTTAAATTTTGAATTTTGAATTGGAGTTCGAAATGTCCCTTCGCTATTTCATCCACATCCTCTTCAAGCGCAAGTGGTACATCCTCACCGCGCTTCTTGCCGCGCCATTGATTGCGCTGGGCATCCTCTTTTTTGTCGAACCGGTTTACGTTTCGAAATGCAAATTGGAAGTGCACGACCGCAGCAGCGAGGAAGGGCCGATGAGCACGCGGCGCTCGAACATCAAAGACGACGTTTTCATTCAAGCGCAGATTGAATTGATTTTCACCGACCAGGTGCTGGGCAAAGTCGTGGACAAAGCGGGATTGGTGCCCGATCCGCCGAGCCGGAGTTATTTCGCGCGGCTGACGAGCTACAAAAGCGCGTCGAAACTATCCCCCGAATTGCAGCGCATTGAAGCCATTCGTTTATTGCGCAAGCGCGTTATCGCGGACGAAATCAGCCCGGTGGTGCTGAACATTACCGCCCAGATGAACACGCCCGAATTGTCGCAGCAAGTCGCGAAGGGCGTCTACGAGGCTTACGTCGAAGAATTCGAAAAACATCAAGGCGAGAACACGCAGTTTAAAGACTATTACGAACAGCGCTTAAAGGGCCTTGCGGAAGTCATCGACGAGTGCCAGCGCGACATGGAAGAATTCAGCAAACAACATCCGCGCGCCACGCTCGGCGACGCCAAGCCGCCTCAGTTTACCGACAAGCCGCCCACGCTCAGCATCGATCCGCCCGCTCGCAAAAGCGACGGCGACAACGGTGTCACGCGCCGCGACGCAGACCTTAACCCCGTGCAGACTATTCAAAATGAAATTGCGCGGCTTGAAGTTGAGGCTATCAATCTGCGGCCAAACAACACGCCGGAGAGCTACGTCATGCGCACCAATCAGGAGAAGCTGACTAAAGCGCGCGAGCTATTCGAAAAATACAGAGCGCAGCTCACCGAACAGGAGGCGCTGCGCATCAAATGGGACGGGCTCGTCTGGAAACAAGCCACCGCCCGCGAGTCGTTCGCGAAAGTGAACGAGGAATACCAGCGCCTGCTGAATAAACTCGCCACGCAAAACAAATCGGAAAGCACGATCACCGTGCTTGACGCCCCGACGTTCGACCCTCAAGCGATTTTTCCGAAGAAGTCGCTGATCCTGCTCGGCGCGGCGTTCATTGGTTTGGTGCTGGGCCTGGGCATGGCCTACATCGCGCATGTGCTCGATTCCACCTATCATCTCCCCGAAGATTTCGCCGCGGACACAGGCATTCCGGTGCTCGCCGCAATTCCGTACGATCGCGACCTTGCTCACGGAATAGTCCTGAGTGCTGAGTAACGGCGGCGCGCTTCGCGCCGAGTTGGCAAGCAGGGAATTGAAAATTGATTTGCGAAGCGAAGCGCCGCCGTTCAGCACTCAGGACGCAGCACTCAGGACTTCCCCATGCGCGTGTTGATGGCCAACAAATTCCTTTATCCGCGCGCGGGAGCGGAAACCTACATGCTGACCGTCGCCGCCGAATTGAAAGCGCGCGGGCACGAAGTTGCGTTTTTTGGGATGGAGCATCCGGAGAACACGAAGCTCGGAACCGTGCAGACCATTCCGCTGATCGAATTCGGGATGCGCTTTGGCGCGATGATCGCGCTCAAAAGTGTCGGTCGCGCCGCGTACAATTCGCTGATGAAAAAAACACAGCGCCGGCTGGATGCGTGCATCGAGTCGTTCAAACCCGATCTGATTCACGCGCACAACATTTACAATCAGCTCAGTCCGAGTCTCTTCGTCAAACACGTCGAAAAAATCCCCGTCGTGATGACGGTCCACGATTACAAACCGATCTGTCCAAACTACAGCTTGTTCACGCGCGGCGAAACCTGCACGCGCTGCCTTACGGGCGGGTTTGGCGAATGCGTCAAGAACCGCTGCGTGCAAAGCAGCCTGATCAAGAGCGCGCTGGCCGCCGCGTCGTCGCTGATTCACAAACTGCGCCACACCTACACGCGCGGCTACCGGCGCCTGATTTCGCCGAGCGGTTTTTTGAAGCGCCAGTTGGTCGCCGGCGGAATTCCAGAGGAACGCGTCAGCGTGCTGAACAATTTCGCCGCGCCCGCGGAATCGTGTTTGCCGCCCGGTGAAGGCATCCTTTACTTCGGGCGATTGTGCCGCGAGAAGGGCGTGCACACACTGCTCGACGCCTACGCCGCCATGTCCAGTCCGCGACCCATGTTGAGCATCGCCGGCGAAGGTCCGCTCTCCGATGAATTGAAAGGCATGGCCGCGCGGCACGGCTTGAATGAAATCCGCTGGCTGGGCCGCATCCCGCCCTCGGAAGTCGCGCGCGAATTGGACCGCTGCGCGGTCTCGGTCGTGCCGTCGGTGTGGTACGAAAACTGTTCGATGGCGATTCTTGAAAGTCTAGCGCGCGGGCGGCCCGTGATCGCCAGCGACAGCGGCGGCAACGCGGAGTTGATTCGAGACGGAATCGACGGCTTGGTTTTTCGCGCGGGCGACGCCGATGAATTGCGCGCGAAATTGGTTGAGTTGACGGGCCGTGAAAACAAAACCGCCGAAATGGGCCAAGCCGCTCACTGGGCTGCGCGCGAGCGTTTCAGTCCGGCCGTGCATATCGAGGGGTTGTTGGCGAATTACGAACTGGCGCGGGGGTAGGATGCTTTCAACAAAAAATCGTCGGATTCGCCTATTAAATCGTGTCGATACTAACGTGAGTACAACAAGCCGGTGAAAAAATGTCCCAAGCGGATCAAAACATTCAGATTCGATCAAAGCGCCCACCGTCAGCTTGCGAGCCGTTCGTGTGCCACTGGCTGTGCTCAGCCAGTGCCGCATGGGAAGCCCCGCGTTCAATTCCAATCCGCCCGTTCGCCGGCACAGTGAGGGCTGCGTGAACGCCTACGAAAATTATCGCAACGGCGCGCGCGCACCCCAACGCCCGTTCGCTCCTTCGAACGGCGCGCTGGTCGCGATTGCCTCCGGCTTGCTCGCCGCCGCCATCGCCGCCGCTGCTGCAGTCAGCCAGCACCCCGCCGCGGCAGGCGCTGCCGCCGCGGTTGCCGGATTGGCCGGAACCGTTTTCATTTTGCGGCATCCGTCCGTGCTATTGTGGATGCTGCTGCTTTCGACTCCATTTAACGATCTGCTCGCGTTCGATCTCGGCGGCTTGAACATCCGCCCGTACGAAATTTTCGCGCTGTTGGGCATGTTGGGAATCGTCTGGCAATTCCTCGGGCGGCGCAAGAGTGCCATGCGCGATATCGCCGCGCGTTTCAAAGTCATGCTGCTGATCGCGGTGCTGCTGATTGTCTCCAAGGTTGTCAGCATTCTGTCGCTCACTGTTCTGCCCTACGGCATGAGCAAATTCTTCTGCCTGAAATACGTCGTGTTTCTCGCGCTGCAATTTGCGGCGGCGTTTGTGTGCGCGAGTTTGATCGATTCGCGGGAGCGTTTGCAGCAGGCCATCCGCGCGTGGATTCACGTTTCGAATCTGGTCTGCTTTATCGCGCTGATTCAATTGTTTCTCGCGAATGCATTCGGAATGGACCTCGTCGTGCATCGCGACGTCATTCCGATCGGCCGGGCGTATTCAGTATTTCGCGAGCCGGACGTGCTGGGCTGTTACCTGGCTGCGGTGATGGTCATGCTGGTGCCGTTGATCGTCGCGCGCGTGAATTTTGTGGGGCGCGGCTATTTGTGGATGTCGCTGACGCTGCACGGCGTTTTGCTATTGCTGAGCGTGGTGCGCGCGGGCTGGGTCGCGCTGCTGGTGACTTTGGTGCTGTACGCTCTTCTGGTGTTAATGACGCGGCGTTTTAAGAGTCTCATGCCTTATCTGAACGGCGCGCTGGTGGTGTGTGCGTTCGCGGCGGCGGGGATGGCGATGGCCGCGCCGGCGGCTGCGGGGAAACTTATTGCGCGCGTGGCCAGCGTCTCGGATCCCAAAGCGGATTCGGCGAGCGAGTACCGGCTGCGGGACATCGAAGCGCAGGCGGATTTGGCGCTGCATCCGCGCTATGCGACCGGCGGCCCGATGACCACGGCGTTTGGCTACGGCGATTTTTCGTGGAGCTACTGGGTGCGCGAAGTCGTCTCGGCCGAAGACTACGATCAGACCGCGCGCACGCGCGGGCGCAATGTGGTCTTGATCAATGCAGGATTCAACATGCCGCTGGCGATTCAATTCGACAATGGACTTGCCGGGCTGATTCTGCACGCGGCATTTTTTCTGGCGCTGGCGCTGAATTTTCTCCGCGCACTGCGCCGCTCGACCGATCCCGTGCTTCAAGCGCTGCTGCTCGCGACGTTTCTTCCGATCGTCGCAATTCTGATCTGTTACCAATTCAGTTACGATCCGCTCTTCTTAACACTGTGGGTGTTGATTGGATTGCATCTTGCGGCAGTTTATCACGCTGAAGCGAGTGAAATCTGGGAGGCGGAGAGAGTTGATGAGGGCACGACATAGATAGAATCTGCCGTGGCGAGATTCGGGCCGCCGGCGGCGGCGGTACAACGTGACTTTCGACTTTCGACTTTCGACTCTTCGGCTTTCGACTATTCTTTAACCCATGCCCAAACGCATCGCGATCGACGCCACGCCCTTGCTTTTCCCCGGCGCGGGCGTGTGGCGCGTGACGCGCGCGCTGCTGGAAACGATGCTGCGCCTCGAAAGTCCCTATGAATTCCAATTGTTCGCGCGGCGGCTGCGCGGGCGCATCGCTGAATTTGAAGTGGCCGGCCACGCCATCAAGCGCTTCCGCCTGCCGCGCGGCGCCGCCGATTTGCTGCGCGGATTGGGTTTGACCGAATGGCGCGCCGGCGCCGAACTGTATCACGCGACCGATCATTACCTGGCTTTGCAGCGCGGCACGCCGGCGGTGGCGACAATACACGATTTGATTTTTATGATTGCGCCGGAACCGCATTTCAAAAAAGACCACGATTATTTCGCCGCGCGCGTGCCCGCCTTCGCGCGGTTATGCCGGCGCATCATCGCCATTTCGGAACACACGCGCCGCGATATCGTCGAGCGGCTGGGCATCGCTCCGGAGAAAATCGACGTGATTCCGTGGGCCGTGGACCGGCTGGCGTTTTCGCCCAGCCACGACGAGCGCGCTTTGCGCGCGCGCCTGCGCGACAAGCATGGTATCGCTGACCCGTATTTCCTCGCGGTGAGCTGCTCGGCGGGACGCAAGAACACGCCGCGCCTGCTCGAAGCTTACGCGCAGTTGGCCGCGCGCAATCCGAAGCACCATTTGGTTGTGCGCTGGAATTCGCCCGCGGAAATCAAAGCCAGATTTCAGCAACGCTCGCTCGCTCGCCTGATTCATTTCATCGGGCCGGTGGACGACGCGGGCCTCGCTGATTTGTACCGCGGCGCGACGGCGCTCGCGTTTCCGTCACTCTACGAAGGCTTTGGCCTGCCAGTACTGGAAGCGATGAGCTGCGGCACGCCCGCAATCACCTCGCACAATTCGTCGCTCGACGAAGTTGCCGGCGACGCCGCGTTGTATGTCGATCCAAAATCGACCGATTCGATTCTCTCCGCGCTTGAAGATTTCGAAAACGATGCGCCGCGCACACGGGGATTGCGCGAGAAAGGCCTCAAGCAAGCCGATACATTCTCGTGGGAACGCACGGCGCGGATGACGCTGGACGTGTATGCGAAGGCGTTGTAAGACGGGCCTCCGAGCCCGTCCATTTTCGTCGCGGCGTTTTGGACGGGCTAGGAAGCCCGTCCTACTTTATTTTTCGGAGCCGTTGATGAAAGTAGCGATGCTCGGCTTGCGCGGGGTCGAAGACGGCCTGGGCGGCGTTGAGAAAGTCGTCCGCGAAGTCTCCACGCGCCTGGCCGCGAAGGGCGTGGACGTGACCTGCTTTTGCCGCAAGCGCTACAATCCGCGCACTGAATTCAACGGCGTCAAGCTCGTCAACACGCGCACGATTTATACGAAGCATCTGGAGACGGCATTTTATGCGCTGGGGTCGATGTGGAGCGCCGCGCGCGGCGACTTCGACGTGATTCACATCCACGCGCTCGCCTCGTCGTCGCTGGCCTGGATTCCGAAATGGTTCACCAAGAAGAAAGTCGTCGTCACGATTCACGGCCTGGACTGGCAGCGCGCGAAATGGGGTTTTTTTGCGCGGCGAATCTTGCAGTTCAGCGAACGCTGCGCGGTGCGCTTCGCGGATTTGACCGTGTGTGTCTCGCTGAGCTTGCAGATTTATTTTCAGATGCGCTACATGCAGCGTCATTTCGCGTACATCCCCAACGGCTGCGATCCAGCGTCCGCTGAAACGTTCGCGCCTCCGGACGGCTATTGTAGCAATGGCTACATTTTGTTCATGGGCCGCCTCGTGCCGGAGAAGGGCGTGCATCGCCTCATCGAAGCATACAAAGGCTTGAAGACCGACAAGCCGCTGGTGATCGCCGGCCCGGAGCAGCACGCCGCCGGTTATTGCAAGCATCTGCACGAATTGGCCGACGGCGACGCACGCATCCGCTTTCTCGGTTCGATCACCGGCGAAGTGAAAGAACGCTTCCTGTCGAACGCCTACGTCTTTGTGCTGCCCAGCGAAATCGAGGGCCTGCCCGTCTCGGTGCTCGAAGCCGCCTGCCGCGGCGTGTGCCCGGTGGTGAGCAGTATTCCGACGACGATCGAAGTCCTCGGCGAACGCGGCCTCGCGCGCGGCTTCACCTTCGATTCGTCGTCGCCCAAAGAACTGCGCACGGTCTTGGAGACGTGCCTCGAAAATCCGGAATTGGTCGACGCGCTGGGCCAGCAAGCCAAGGAATTCGTCGTCGCCAACTACAACTGGGACATCATCGCCGCGGAAACGCTTCGGGCGTATCAAAAGGTTTTGGAGTGAAACGGACTATTTGTCATTTGGCATTTGTCATTTGGCATTTGTCATTTTTGCTCGCGCGAGGCGGCATTCAAATGACAAATGCCAAATGACAACTGACAAATGAAAAATGATCTGTTCGCGCAACGTATGAGCGAGCAATCCGAACAGACTATCCGCGTGCTCCATCTTCTCTGGGACGGCGGTCTCGGCGGCGTGCAGCGTTATGTGCTGAAAGTCGTCGGCGCGCCGTATTGGAAAGACGTTCAGCATGGCATTTGTTTTTTTTCGAAGCCCGGCAACGTGCTCGCGGACGGAATGATTCCCGGCGCAAAATTCTGGTCGCTTGGTTTAAAACGCGGCTGGGATTTTCTCGGCGCGCGGCGGCTGGATGCAGTCGTCGATAAATTCGATCCTCACACAATTCATTGCCACTGCGACACGCCGGCGCTTGGCGTGCGCATCAAAAAATTCGCGGACCGCCGGCTGATTTACACCGAGCATGGCGACACGCTCATGCGCACGGAACGCAGTTGGTTCACGCAGCGCTTGTGGCGGCGCAGCGGCGCGTACTGGCGCGCGATTCTGTTGAATTCGGAATTCGTGAAGCGTGATTTTATGAAGCGCTTCCCGTGGCTTGAATCGAAATGCGCGGTCTTTCCGAACCCGCTGATTGAACAATGGAACGGCGCGCGCACGCCGCCGAAAGCGGGCGAAGCGCCGCGCGTGGGCGTCTTCGGGCGGCTCGTTCCGCAAAAGGGCATGGATTGGATGCTGGATGTGGCGCGCGTTGCCATTACGGACGTGCCCAACCTGCGCGTCGAATTCTTCGGCGATGGCCCGCAGCGCGCGGAACTCGAAGCAAAACGCGACGTGCTGGGCCTGCGCGACAACGTCGTCTTCCACGGCTACGTCAACGACCCGCTCGCGCGCATGGCGCAGATGAGCTGCGTCGCCGTCCCGTCGCGCATCGAGCCGTTCGGTTTGGTCGCGCTCGAAGCGCAGGGCGCCGGCGTGCCTGTCGTCGGTTTCACGGAGAGCGGCGTCGCGGAGATCGTCGTTGATCGCGAGACCGGTCTGATCGTGCAATACGGCGATTTGCGCGCGATGGCGGGGGCGATTGTGGATTTGGCTCGCGCGCCGGAACTGTGTGAAAAAATGGGGCAAACCGCGCGCGAGCGGGCGCGTACTGTGTTTAGTTTGGAGCGGCATGTGGAGAATCTTGCGCGCGTGTACCGCGGGTGATTTTTCTCACGCAGAGGCGCGGAGGACCAGAGGAAGGCGCGGAGAGGGAAGGGGTGGCTGGTGGCGGAATTGCGGCGAAGGAAATGGTTGCAGATTCATTTGTCCACGGCGGTCATTTTGATGTTTGTGGCGGGCGGGATGATTTGGGCGAATACATTGAGGTATTCGCTATTGGTGCCACAGTATGATCCTGAATTAAAACTCAATCATTGTTATGGATGGCCGTGCCACGCGATGACCTATTTCGCGGATGGATTGAGAACATATAAACCAATTGGTTATGGGTACGCGGAGTCGCCGATTATGTACCCGCACTGGCACGTCTATGGCATTTTGATCAACGCCATTGTCGCGGTTGCAATCCTACTCTGCGTGGCAATAGCGTGCGAGGTTTGGATTCGCCGTCGCGAGCGTCGTTCAAATGGAAAATGAAAAATGGCAATTGGACAATGGAAAATGTTCACGCCAGCCACAGCCCACCATTAATCTCAATCGTCTCCCCCGTAATAAACGCCGCGCCTGGCCCGCACAGGAATAGCGCCGCCGCCGCGCATTCCTCCGCCGTGCCGATGCGTTTGAGTGGCGTGGAACTCTGCATTGAATCGAGCGCCTGCGGCGTGGTGTGCTTGCGGTGGAAATCGGTCATGATTACGCCTGGCGCGATCGCATTGACGCGAATCTCCGGTGCGTATTCCTTCGCCATGCCGCGCGTGAGCGTCAGGATCGCGCCTTTGGTCGCGGCGTAGAGCACCGCGCCGTTGCCGCCGCCGTGATGCGCGGCGACGGAACTCAGGTTCAGGATGCAGGGACTCGCGGGCGGGACGCCTGCGCTACGGGCGTCGGACGCTTTTTTCAAAAGCGGCGTGGCGTAGCGAATCGCGTGCAGCGCCGTGTGGATGTTGACTCGCAATATTTTTTCGATGGTCTCATCGTTCAGTTCGGCGATTTTCGCGCGCTTTACGAGGTCGCCGGCGTTGTTGACGAGAATATCGAGCGCGCCCCATTTTTCTTCGACGCGCTTGAACAAACTGTCGGCGTCGCGCGGATCGGTGAGGTCCGCGCCGCACGACCACGCTTTACCGCCACTCGCGGCGATTTCCTTCACGAGCGCTTCAGCCGGTTCTCGGCTGCTGTGGTAGTGGACCAGCACGTCCGCGCCCGCGGCGGCGAGCGCCTGCGCGATGGCTTTGCCGATGCCGATGCCGGCGCCGGTGACGACGGCGCGTTTGCCGCGCAGGCCGAAAGTGGATTCGAGGTAAGAGGCCATTGAGTCGGATTCCTTTTGTTGGTGAATGGCGAGGATAAAGCGGGCGCGTTACTTTTCCATTATCATTTCGGGGCGCGGCGCTCCCCGAGCCCTGTGTTACGTTGGTCGAAATCGCGGTAGTTTGCCCCGTGGAGCTTCTGGGATTTGCTCGCGGCATACCCAGGGCTTCGCGGGTACGCTTCGCCCTGAGCTATAAAAGTTCGCGCCGTTGGCGCTGAAGACAGTTGCAACCAAAGTGTTACCGACTTCACTGCGAGCCGCGTTGAAAAGCGGCTTGTCGGAGTTTGATGCGAAAACTAAGATCGAGTTTATTCTGCGAACCGATGCCCAACCTGTGCCGCTGGCTTTGCCCAATGGCGCGCCGCGCGCCGTATATGTGCTGGCGTTTATGTGGGGCGCTTATTTTCTGAATTATTGCGACCGGCAGGTGGTGTCGGCGGTTTTCAAAGTTTTAAAAGAGGAATTGAGTTTCAGCCCGACGCAGCAGGGACTGAGCGTCTCGCTTTTTTTGTGGGTGTATGGCGCTTGCTGTCCGTTGGCAGGAGTTTTGGGAGACAAAGTTTCCAAACGATTGCTGGTGGTGATGAGCCTGGCGGTGTGGAGCGTCGTGACGATCGCGACGGGATTTTCTACGAGCGCGACGATGCTGCTGAGTTTGCGCGCGGCGATGGGCGTGAGCGAAGCGCTGTACATGCCGTCGGCGATCGCGCTGACGACGGCGGCGTTTCCGGCGGCGCGGCGTTCGAGCGCGATTGCGATGCTGACCACGGCTCAGGTGATGGGCACGGTGGCGGGAAGTTCGTTCGGCGGCGCGATGGGCGATTTGGGATTGTGGCGCTGGGCATTTTTTGGATTGGGAGCGATGGGGATTTTGTACGCGCTGCCGCTGGGGTTGTTTTTGCGCGGCATGAAAGAGGAAGTGGGTTGGGTGCAGGCGGGCCGCCCGTACCACAACGATGCAGACGGGGCGCCTGCGGTACGGGGCGCAGAAGTTCGGACAGTTAAGATTCTTCCGCTGATGAAGATACCGAGCTACGCGCTGCTGTGCGTGGTGTTTCCGATTTTTTGTTTTGGGCAATGGCTGCTGTATGGCTGGCTGCCGAATTTTTTTGAGGAGAAATTTTCGCTGAAATTGGGCGTCGCGGCGTGGAATGCGACGGCGTTTCTACAGGGCGCGGCATTGATCGGGATTCTTGGCGGCGGAGTGATGGCGGACGCCCTGATGCGCTACACGAAGGCCGGGCGGTTCTGGTTGCTGGTGGGGAGTTTCATTTTTTGCGCGCCGTGTGTTTACCTATTGGGGCATTGCGAGACGCTGAGCGCTACACGCGCGGCGGCGGCGGGGTTTGGATTGTTTTGCGGATTCTTAATGGGGAATATTTTTCCGGCGGCGTTCGAAGTGGTGCCGATTGATGCGCGTGCGACGGCGGTGGGGATGTTGAATTTTTGCGCGACGTTTTTGTCGGGGCTGGGGCCGCTGTTTGGAGGCGTGTGGAAGAAGACGCTGGGGATCGATGGGCTGTTGAGCGTGACGGCGGTGGGGTATTTAGTGGCGGGGGTGGCGTTGGTGGTGGGGATAAAGAAATTCTTGCGGAAGGATATTGAACGAACCAATTTGGATCTGATGTTTTCGGGTGATGCGGGCGCGTAGAGTGAATCCGCACTGGCAGGGCCAGTGGCAACACGAAGGGCGATGAAACTGACAGCGGGAGTGTATTATTAATCCGAGCGTTTATTTCCGCGTCGGACATTTTTCTTTGGAGCTTGAAGCGTGCGTATTTTGATCGCTGAATGCAAGCAGGAAGTTTCCACGTTCAATCCGCGGTTGAGCGGCTACGACGATTTTGTGGTGCGGCGCGGGGAGGAGATGCTGCGCTATCACCGCGGGGTGCGCAACGAAGTCGGCGGGGCGCTGAGCGTGTTTGAGGCCGCGGGCGTTGAGGTTGTGCCGGCGTACAGCGCGCTGTTCATTACGTCGGGCGGAACGCTGGCGGAAGGGGCGTGGCAGCGCGTAGCGCGCGAGTTTTTGGAGAGCGTTCGCGCGGCGTACGAAGCGCGGCCGCTTCCTGGCGGTCGCGGTTCTTGCGGGCCGGTCGATGCGATTTATTTTTGCATGCACGGGGCGATGGCCAGCGAGCTGGAATGCGATCCGGAAGGGTATCTGCTCGCGGAGACGCGCAAAATTGTCGGCGAGAAGATTCCGATTGTGGTGTCGCTGGATTTGCACGGCATTCTCACAGACCGGATGCTTGAGCAGAGTGACGCGATTGTGGCGTATCACACGTATCCGCATGTGGATTTCGTCGAAACTGGCGAACGCGCGGCACGATTGCTGCTGCGGATTCTCAACGACGGCGTGCGGCCGGTGACGGCGAAAGTAGCAATTCCGGCGCTGGTGCGCGGCGACGAATTGATCACGGCGACGGGCTTGTTCGGCGAATCCATGCGCATGGCTCAGGCGGCGGAGAACGCGCCGGGCGGGCTTTCGGCGGGGATTTTCATCGGCAATCCGTTCACCGACGTGCCGGATTTGCAGTCGTACAGTTTCGTGGTGACCGACAACGACGCGGCGCGCGCGGAACGCGAGGCGCGTGCCATCGCAGCGAATTTCTGGTCGCATCATGAGAGGATGCACGTACCGCTGGTGAGTCTCGACGAAATGGCGCGTATCGCCGCGGCCAACATTTTGTCCGGCGAGCCGCGACCGCAAGGGAGCGGGAAGGGAACGCTGGCCCTTGTCGATGCGGCGGACGCGACCAGTTCGGGCGCGTCTGGCGATGGGAATTCGATTTTGCGCAAGCTGATCGAGACGGGATACAGGGGGCGGGCGCTGGCGCCGATTGTGGATGCGCCGGCCGTGGCGAAGGCGTTTGCGGCGGGAATCGGGGCGACGATTTCGACGACGATTGGGGGAACGATCGATGCTCGGCGCTTCACACCTCTGCCGATCACGGCGGTCGTGCGGCATCTTTCCGACGGGCATTTCCTCAGCGAATCGTTCGGCGAGGCGTGGTACGCGGGGCCGAGCGCGGTGTTGCAGGCCGGTCCGATCACGGTGGTGGCGGGCAGCCGGCCCGTGCATTTGTTCGACCGCGCGTTCTTTTACGCTCACGGCCAGAACCCGAAGCGTTTCGACGCGGTGGTGGTGAAGTCGCCGCAATGCGAGCAGCGCATGTATCGAGCGTGGTGCGCGCAGATGGTGAACGTGGACGCGCCGGGCGCGACGAGCGCGAACGTGAAAGGGTTGGGGCACACGCGCTGCACGCGCCCGATTTTCCCGCTGGATGAGGGAGTGAAGTGGGAGGGGACGGCGAAGGTTTTTCAGCGAAAGGGGACGCAAGCGTAGATGACTGCCCTCTTTATTCCTATTTATCCAATAATCCCCAATCCACTCTGCGCGATGCCGGCGGAAATTGAATAATGCAACTTAGAAGGCATGTCTTTAAATATTCACACAACCAGCCCCCGGTCCTTTAGTTTGAAAAAAATGTCTTTACAAGCAGTAACGTCACTCATTGCATTGTGCGAATCGGCTAACGAACGATTAAAGAAAAACTCATACGCCTCCGATAATTTCGGCAATTTAAAAGTATACGGACCACCTAAACAGACCACATTTGTCGATTCCTTCATTGTACAAAACTCTCTGAGATGTCCAATGCGTAATTTGCGATTGCATCTATACATTGCAGTTTGCACAATAAACTTATCAAATTCTAAATTATGCGCGACGATGAATTCAGCCTCTTTGCATAAATCGCAAAAACGATCTAAGGCTAGGTCTATGTCTACGCCGTACTGTGAACATAATTCGCGGGTGATCTGATGAGCTTCGAATGCGCGCACTCCAATGCTATGTACCCATGCTCTCGGATTTATTAAAAACGACAGCTCGGCCTTTATATTGCCATATGCATCTGTAACAAGCGCTGCCAATTCTACCATATCAGGCTGGCAACGATCGCTCGCACGTTTCTTAAAGTCCGGAAGTCCCGTAGTTTCGGTATCGAAGAAAAGATACATTTGCAATCTCCCGATGTCGTCTTGTATGCAAGAACTTTCTACGAGTCTGCATCAGTTTTTATCGCCACAGATCTGCGTCGCTTGAGGGGCTTCTGACGCATTTACGGGCGGGTGGCACCGTTAACGCTGACAATCCACTGAGGCTCCGATCGCGGCTTGGGCGAAAAAGGGTGCCACTGGTAGGTACTCCTACCAGTGCGGATCGGCAAGACGCGCACAAATTACCCCCACATTCCCGCCGGCACTCAGTCGCGCCGTACACAACATCCTTACAACTTCAAATCACTCGCGTTCGGCAATTCTGGATCAATAGGCAATTCCGGCCGATGCAATGCTTCCAGCTTGACCACCTCCCCATAATCGCGTCGCGCCAGTCATTGCCGCTTTTGTCGCTCATGGATTCATCACACCCTTACTTAACTTCAACAAGTTCCGCATTCAACCGCGCAGTTCCACCGGCCATAATCGACAATTCCATCGTTTTCTCTCCATATCGCACTTTACAGGAACCGCCGCCGCGATTCTTGATTTCGGCCGATTGGAGTTTTCCGGCCTTCCATTGGATGCTCACTTCGAATCCGCCGCGCGCTCGCAAACCCGTGACCGACCCGTCCGGCCAATTTGTCGCCAATGCGGGGAGCAGGCTGATTTCGCCGGCATGGCTTTGAAGCAGCGACTCGGCAACGCCCGCTGTAAATCCGAAGCTGGCATCCGACTGATTCGCACCGCCGTTGTGCAGGTTGGCCGCGACGGACTTGCTGACGAAATTGCGAATATACTCCGCAACTTTGTCGCCCCGCTCAAGGCGCGCCCACACGGAGATGTCCCACGCGGCTGGAAAGCCGCCGCGAGCCGGATGCGCTTCCATCCATTTCTGGATTGCCGCTGCGAACTGCGGGTCGCGGCGCAGCGTGATGGAACTGCCTGGGTAAAAAGTGAAGTTCGGCGAGACATTGTGCCCTTGGTTGCCCGCCTTCCAATCCTCAATCCATTCTTGCAGATAACCGTTGCTTCCGATTTGGTATGGCGGCAGCTTCGTCAGAGCGGCCTCCAGCTTGTCGCGGAATTCCTCATCGACGCCAAGCAATTTTCCAGCCTCAATACAGTGCGGGAAAAGCTCACGTATGATGGCTATATCCATGGTCGGCGCGGGCGAGAGAAACGCCAGCTTGCCATTGTTGTCCATGTACCCATGCTCCGGGGACATCGAGAACGGCGTCACCAGCCAATGATGCTTTGGCTCCTCAACCATGAGCTCAAGGAAGAACTGCGCAGAGCCTTTCAAAATTGGATAGTATTCCTTGAGAAACTGCCCATCTCTGGTGAACGCGTAGTGCTCCCAAAGATGCTGACAAAGCCATGCTCCTCCCATTGGCCACATTCCGAACCGCGCCGCATCGGTGGGGGCAGTTCCGCGCCAGAGATCAATATTGTGATGCGTGACCCATCCGTTGCAGCCGTAATATGTCTTCGCTGTTTTGGCGCCGGTAACTGAAATGTCCTTGAGTATGTCGAAGAGCGGTTGATGACATTCGGACAGGTTGCAGACCTCGGTTGGCCAGTAGTTCATTTCGGTGTTGATGTTGATGGTATATTTGCTGCCCCAGGGCGGAATCACCGCTTCATTCCAGATTCCCTGAAGATTTGCCGGCTGGCCTCCTGCACGACTGCTGGAAGCGAGTATATACCTGCCGAACTGAAAGCAGAGCGCTTCAAGGTTGGGATCGTCCTTGCCATCGCGCATCGCTTTCAGCCGCTCGTCGATTGGCTGCTCGTTCATGGCGCCATCGCCGACGTTCAGATGCACGCGGCCCATCAGCGCTTGAAAGTCATCGACATGCCGTTGCCGCAGCGTGGCAAAATCCTTCCCCGCGCAGCTGGCGAGAATCTTCTCGCATTTGGCCGCTGGATCCCCGCTGATGTCCCCGTAGTTGACGAAGCTCGTTGCCGCGGTCACGACAAGGGTCACCGAATTCGCTCCCGTAATATGGATACTTTTATCGAACTCGGACTGTCCGCCGTCCGGAACTGCGACCAATGCCGTTTCGAATCGCAAACCTCTGCCTTCAACCGGCGCGATCAGCCAGTCTTTCTTCATGGGCCCTTTCCAGCATCCATCCATGACCGACTTTTTGCTTGTGACAATCACACCGTCCAAATAAGGACTTGTAAACTGCGCTTCCATCGAGACCTGCCCTGGCTTGTCTCCGGCCACGCGCATCACCATCACGCGGTCAGGATACGACATGAAGATTTCACGCGTGAACGTAACATCCCCTGCGCGATAGTGCACAGTCGCCACGCCGGTTTCCATGTCCAAATCTCGCCGGTAATCCTCGACCTTGTCGATTCCATCGAACGTCAGAAGAAGATCGCCGATGGGTTGATACGCCTGCTGAGCCGCTGGGAGGCCGAAGAAGTGCTCGTCGGCCATCTTCTCGGCCTCCTGAAATTTTCCCGCGAAGACCAGATCGCGAATCTGAGGAAAGTACTTGAGTGCATCGGGATTATTGTAGTCGTGCGGTCGGCCCGACCAGAAGCTGGACTCATTCAGCGCGATGCGCTCGCTTTGTGTGCCGCCAAAGACCATTGCTCCCATGATGCCGTTGCCAATTGGCATTCCCTCCAGCCATTTTTGTGCGGGCTGGCGGTACCATAACCGCATTTCTCCCTGCGGCTGGAAGGGAAGCTCGGCTCCGTGATTCGTTCCGATGAGGAACAGATAAACGGTGAGCACTGCAAAAATGTTGACTCGACAAATTAACATGGTCATCGCCTTTTGGGTCGAGTTAAATCGCCCACGCCTGAACCCAACGCCCACGATAGTTCACGGGAAGACTTTCCAACAATACACCGCCCTCATCCTTCCTTGTTTGATGGAATTGTCGATAGTAGCAACGCTCCTGCTACTCGGCGCAAAATTTGTAACGCCCAAGTCTCGCGGTCATATGCTTTAGCCGGGCTCCAATAGAACATTGAGATCGCCGCCGCGAGTGGTTTGCTTGCGGGCTCTTAACGACGTGGTTGCTGACTATGCGGCGAAAACACTCGCATCGCTTTCCACCGATTCAGACGCAAAACCCAAAGTCTGGGCCGTTGGAGCGCGTGTCTGCGCTCGCCTGACGGATGCGGGACTCTCGGTGAAGGGGCTCTTCGCGGTGCCGAATTCTGTCAAAGCCATCAGTCCGCTCGTCGGCCAAATTCAAATCGAAAACAAAGCGCATCGGACCAAAGGCGAATACGAGCGTGTCTGTGTTTTTCATAACCGCCCGCGGTCGGGGGCGATCTACGAGCCAGTCCGCCAGCGCCTCTTGCCTTTCGACGCGCAATGGCAGGACGGTTTGGGCAAGGTGCCGTGGCCGGCGCGCGGTTTGCCCCAAATCATGCCGGGTGCCACCGCGACGCTGCGCGCACTCATCCGCGAATACCTGTTCATCTCGCTTTTCCAGGCGTGCGCTGAGTCTCTTGCGAGCGAGAATGCGAGCCGTCTCGCCGCAATGGAACGTGCCGAAAAGAACATTGATGAATTGGTGGAAAATCTGCAAGGCAACTTCCACCGCTTGCGTCAGACCAACATTGACAAAAAACTCTTCGATGTGACCTCCGGCTTCGAGGCGTTGGCCGGACCGCGGCGACTACCGTTCGAACGATAGCATGAGTCCGCGGAAATAGATCTCTCGCGGCGGATAATTGCTATGGCTGGACATCTGTAAATAAACGTGCCCCGTATTAAACGATAACTCGCGCGTTCTGGATTCGAAAATCTTTGCACCATTCTCGAGCACAGCAACGGAGCCGCGCTGCGTGTGAATTTCAAGATGCTGCACGGCGATGGGCCGGCCCGCGCGATTTTTTTCGGGCCAGCCTTCGTTAAAGAGCGTGCGTTGGCGGCTGTCCTGCTTGACCGAAATTTCGATGCGCGCATTTTTCCCGGGCGGTACGCCGATGTATTCCACTTTCAGCCAGTTGTCGCCGTTCAATGGATTGCCGCTGGCGGCTTCGGGCGCGAGAATCAATCCGGCGGACATGTAGCAACCGTTAGCCTGATTGTTCCAATCCAAATCCACAGCAATCGTGGCATCGCTGAGCGGGAAAGATTGGAGCGTGTACGCGCCGAGGAATTTCACGGTGTCGTCACGCGTGTTCATCGTGGCGGCGCGCAGTCGCAAATAATACTCCGGGGCAATGCTCTTCTTCGACGAGATCACATCGACGAGCCGCTCCGAAAAATCGCCGTCCACATTCAAGCCCCAGATTGACGGATTCAATGGGCCGGCTGAAAAGCCGTCGTTCCACTGGAGAGGCGGCACTCCTGCCGCCCTTGAAATGGTTTCTGAGGTAAGATCGTTCGCGCATTGCGGAGCGCCGGCTTCCAGTCGGCAGGATGTCGGCGCTCCATCCGCGCTCGCACGTGCCGGCTGGAAGCCGGCGCTCCCAATTCCCAGCACCGCCACAACGAGCCCAATCGCCAACACCAGGATCGCAACCACTCCCGCGCGATGGCTTCGTTGCGCCGGAATAATCAGGCCGCTGCGTTCATTTTGTTCCGTGCTCATCAAAGCGCCCCTCACTTCTTACCCTGATCGTCGTCGTGCGCGTCATGGACCGTCACATCGACGCTCTTGCTCGCCACGTTGCCGGACGCATCGACGCAATTGACCGTGATCGTATAGACGCGCGGGTTTTTGCCGTCGCCTTTCACTGCTCTGACCGACAGCGTCAAATCTCCGGTGATCTTCCAATCGACGGGCTGCTTTTTGGGCTTGCGCTTGCTGCCGTGGCTGTCGTCGGTGGCCGCGTTGGTCGTGACCGAAACGATTTTGGAAACCGGCGCTGCGTCGCAGATGTCGGAAGCGCTTACCGTCAGAGTAATCGGCACAACTTTGTTATTCGGCGGGATGGAACTGGGTGTGGCCACGAGCGAAGCGATCGTGGGCGGTGTCGTGTCGCGAATGGTGACGGTCGTCGTTGCCGTCGACGTCGCGGCGGCCGTGCCGCTTCCAAACGATGCATCGACCGCCGTGAAAGTCACCGTGGTGGTTCCCAGTGGGAACGTTGCCGGCGCGTCGCTGGTCACGTGCGCCGTGCCCGCCGTCGGCAGCGGCACGCTGACCGGCGTGCCGTTGCGGTCGCTTTGTTCGACGGTGATCGGACCGGGCACGTGGCTGAAGACCGGCGGCGGCTTCGTGCTCTCCGTTTTCACTGTTACCGTCGTGGAGGCCTGCGAAGAATTGCCGGACGCGTCGGTAGCCGTGAACGTGACGGTCGTTGTGCCGATGGGGAAAATCGCCGGCGCGTCACTGGTGACTTTTGGCGCGGCGTCACAGATATCCGTCGCCGTCGGCAGTGCCAGCGCGACGGCCACGCCGTGCGTGTTGCTGGTCTTTACGGTTTGCGGCGGCGGAATGTTCGAGATCACCGGCGGCGTGGTATCGACGATCGTCACAAATGTGCTCGCGTGCGCCACGTTGCCGGACGCATCGACTGCGGTAAAGGTGACGGTTGTCTTTCCCAGCGGGAAAACCGCCGGCGCGTCGCTCGTGACCGCGGGATTGGCGTCGCAAACATCGAACGCTTGCGGCAGCGGCAAGGTCACCAACGTGCCGTTGCGGCTGCTTTGTTCGGCGATTACCGGCGCGGGTATATCCGAGATGACCGGCGGAGTTGAGTCCACGACAGTGACGGTCGTCGATGCGGTGCTTGGATTGCCCGATGCGTCCGTGGCGGTGAACGTGACCGTTGTCATGCCCAATGGAAAGAGTGCGGGCGCGTCACTGGTAACGACCGGCGCTGCGTCACAAATGTCGGCCGCAGCCGGCAGCGCCAACGTTACGGGCGTGCCATCGTGCGCGGCCTGTTCGACCAGCACCGGCGCAGGCACGTTCGAAAGCACCGGCGGCGTGGTATCGACAACAGTGACGGTCGTCGATGCGGTCGCAACGTTGCCGGACGAATCGACCGCTTTGAAATTCACTGCCGTCGTGCCAAGCGGGAACACGGTCGGCGCGTCGCTGGTGACTATTGTGGCTTCGATATCCGTCGCCGAGGGAAGCGGGACGCTCACTGGCGTGCCGTTGCGAGCTGTTTGTTCGACAACGATCGGCGAAGGAACGTTGGCGATTACCGGCGGCGTTGTGTCTTGAACGGTGACAGTCGTGGAGGCGCTCGACGAATTTCCCGACGCGTCGATCGCCGTGAAAATCACCGTCGTGACGCCAAGCGGAAAAACGACGGCCGTGCCGCTTCCAGAAAATGGCGCGTTGCTTGTCACGCGCGGCGCCGCGTCGCAGATATCCGTGGCCGTTGGCATCGGCAGCGTAAATGGCGTGCCATTGGCGCTGCTCAATTCGAGCGTCACCGGCGCGGGTACGTTCGAGAGCACCGGCGGCGTAGTGTCCCGCACGGTCACGGTCGTGGATGCAGTCGCCATGTTTCCGGATGCATCGACCGCGCTGAAATGCACGGTCGTCACGCCGAGCGGAAAAACATCCGGCGCATCGCTGGTGACGCGCGGCGCGGCGTCGCAGATGTCCGTCGCCGTGGGAAGAACCAAATTCACCGCTGTTCCGTTGCGGTTCGCTTGTTCAACAATCATGGATGGGGGCAGATTGACGAAAGTTGGCGCCGTCGTATCGACGACTGCAATTACCGTGTTCGCGGACGTGCTCAAGCCAACCGAATCCGTCGCCGTAAACGTCACCAGCGTAACTCCGAGCGGAAACACGGCCGGCGCGTTGCTCGTCACTGCGAGCGGACGCCCCGCGAAATCGACGGCGGTAGGCAGCGTGAGCGGCACTACCGTGCCGGCGGCGCTGGCCTGCTCGACAGTCTGCGATGGCGGCACGTTGCTGATCACCGGCGGCGTGGTCGGCAGATTCTGCGTCACCGCGATCGATTTACCGAGCACGGTGATGTTCGCGGTTCGCGCAGCGGCACTGATGTTCGCTGTAAACGAGAAGTTCACGACTCCGTTGATCGCCGCATTCAGCGTGACCCAGCTTTGATCGACCGACGGCGCGAACGGCGGCAGCAGGTTCTCCGTCGAAGGCAGCACTGGCGGCAGCGCGTCCGTTCCCGCCGCGGAAGTTTCGCTGCGCGCGGCGGTATCGACGAAGGCATCGGGCCCGGAGTCGAAGTCCGGGCCCGGCTCCGCGAGCGGCAGCTC
>Ga0209579_10000950_pt1 | contig 25242 bp, 20 predicted proteins | sample Coa_R1_2_FD_187152 | JGI IMG/M metagenome (GOLD analysis project Ga0209579, IMG submission 187152) | Surface soil microbial communities from Centralia Pennsylvania, which are recovering from an underground coalmine fire - Coalmine... | ecosystem: Environmental > Terrestrial > Soil >... | reverse complement strand
AGTCTTCGACCAGCAGGAGCGTGGTGCGCTTGTCGGCGATCGGAACGACGTTCGCGAGCAACGCATCGTCCTGCGCATGCGCGTCGGCAGGTCCGATCGCAGCGCCGCTGCTCGGGCGTGTCAGCCAACACGATGGACCGAGGAAGACGCGGCCGGCGCCATCGACCGGCACTGCGCCCGCGAAGCACGGCAACGATGCGAACGACGGCGCATGCGCGGTGTCGCCCGCGATTCGTTGTGCGAGGCGCCGGTGCACGGCAATCACCGCGTTTTCGAAATGGCGCTCGCGATCGCGCACGGCGCTCGCGATCCATGCGCGAATCGCATCCGGATCGTCGACGACGAGGTCGACGAAGCCTGCGTCATTGCGCGCCTTCGCGCCGAACACCGCATCGACGTCGCGAGGATCGTCGGCGTCGAGCTGCCATTTGCCGTGGACCGATTCGAGCACCTTCGGTCCCGACAGGCCCAGACGCGTGCCCGGAAGCAGCGCGAAACGATCGGTCGCACAGCCGAGCACCGACGCGCCGCCGAACACGTTCCCGATGCCAATCGCAACGACCGCGACACCGCGCGCGCGTGCATCGACGAGCGCCGCGAGTGCGCGCGCGAGCGCGAGCTCGGCCGCGTTGGCCTCGTGCAAACGAACGCCGCCGGAGGCGAGCAGTAGCACGACCGCATCGGCGCGTTCGCGTCGCGTCGCCTCGAAGAGCGCCCGAAGCGCGTTGCCGTGACGCTCGCCGACGCTGCCTGCGAGATAGCGCTCGTCCTGCGCGGCAACGAGCACGCGCAAGCCGGCCATGCGTGCGCGCGCGACGACGATGCCGTCGTCTTCGCGTGCGTCGATCGCGAAACGCGCGAGATGCGGGCTCGCGCCTGCCGGCGGAAGCAACTGTACGCTGCCCGCGTCGGCCAGCGCCGCGATGCGCGCGGCCGGCGTCGAAGCGCGCAGGCTTCGCGTCGCCTCGGGGCGTCCCTCGGAAAATGCGCGCGGCATCGTGTGGAATAATGGACCGCGATGCAGGAAGCAAGCGTCAAGGCACCCGGCCGGCGATGAACGCGAACCTCTACGCGCTCATCGAAGCGCATTTCCGCGCGGGCGCCGAGCAGCCGTGCATCCTGATCCCCGGCGGACCAGTCGTGCATTATGACGAGCTTGCGCAAACCTCGGCGCGAATCGCGAACGCACTGACCCGCGCCGGCTGCCGGCCGGGCGACCGCGTCGCCGTCCAGGTCGACAAGCACTGGCAAGTCGTCCCGCTTTATCTCGCGTGCCTTCGCGCGGGGTTCATCTACCTGCCGCTCAACACCGCGTATCGCAAGCGCGAGCTGCAGTATTTCTTCGACGACGCGATGCCACGCGTCATCGTCTGCCGCCCCGAAGCGCTCGGCATGATCGAGACGATCGGCCGCGGCGCGATGGTGCTCACCCTCGACGCGAACGGCGGCGAGCTCGCCGACCGTGCGCGCGACGAGCCGTCATTGTTCGAGACGACGCATTCGCAGCCCGACGACATCGCAGCGATCCTCTATACGTCGGGGACGACCGGCCGCTCGAAGGGCGCATCGATCACCCATCGCAATCTCGCGTCGAACGCGCTCGCGCTCGTCGAAGCGTGGGCGTTCACTCGCGGCGACGTTCTGCTGCATTCTCTGCCGATCTTTCATGTCCACGGGCTGTTCGTCGCGCTTCACTGCACGCTGCTCTCCGGCGCCCGCATGATCTGGCTGCCGAAATTCGACGCGCGCGAGGTCGCGGAAGCGTTGACGGCGGCGAGCGTCATGATGGGCGTGCCGACGTATTACACGAGGCTTCTCGCCGAGCCGGCATTCACGCGCGAGCGCGCGCAAGGCATCCGGCTGTTCGTGTCGGGCTCGGCCCCGCTTCTTCCCGAAACGTTCGCGGCATTCCGCGAGCGCATTGGCCAGTGCATTCTCGAGCGGTACGGGATGACTGAGACGGGCATGATCACGTCGAACCCGCTCGACGGCCCGCGCGTCGCGGGCACCGTGGGACGGCCGCTGTCCGGCATCGCGGTGCGCGTCGTCGACGACGCAGGCGACACGTGCGCACCCGGTGCCGTCGGCGCCGTGCAGGTGCGCGGGCCCAACGTATTCGCAGGCTATTGGCGGATGCCGGCGAAGACGCGCGAGGAATTCACCGTCGACGGCTGGTTTCGCACCGGCGACGTTGGCGAATGGGTCGCCGAAGCCGAGGGCAAGGACTATCTGCGTCTCGTCGGCCGCGCGAAGGACCTGATCATCAGCGGCGGGCTCAACGTCTATCCCAAGGAGATCGAGGAGCGTATCGACGCGCTACCCGGCGTCGTCGAATCGGCGGTGATCGGCGTGCCCGATCCCGATTTCGGCGAGGCGGTGACCGCGGTCGTCGTGCCGGAATCGGGGCGCGAAATCGACGAGGCGTCGGTGATCGAGGCACTGAAGGGCGAGATCGCGACGTTCAAAGTTCCCAAGCATGTGCACGTCGTGGATGAATTGCCGCGCAATGCGATGGGGAAGGTGCAGAAGAACGTTTTGCGCGAACGGTTTGCGCGAAGGTCGGCGTCTGAGTAGCAGCGTTATGCGGACGTCGGTGGGCGCAGTTGCCGCGCTCGTTGGAGCGTCACGCCGGTTCACGCTCACTTGATAGCTGGCGTCGGAGCGGCGCGACGCTCAACGCGCGCAGCCCTGCGCATTTGCAGCACCGTGGCGTCTGCGTCTGATTCCTGATTCCTGATTCCTGATACCTGCAATCAATCCACCGGTTGCTCCGCCGGCGCCTTGCTCGTGCGCGGGTGGCGCACACTCCGTAGCCCCTTCGCGATCAGCGGCCAGAACAGCATCACAAGCGCGAGCGTCGTGATGCCGCCGACAAGGCCGTTCGAGAAAAGAATGCCAACGCTTCCTTGCGACGACAGCATCGCCTGTCGAAAGGAGCTCTCCGCGTTGTTGCCCAGCACGAGCGCAAGCAACGCGCCCCAGTAGATGCATGACAGCATGATGATCGCCGACGACGACCGCGCCGCGACGACTGAAAGGATTCATGACTCCTCCCCAGGAGTGAATTCGACCGCTTGCGTGGTCGACCAAAACAGCGAGCCGAATGGCTCGCATCCCCGTGACTCCCGCGCGGAGTTCGGACAGTGCCTGTCCGCGACTTGCGCGCGGTACCGCTCCCCTCTTCGCGACGAGACGACCTGCTACAACACCCCGGCCCCGCGCGCCCACCTGTATTTTGCACCCAACACCGCGACCGGCATCTCCGTCGTGTACGGATATGCCGGTATGCCATGCTGGAACAGATGTTCGGCCGCTTCCTCGACCTGCACATCCCCCGCGAGCGACGCGACAATCGGCTTCACGATGCCCTGCGCTTTCATCTCGTCGACCACTTCGACGACGAGGTTCGCGAAGACCATCGGCGGCGTGATGATCGTGTGCCAATAGCCGAGGATCAGCGCGTGGATGCGCGGATCGGTGAGACCGAGCCGGATCGTGTTCTTGTACGTGGTCGGCGGCTCGCCACCCGTGATGTCGACGGGATTGCCGGCCGCGCCGAACGGCGGGATGAATTTGCGGAATGCCGCGTCGAGATCCTGCGGCATCGCCATTAGATTGAGGCCGTTGTCAGCCACCGCGTCGGACAACAGCACACCCGAGCCACCGGCGCCCGTGATGATGACGACGTTCTCGCCCTTCGGCGTCGCGAGCAGCGGAATCGCGCGCGCGTATTCCAGCATGTCGCGAAGCCCGGGCGCGCGGATGACGCCGCATTGCCGAAGCATGTCGTCGTAGATCTTGTCGTTGCCCGCGAGCGCCGCCGTGTGTGAAGCGGCCGCGCGCGCGCCGAGGCTCGTGCGCCCCGCCTTCAGCACGACAACCGGCTTCTTCTTCGAGACGCGCTTCGCCACCTCGAAGAACGAGCGCCCGTCCTTCAAATCCTCGCAATGCATCGCGACGACATTCGTGTTGTCGTCCTGCTCGAAGAACGTCAGAAGATCATCCTCGTCGAGATCGGCCTTGTTGCCGAGCCCCACGATCGCCGACACGCCCATCTTCGCCGAGCGTGAGAAGCCGATGATCGCCATGCCGATGCCGCCGGACTGCGAGGACAGCGCCGTGTGGCCTTTGAAGTCGTACGGCGTGCAGAAGGTCGCGCAGAGGTCCTTCCACGTGTAGTAGAAGCCGTAGATGTTCGGGCCCATCAGGCGCACGTTGTACTTGCGCCCGATCTCCTGAATCTCGCGCTGCCCCTCGACGTTGCCGGTTTCGGCGAAGCCCGACGGAATCAGCACCGCGCCCGGAATGCCCTTCTCGCCCACCTCCGTCAACGCGCCCGCGACGAGCTTTGCCGGAATCGCGAAGACGGCAACGTCGATGCTGCCGGGCACGTCCTTGACGCTCTTGTATGCCTTGTAGCCGAGCACCTCGTCGGCCTTCGGGTGGATCGGATAGATCTGCCCCTTGTAGCCGCCGTTGATCAGGTTCTTCATCACCGAATTGCCGATCTTGCCGGCTTCGTTCGACGCGCCGATCACCGCGACCGAATCGGGCTTCATGATCCGGTTCATCGCGCGCACGATTTCCTCGCGCGACGGGCGATAACGCGCAGGCAACGGATTCTTGTCGATGACGATGCGCACGTCGGCGGCGATCGCGCCCTTCGGCGTCGCGAACACCGGGTTGAGATCGAGCTCGCCGATCTCGGGGAAGTCGGTCGCGAGCTCCGAGACGCGCTGAATGATCGACGCGAGCGCCTCGCGATTGACCGGCGGCGCGCCACGCACGCCTTTCAGCACCTGCGCTGCGGCAATGCTGTCCAGCATGCCGAGCGCGTCCTCGTGCGACGTTGGCGCGAGGCGGAACGTCGCGTCCTTCAATACTTCGACGAGCACCCCGCCCAAACCGAACGCGACGAGCTTGCCGAACGATGGATCGGTGACGACGCCGACGATCACTTCCTGACCGCCCGTCAGCATCTGCTGCACCTGTACGCCGACGAGATTCGCTTTGTCGTTGTACTTGCGCGCGTTGGCCATGATCGTCTGGTAGCCCTGCTCGACGTCGGCCGCGCTCCGCAACCCCACGAGCACGCCGCCCGCCTCGGTCTTGTGCAGGATTTCGGGCGAGACGATCTTCAGCACAACCGGATAGCCCATCTCGTTCGCGAGCCGCGTAGCTTCCTGCGCCGATTTCGCGACGCCTTCCTGCGGCACCGGAATGCCGTACGCGTCGCAAACGAGCTTGCCTTCGGGCGCCGTCAGCGACGTGCGTCCTTCGGCCTTGACCTTGTCGATGATGTTACGGACCGTCGTCTTGTCGTGGGCCATGGGTTTTTCCTGGTTTTGCTGCGCTAAATCGTCGGGCTCCGCCCGCGATTTGGCGGAAACTAATCGGGCGAAAGCAGGGGTCCACTTTCGCCCGCCGCTTAAATCACGCGTTCTGCACGCAGCTCGTCGATCTGCGCCTGCGTGTAGCCGAGCTCCTTCATCACCTCGCTGGTGTGCTCACCCAATAGCGGCGAACGCTTGACCTCGGTGGGGCTGTCCGACAGCTTGATCGGATTGCCGACGGAGAGGTACTTGCCGCGCTTCGGATGATCGACCTCGACGACGGTGCCCGTTTCGCGCAGCGACGGCTCGACGGCGAGCTCCTTCATGGACAGGATGGGCCCGCACGGAATGTCGTACTTGTTCAGGATCTCCATCGCCTCGAACTTCGTCTTCGTCATCGTCCACTTCTCGATCTCGCCGAAGATCTCCATCAGGTGCGGCAACCGCGCCTTCGGTGTCGCGTACTTCGGATCGGTGAGCCACTCTTCGCGGCCAATCACCTTGCAGATATCCTTCCACACCGGCGCCTGCGTGATGAAGTAGATGTAGGCGTTCGGGTCGGTCTCCCAGCCCTTGCACTTGAGAATCCAGCCCGGCTGACCGCCGCCCGAGGCGTTGCCCGCGCGCGGCACGGCCTCGCCGAAGTGGCCGTTCGGATACTGCGGATACTCTTCGAGCACGCCGTTGCGCTCGAGTCGCTGCTGATCGCGAAGCTTAACGCGGCAAAGATTCAGCACGCCGTCCTGCATCGCGGCGAGCACCTTCTGGCCGCGGCCGCTCGTCTTGCGCTGATAAAGCGCGCAGACGATGCCGAGCGCGAGGTGCAATCCGGTGCCGCTATCGCCGATCTGCGCGCCGGTGACGAGCGGCGGGCCGTCGTCGAAGCCGGTCGTCGACGCCGAGCCGCCCGCGCACTGCGCGACGTTCTCGTAGACCTTGCAGTCCTCGTAAGGTCCGGGGCCGAAGCCCTTCACCGACGCGACGATCATCCGCGGGTTGAGCTCCTGGATGCGCTCCCACGTGAAGCCCATGCGATCGAGCGCGCCCGGCGCAAAGTTCTCGACCAGCACGTCGCATTTCTTCACGAGCCGCTCGATGATCTCCTTGCCCTTCGGATTCTTGGCGTCGATCGTGATCGAACGCTTGTTGTGGTTCAGCATCGTGAAATAGAGGCTGTCCACATCGGGAATGTCGCGCAGTTGCCCGCGCGTGATGTCGCCCTCGCCCGCGCGCTCGACCTTGATCACGTCGGCGCCGAACCATGCGAGAAGCTGCGTGCACGTCGGTCCCGACTGCACGTGCGTGAAATCCAGAATCCTGACTCCGTCGAGTGCTTTCGCCATGGAACACCCCTGTAGCTTCGCGCGACGGCATGCGTCGGCGCGTCTATGAATTTGCCCTGATCTTCGATTCGCGACCGCGACGATCGCGCGAGCGGCAATCCCCGAAGCCGCGGCACGATGACGTTCCTCCTTACACTCTCGACTCGATGTCGACCGAGCCGGTACAACCCGCGCGATGACCGGTTCGGCAACTCGGCGAATGCGAGTCAGACGGGTCGGAACGGCGATTTACCGCTAAGGTATGTGATATACCAAGGTTCGTCAATGTGTCGGGTGTTCAAGCTGTCTACGCACCCTGATTACTTCTTCTTCGCCGTCGGATTGAGCCCGGTGATCCGGCCGCTTTCTGTGCCCGCTCCCTCGTCGATCATCGCGTTGACGAGCGTCGGCTTGCCGGATCGAATCGCGTCCTCCATCGCCTTGCGCAACTCGTCGGGTGTCGTCACCTGCACGCCCACGCCGCCGAACGCTTCCATCAATTTCTCGTAGCGCGCGTCCTTGACGAACACCAGCGGCGCCGGATCGGGACCGCCGGTCGGATTAACCTCGTCGCCACGATAGACGCCATTGTTGTTGAGGATCACGACGCACACGGGCAATCCGTAGCGGCAGATGGTCTCGACTTCCATCCCCGAGAAGCCGAACGCGCTGTCGCCTTCGATCGCGATCACCTGACCCTTGCCGACGACGGCGGCCGCGATCGAGAAGCCCATCCCGATCCCCATGATGCCCCACGTGCCGACATCGAGGCGCTTGCGCGGCTTGTACATGTCCACGATGCTGCGCGTGAAGTCGAGCGCGTTCGCGCCCTCGTTGACGAGATACGCGTCGGGGTTCGCTTTCACGATGTCGCGCACCACGTTCAATGCGCTGTGGAAATTCATCGGCGTCGGATTCTTCGAAAGCGTTTCCGCCATCTTCGCGACGTTCTTCCGCTTGCGCTCGCCGATCGCATCGAGCCACTCGGACGGTGGCTGGCGCCAGTTCGCGCCGATCTGCGCGAGCATGGCCTTCACGCACGAGCCGATGTCACCGACGACCGGCGCATCGATGCGCACATTGCTGTCCGCTTCGGTGGGCGAGATGTCGACCTGAATGAACTTCTGGCCGCCCCATGCCTTCGGACTTGCGCCACCCCACGTCTTGCCCTTGCCGTGCGACAAGAGCCAGTTGAGCCGCGCGCCGATCAACATCACCACGTCGGACTCCGGCAGGACGAACGAGCGCGCGGCCGCGGCCGACTGCTCGTGCGTATCGGGCAGAAGGCCTTTCGCCATCGACATCGGAAGATAGGGAATGCCGGTCTTCTCGATCAGCGTGCGGATGTCGGCATCCGCCTGCGCGTAGGCAGCACCCTTGCCGAGAATGATCAGCGGACGCGCGGCATTTTTCAGAAGCTCGAGCGCGCGCGCGACCGATTCGTTCGACGGAATCTGACGCGGCGCGGGATCGACGACCTTGATGAGCGAATGCTTGCCCGCTTCGGCATCGATCGCCTGCGGAAAGAGTTTCGCAGGCAGATCGAGGTAGATGCCACCCGGCCGTCCCGAAACGGCCGCGCGGATCGCGCGCGCGACGCCGATGCCGATGTCCTCCGCATGCAGCACACGAAACGCCGCCTTGCAAAGCGGCTTGGCGATCGCGAGCTGGTCCATCTCTTCGTAATCGCCCTGCTGCAGGTCGACGATCTCGCGCTCCGAGGAGCCGCTGACGAGGATCATCGGGAAGCAGTTTGTCGTCGCGTTCGCGAGCGCCGTAAGGCCGTTGAGAAAGCCGGGCGCCGACACGGTCAGGCAAATGCCCGGCTTTTGCGTGAGGTAGCCTGCAATCGAGGCGGCGTACCCGGCATTCTGCTCGTGACGAAACGAGATCACCCGGATGCCCGACGCCTGCGCCTTGCGGGTCAGGTCGCTGATCGGGATGCCGGGCAGGCCGAAGATCGTGTCGATGCCGTTCTCCTTCAGCGCATCGATCAACAGATGAAAGCCATCGATCTCCTGCGTCGATGGCGCGCTCGCCTCTCGGGCGCTCGCCGTATCGGGCGCACTCGATGCGTGCGGCGTTTCCTTGCGCGTTGCAGTCACGGTTTCCATGGGGATCTCCTGAATCGAACCGATACAGGGTCAAAAGACGACACTCTAAAGCTCGCAGGGCAGTGCCCGCGGGCGCCATCGTGAGTGTCGTCTCTGGACCCCTACCTGGTCTAGTGCGGCATCGGAAGGGGCTCGTCGGGGGCCAAAGTGGCCGGCGCCGGCAATAGCGCTAAGGTATTTGATATACCAGGAGTCGTCAATCCGCGGCGCGCGTGGTAACTCGGGCAACGCTGCACCGCTACCCCGCGGCTGGTTTTTGGTATATAAGATATTTAGGACCCGACGATCGAGGGTCCCGAAAAACGGAGGACAGGACCGGTGTCAACGATCCCGGCCACCAGCGTCGCGGCGATCCCGCTGGCGCTGCGCCCGCTTTCCGCGAACGTCAGCTTCCGCGACCAGGCGTATGCCGCGCTCAAGCAGGCGATCATGGACGCCGACATCTACTCGCATTCGCAGGAATTGCGCCTCGACGAGCGTCAGCTTTCGCGCTCGCTCGGCGTGTCACGCACGCCGATCCGCGAGGCGATGACGCTGCTCGAGCAGGAGGGATTCCTGCGGACCGTTCCGCGGCGGGGCATCTTCATCGTCCGCAAGACGAAGCGCCAGATCATCGAGATGATCGAAATGTGGGCCGCGCTCGAAAGCATGGCGGCCCGGCTCGCGACGATGAACGCTTCCGAGGAGGAGATCGCATCGCTTCGCACGATGTTCGACGAGTTTCGCAACGAAACGCCGGCGACGCACATAGAGGAATACTCCGACGCGAACATCGCGTTCCATCAGGCGATCATCCGGCTGTCCGGCTCGCACCTGATGGGCAAGACGATCGAGAACCTGTTCATACACGTGCGCGCGATCCGCCGCCTCACGATCTCGAAGTCGGATCGCGCGGCGCGCTCGATCGTCGATCACATGCGGATCATCGAAGCGCTCGAGCGGCGCGACACCGAGCTCGCCGAGCGGCTCGTGCGCGAGCATTCGCTCGATCTCGCACGCTTCGTCGAGAAAAACTGCGACTTCCTGGAGTGAATCCCAACATGAGCGATGCGATGGTGATCGATACGTCGCGACTGCGAGGCGGTCGCGGCGTCAAGGCGCGACCCAAGGGTCGCCACGTCAACGCGGAGGCGCTCGCCGATGTGCAGAAAATCCTGGGCGACGCGCCGCGCGAGCGGTCGATGCTGATCGAGCTCCTGCATCGGATCCAGGACGCGCGCGGATATCTGCCGGCGGCGTATCTCGTCGCGCTCGCGCAGGAGATGCGGCTCGCGATGACCGAGGTCTACGAGGTCGCGACGTTCTATCACCACTTCGACGTGATCGATGCCGACGACACACCGCCACCACCGGTCACGATCCGCGTCTGCGAGACGCTGTCGTGCAAAATGGCGGGCGCCGATGCGCTGCGCGATGCGCTGATCGCCGCAAGCGACGCGAACGTGCGCGTGCTCGGCGCGCCGTGCATCGGTCGCTGCGAGCAGGCGCCCGCAGCGGTCGTCGGCCGCAACCCGATCGATTGCGCTACCGTCCCGCGCGTTATCGAAGCGGCGCGTGCGCGCGCGACCGAGCCCGAGCCTTCGTCGTACATCGACTACGTCGCGTACCGGCGCGACGGCGGCTATCGGACGCTCGTCGAATGCATGCAGGGCAAGCGGACGCCTGAGTCGGTGATCGCGGAGATGGAGCAATCGTCGCTGCGCGGTCTCGGCGGCGCCGGATTCCCGGCGGGACGCAAATGGAAGATCGTCCGCGCGGAGCCTGCGCCGCGTCTCATGGCGCTCAATATCGACGAAGGCGAGCCCGGCACGTTCAAGGACCGCTATTACCTCGAACGCGACCCGCACCGCTTTCTCGAAGGCATGCTGATCGCCGCATGGGCGGTCGGCATCGAAGCGATCTACATCTACCTGCGAGACGAATACGCGGGCTGCCGCGCGATCCTCGCGCGTGAGCTCGAAGCGCTCGCGAACGACCCGCCGTGTCCGATTCCGCCGATGCACCTGCGACGCGGCGCGGGCGCGTACATCTGCGGCGAGGAATCGGCGATGATCGAGTCGATCGAGGGCAAGCGCGGCATGCCGCGACTGCGCCCGCCGTACGTCGCGCAGGTGGGCTTGTTCGGCCGGCCGACGCTCGAGCACAACATGGAGACGCTCTACTGGGTGCGCGACATCCTCGAACGCGGCGCCGACTGGTTCGCGAACCAGGGGCGCCATGGACGCAAGGGACTGCGCTCGTTTTCGGTGTCCGGGCGCGTGAAGAAGCCCGGCGTGCATCTGGCGCCCGCGGGCATCACCGTGCGCGAGCTGATCGACGAATTCGCGGGCGGCATGCAGGACGGCCACACGTTCTACGGCTATCTGCCCGGCGGCGCGTCTGGAGGCATTCTGCCGGCGAAGCTCGGCGACATTCCGCTCGATTTCGACACGCTGCAGCCCTACGGCTGCTTCATCGGCTCGGCCGCGGTGATCGTGCTCTCCGACAAGGACCGCGCGCGGGACGCGGCGTTGAACCTGATGGAGTTCTTCGCCGAGGAGTCGTGCGGCCAGTGCACGCCGTGCCGCGTCGGCACGCAAAAGGCCGTCGGGCTGATGGAAAAGCGCCGCTGGGACAAGGCGCTGCTCGACGATCTTTCGCAGGCGATGGCCGATGCGTCGATCTGCGGCCTCGGGCAGGCCGCACCGAATCCGATCGCGTGTGTCTACAAGTATTTCCCGCAGGAGCTCGAATGACCGCGCTGTTGCGCAACCGTGAATCGAAGGAGACGAAGCGATGAACGCGCCTTATGACGGGCAGGTGGGCTTTCGTCCCACCGCCACCGGCCAAAGCCCGAAGGCGCGTCCGCGCGCCGGCCACGTCGCGCCCGACGCGCCGCGTTCCCCGGGCCCCGACATCGCGTTCAAGCTGAACGGCGAAGAAGTCGTCGCGCGACCCGGCGAGACGATCATCGAGGTCGCCGACCGGCTCGGCATTTCGATTCCGCGCCTTTGCTACAAGCCCGGTTACCGTCCCGACGGCAACTGTCGCGCATGCATGGTCGAGATCAAGGGCGAGCGCGTGCTCGCGCCTTCGTGCTGCCGCAAGCCGACGGCCGGAATGGAGGTGACGAGCGACAGCCCCCGCGCCGTGCAATCGCAGAAGGTGATCGTCGAGCTGCTCGCTTCCGACATGCCCGACCGCTCGTACAAGAAGGATTCGGAGCTCGACTTCTGGAAGCATGCGCTCGGCATCGTTACGCCGCGCTTCGCCCGCCGAATCGAGCCGCCGGCCGACCTTTCGCACCCGGCGATGGCGGTCAATCTCGACGCCTGCATTCAATGCACGCGCTGCGTGCGCGCCTGCCGCGAGGAACAGGTCAACGACGTCATCGGCTACGCGTTTCGCGCCGCGCACTCGAAGATCGTCTTCGATCTCGACGACCCGATGGGGCTCTCCACGTGCGTCGCCTGCGGCGAGTGCGTGCAGGCGTGCCCGACCGGCGCGCTTGCGCCCGCGCAGGAGGCGTTCCTGCAGCCGATCGATCGCAAGACTGCATCGGTGTGCCCGTACTGCGGTGTCGGCTGCCAGATCACCTACAACATCGACGACGATCGCATCGTGCACGTCGAAGGGCGCGACGGCCCCGCGAATCACGAGCGCCTTTGCGTCAAGGGGCGGTTCGGCTTCGACTATGTCAATCATCCGCAACGGCTCACGAAACCGCTGATCCGCAAGCCCGGCTTTCCGAAGTCCGCCGGCTTCAAGGTCGATCCGTCGAATCCGCTGTCGGTGTTCCGCGAGGCGACGTGGAACGAGGCGATCGCGCTTGCGGGGGGAACGCTGCGGAAGATCCGCGATACGCACGGCGGTGGTGCCCTCGCGGGCTTCGGCTCCGCGAAGGGGAGCAACGAGGAGGCGTACCTGTTCCAGAAGCTCGTGCGCACCGGCTTTCGCACCAACAACGTCGATCACTGCACGCGGCTTTGCCACGCGTCGAGCGTCGCGGCGCTGCTCGAGGGCATCGGCTCGGGCGCCGTCTCGAATCCGGTGATGGACGTGTTGCAGGCGGAAGTGGTGTTCCTGATCGGCGCGAATCCCGCATCCAATCACCCGGTCGCCGCGACGTGGATGAAGAACGCCGTCAAGAACGGCACGAAGCTGATTTACGCGGACCCGCGACGCTCGGAGCTCGCGCGCCACGCGACGCATTACCTCCAGTTCAAGCCGGACACCGACGTCGCACTTCTGAACGCGATCATGTGCACGATCGTCGAGGAAAACCTCGTCGATCCGAAGTTCGTCGAGAACCGCACGAGCGGCTACGAGGCGCTTCGCGACAACGTGCTGCGCTATCCGCCGGAAGCGATGGCGCCGATCTGCGGCATCGATGCGCAGAGGATCCGCACGGTCGCGCGACTCTACGCGAAGTCGCGCGCGTCGATGATCCTCTGGGGCATGGGCATCTCGCAGCACGTGCACGGCACCGACAACGCGCGCTGCCTGATCGCGCTGTCGATGATCACCGGGCAGATCGGACGTCCCGGCACCGGATTGCACCCGCTGCGCGGCCAGAACAACGTGCAGGGTGCGTCCGACGTCGGCCTGATTCCGATGATGTATCCCGATTACCAGGCCGTCGACGACGCGGACGTGCGTGCGAAGTTCGAGGCGCTGTGGGGAGCGAAGCTCGACCCGAATCCGGGCCTGACGGTCGTCGAAATCATGCACGCCGTGCACGCGGGCAAGATCCGCGGCATGTACATCATGGGCGAGAATCCCGCGATGTCGGATCCCGACGTCGAACACGCGCGCGAGGCGCTCGCGAAGCTCGAGATGCTCGTCGTGCAGGATCTCTTCCTCACCGAAACCTGTTATCACGCCGACGTGATCCTGCCGGCGTCCGCGTTTCCGGAGAAGACCGGCACGTTCACGAACACCGATCGCAACGTGCAACTCGGCCGCGAGGCGCTGCCACTGCCCGGCGATGCGCGCAAGGACCTCGACATCATCGTCGCGATGGCGCGCGAGATCGGCCTCGACTGGCATTACTCGCATCCGAAGGAAGTGTTCGAGGAGATGCGCAAGGCGATGCCGTCGATTGCCGGCATCACGTGGGAGCGTCTCGAACGCGAAAGCGGTGTCACGTATCCGTGCGAGCACGAGGGCGATCCCGGCGAGCCGGTCGTCTTCATCGAGAACTTCCCGACGAAGAGCGGCCGCGCGAAGCTCGTTCCCGCGCAAATCATTCCGGCGGCGGAGAAACCGGACGACGAATATCCGTTCGTGCTGATCACCGGCCGCCAGCTCGAGCATTGGCACACGGGCAGCATGACCCGCCGAAGCCGCGCGCTGGACGCGATCGAGCCGTATCCAGTGGTTTCCGTCAATCCGGTCGATTTGGCGGCGCTTGGTATCACGCCGGGAGGCGCGATCACGATCGCTTCGCGCCGCGGCGAGGTCTCGCTCTATGCGCGCGAGGACGACGGCACGCCGCAGGGTAGCGTGTTCATCCCGTTCTGCTACTACGAGGCGGCCGCGAACCTCATGACGAACCCGGTCCTCGACCCGTTCGGCAAGATTCCGGAGTTCAAGTACTGCGCGGTGAAGGTGACCGCGGGCGGAACGCCGGTCGCGACGCCGGGCTATCGCGAACCGGAGACGCTTGCAGCGGATTGATGAGCGCGAAAAAAGGGGCCAGGTTCGATTTATCGCGAAAATCGAACCTGACCCCTTTTCCGGCTTGATACAACGATCTGTTTACCTCATGCAAGTAGTCAAATAGACTCATCGCATGAGTAAGCGCCTTCAGGTGCTCTTTTCGGACAAGGACCTCGCCGAGATCCGGCGGACGGCTCGCCGCGAGGGGATGACGACCGCGGAATGGGTGCGCCAGGCGCTGCGCACCGTCGGTCGCGACAGACCTCGTGTGGCGAGCCGAAAGAAGCTCGCCGTCATCGAGTCGGCGGCGCGGAACGCAATTCCCGCGCCCAGCGTCGAGCAGATGCTTGCCGAAATAGAGCGCGTCTACAGCGGCGAATCTTCGCGCACGCGATATCGCGGCTGAGTCCGCGACGAGCTTCGCTCCACCGGCTTTCGCGACCGATGACTAAAGGCCGGCTGGAAGCCTTCAGCGACGGCGTCATCGCCGTCATCATCACGATCATGGTGCTCGAGATGAAGGTGCCGCACGGCGAGGAAGTGGCCGCGCTCACGCCGGTGCTGCCGGTGTTCCTGTCGTACGTGCTGAGCTTCGTCTACGTCGGCATCTACTGGAACAATCACCATCACATGCTGCACGCGACGACGAAGGTAACGGGCCCTATCCTCTGGGCGAACCTGCATCTGTTGTTCTGGCTGTCGCTGTTCCCGTTCACCACCGCATGGATGAGCGAGAACCATTTCGCGAGCGCGCCATCCGCGCTCTACGGTTTCGTGCTGTTGATGGCCGCGATCGCTTACTGGATACTCCAAAGATGGATCATCGCGGCACAGGGAAGCGATTCTTTGCTGCGCAAGGCAGTCGGCGGCGACTGGAAAGGCAAGCTGTCGCCCGTGCTCTATCTCGCCGCGATCCCGCTTTCGTTCGTGTCGCACTGGATCGGGCAGGCGCTCTACGTCGCGGTCGCGCTGATGTGGCTCGTCCCCGATCGGCGGATCGAGCGTGTCCTGGCCGAAAGCGACGAACGCTACGGCGAGCGCCGCACGTAATTCACACTTCGTCGCCGACATGAATGCGGCGCTCGTCCTTCGCTTCACCGCTCGCGAGCCGGCCGCCGGCACGCGTTCTCTGCATCCCGCGTTCGGTGACGATGAAATCGAGCGGCACATCGTGCGGTTGCGGATGGATCGAATCGAGCCGCGCCACCTCGAATCCGACACCCATGGAAATCGGACGATTGCCGAGCGCCGCGAGCGTGCGGTCGAAATAGCCGGTGCCGTAACCCAACCGATAGCCGAGCGTGTCGAAGCCCGTGAGCGGCGCCAGCACGATGTCCGGCGCGACCTCGGCGGTTGCGACCGGAACCGGAATGCCATAGGCCCCCGCTTCGAGGAATGAGTCCGCATGCCACGCGCGAAACACGAGCGGCGTTTTCGGCACCGCAACCACAGGCAGCGCGCATGTCGCGCCCCGCCGCCATAGCAGTTCCGCGAGCGGCCGCGGATCGAATTCGCGCCGATGCGGCCAATACAGCGAAACCACGATTCCCGCGACGTCTGCCAGTGTGGACGCGAGCCGGTCGTGGATCGCGCTCGACGCTCGCGCGTGCTCCGCGTCGTCGATCGCCATTCGTGCCCCGCCGAGCGCTGCGCGAACGGCCTTGCGCCAGCGCTTGACGGCTTCGGCATCCGACTGCTCGTGCGGAGCAAGCGGCGGCGGCGAGTACGATGGGGTCATCGGCGGCGGAATCAGAGCAGCGTCCTGCGCGAGTCGGGGTCAACCCGATTATCATCACGCTCGCCCACGAGGCTCCCAGGGCACTTTGCAATGAAGGACGACGTGACGCCACCCGCGAACGACGAAGTGACACTGTTTCTCGAAAGCTTCGTCACGGCGGCGCGCATCGGCGTTTATCCGGTCGAACGGGAACGCGAGCAGCGCGTGCGCATCGACATCGCCATCCGCGTGCAGGGCTGCGCGTCTCCGTACAGCCGGCACAACGTGCTCGACTACAATCATCTTCGCGACGGTGCGCGGGCGATCATCGACGCCGGCCATATCGAATACCAGGAGACGCTTTGCGAGCGCATCGTGGCAATGTGCCTCTCGCTGCCGCGCGTCGCGTTCGCTCGCGTCCGGGTCGCCAAGCTGGAGGCATTTGCCGATTGCAGCGCCGTCGGATGCGAGATCGAGCGATCGAGGCAAGCTCATGTTGAAGGTGCCGTCACCGACACACGCGTCGCCGGCAGGCGCGGCGAGCGTGATGGCGCGCGTTCATCGAATCGCTCCGGGCAGGGAAATGGCAAGCGGTCGCGCTGAGAGCGACGCTTTCATCGACATCCTGCCCTGGCCCGCGTTCATCGTCGCCGATACCGGTCGCGTGACGCGCGTCAACGCCAAGATGGCGGCCGCGGGTGTGCGGCTTTCGCCGCGAGGCGAGCGTCACCTTCGCTCGCTATTCCCCGACTACTTCGCGGCGCTCGACGCGACTTCGCCCCGGCTTGCGCCGCGCGAGGTCGAAGTGACGCGCGCCACGCCGGAGGGACCCGTGCACGAGATGCTGTGGGTGCGAACGCTCGGCGCGCACCGTCTCGTGATCGTCACCGACCGCACGCGGCGCTTCGCGCTCGAATCGAGCCAGGCGCAAAACGCGCGGCTCGCTTCGCTCGGTTTCCTGCTCGCGAGCGTCTCGCACGAGATCAGCAATCCGCTGTCGACGATCAATTCGATTGTGCAGATCCTTCAGTCGAAACGCGGCGTCTCGCGCGAGGTGCGCGAGAAGGGCATCGCGCAGATCGCGCAAAGCACGAACCGCCTGCTTCTGCTGACGCGAAGGCTGACCGGCTTCGCGCGCGTCGACGAGGCGATGCCGGTGCGATTTCCGATCGACACCGTCATCGACGAGGCATCGCTGCAGCTCAAATACGACAGCCTCGGCGAGACGGTCGCGCTCACGCGCCAGCGCGAGGAGTCCGCGATCGTCCTCGGCCATCCGAGTCAGATCCAGCAGGTGTTCTTCAATCTCTTCCTGAACGCCGCGCAGGCGATGAAGGGCGCGGGGATGATCGACGTCGCGACGAGCATCGGCACTGGCTCGATGCTGACGGTGACGGTCGCCGACGCCGGGCCGGGGATCGCGCCCGAGCACTTGGACGACATCTTCCAGCCGTTCTTCACGACGAAGAGCGGTGGCGGGATCGGGCTCGGCCTCGCGATCAGCAACGAGATCGTCCACGAGCACGGTGGAACCATCGTCGCGACGAACAAGCCCGAGGGCGGCGCGGTGTTTCAGGTGATGCTGCCGCTCGCAATGGAGAACAGGCCGCGATGAGCGCTGTTGTGCATGGTGCGGCGGGCCCGGTCAGCGCCACGGCAAAGCCGCCGTCACACGCCACGACACCCTCGCGTGCGCGCGACGAGCGATCCACGCGAACGGCTGCGCGGATTGTCGTCATCGACGACGACCGCACAGTCGGCGCAACGATCGAGATGCTGCTCGCGTCGCGCGAGTACGCGGTCGAAGTCGTCGATACGCTGCAAGCCGGCATCGAGGCGGCAACGGGTGCCGACGTCGATCTCGTGATCACCGACCTGCGGCTTGCGAACGGCAGCGGCTTCGACATTATCGCCGCGGTGAAGGAGGCGCAGAGCAGCGCGCCGGTCATCGTGATGACCGGTTTCTCGTCCGTGCAAACGGCCGTGCAGTCGCTGCGCTTCGGTGCGGTCGACTACATCATCAAGCCATTCGACAACGAGGAATTCCTCTACGCCGTCGAGCGCGCGCTGAACGAGCGGCGGATGCGCCGCGAGAACGCCGCGCTGCGCCGCAACCTGCAGCACGTCTATGCGCCGAGCGCGATCATCGGCCAAAGCCCCGGCATCAAGCGCGTGCTCGACCTGATACGGCGCGTCGCGCCTACCGATGCGACGGTGTTCATCCAGGGCGAAAGCGGGACGGGCAAGGAGCTCGTCGCCCACGCGATCCATCGCGAGAGCCGTCGCTCGGGCGGCCCGTTCGTCGCGGTGAACTGCGGCGCGATCCCGGTCGATCTCGTCGAATCGGAGCTGTTCGGCCATGTGAAGGGCGCGTTCACCGGCGCGATCGGCACATCCGAGGGCCTGGTCATGGAATCCCATGGCGGAACGCTGTTCCTGGACGAGATCGGCGAGTTGCAGCCGAGCGTCCAGGTGAAGCTTTTGCGCGCAATCCAGGAAAAGGAGGTGCGCCCGATCGGCGGCAAGGACGTGCGGCGCGTCGATGTCCGCTTCGTCGCCGCAAGCAACAAGGACATGAAGCAGGCGATGCTGCGTGGGGAATTTCGCGAGGACCTGTTCTACCGGCTGAACGTGATCAGCATCCAGGTCCCGCCGCTGCGCGAACGCGGCGGCGACGTCGACCTGCTCGTCAAGCACTTCATCGACCATTACGGCAGGAAGATCGGCAAGCGCATCCGCAATCTCGATGCAAACTTCCGAAGCTTCGTCAAGACGTACCACTGGCCCGGCAACGTGCGCGAGCTGCAGAACCTGATCGAGCGGGCCGCGATCCTTACCGACTCGGACGTGCTGAACTACGACGATGTCACCGACACGCCGCTCGCGATCGCGAGCCCTCCGCCGGCTTCGCCGTCGGGCGATGCGCCGCTTTCGGTCGAGGATTACATCCAGTACATCGTGCGCACGTACGAATCGTCGCGCACGGAGAAGGAGCTTGCGCGGATGCTCGGCATCGGCCGCAAGGCGCTATGGGTGCGAAGGCGTCGCTGGGCGATGGCGCGCACCTCGCGCGCAACGAAGAAGACCTGAACTGTGTCCTTACCGCACGCCTTGTTTCGTTGTGAAACGAGCCGCGAGCGCATCGCTTCGGCGAATTTGCGAAATGCCGAACACAATCATCGGCAACGCGGGCGGCATGTAACTTGCTGAAATGAACAGTTGCTCTTGAATCGTTCGAGGAGGAACAAACATGGCCGAAGCTGCTGCCGCACCTGTCAAGCGCAAGAAAGTCACGATCCCGATGCTGATGGAGAAGAAGAAGAACAAGGACCCGATCGTTCAGCTCGCCGTCTACGACTACGAAAATTCGATCATCGCCGACCGGCTCGGCATCGACATCCTGTGCGTGAGCGACACCGGCGGCATGGTGCTCTTCGGCCACGAGACGACGACGTCGGTGACGTTCGAGGAAGTGATGTTCATGGCGCAGGCCGTGAAGCGAGGCTCGCAATACGGCCTGCGCATGGTCGATATGCCGTACATGAGCTATCACCTCTCGCCGCAGCAGGCCGTCGACAACGCCGCGCAATATGTCGCGAAGGCGGGCGCGGAGGTGATGAAGTGCGAGGGCACCGTCCACCATGCGCGCAACATCGAGGCGATCATCAAGGCCGGCATCCCCGTGCAGGGCCATATCGGCATCACGCCCATGCGGATGGCGCAACTGGGCGGCTTCGCGGCGCAGGGCAAAACCGCGCAGCGTGCGAAGGAGCTCGTGGACGACGCGAAGGCGTTCGTCGATGCAGGCTGCTTCTCGATCATGTGCGAGGTCGTTACCTCGGAAGTGTCGCAATACCTGACCGAAACGCTGTCTGTGCCGGTGATCAGCCTCGGCTCGGGCAACACGTCGGACGGCGTGCACATCATCGGATCGGACCTCTTCCACCTCTACGAGAAGCACACGCCGCGGCACTCGAAGATCTATGTCGACCTCGTACCGATCATCGAGAAGGGCTACTCCGAGTACATGGACGACGTGAAGCACCGCCGCTACCCCGGCAAGGAGCACACGGTCTTCATGAAGGAGGACGAGCTCGAGGAATTCAAGAAGATGGTCGGCTGGACGAAATGACGACCGTTGCTGCGCGAAAACCCGCGCTTCTGCCGTCGCCGCTCGAGGCGATCGGGCAGGCGCGTTTCTTCGCGCCGCTTTCGTCGCGCCAGCGCGAGCAGGTCGCCTCGACGGCGAGACTTCGCGAATATGCGGCACACACCGATCTCTACACGATCGGCGACGTGGCGCGCTGTTGCTCCGTGCTAGTGCGCGGCATGGTGCGCTTCAACCTGCCGCTCGGACAGCGCACGGCGTCGGTCGGCGAGATCATCGGCAGCGGCGAGTTCTTCGGATGGGCCGCGCTGATCCCGGGCGGCCAGCGCAGGGTCGGGATGGCGTCGTGCGTCACCGATTGCGCGATCGTCGAGATCGACGGCGCGGCGCTATTGCAGCTGATGGACGAGGACCACTCGCTCGGCTACGCGATCATGCGACAGGTGACGCTTCTCGTGACGAGCACGCTGACGGCGCTCGCCTCCGGGTGAAGATGCAGACGCTCGGCCGGCGCGGGCAACGTGCTCGCGGCCTGTTGCCGATCGTGCGTCGCCGGCTGCGTTGATCGGCGCGCTCGTCGTTCTCTCGCTTGTCGTCGGCGCGCTGATCGGCGCCGTTGGCATCGGCGGGATCCTGCTCGTTCCCGGGCTCGTCGTCCTTGGCAAGCTCGCGATCCACGCCGCGAGCGCAACCGCGCTCTTCTCGTTTCTGTTCACCGGCATCGTCAGCACATGGCTCTACGTTCGCCATGGCACGCTCGATGTACGCGCCAGCGCATGGGTGTGCGGCGGCGCGATCGTATCGAGTTACGCCGGCGCGTATGTCAACTCGCTCACCGATGCGCTCCTGCTTGCGCGGATCATCGGTACGGTCATCGTGCTCGCCGGCCTGAACGTGCTGTTTCCGCTGCGCCGGGCGGAGGTCGCCGATGATGGCAAGCATCGCTCCGCGCTGTTGCTCGGCGTCGGCATCGCGGCGGGTTTCGGGTCGGGGCTGACGGGCGCCGGCGGACCGCTGTTCTCAGTGCCGATCATGCTCGGCTTGGGCTTCCCGCCACTGATGTCGATCGGTGTCAGCCAGGTGCTGCAGGTGATCTCCTCGGTGTTCGGAACGCTCGGCAATCTCGCGTACGGCTCGGTCGATCTTCACGCGGTGTTCTGGATCGTGCCGGCGCAACTCGTCGGCGTAGCGATCGGCGTCGCAATCGCGCATCGCGCCAACGTCGCGCAACTGCGGCGCACGGCGGGATGGCTTTGCGTCATCTCGGGCGCGTTCATGCTGCTGCGCGGCGTGTAAATTTCGCTTCGATGCTGGACGCCTTCTTCGCGCGTCGCGGCTTGCCGATGGCATCGCTGCCAGACGGCGGCTCGATCGTTTCGCGCTTCACGTCGGCCATCGACGAGCATCTCGCGACGCGTCGTGGCGTCGGCCTTTTCGATTTCTCGTTCATGGGCTGGTGGGAGATCGCCGGAAGCGACGCGCGCGCGTACCTCGAGCGATTGCAGACGCGCGACCCGGAAGCGCTCGAACCGGGAAGGCTGATCTACACGCTGCTGCTGCGCGACGACGCAAGCGTATTCGTCGACGCGACGCTGTGGTGCGTCGAGCGCGATCGCTATTGGCTATTCACCGGACGGCGCACCGACATCGGCCACATCGCCGCGTGCGCATCGGCGTTCGGCGTGAGCATTGCCACGCGCCATGACGAGCATGCCGTGATCGCAATTCAGGGTCCTGCGAGCGCGGCGCTGCTCGATCGTTTGCTCTGCGGTTGCGATGCGTCCTCGATTCCATTCTTTGCGTTTCGCCGCCAGGCGTTCGAGGGCAGAGACATGTGGATCGCGCGCCTCGGTTACACCGGCGAGACCGGTTTCGAGATCCTCGTGCCGGCTGAGCTCGCCGTCGAACTTTGGACTCGGCTTGCGCAAGCGCCGATCGTCGCCAGCCGACGCGAATGCGGCATGGACGCGGCGAACGGCCTGCGGATCGAGGCGGGCTTCATCCATTTCGCGCATGAGCTTCGTGAGCGCGTGTTTCCTGCGGAGCTCGGCTTGTCGCGGCTCGTGCGATCGGACGACATGAATTTCGTCGGTGCGCGCGCGCTACGCGATGCAGGCAGGCCAAAGCGCCGCCTCGCGGGCGTCGCGATTTCACCATCACGCGATCAAGCAACCGCACACGAGACGCGCGTGCGACTGACGAGCGCGGCCTACTCCCCGACGCGCGACCGGGAGCTCGGACTCGCCTTCGTCGATGCGGAACTCCCGCGCGGCACCGCCGTCGTCACCGACGATTATCGCGCGGGAACGCTCGCCGACCTTCCCTTCTACACGCGCCCGGGCGTCCGCTGAACGCCAACACGGGCGCGTCGCACTGCTTCAGAGCTGGACTTCCTCGAGCTCCCGGCCCGCGGTTTCCGGTCCGAGCAGATACCCGACGATCGTCAGCACCCACAATCCCGCGGTCGCGAGGAACGGCCCCGTCGGTCCGTAGTTCGCGATGCCCCAGCCAACGAGGTACGGCGCGAAGATCGACGCCACGCGGCCACCGCCGACCATGATGCCGAAGCCCGTCCCGCGCAGCGTGGTGCGGAAGAACTCGCTCATGTACGTGTCGCTGATGCCCCAAAGCCAGCCGAGCATGCCGATCATGATGCTGCCCCAGATCAGGAACGAGTCGAGTGTCGTGGCCGTTGCCGCGACGATCGTGCACGTGATCATGATCAATGCGCCGAGGATGCCTGCGACCCGACGTCCCAGCCAGTCCGAAAGACCGGTACCGACGTACGCCAGGAAGAACTGCACGACGTAGAACATCACGGCGTATTCGATGGCCTGCGCCGGCGTCACCTTGAACTTCTGCACCATGAAGATCGTGAGAAACACCGTGATGCCCCAGTAACCGCAGGCATTCGGAACATAAAGCAGCCAGCCGATGGCAATCCGCTTCTTCGCTCCCGGGATGGACCAGATGCTGACGCGCGGATGCTTGACGCCGGTCTCCCGAAGCTTTCGCTCGATCTCCGCTTTCGCGTGCTGGAAGCGGTGGGACTCCTGGATCATCCGCCGCAGCGCGAACACGAGGATCGCGGGTACGATCGCGAAGATGAATGTCGCCTGCCAGCCCCAGCGCGGCACGATGAACAGCACCGCGATTCCCGCGAAAATGTAACCCGCCGAATAGAGCGAGAACATCACGCCGCCGGTGCCGAGCGCTCTTACCTTCTTCGGCCACATCTCGGCCGTGTAAGGCGCGCCTACCGCCAGCTCGCCGGCGCCACCGATGCCGGTCAGGAAGCGCAGGCCCGTGAACAGGTACAGGTTCTTCGTGAGCCCGCCGAGCGCGGTGGTGATGCCGTACAGGATGATCGACCATCCGAGCGCATCGCGCCTGCCGATGCGATCGGCGAGCATCCCGAAGCCGATCGTGCCGATCGTGTAACCGACGAGGAAGATCGACCCGATCAACCCGATCGTCTTGATGGAGATGTCGAGATCCTTTGCAAGCGTCGGCCCGAGCATGCCGAAGATGTTCACCGCGTACGCGTCGAAGCCGTAGCCCAGGCCCGCCGCGAGCGCGACGAGCAGCGCCTCCCGGAACGGGATTCGCAAGTCCGACTTGTCGGGCGGTACGGCGAGCGCGGGCTGCTGTTGCGCGGGCAGCACCAGATTGTGGTTCATGAGTCCTCCTGTCTTCGATGACTTGCGTTACAAGTCCATACCATGTGGCGACACGGGTTGCGCCGCCGCCGTCAGCCCGGCACAACGAAGGCGGCGCTTACCCGCTTGACCGCTGCTCGGGTTCCATCATGAATTCCTCCCTGGTCGATTGAAAAAGGGCCGCTTTCGCGAGCGCCTGCTTCGAAGCGCCGTCCCGCTCCGGCGCAAACCGGATCGGAACGCGCCTTCATCCCCGGCTTCGCCTGCTCGTCCACGACCTTCGTCACTCTGCCGACGGCGGCGTCAGATACCGCGCCACGACGTTCAACAGTCTGCGTATCACGTGAAACCCCGACGCGGGATCGGCTTCGAGGATGCGAAGCGTCTCCTGCCCGTTCAACGCGAGCACCGTTGATTTTTCGAGGCACACGGCGCGTGCGATGCGGCTCGGCTGATGCGCGAGCATCGCGTTCCAACCGAACAGCTCGCCTCGCCGGAGCATGAATCCCGCGGCGGTCGCGTGGCCCTCGCGTCCGATCCTGAATTCGACGCGTCCCGATTCGAGCACGAAAAAATCCTCCGCGGTGTCGCCGAGATCGTAGAGCGCGCTGCCGCTGTCGTGCTCCTCGCGCCGCGCGATCGCATTGAGCTTCGCGAGCGTCACCTCCTCTATGCCGGCGAAGATCTCGCACGCCGACAGCGCGCTCGACTCGACGACATATATCTCACCGTTGGCGACCTCGAGGTCGTAGCGCTGCAGCGGCGCTTCGGCAAGCCCGACCGGCTCGCCCGTGGCGATGTTCCACTGCCATAGATGCTGATGACAGGTGAGCACTGCGCCGTCGTAGATGCCCTCGTCGAGGCAAACCTCCTGATGCGGGCACAGCCCCTGGTAGGCGTAATAGCGATCGCCCGATTGCGCGATGAGCACGCGCCGGCCCGCGACGTCGCAGCCCTTCATCCCGTTCTCGGGAATCTCGCTCACCTTGCATACGAGCGTTCGCGCCATGAATGAGCGTTGCTAGCTGAACTTGTCGTAGCGGATGTTTTCGGTGGAAAGCCGCGCCTTCAGCAGCATCCGAATCGATGCGTCGACCGATGGCGGGGGGCCCGCCACGTACGCGCGCACGTTGCCATAGCGACCCTCCATTCGGCGTTGCGCGACTTCGTGCACGAAACCCTGGTCGAACGCGATGCGCGGATGCCGCGACGCAGCCGTCGCGGGCACGGGTGCGTCGGACAACGCGAGCGTGATGCACAAGCCGTCCCCGGAACGCTCGGCAAGCTCCGCGAGCTCCTCCAGAAAAAACGCGTCGTCCATCGTGCGCACGCCGAAGAACAGATCGCCG
>Ga0209579_10000948_pt1 | contig 25323 bp, 24 predicted proteins | sample Coa_R1_2_FD_187152 | JGI IMG/M metagenome (GOLD analysis project Ga0209579, IMG submission 187152) | Surface soil microbial communities from Centralia Pennsylvania, which are recovering from an underground coalmine fire - Coalmine... | ecosystem: Environmental > Terrestrial > Soil >... | reverse complement strand
GATTTGGGCACGCCATTGTCGCGCACCGCATCCGTCGAATCCGAAGCATCCGTCGCCGGTTGATGCATATCGATCGCTTTCCCGCGGGGAAGATGCAATGGGCACGGTGGATACCGCGCGTGCTGCGTTGCGACGTCCGCTGCCTGAACGCGCTCGATTGGCGCATCGTCGCGCTGCTGTTCGCCGTCGCCTTCTGCTTCGCGATCCATTCGCTTCCGGCCGATATTTTCCTGAACGGGTTGGGCACGCACGCGACGGCGGCCGAGTACCCGCTCGCGGTTTTCACCTGGTTCGTCCGCTACCTCGTGCAATTCGGCCCGGTGCTGCTTGCCCTGGCGATCGCCGACAGCTTTCCGCTTGCCGGTCGCAAGCGACTCGCCGCGCTCGCGATCGCGCTCCTGATCGGTGCCCAATTCCAATGGCCGATTCGCTGCACTTACGAGCCGCAATCCGAGGCCGCATGCACGCTTTTCCGGCACTCTCCCTGGGAATCATGGAAGGCGATGAGCCAGACCATGCCCGCAACGATCGCCTTCGCGATGCCGCTCGCCCTGGTGGCATTCTCGCGGCGCCGGGAACTGCGCGTGCGCAGGGCGCTGCACGCGGCGGAGGTCGAGCGTCTCGAATTGCAGCGCAAGACGCTCGAAGCGGATCTGCAGGGCGTGCAGGCGCAGGTCGAGCCGGCATTTCTGCTCGACACGCTTCGGCGCATCGGTGCGCTGTGTGACGACGATCCGCAAACCGGCGCGCGATTGCTCGACGAGATCATCACGTATCTGCGCGCGGCGCTCCCCGACTTGCGCGCGACCCGCTCGACCTTGTGCAAGGAGTCGGAGCGCGCGCGCGCCTACCTGGCGATACTCCATCTACGGTCCGGGCGGCCGTTCGATGACGACGTCGACGTCGACGAAAGCATCGAGGACGCGGCGATCCCGTCGATGATCGTGTTGCCGCTGCTTGCCGGCGTCGCGTCCACGATCGGCAGGCAATCCGCCGCGCACATCGGTGCGCACCCGGCGTCGTCCGGCGAGACGTCAAGCTCGCTTGGCTTTGGCGCGCACGTTGCGGACGGAAACGTGTGCATCGAAGTAACGGCGCGCGGCGCGGGTGCGTGCGACTTCGCGCGCGCACCGATCCTCGAGGAAATTCGCGCGCGTCTTGATGCACTGTACGGTGAGCGCGCATCGCTCGAGGTTGTGTCGCAACGCGACGCACTCACGACAGCTCGCCTCACGATTCCGCATGAGCGGCTTTAAGGCGGTCATCGCCGAGGACGAGGCGAACCTGCGCGAGGAATTGCGCGAGACGCTCTCCGTCGTATGGCCGGAGCTTGCGATCGTCGCCGAGGCCGAGGACGGGGATGCCGCGCTTCGCGCGCTCGAGGAGCACGCGCCGCACGTCATGTTTCTCGACATCCAGATGCCGGGCGCGAACGGTCTCGAGATCGCACGGCGCGCGGGCGGCCGCGCGCACGTCGTGTTCGTCACCGCGTACGATCGGTACGCGATCGCCGCATTCGAGGCGGGCGCGATCGACTACGTGCTGAAGCCGATCACCTCATCGCGCCTCGACCAGACGGTGCGTCGGCTGAAGGCGCGCGTGAGCGAGGCGCCGGCCGACCTCGCGTCGCTGCTGCGTCTTCTGGAAACGCATCTCGCGCCCAAACGCGAGTACATGCGCTACATCACGGCGGTCCAGAGTGGCGAAATCCGGCTCATCACCGCCGACGAGATCTGCTATTTCCAGGCCGACAACAAGTACACGCGGGTGGTGTCGGCCGATCGCGAGTCACTGATCCGGCGTGGCATCGGCGATCTCCTGCGCGTCGTCGATCCGGCCCATTTCTGGCAGATTCACCGCGGCACGATCGTCAACGTCGACGCCGTGTCCGGCGTCTCGCGCGACCTTCGTGGCTACCTGCGCGTCAAGCTGAAGGCGCGCAACGAAACGCTGGCCGTGAGCGAACGCTTCGCGCATCGCTTTCGCCAAATGTGATCGGCTCACGCACGGCACTCACGTGGGCAACGCCAAACGTCCGATGCGCGCGGCAAGCATCGCCGGGTCGAGATCGTCGTACACCTCGAACGGCTGACGGATCCAGGGACTGTCGGGAAGGTGCTCGACCCAATAGTCGGGCTTGAACGTCGAGCACCCCTTCCACCACAGCACCGCGGTGCGCAGTTCGACGATGTGGGGAAAGCGTCGCGGCAGCTCGGCGAAGACCGCGGCGAGCGTATGGCCGGAATCGACCATGTCGTCGACGAGCAGCACGCGACCGCCGAGGCGGGCTTTCGTCATCGTCATGTGCTCGGCGATGACGAGCTCGCCGCGCAGCGTGCCGCCTTCGGCCGTGTACGAATGCGTCGACAGGATCGCGAGCGGCTGGTCGAAAATGCGCGACAGCACGTCGCCGACGCGCAACCCTCCGCGCGCGATGCAGATGATCTGATCGAACCGAAAGCCCGATTCGTACACGGCGAGCGCGAGGCGCTCGACGAGCAGGTTGTAGCGCGGCCAATCGACTTCGAGGATCATGGCGCGAACGGATGGCGCACGAGGATCGTCTCGTCGCGATCCGCGCCCGTCGACACCATCGCGATCGGCATGCCGGTCAATTGCTCGATTCGCGACAAATAACTGCGCGCATTGTCGGGCAACGCGGAGAACGATTTCGCGCCGAGCGTGCTCTCGCTCCATCCTGGCAGCGTCTCGTAGACCGGCTCGCATCGTGCGACGGCATCGGCGCCGCTCGGAATCAGATCGACACGCTCGCCGTCGACGCGATAGTGCGTGCAGATGCGAATCTCGCGCATGCCGTCGAGCACGTCGAGCTTCGTGATGCATTGGCCGTTGACGCCTGACAGCTCGAACGCGCGACGAAGCGCGGGAACGTCGAGCCAGCCGCAGCGGCGTGGACGGCCGGTCACCGAGCCGAACTCGTTGCCGCGTTGGGCGAGCATCGCACCGACCTCGTCGGTGAGCTCGGTGGGGAAGGGCCCCGTGCCAACACGGGTCGTGTACGCCTTCACGATACCGAGCACGTAGTCGATCATGTTCGGGCCGATGCCGGCGCCCGTGCCGACTGCGCCCGCGACGCAGTTCGAGCTCGTCACGTACGGGTAGGTGCCGTGATCGACGTCGAGGAGCGAGCCTTGCGCGCCCTCGAAGAGCAGCGATTCGCCGCGCGTGCGCGCGCGCTGGATCGCGGCCGCGACGTCACCGACCATGGGCGCGATCTTCTCGCCGACCGATAGCGTTTCGTCGCGCGTCTGCGCGAAATCAACGGGCGGGCATTTGTGGTAGTGGACGAGCGTGAAGTTGTGGAGATCGAGCAGGTGCTCGAGTTTTTCGGAAAAGCGCGCGGGCTCGAGCAGGTCCTGCACGCGAAGCGCGCGCCGCGCGACCTTGTCCTCGTACGCGGGGCCGATGCCGCGCCCGGTCGTGCCGATTTTCAGCGTGTCGCCGAGCGATGCCTCGCGGGCCTGATCGAGCGCGACATGGATCGGCAGCACGAGCGGGCACGCGGGCGAGATCATCAGGCGAGAGCGCACGTCGACGCCGACGCGCTCGAGCTCGTCGATCTCCTGCATCAATGCGGAGGGCGACAGCACGACGCCGTTGCCGATCAGGATCGCGACGCCTTCGCGCAGCACACCCGACGGAATGAGCCGCAGCACCGTCTTGCGGCCGCCGATGACGAGCGTATGCCCGGCGTTGTGCCCGCCCTGGAAGCGCACGACGCCTTGCGCGCTCTGCGTCAGCCAGTCGACGACCTTGCCTTTGCCTTCGTCGCCCCACTGCGCGCCGACGACGACGACGTTGCGCGCGGGGTCAGAGACGACTTTCCTTCTCATCTGTCAACCACTCCTGCACGGTCGAAAAGCCGTCTCTGACTTTACCTTGGTCTTGCGCAAATCGAGTTTCGTCTCTGGCCCTACTTTGGTTCGGCGCGCGCCAGCACGCCCGCGAGCTGCCGAAGATCGAGCGTGAAGCCGGTCGCAGGGCGCGCACGGCCGAACGCCCTGCCTATGCCGTCGTAGCGGCCTCCCTTCGCGATCGCGTTCGGCTCGCCGGCCGTGAACACCGAGAATATCGCCCCATTGTGATAATGATAGCCGCGCAGGTCCGCGAGATCGATGTGAAGTGCGACGCCGAGCGAGGCTGCCGCGCGCGCGAGGGCGTCGAGCGAGGAAAGCGCGTCGGCGATCGCTTCGATGCCGGAAAGCTTTTCGCGCGCCTCGCGCAACACGACCTCCGCGGGACCGTAGAGCGCGGGAAGCGATTCGATCGCCTCGCGCCATGGCGTCGCAACGTCGCGCGTCAACGCACGCACCTCACCCAGGTTCTTGGTCCGTAGCGCATCGTAGAGCGCGCTGTCGTCGCCGTTGCTGGCAACGCCGACGGCGCATGCGAGCGCGCGATAGACCCCCATGTGCCCGAGATCGAGATGAAGGTCGCGAAGGCCGGCGTCGACAAGCGAGGAGACCAGAAGCTCGATCACTTCGCGATCGCCTTCGATCCCCGACACGCCGAACAGCTCGCAGCCGACCTGCAGCACTTCGCGCGCCGCGCGCGGACCCTCGGCGATGGCACGAAGCACGCTGCCCGCATAGCAAAGCCGCGTCGCGGCCGTTTCGTTGAGAAGATGCGCATCGATGCGCGCGACCTGCGGCGTGATGTCGGCGCGAATGCCGACGAGGCGACCGGACTGCGGATCGACGGTCTTGAACGTCAGAAGCTCGAGGTCGCGTCCGCTTCCCGTCAAAAGCGATTCGAGATGCTCGACGAGCGGGGGACGAACGAGCCGGTAACCGCGCGCCGCGAAGTGATCGAGCAGGCGCCTGCGCAGCGCCTCCAGTTGCGCGGCCTCGCCAGGCAGCACGTCGTCGATCGCTTCGGGGAGAAGCCAGCGGCGCATCAGTTGTCAGTTGTCAGTTGTCAGTTGGCAGTTGCATCAGTCGACAGTCGGCGATCGCGCCTGAACGGCGCGCCACCGAAGCGTATCCAGCGCTGCCGCCTCTGACAACTGCCAACTGTCAACTGACCAGATAAAGGCCGAGCAGGCCGATGCCGATCGCGATCATGCCGATGAAACGAAGCTGCCCATCGGTCAATTCGGTCAGATGACGAAAGCCTTCGCGCCAGATGCGCGGTGCCGCGAACGGCAGCAGGCCTTCGAGGATCAGCAGCAGCGCGAGCGCGGTCCAAAGCGAGTCGGGCACGCAGTCCCCGCGCTCACCTGGAAGGCGCGCGCGACGCCGCCTTGCCTGTTCCCGGGTCCTTGAAGTACTGGAAGAATTCGGAGCTCGGATCGAGCACCATCAAGTCGCTCTTGTTGCGAAACGTCGACTTGTACGCCTCGAGGCTGCGGTAGAACGAATAGAACTCGGGATTCTGGGTGTACGCCTGCGCGTAGATCGCCGATGCCTTCGCATCGCCCGCGCCCTTGATCTGCTGTGCCTGGTTGTAGGCATCGGCGAGGATCACCGTGCGCTGTCGATCGGCGTCGGCGCGAATCTTCTCCGATTCGGCGGCACCGAGCGAGCGCAATTCATTCGCGACGCGCCGGCGCTCCGATTCCATTCGCTGATAGACGGGGCCGGTGACGTCGGGCGGCAATTCGACGCGACGCAGGCGCACGTCGATCACCTCGACGCCGATCGCTTTCGCGTCCGCGTTCGCCTTCTGCTGCGTGACGCTGGTGATCTTGTCGCGCGCCGACGAGATCGCCTCGTGCACGTCGTGCTTGTTGAATTCCTCGGCGAGATTCGCGCGCACGGTTTGCGAAAGACGGCGGCGTGCCGCTTCCTCGTCGCCCTGCACGGAGCGGTAGTACTGGCCGACGTCGATGATCCGCCACAGCACGACGAAGTCGACGAGCAGCGGCTTCTTCTCCGATGTCGTCACGCGATCCGGCTCGGGATTGTCGAGCGTCAGGTTCACCTTGTCGTAGTACTTGACGTTCTGCACGAGCGGGAGCTTGAAGTAGAGTCCCGCGCTCGTCTTCGTCTCGACGATCTCGCCCAACTGGAACTTGATCGCGTACTTGCGCTGGTCGACGGTGTAGATCGATTGCGACGCGACGAAGAGGACCGCGACGAGCAGCGCCAGCAGAGGCATCGAGACTCTCATCGCTAACCTGCGCTCGTCGTGCAATCTCCCTCACCCCCCTCGCATGCGCTCGGCTCCCTCTCCCCGGAGGGGAGAGGGTTGGGGTGAGGGGCGACGCGTGCTGTGCTCATCTGCCTTCCCGGTTGCGCAGCGAATCGCGCGAGCGCGACTGGTCGAGCGAAAGCGACCCATCGGGGGGCGGCACCGCGCGCGGTGGTGACACGGTCACATCCGGCGCGGGATTCGACGGCGCCTGCGTCGACTGCTGGATCAGCTTCTCGAGCGGCAGATACAAAAGGCTCCCACTTTTCTGATCGACGAGCACCTTGCTCGAATTGGAGAGCACCGTCTGCATCGCGTCGAGATAAAGGCGCTCACGCGTGACCCCTGGTGCCTTCTGGTATTCGACGAGGACCTTGTTGAAGCGATCGGCGTCACCCTGCGCACGCTGCACGACTTCGGCTTGGTAGCCGTTCGCTTCCTCGATCAGGCGCGCGGCCGTGCCGCGTGCGCGCGGCACGACGTCGTTCGCGTAGGCCTGGCCCTCGTTCTTCGATCGCTCGCGGTCCTGTCCTGCCTTCACCGCATCGTCGAACGCCGCCTGCACCTTGTCGGGTGGTTGCACGTTCTGCAGCGTCACCTTCTGGACAAAAACACCCGTGCCGTAACGGTCGAGGTTCTGCTGCATGAGCTGCTCGGTCTGCTTCGCGATCTGCTCGCGTCCCTCGTAGAGCACGAAATCCATCTTGTTCTTGCCCACGACCTCGCGGATTGCCGACTCGGCGACATAGGCGACAATCTGGTCGGGACGGCGATTGTTGAAGACGTAGTCCTCGGCGCTCTTCAGGTTGAATTGCACGGCGAACTGGATGTCGATGATGTTCTCGTCATCGGTCAGCATCACCGCTTCCTTGTCGATCTTGTTCTTCGGCGTGTTGCGGTAGCCGACCTCGATCGTCTTCACCTGCGAGAAGTCGACGAGTTCGACCGCCTCGATCGGAAACGGCAGGTGCCAGCGCGGACCGGGCAGCGTCGTCTCGGTGTACTTGCCGAAGCGCGTGACGACGCCGCGGCGGCCTTCGTCGACGATGTAGAAGCCGCTCGCCAGCCAGATCACGACGACGAGAACGATCAGAAGCCCGATGCCGCCGATCGGCAGATGCATGCCGCCACCGCCGCCGCCGCCGCCGTCACCTTCGGATTCGCGCCTGCGTCCGAAAAGCTCGTTCATCCGGCGATTGACGTTGCGCCAGATCTCGTCGAGGTCCGGCGGTCCGCTGTTGCTGCTCCGCTTGCCCCACTGCGGATCGTTCAGCGACATACCGATACCACTCGGGCTTTCTGCATAAGCGTATCAAGCGCGGGCGCGCTTGCTCGACCGGCAGGCTTCCCTTCAGGAGCCTTGTCCGGCGTGCGCGTCTGTCGTTTCGGAATCAGGAGTCGGCGAAGCCGGAAAGCGTTCGGCCAGCGCAGCGCGCAAATCGGCGATGCCGGCGCCGGTGACCGCACTCACGCGGACCGACGCGATGGTACCACAGGCATCGCGCTCGACGCCCGCCGGCGCGCCCTCGAGATCGCACTTGTTGAAGACGCGTATCTGCGACACGTCGCCGGCGCCGATCTCGTGCAGCAGCGCGTCGACGGCGTCGATCTGGCCGTCGCGGTTTTGCGCGCTCGCGTCGATCACGTGCAGCAGGAGATCCGCGTCGGCCGCCTCAGTGAGCGTCGCGCGAAACGCCGCGACGAGATCGTGCGGCAGGTCGCGGATGAAGCCGACGGTATCGGAGAGGACGATCGTCGATGCGCCAGGAATGCGCGCCCGCCGAAGCGTCGTATCGAGCGTTGCGAAGAGCTTGTTCGCCGCATAGACCTTGGCAGCGGTGAGGCGATTGAAGAGCGTCGACTTGCCCGCGTTCGTGTAGCCGACGAGCGCGACCGTCGCGACATCCGCGCGGCGCCGCGCGCGATTCTGCGTCGCGCGGCTTCGCGCGACACGCGCAAGGCGTTCGCGCAGGAGCTTCACGCGCTGCGTGATCAGGCGACGGTCGGTTTCGAGCTGCGTCTCGCCCGGGCCGCGCAGGCCGATGCCGCCTTTCTGTCGCTCGAGGTGTGTCCAGCCGCCGACGAGGCGCGTCGCCATGTGATTCAACTGCGCGAGCTCGACCTGCAATTTGCCTTCGGCGCTTCGCGCGCGTTGCGCGAAGATGTCGAGGATCAGCGTCGTGCGATCGACGACGCGGCATTCGAGCGCCTGCTCGAGATTGCGCTGCTGCACGCCCGATAGCGCATGGTCGAAGATCACCAGGTCGGCATTCGCTTCGCGGCGTTGCGCCGCGATCTCGTCGACCTTGCCGCGGCCGGCGAACAACGCGGGATCGGGACGCGGTCTTCGCCCGCGCAGATTGCCGACAACGGTGGCACCCGCCGATTGCGCGAGCGCCTCGATCTCGCCTGTGCGATCGGCGCCGTTCCCGCGCCCGATGTCGAGCGCGACGACGAGCGCGCGATCGCCGCTATCGGGACGTTCGAGCATCCGGCATCGTTAACGCATGCGAAGCCGCACCGCGCATCGGCGATGCGCGGCGGCATGCTGCCGGCACGCCGGCTTCGTCAGCTTTCGGCTTCGTGGTGATTCTGATGAGGCATCGCGACTGGCCGCGACGGCACGACCGTCGAGATCGCGTGCTTGTACACCATCTGCGTGACGGTGTTCTTCAGGAGCACGACGTACTGGTCGAACGATTCGATCTGCCCCTGGAGCTTGATGCCGTTCACGAGATAGATCGACACCTGAACGTGCTCCTTGCGCAGTGTGTTGAGAAACGGGTCTTGTAGCATTTGCCCTTTGTTGCTCATCTTCGAGCTCCGCGCTTGTTTTTCCGCATCTTTCGCTCCCCGCACGGAGAGCGGGCGGTCCTCGCGAGCTTGTCGAAGCCTCGCTAGCGGCGTGCGGTGGAATCCGCGTAGGGATTGACGCCTGTCTTGAATTGTATCCTAAGGGGGGTGCCCCGCAATTGGAACGTGTCCCGGAAGAAATGTTCCAGATAGCGGCGGTAGGCGTCGGGGACGTGCGCGAGTGCGGTGCCATGCACGACGACGAGCGGCGGATTGACCCCGCCCTGGTGCGCATAGCGTAGCTTCGGGCGGACATAGCCGGCGCGCGGCGGCTGTTGGCGTGTCACCGCCTGCTGCAACGCGCGCGTGAGCTTGGGCGTCGGCAGCCGTGCCATCGCCGCCGCATATGCGTGATCGACCGCACGAAGGAGCGCGTCGAGACCGCGTCGCTCGCGCGCCGAAATGAAGTGCCGGTCGGCGAATGCGAGAAAGCCGAGCTTGCGTTCGATGTCGCGCTTCACGTTCGCGCGTTGCTCGGCGTCCGCGGCATCCCACTTGTTGACGGCAAGGACGAGCGCGCGCCCGGCCTCGAGCACGTGCCCAGCGAGATGCGCATCCTGCTCGGTGACGCCATCGCAGGCATCGAGCAGAAGGATCGCGACGTTCGAATCCTCGATCGCCTGCAGCGCCTTGATCACCGAGAACTTCTCGATCGCCTCATCGATGCGCCCGCGTCGTCGCACGCCGGCAGTATCGATCAAGGTGTAGCGGCGATCGCCGCGTTCGAAAGGCAGACGGATCGCATCGCGCGTCGTGCCGGGCTCGTCGAACGCGATCACGCGCTCTTCACCGAGCAGCGCATTGACGAGCGTCGATTTGCCGACGTTGGGGCGGCCGATGATCGCGACCTCGATTCGCCGCGCTTCCTCGTCCTCGTTCTGTTCGTCTTCCTTCGGCGGCGGGCAGAGGTCGAGCGCGATGTCGATGAGGTCGTGCACGTTCTCGCCGTGCGCCGCCGAGATCGCGTAGGGCTCGCCTTGCGCGAGCTCGTGGAATTCGGCGATGCGCGACGGCGCGAGTCCTTCGGCCTTGTTGACCGCGAGCACCACCGGCCTTGCGGATTTGCGCAAGAGCGACGCGATCGCCTGATCCTGGGGCGTCACGCCTTCGCGCGCATCGACGATGAAGATGACGGCGTCCGATTCCGCGATCGCGGTCCGCGTCTGCCTGGCCATCTCGAACAGTATGCCGGAGGTCGCGACCGGCTCGAAGCCCCCGGTGTCGACGACGATGAATTCGCGGCCGCCGACGCTCGCGCGACCGAAATGCCGATCGCGCGTCAGTCCCGGATAATCGGCGACGAGCGCGTTGCGCGTCTTCGTCAGTCGATTGAAGAGCGTCGACTTGCCGACGTTGGGACGGCCGACGAGGGCGATTGTTGGAAGCATGGTGGGGACTCGGGGCTGGCGACTAGGCTAATCCCCAGTCGCTCGCCTCACTTCGCCGACACCCAATACACCGTCCCGTTTTCCGACTGCCACAGCATGCCGCCGCCGAGCAACGCGGGCTGTCCTGTCGCCGCGCTGCCGTCGGTGGCGATGCGCCCGACGTAGGCGCCATCGCTACGCGACAGGATGTGCAGATAGCCTTCGACGTCGACGACGCCGAGCTCGTCGCCGATCAGTTGCGGCCCGCCGACGCGGCGTTTCGCGAGCACGTCCTGCTTCCATATCGACGCGCCGTTGCTGCGGTCGAATGCCTGCACGCTGCCCTTGTCGTCGACGACGTACACACGGTTCGCATCGGCCGTCATGCCGGCGAGGCTCGATACGTCGCGCGTCCAGATGAGCGCGCCGCGCACGACGTCGAAGCATGCGACGCGTCCCTGATAGGCGACGGCACACGCCTCCTTGTCGTCGACGTAGGGACGACTCGTGATGTCGGCGATTCGTTCGAGCTCGGTCGCACCTTTGGGCGTCGCAACAGCACCGTCCCAGGCGATCGTTCCCGTCTTCGCGTCGATCGCGAGCAATCTTCCGCCGGCCGTGCCGACGAACAATCCGCCGCGCGACACGACGCCGCCGGCCGCGTTACGCACGGTGAGCGGCGGATTCGTGCGCGGATCGACCCACACTGTTTTGCCGTCGGCGATCGACAGTCCGTAGATGCGACCGTCGCCTGCGAACACGACGGCGATGGTGTCGGACACCCGGGGTGGCGCGATGATCTCGCTCGACACCTGCACGGTCCAGCGCGCCTTGCCCGTCGTGTCGAACGCGAGCACGTATCCTTTTGACGTACCGACGACGACGATCGATTCGCTCGCGCCGGGTCCCGCCGACAGCGGCTGCCCCGCGCTGATTCGCCATTCGAGGCGTCCCGTGGCGGGATCGAGCCGCATCAGCGTGCCGTCGCTCGCCGCGGCATAAATCGCCGACGAAGTGATCGCGGGCGAAAGTCCCGGCGCCGACTTGCCGACGGTTTGCTGCCAGTCGATGCGCGGCGTGATCTTCGCGGTGAGGGGCGGCAACGGTCCCGGCTTGTGGCTTCCGCCGGTCAACCACGCGAACGACGGCGTCGGGATCGACGTCATCCACGACGTCAGCGGCGATTGCGAAAGACTCGCGCATCCGCTGCACATCGCGGCGACGGCGAGCGCGCACGCTGCGGCACGAACGACTCGCATCATTTCGCCGGCGCCGGTGCGCTGCCGGGCGCCGCCTCGGCCACTTTCGGCGCGACGGGAATCGCATCGTGCTTCGCCTGCACGTAGTTGCGATAAGCCGACTTCGGATCGAGCTTCGCGAGCGCGGTTTCGTACGCGGTGCGCGCATCGGCGGGGCGGCCCGCGGCGGCAAGCGCGTCGCCGCGGAGATCCGCATAAAGTCCGTCGAACGCCGGCGGGTGCTTGGCATCGAGCGTCGCGAGCGCCGCGTCGTATTGCTTTTCGTCGATCTGAACCTGCGCGAGGCGATAGCGCGCGACCGCCTGCAGCTCGTCTTCGGATGCGTGATCGACGACCCATGCAAGCTGCGCCTTCGCGCCGTTGCGATCGCCGGCGTCGTAGAGCATCTTTGCGTAGAGGAGCTCGGCGCGCGGCGCGTAGGCCGTGCTCGCGTAGCTCGACGTGAGCTCGGTGATCGCGTCCTTCGCCTTCGCGCTGTTCTTCGTGCGGATCGCTTCGCTCACCGCGCTGTAGAGCGTCGACGCGCTCTCGGCGCGCTTCGCCGTGTAATAGCGCCAGCCCTGGATCCCGGCCACGACGAGCAGGCCGAGCACGAGCGCGACGGTAATGGCGCCGCCATAGCGCGTCCACCACGCCTTAAGCTCGTCGATCTGGTCCTGTTCTTCGAGGTCATAGAGAGGCATATTCGTCCCTGGTCGTGTTGAGCGCGGCGAAACGCGCGACGACGTCGACGATCGGAACGGCGACCTGATCGCCGCCTTCGCGAAGCTGCTTGATCGCGACGGTGCCCGCCGCCGCCTCGTCGTCGCCGACGATGATCGCAAGCCGCGCGCCGCTAGCATCGGCCTTCTTCATCTGCGACTTGAAGCTGCCGCCGCCGGCGTTCACGACGATCGCCGCGCCGTGATCGCGAAGCGTCTCGGCAACGCGGCGCGCGATCGCACCCGCGCGCTCACCGGCGTGCACCACGTAGCCATCGAGGCCGCTCGCGTGCTCGCCCGTCTTCGCCTGCAGGAGAAGGATCATCCGTTCGACGCCGATCGCGAAACCGCATGCCGGCGTCGGCTTGCCGCCGAGCTCCTCGAAGAGGCCGTCGTAGCGTCCGCCGCCGGCGACGGTGCCCTGCGCGCCGAGCGCGTCGGTCGTCCATTCGAAAACCGTGCGATTGTAGTAGTCGAGACCGCGTACGAGGCGCGGGTTGATCGTGTACGCGATGCGCGCCTCGTCGAGCAATGCGCGCAGCGCGTCGAAGTGCGCGCGCGACGCGTCGCCGAGATGATCGAGAAGGCGTGGAGCCGCCGCGATGGCCTCCTGCGCCGGCGCGTATTTGCTGTCGAGGATGCGCAGCGGATTCGCGTGCAGCCGCCGTCTTGCGTTCTCGTCGAGCGCACTCTCATGGCGCTCGAAATGCGCGATCAGCGCTTCGCGATGCACGCGCCGCTCGGGCGCATCGCCGATCGAGTTGATCGAAAGCGCGACGCCATCGAGACCAAGCGCATGCCAGAGTCTTGCGAGCATGACGATCTGCTCGGCGTCGATATCGGGACCCGGGAAGCCGAGCGCCTCGACGTCGAGCTGATGAAACTGTCGATAGCGGCCCTTCTGCGGCCGTTCATGGCGAAACATCGGCCCGCCGGTCCAGACGCGAAGCGGCCGGTCGTGAAGGAGGTTGTGCTCGATCGCCGCGCGCACGATGCCCGCGGTGGCCTCGGGGCGAAGCGTCAGGCTCTCGCCATTGAGCTTGTCCTCGAACGTGTACATCTCGCGCTCGACGACATCGGTGTGCTCGCCGATGCTTCGCACGTAAAGCGGCGTCGGCTCGACGAGCGGCACGCGCAGATGGCGATAACCGTAGCGCTCGAAGACGTTGCGCGCGGTGTCGTCGAAGCGCTGCCACACGAGCGCCTCGTCGGGAAGCACGTCGTTCATGCCACGCACCGCCTGCAGGGCTGCTGCCATCGTTGCTAACGTTCGCGAAACGAATCAGGCGGCAATCAGCGCGATGCCGCATCGCCGATAGGCGATGAATGCGACGCCTTGACCGGGATCGTTTTGTGCTGCGGAACCAGCGCGTCGGATCTCGGCTCGCCGCCGTAGGTGGCTTTCACGTAATCGACGACGATGCGCTCGAAATCCTCGGCGATGCGCTCGCCCTTGAGCGTCACCGTCTTCTGTCCGTCGACGTAAACGGGCGCGACCGGCGTTTCGCCGGTGCCGGGCAGCGAGATGCCGACGTTCGCGAGCTTCGATTCGCCCGGGCCGTTGACGACGCAGCCCATCACCGCGACATGCATGGCTTCGACGCCGGGATAGCGCTCGCGCCATGCGGGCATCGACGTACGCAGGAACGACTGGATGTGTCCGGCGAGCTCCTGGAAATAGCTGCTCGTCGTGCGGCCGCAGCCGGGACACGCGGTGACCATCGGCGTGAACGAGCGCAGGCCCATCGTCTGGAGGAGCTCCTGCGCGACGACGACCTCGCGCGTGCGATCGCCTCCGGGCTCGGGCGTGAGCGACACGCGCAGCGTATCGCCGATGCCCTGTTGCAATAGCACCGCCATCGCCGCCGTCGATGCGACGATGCCCTTCGTGCCCATGCCCGCTTCGGTGAGGCCGAGATGCAGCGGATAGTCGCAGCGGCGCGCGAGCTCGGAATACACGGCGATCAGATCCTGGACGTTGGAAACCTTGCACGACAGGATGATCCGCTCGCCGCGCAGACCGAGCGCTTCGGCTTGCGCCGCGCTTTCGAGTGCGGACGCGACGAGCGCTTCACGCATCACCGCGTCAGAGTCGGCCGGCTCGCCGCTCTTCGCGTTGTCGTCCATCATCCGCGCGAGAAGCGCCTGGTCGAGGCTTCCCCAGTTGACGCCGATGCGCACCGGCTTGTCGTATCGAATCGCAAGCTCGATGAGCGTCGCGAACTGCGAATCGCGCTTGCTGCCCTTGCCGACGTTGCCCGGATTGATGCGGAACTTCGCGAGCGCTTGTGCACACGCCGGGTTTTCGGTCAGGAGCTTGTGGCCGTTGAAATGAAAGTCGCCGATCAGCGGGACCGTGCACCCGATGTCGTCGAGACGATCCCGGATTTCGGGAACAGCGGCGGCGGCCTCGGACGTGTTGACGGTGACGCGCACGAGCTCCGAACCCGCGTTCGCGAGCGCGCGCACCTGCGCGACGGTCGCCGCGACATCGGCGGTGTCGGTGTTCGTCATCGACTGCACGACGATCGGCGCGCCACCGCCGACGGCGACGCCGCCGATCACGACGCGCCGACTTTTCCGTCGCGCGATGGCCGGCCGCTCGATCGTCGTCCTCATTGCAACGACACCCGCGCGACGTTGCCGCGCGTGTACGGCGACAGGTCGAGCGCTTGCCCGCGGAACGTGACGCCCACTTCGCGCGCATTGCCGAGCGAAAGCTCGAGCGGGGGCAGCGCCGTGACCGTCTGCGTCATACCGCTGCCCCCCGTCATCTGCAGCACGACGCGACCCTTCGCGTCCTTGACTTCGGCCCACGACGTGCCCTTGAAGGTGAGCACAAGCGGCGCTTCGGTGGCGGGCGGCGGCGCGGGTTCGGGCGCGGCGGCGGCGCTGGCCGCGTTCCCAGCGCTCGCATCGCTGGGTTCGGCATTCGGTGTGGACAACACAGTGACGTTCGCCGCGGCGGCACTCGCCGGCGTAGAAGTCGGAGCGGGCGCGGCTGCGGAAGTTTCGGCGACCGGCGCTGTCGCCTTGGCGGCCTTCGTCGGTGCCACCGCGTCGTTCGTGGCCGCGCCGGGCGTTGCCGTATGCGGCCGGAGCAGCGACGTGAGCGCCGACAGACGAACGTCGGGATGGGCGATCTGGCGATAGGCAACGACCGCGATGATCGCGAGCAGCACGAGCGGAATCGCGAAGCGCGCCGTCGACGGCTTCGCGACGCGATCAAGCGGCATTTCGCCGATCGGGCGTCGCGACGCGGCGAGCGCCGGGCGCTCCAGCGCGGGCTCGCCTTCGGGCGCGGGCATGAGCGCGAGCAAGGCGTCGGGATCGAGCCGCACGAAGCGCGCGTAATTGCGCGCGAAGCCGCGCGCGAACGTGCGTCCCGGCAGGCGCGACCAGTCGTCGTCCTCGAGCGCCTTCACCTGCCGAGGCGCGAGCTTCAACTGCTGCGCCACGGTGTCGACGGTGAGGCCTGCGGCTTCGCGGGCGCTGCGCAGCTTCGCGCCGGCGGTCGTTGTGGATCCGCGGCCGACGGACGGCGCAACGTCGTGAAGCGGTTCGGCCATCGTCATGCTCCTGCGCGCACCGGCTTCATTCGCAGACATTCCCCGCGGCGGACTTGGCCTCGGTTGATTCGGGCCAGCGGTTGGCGAGCTGCGACGCGTAGGCTTTCGCTGCCTCGACATCCCCGTGCTTGCGCTCGATGCAGAACCCGAGATAAAGCGCCTGCGGCGGCGGCGATGCCTGCTGCATGACTGGACGCATCCATGCGCGCGCCTCGCCGATTCGCTGGTCCTTGTAGGCAAGCAGCGCGAGGTTGTAGGCGGCGATCGGGTTGCCGGGCGACACGGTCAGCGCGCGACGCAGGTACTCCTCCGCATTCTTCGTGTCGCCGATGGCGGCGCTGCATTTCCCGAGATTGATGAGCGCGATCTCTGGCGTCTTGTACAGCGGGTCCTTCAGCACCTGCGTAAATTGGGGTAGCGACTCGCGCGCGCGTCCCGTGCCGCAAAGGTACGCGCCCCAGTTTTCGCGGATGTCGGAATCGTCGGGCGCGAGCGAGACCGCCTGCTGGAAATTCTCCTCGGCCTTCGCGCGCTCGCCGAGCATCGCATAGACGAGACCGTAGATGTCGTAGATTTTCGGGTACGTCGGGTCGAGCGCCTTCGCGTTGCCGAGTTCCTCGAGCGCGATATCCATGCGCCCGCGCTCGTAATACCCGGCCGCCAACTCGGTGCGAATCTTTGCGCGCTGCGCCGGCGTGGCTTCCTGCGTCTTGACCGGCGTGGCATCCGCCTGGGGCATCTGGGCCGGCGGTTGCGTGGGTCCCTTCGAAGCGCATGCCGCCAGCGCGAGCACCACCGCGGGGAGAAGCGGAGTGGCGATGCGCTTCATGCGACGTGTCAGCTTCAATGCGGGAGGGCGATGCGCGTCGACAGCCGATGCGTGGTGCGGTCGAGCACCTGTCCCGCAAGCTGACCGCAGGCCGCGTCGATTTCGTCGCCGCGCGTCTTGCGAATTGTCGCCACGATTCCGGCATCCTGCAATGCGCCCGCGAAGCGGCGAATGCGCTCGCGCGGGCTCGTCGCGAAACCGCTGTGCTCGAACGGATTGAACGGAATCAAGTTGACCTTGCAGGGCACGTCGCGAACGAGGTGGATCAGCGCGGCCGAATGCTCGGCCTGATCGTTGACGCCGTCGAGCATCACATACTCGAATGTCACGAAATCGCGCGGCGCGCGTTCGAGGTAGCGCAGGCACGCGGCCATCAGGCTCGCGATTGGGTGCTTGCGATTGACCGGGACCAGGCGATCGCGCAACGCGTCGGTGGGCGCGTGCAACGAGACGGCGAGCGCGACCGGGCATTCGTCGCGAAGCCGATCGATCCACGGAACGAGCCCCGACGTCGACACGGTGACGCGGCGCCGCGACAGGCCATAGGCGTTGTCGTCGAGGAACGTGCGAAGCGCGGAGACGACGCTGTCGAAGTTCGCGAGGGGCTCGCCCATGCCCATCATCACGACGTTGGTGATGGGCGCGCGCCCGGCGGTGACCCAGGGCACCGTGATGCCTTCGTCCAGCAGCGTTCGATTCGCGTGCCACAACTGGCCGACGATCTCGCCGGTGGTGAGGTTGCGATTGAAGCCCTGCCGGCCCGTCGAGCAGAACGCGCAGTCGAGCGCGCACCCGGCCTGCGACGAGATGCAGAGCGTTGCCCGGTCGTCCTCGGGAATGTAGACGGCCTCGACCGCGTTGCCGTTGCCGGCATCGAGCAGCCATTTGCGCGTGCCGTCGTTCGCGACGGTGTCGCGCAGCACGCGCGGCGCGCGAATCTCGACGTCGCCCTCGAGCGAGGCGCGCAGCGACTTTGCGAGGTCGGTCATCGCGCCAACGGTGTCCGCGAATCGTTGATGCGCCCAGCGGCTCACCTGCCGGGCGCGAAACGGCTTTTCTCCGCGCTGCTCAAAAAATGCGGCGAGCGCCGGCGGATCGAGATCGAGCAGGTTCACCATCGCCCGTTTCGGCGTTTACCGTCCGTAGATCGCGTGCGCGGGGAAGAAATAGGCGATTTCCATCGCCGCGGTTTCCGGTGCATCGGAACCATGGACGGCGTTCGCATCGATCGACTGCGCGAAATCGGCGCGGATCGTGCCCGGCGCGGCCTTCTTCGGGTCGGTCGCGCCCATCAGTTCGCGATTCTTCGCGATGGCGTTCTCGCCTTCGAGCACCTGGATCATCACCGGGCCGGTCGTCATGAAATCGACGAGATCGCGAAAGAACGGCCGCTCGCGATGCACCGCATAGAAGCCTTCGGCGTCACGACGGGAAAGCCATGTCATGCGCGCCGCGGCGATCCGAAGCCCGGCCCTTTCGAAGCGCGCGTAGATGTCGCCGATCACGTTCTTTGCCACGGCATCGGGCTTGACGATCGAAAGGGTGCGCTCAACGGCCATATTTCGGCTCCGATTCAATAAAATCAAGCAAATTCAAAATTATAACATCGGTCTAGCATTCGCTGCACTGCTTCCACGGTGATGCTTCGATGGCGGTTGCCATCGCAAATCGATCCCTGATGCGACGCGCCTGCCGGGCTTGTCGCAGGGGTTCGATCAGCTCAGCGCGGGCGCCAATCGAGCCTGAACGCACGCTCGTCGGGCTGCGCGGCGAACGCCGCATCGACGCCGAGATAAGGCACCGCCGCGAGCGTATCGCCGCAATAGAGCCTGGGAAGGGTCGTCCGGGCCCAGCCCGGAACGCCTGCCTCGCGCAGCAGTTCGGCGACCGAGCGACGCGATCCGCGCGCGCTCCGCATGAGTCGTTCGCCGGGCTTGCCGGCGCGAATGGTCACCGCAGCGGAGGCGAGGCAACGCGCCGCGATGCCGCTGCCCAACGTGGGGACGAAATGCAGCGTGCCGTGGGGCAGATCGACGCTGGCGCCACCGTACCAGGGTTGCGCGTACGGCGCCGGCGCAATGCGATGGACGACGATGCGACCTCGATGCACGCCGACTTCGGCGCCATCGTGAACGAGCGAAATCCTTGCGTCGCCCCGTGCATGACGAAGCTGCGACAGCATTTGAGCGAGGCGCACGGCGGATGGCGCGCGCAGTCGCTGCTCACGGAGGAACCAGCGCAACAGGTTGCGGGCCCGCGCCTCCGATAACGAGCCAAGCGTTGTTGCATCGAGGTTTTTGCCATCGAATGCCGAGGTTGCGTCGAGCGCGGCGAGCTCGTCGAGCAGCGCCGCCGCGTCGGCCTGAAGGTTCGCTGCTCGCGCGAGGGTCCCCGGATAGCCGGGCGCGATTTCGCGCAATGCCGGAATCATGTGCGCACGCAACGCGTTTCGCCGGAAGCGCGTGTTCGCGTTGCTGTCGTCGTCGACGTACGCCAGTGCATGTCGCGCAACGTACGCGTCGAGCTTCGCGCGCGACAAACCCAGGAACGGGCGGAGCCACAGGGTGCCGCGTCCCGAGGCAATCGCCGGCATCCCCGCGAGGCCGTGCGGACCAGCGCCGCGCGCGAGTTGCAACAGCATCGTCTCCGCCTGGTCGTCGGCGTGGTGAGCGAGAAGCACCGCGTCGACGCGATGCGCGCGCGCGAGCGTCGCGAGCGCATCGTATCGGCGTGCGCGCGCCGACGCTTCGATGCCATCACAGGCGGCCTCGACCTCGACGCGAGCCAACGCGAACGGGATGTCGCATGCAGCGCACGCGTCGCGGCATAATCGCGCCCAATCGTCGGCATGCGCGGAGAGCCCGTGATGCACATGAAAAGCGACGAGGCGCACCGACGCGCTGGTTGCGCCGTGCGCCGCCGCATCGAGGAGGGCGACCGAATCGCGACCGCCGGACAGCGCAACGGCAACGGTTCCACCGTCGGGCAGCGCTTCGCGCAATAGCGTAACGACGGCGCCGCGTACAACGTCGATGCTGTCGCCGTCAGCCCGGCGCGATCTCCTTGTAACGGCCATAGGCGAGGATCTTGTCTTCGCGCGCTTCGAGGAGCGCTTCGATGGTTTGCTCCTGCAATTGGCGCAGCGCCTCGGTAAGCGCCTTCTTGAGCGTGATCATCATCGCCGCGTGATCGCGATGCGCACCGCCCGGCGGTTCGTTGACGACCTTGTCGATCAGGCCGAGTTGCTTCAGGCGCGGTGCGGTGATGCCAAGCGTTTCGGCGGCCGTCGATGCGTGCTCGGCCGACTTCCACAGGATCGACGCGCAGCCTTCGGGCGAGATCACCGAATAGGTAGCGTATTGCAGCATCAACGTCACGTCCGCGACGGCGATCGCGAGCGCGCCGCCCGAGCCGCCTTCGCCTATCACCGTGGCGATGATCGGCGTGCGAAGCCCCGCCATTTCGTAGAGATTGCGGCCGATCGCCTCCGACTGGCCGCGTTCCTCGGCGCCGATGCCTGGATACGCGCCGGGGGTGTCGACGAACGTGAAGAGTGGCAGCCCGAACTTCTCGGCGAGCTTCATCAGTCGCAGCGCCTTGCGGTAGCCCTCCGGGCGCGGCATGCCGAAGTTGCGGTGGATCTTCTCCTTGGTGTCGCGGCCCTTCTGCTGGCCGATCACCATGCACGGGTTGCCGTTGAAGCGGGCGAGCCCGCCGATGATCGCCGGATCGTCGGCGTACGCGCGATCGCCGTGCAGCTCGCGAAACTCGGCAAACATCCCGTTGATGTAGTCGCGGGTGTACGGGCGCTGCGGATGGCGCGCCACCTGCGCGATCTGCCAGGAGGTGAGCTTGCTGTAGATATCCTTCGTGAGTTGCTGGCTCTTCTTCGTGAGCCGGGCGATGTCGTCGGAGATGTCGACCGCCGAATCTTCGTGAACGTAGCGGAGCTCGTCGATCTTCTGCGCAAGCTCGGCGATCGGCTGCTCGAAATCGAGGAACGTCTGCTTCATTCGCAGAGGTCAGTTGCAGGCATGCGGCCATCATAGCGCAGCCGCTTCGGACACCGCGAAAGTCGCGCTCGATGTCATGCGAAATCGACGTCGGCGGTTCGTCCCATCGCCGTGGCGATCGCGACGAAATCCTCGCGCGGAACGCGCAGCACGCCGTATCGGAACGCCGCGCCCCAGTGCTCCTTGTTGCGAATGAACGAAAGCTGCGAAAGCAGCGGCTTGATCGGTGCCGCCGTGGCGTCGAGCCATGCGGCACGGCGCCGATAGACCGGCACGGGCTCGGGGGGCGGCACCTCGAAGACTTCGCCGTCGCCCACGAGGCCGATCGCAGTGAAAGCCTGCAGTGGCGCACCGCCCTGGAAGCTTTCGCGCGGCGAATAGAAAGCGAGGCCGTCGCCGGGTTGCATTCTCGACAGTGGCGCGGCATTGCCGTAATGGAGTTGCACGAAGCCGTGTCTGACTGCGGTTTCGACCTGGTCCTGCGCGACGACTCCGATCCAGTAGCGTCGTTCGTTCATGGCGATTTCCTTTGGTTCGGTGCGCACGCCGACGTTAAGACGCGCCGCGACGAGAACGCTATCGGTCGAACGGATGAGGCAGTGGGCGCGACGCAATAAGCCGCGCTCCTATAATCGAAACATTGAAAGCCCGCGCAATTCGCGCGAGCTACGCGAGGAGGAACAGAAAGATGCATCGGATCGCGGTGATCCCGGGCGACGGCATCGGCAAGGAAGTCGTGCCCGAAGGCCTTCGCGTGCTCGAGAAAGTCGCGGCGAAGCATGGAATCGCGCTCGAGCTCGCGCACTTCGACTGGAGTTGCGATTACTACGCGAAGACCGGGCGCATGATGCCGGAGGACTGGTTCGAGACCCTCTCACCGTTCGAGGCGATCTTCTACGGCGCGGTCGGTTGGCCGGCCACGGTGCCCGATCACGTCTCCCTTTGGGGATCGCTGATCCAGTTTCGCCGCCGCTTCGACCAGTACGCGAACGTGCGCCCGTGTCGCCTGATGCCGGGCATCGCCTCTCCGCTCGCGGGTCACGCGCCCGGTGACATCGATTTCATCGTCGTGCGCGAGAACACCGAGGGAGAGTACTCGTCGCTCGGCGGGCGACTGTTCGATGGAACGGAGCGCGAGATCGTCGTTCAGGAATCGGTGTTCACGCGCAAGGGCGTCGACCGGATCCTGAAGTACGCATTCGAGCTCGCGTCGAAGCGTCCGGCGCGGCACGTGACGTCGGCGACAAAGTCGAACGGCATCTCGATCACGATGCCGTACTGGGATGAGCGGTTTCGGGCAATGGCAACGAGCTATCCGGGAATTCGCACCGACCAGTTCCACATCGACATCCTGACCGCGCATTTCGTCCAGCGCCCGCAGATGTTCGATGTCGTCGTCGGTTCCAATCTGTTCGGTGACATTCTTTCCGATCTGGGTCCCGCCGTATGCGGCACGATCGGCATTGCGCCTTCGGGCAACATCAATCCCGAGCGCAGCGCGCCATCGCTTTTCGAACCGGTGCACGGCTCCGCGCCCGACATTGCGGGGCAAGGTGTGGCGAATCCGATCGGTCAGATCTGGTCGGCGGCGATCATGCTCGACTTTCTCGGGCATGCCGACGCCGCGCGCGATGTGGTGGGCGCCATCGAGCGTCTGCTCGCCGATCCCGCTGCGCCGCGCACGCGAGACATCGGCGGCAAGGCGGGGACCGTCGCGGTCGGCAAGGCGATCGCCGCGTTGATCTGAATCGTTCGTCGAAACGCCCATCGCCCGTCAGGCCGCATCTGGCACCGTCGAGCAATAAGCAGAGGACGACACCATGCGCGTATGCGAAACCGTCATAGCAGTTTTTGCCGCTCTGTTGCTGTCCCCTTGTGGGCGTGCCAACGATACGGAGCCGGACACCGGACCCGTCGCCAGAGCGCGTTTCATCAGTTATGGAAATGAAGGCAACGAGGGGAATCACGGTACTTCGCCAATACGACGACAGTGACTGCCGGACGGGAGAACGGGAACTTGCCAGGTTCTCTCGTTCCCCACATTGGTACACGCGGAGCCACAAACGGATTGGAATCCTCATGGATCCAGACCTCTCCCAGGCACAGAAGACCGAGGTCCGAGTGCGAGCGAACCAGCCCTTCTACGGAATATTCAGTGCATCGGAAGTGGACCAATCGTGCCGCGTTGCATTCGCCTTCGTGCCCAGAGACGCGCAGGATTACGAGGTCAGTTTTCGATGGAACTACCGTGTCGGAACGTGCAACGCTTTGCTCGCGCGTCTGGATCGACGATCTTCTCCAATAAGCATCGCTCTTCCACGCGGCCAGTGCGCGGAAGCACTTCACAAAACACGTTTGTACTGACGCTTGGCGCTGACGCGATCTGCCATTGCGGCGTAGCCTCATCGTGAGCCGGACGCGCTGGCCCCATTTCAGCTTGACGAGGAACTCGTCGTCGCGCCGGCAACCTGCAACGATCCCCTTCGATGACGCCGGCGTTTGTGGCACGATAGCGCCCGGAGCCAACGCGCCATCCAAGGGTCGCCAACAACAACATGCTGATCGGCATTCCTCGCGAGACGCGCCAAGGCGAGACGCGCGTCGCGGCGACGCCTGAGACGGTGAAGAAGCTCGCCGCGAGCGGCAAGCACGAAATCGTCGTCGAATCGGGCGCCGGTGTCGCGAGCAGCATCACCGATGACGCGTACCAGGCAGCCGGTGCGCGCATCGCGGGTGTGCATGAGGCGCTTGCCGCCGATCTCGTGCTCAAAGTGCGCGCGGCAAGACGCGATGAAGTCGGCTCGCTGTCGCGCGGCGCTGCACTGGTGGGATTGCTCGATCCATTCGACGCGGCCGGCATCGAGGCGCTTGCCGGCGCCGGTGTGACGGGCTTTGCGCTCGAACGCCTGCCGCGTATCTCGCGTGCGCAATCGATGGACGTGCTTTCGTCGCAGGCGAACATCGCCGGATACAAGGCGGTGATCATCGCGGCCGATCAGTACGGGCGCTTCATGCCGATGCTCATGACGGCGGCCGGCACCGTGAAGGCCGCGCGCGTGCTGGTGCTGGGCGTCGGCGTTGCGGGATTGCAGGCGATCGCAACCGCGAAACGGCTCGGTGCGGTGATCGAAGCGTCCGACGTGCGGCCCTCGGTCAAGGATCAGGTCGAATCGCTGGGCGCGAAATGGGTCGACGTGCCTTACGAGACCGACGAGGAGCGCGAGATCGCCGAAGGCGTTGGCGGCTATGCGCGGCCGATGCCCGCTTCGTGGATGACTCGGCAGGCCGGCATCATCGCCGAGCGTTGCGCGGCGATGGACATCGTGATCACGACTGCGCTCATTCCCGGACGCCCGGCACCCAAGCTCGTGAAAGCCGATACCGTCGCGCGGATGAAACCCGGTTCGGTGATCGTCGATCTGGCGGTCGAGCAGGGCGGCAATGTCGAGGGTTCGGAAGCGGGGCGCGTCGTCGATCGCAACGGCGTGACGATCGTGGGCTTGATGAACCTGCCTGCGCTGGTCGCGGCCGATGCATCGGCGCTTTATGCGCGAAACGTGCTGAATTTCGTGGCGTTGTCGTTGAATCTGAAGACGGGCGAATTCGCGATCCCGCGCGACGACGAGATCGTGCAAGCGACGATGGTGTGCGAAAACGGGAACGTGGTTGTCAGGGAACGGTGATCAGGGATCAGGGATCAGGGATCAGGGAAACGGTATTGATGCCGACTTGGCACCAAGCGCATCGCAACGGCGCGCAGGCGCGTTGAACGTCGGCGCGACGAGCAGGAGACCAAGCCAGCAAGCGTTGACCGCGCTGACGGTGCAATGCGCCTGCGGGCCGGACCACCGGCATTCGCACGACGCAAGACAATGAGTTCGACGTGGAACAATGGGTTGGAGGTAGGCAAGCTGTGCTCGAGGTGCCAATGTGTTGAAGGTCGGCGCGACGAGCAGTAGACCAAGCAGCAAACGTTGACCGCGCTGACGGTCCAATGCGCCTGCGGTCCGGAACACCGACACCCGCACCGCACCGACGGAGAGAATTGGAGCAAGCAATGGCCACGGGCGTCGACCCAATCGTTTTCTATCTCATAGTTTTCGTGTTGGCCGTGTTCGTCGGCTACCACGTCGTCTGGAGCGTCACGCCCGCCCTCCACACGCCGCTCATGTCCGTCACCAACGCGATCTCCGGCATCATCCTCGTCGGTGCGATGCTCGCTGCGGGTCCGATCGCCTTCGACTGGGGCGGATGGGTAGGCGTCGTCGCCGTGGCGCTCGCGTCGGTGAATGTCTTCGGCGGCTTCCTCGTCACGCAGCGCATGCTCGAGATGTTCAAGCGCAGGGAGCCGGCCGCGAAGCCGGCATCGAAGTCTTGAGCACCATGTCGTTCGCGCGATCCGAAACGCGGAAGGCAATCCGGTGACGGCAAACCAGGTCGCGCTGTGGTACCTCGTCGCGTCGGTGTGCTTCATCCTCGCGCTCAAGGGGCTGTCGCATCCGTCGACGGCGCGGCGGGGAAACCTGTTCGGCATCGTCGGCATGGCGATCGCCGTCATCGTGACGCTCGCGCTCGTCTA
>Ga0209579_10000945_pt1 | contig 25358 bp, 26 predicted proteins | sample Coa_R1_2_FD_187152 | JGI IMG/M metagenome (GOLD analysis project Ga0209579, IMG submission 187152) | Surface soil microbial communities from Centralia Pennsylvania, which are recovering from an underground coalmine fire - Coalmine... | ecosystem: Environmental > Terrestrial > Soil >... | reverse complement strand
GTCGCGGACGTGGTCAACTCGCCGGTCATCGCCGATCCGCTGCATCGGCTCGATTGCTGCGTGATCAGCGACGGCGGCGGTGCGCTCATCATTGTGAAGCCGGAGATCGCCAAAAGTTTGCGTCGGCCGCCGGTCAAGATCATCGGCACCGGTGAGACGGTGAAGCATCTCTCCGGCGGCACGTTCGACCTCACCGTTTCGGGCGCGTCGCGCTCCGGGCCGGCGGCGTTCGCCGAGGCTGGCGTCACCCCGGCAGATGTCAAATACGCCTCGATCTACGACAGCTTCACCATCACGGTGCTGATGCAGATCGAGGATTTGGGATTTTGCCCCAAGGGCGCGGGCGGCAAATTTGTCGCCGACGGCAATCTCATTTCCGGGGTCGGCAAGCTGCCGTTCAACACGGATGGCGGTGGGCTTTGCAACAACCATCCGGCCAATCGCGGCGGCATGACGAAAGTGATCGAGGCCGTGCGGCAGTTGCGTGGCGAAGCCCATCCGGCGGTGCAGGTGAAGAATTGCGATCTCGCACTTGCTCAGGGCACCGGGATGCAGCTCGGCACGCGCCATTGCAGCGCCACGCTGATCATGGAGCGGGAGTGAGTTGATGGCTGATGCTCGCAAAATTCCCGCACCCACCGTCACATCAGAGACGGAGCCTTTCTGGAACGCGGCGCGCGAAGGTCGTTTCGTCGTTCCCGCCTGTAACGCTTGCGGCAAGGCGCATTGGTACCCGCGCGCCATTTGTCCGTTCTGCGCTAGCGACAAAGTGCAATGGCGCAACGCCTCGGGCCGCGGCACGATCTACACATTCAGCGTCATGCGCCGCGCCAAGGAGCCTTACGCCATCGCCTACGTGACGCTCGCCGAAGGCCCAACGATGATGACCAACATCGTCGATTGCGACTTTGACAAGTTGAGTATCGGGCAGGCCGTCGGTGTTGTCTTCAAAGACACGGAAGGTGGCCCGCCGGTGCCGATGTGCAAGCCCGTGTAGTTTTCATTCGAGCTTCAGCCCAAGCTTCTTGATCAGCGTCGCCCACTTGCCTTCTTCGCGCTTGATATTTTCGCCGTATTCCTCAGGCGTGCTGGGCGTTGGATCGTCGCCGGCTTCGATCAGGCGCTTTTTGAATGCCTCGTTCGTCAGCATGGCGCGTAGGTCCTTGTTGAGGCGATCAACGATCGGCCGCGGCATTCCTGCCGGAGCAATCAGTCCGTAATACTGCACCGCTTCAAATTCGGGCAGACCTGATTCTCTCGCGGTCGGCACATCAGGGAGCGCCGCCGAACGCTTCTCGGCGGTCACCGCGATGGCACGCAATTGTCCGCTTTGCACATTGCTGATGGCCGCCGGTATCGTATCGAAGCCCAGCGGGACATGATTGCCCATCAGGTCGGTCGTGAGCGGAGCGGTGCCCTTGTAGGTAACGACCGTCGTGTCGACACCGGCCAGCGAGTTGAACAGCTTGACTGCGAAATAATTGAGCGTCGGGGACGGCGGGGTGCCGATGGCCAGCTTGCCCGGCTGCTGCTTTGCCAGGGCGATGATGTCGGCGAGCGATTTGGCCGGAAAAGTCGGATTGGCCACGATGAAAACCGGGGTCGACGCGATCAGGCCGATGGGGGTGAAGTCCTTGTTGACGTCGTAGTCGGCATTAGGGCTGAGACTCATGCCGGTCAGCACGACGCCCAGCGTGTAACCGTCAGGGGTAGCGTGAGCGATGTCGCGCGTGCCGATCATGCCTCCCGCTCCACCGCGATTCTCGACGACGATCTGCTGGCCAAGCGCCGTCGACAATTGTTGTCCGACCAGCCGCCCTATGAGGTCGACACCGCCACCGGCTGGGAACGGCACGATCAGCGTAATCGAACGAGTGGGGTAGTCCTGGGCGCCGGCCGGTTGAAGCGGCGCGCCAAGCAAAGCTGCGGCCGCAATGGCAGCCGGCATAAGACGGTACAGCATGACGACATCCTCCCGGTCCACTATAGCTCGCATCAAGCCGCCTGGGCTACATTGCGGCACGCGCAGGGAGCCGCCTTATGCGATTTGGTCTATTCGGCAGCGCCACAGCCCGCCACGGCGGGCCCGATGTGGATTCCGGCCAGGGCTACCGGCAGTTTGTCGACTACAACGTCGAGGCCGAGGCGCTCGGTTATCACTCGACGTTTTTGGTCGAGCATCATTTCACCGGCTTCGGCCAAGTGTCGGCGAGCTTGTCGCTGCTGACCTGGGTGGCGGCGAAAACGAAGACGCTGCGGCTCGGGACAGCCGTGCTGGTGCTGCCCTGGCACAATCCGGTTCTGCTCGCCGAACAGGCGGCGACCATCGATCTTCTGTCCGGCGGCCGACTCGATTTCGGCGTCGGCAAAGGCTATCGGCATAACGAGTTCCTGGGATTTTGCGTCCCGATCGCCGAGGCCGACGCGCGCTTCAACGAATCCCTCGACGTAATCGCCAAGGCGTGGACGTCGAAACAGCGCTTCTCCCATCACGGCAAATACTGGAATTTCGAAGACATCATCGTCGAGCCGCCGACGGCGCAAAAGCCGCATCCGCCCATGTGGATGGGAGCCGGCAGTCCGGACTCTATCCGTCAGGTTGCGCAGCGCGGCTATAATCTTCTGCTCGATCAATTCGCATCGTTTGAAACGGTGGCCGAACGCATTTCAGTCTTCAAGGCTGAGGTGGAAAAACTCGGACGCGCCTACGATCCGATGGATGTCGGCGTCGCGCGTGCTTATTACGTCGCCAAGGACGAAGCCGACAAGCAAGCCGCGCTCGAGCGCCGGCTAGAGGCCCAGCGTCGGCTGGAGGCTGTGTCAAAGGCGCCCGACGGCAGCAAGAGCAAGGCCAGCATCATGGCCTACTCAGACACGCGCGAAGCCAGCGAGGAAAGCGCACTGTACGGCACGCCGGACGAGATTGCGCGCAAGCTTGAGAAACTGCGCGGCCTCGGTGTTGAATATGTTCTGCTTAACGGTGGTGGCGGCGGGCTTGCGCACGACAGCTTGGCGCGCTTCGCGCGCGAGGTGATGCCGGCCTTCGCCGGCGAGCGAAAGATGCGGGTGGTGGGATAGGATAGTTTGTTATCCGTTACCCTGAGGTGCTCGGCGCGTAGCGCCGAGCCTCGAAGGGCGGCGGTGGGGGGCGCTCGGGCCGTATCCTTCGAGGCTCGCTCCGCTCGCACCTCAGGATGACGGACCACAAAGCTTTCATGATCAACAAAATCGTAAAAACCATGGCCGAAGCGATGGCGGGTGTTCCCGACGGCGCGATCGTGCTCATCGGCGGCTTCGGCAGCATTGGCCAGCCGAACGTCTTGATCGACGGTCTCATCGAGCAGGGCGCCAAGGATCTGACGGTCGTTGCCAACAATTCCGGCGTCGGCCATTTGGGTCTGGCCAAGCTCCTGGAAACCGGCCACGTGAGAAAGATCGTGTGCTCGTTTCCGCGCACGGCCAATCCGGTGGTGTTTGAGAAGCTCTGGCGCGAGGGCCGTATCGAGCTTGAAGTCGTGCCGCAGGGTACCATGTCGGAGCGCATGCGCGCCGCGGGTGCCGGCATACCTGCTTTCTATACGCCGACCGCCGTCGGCACCAAGCTCGCCGAAGGCAAGGAAGAGCGGGAAATTCGCGGCCGCAAATATCTGCTGGAAGAAGCGCTGCACGGCGACGTGGCGCTGATCGAGGCCTGGGAGGCTGACCGCTGGGGCAACCTCACCTACAAGTCGTCCGCGCGCAATTTCAATCCGGTGATGGCGACAGCCGCCAAGTTGACCATCGTGCAGACTCAGCACATCGTCGAACTTGGCGCGCTCGATCCGGAAAAAATCGCCACGCCGGGAATTTACGTCAACCGCGTGCTGCACGTGCCTTATGGCGAGCCGACGGTGACGTAGGACAGTGACTTGGGACGGTGACTTGGGACGGTGACTTGGGGAGGAAGCCGTGAACGCCGACGTGAAGGAAAAAGTCAGGACGTTGCCGCCGTGCAAGCCGCTGTCGCGCGTGCAGATCGCCGAACGGCTGGCGCGCGACATTCCGGAAGGCTGGTACGTCAATCTCGGCATCGGCGCGCCGCTGCAGGTCGCCGACTATGTGCCGGAAGAGCGCGAAGTGATCTTCCAGTCGGAGAACGGTGTGCTCGGCATGGGCCCGGCGCCGGCTCCCGACAAGATCAATCGCTGGCTGATCAATGCCGGCAAGCAATATGTCACGCTGCGCTCTGGCGGCTCTTACATGCACCACGCCGACAGCTTCGCGCTCATCCGCGGCAGCCATCTCGATCTGTGCGTGCTCGGTGCTTTCCAGGTCGCCGAGAACGGCGACATCGCCAATTGGGCGACTACCACCGACAACGCGCCCGCGGTGGGCGGCGCCATGGATCTTGCCGCCGGCACGCCGCGGCTTTGGGTGCTGATGGAACACTTGACCAAGACCGGGGAGAGCCGGCTCGTCCACCGCTGCACCTATCCGTTGACCGCCCTCGGTGTGGTCAAGCGCATCTACACTAATCTCGCCGTCATCGACGTGACCGATAAAGGGTTTGCGGTGAGGGAGATGGTGCCGGGTCTGACGCTCGAGGCCTTGCAGAGCGTCACCGACGCGCCGCTGCGCATGGCGAATACGTAAAGGCACCTATCATCCTTTGATCTGCCGGCCGGCGCGCGCGTCGGCGATCAACTGCGTGAAGGCGTCGAGCGCGGCCTTCGCGGTGTTGACATAGGTGTCGGTCTTCGAGTCGATCCACTTCTCCGCGTAGCCAATGGCGGTGTGGGCAAGGCGCACGCGGCCGTCGAGCCATGGCCCACCGCCGAAGCCGCCGATCACCGGGATTTTCACCGCCTGGACCACGGCGGCCCCGGCGACCGGCCCCGAATTGGTGAAATCGAGTAACGCAGCGCCCGCGTCTTCGAGAAGTTTTGCTTCGCCGACCAATTTCTCAGCCGCCTCGGCGGTGGCCTGCGCTGCGGGCGAGTTCTGCGCGCTATACGGAATGCCGTATTTGATCGCGGTCTGTGGCGTCAGTCCAAACTGTGCAAATACCGGAATACCCGAGCGCACTAGGGCGGAGACGACCTCAGGGAATTCAGCGGCGGCATCGACCTTGACCATGTCGGCGCCGCCTTCTTCGACCAGGAGCGTCGCCGCCGTCAGTGCCGCTTGGACGCCTTCCTGCGCCGGGCCGTAAGGCATGTCGCAACTGACCAGCGCGCGCGCCACGCCAGCGCGCACCGCCTTGCAGCAGATAAGCATCTCGTTCATCGTCACTTCGGAAACCTCGCTGCGGCCCCAGAGATTGACGCCGACAGAGTCGCCGACCGAAACGAAATCGACGCCGGCACGGTCGGCGATGCGCGCAATCTGATAATCCCAGGCGACGACGCCGATGCTTTTTTTCCCGTCGCGCTTCATCTGCTGAAGCGCCGGGATGGTCATCTTTTCGGCCATGCCATTTCTCTTTGGCCCGGCGTCCGCGCGAGACGGACGCGTTGCGGTATCCAGCGTAACGCATCACCCGCGGTGTGAATGATGACACCGAACCAAGCGGTTGCTCAATGGCGAGAGGCCGACGCTAGCGGCGTTACTGTTCCGCTTGGTGTTTGGCGGACTTAGCCTTTGGCCGGGCGTGGGCGACCTTGACCTTGGGGGATGGCTCTCCCACTGGCGGAGGCACGGGCGCACCCGGCGGGCGCGTTGGGCCAGTATAGACCACGATCGGCGTGACCGGCGTGTCGAGGGCCAGCAGGTTTGCATTCTTCGGCGATGGCGCACGCAACGCTGACAGAAGCACCGAGAAGTGTGGTGTCGCTTCGCTAACGGTGACGTTACTACCCGTACTGCCGCCGGCATCTCCTGCAGCGCTGCCATCAGTAGGTGCGCCGTTGTTCTCAGCGGCGCCAGCTTCTTCGTCTTCGTCGTCCGCGGCGGGCCGCTTCCTATGACCCCCGCACATCTCGTCTTTCAGATTGGGCGGGTCGGCCTTGATCGGCTTCAACTGGTCGACGGTGCCGTGCGAGGGCATCAGCCAAGCCAGCGGGTTTGAGGTAAATCCGCCTTCGAGCATTTCCGCAGCCTTCACAGCGCGCGCCGCGCCGGACGGCGCGCCGAGCACCACCGCGATCAGGTGCTTGTTGTCGCGCGTGGCAGTGGCCACAAGGTTGAAGCCCGAGGCGCAAATGAAGCCGGTCTTCATTCCGTCTGCACCGGGATAGCGGCCGATCAGCGGGTTATAGTTGCGCACAACGCGCTTGCCGTATTGGATGGCAGGAATGTGCCAATAGTGACTGTCCTGCGGAAAGTCGCGGATCAGCGCGCGTGCCAAAATGGCGAGGTCGCGTGCCGAGGTGATCTGACCATCCGCTGGCAGGCCATTCGGATTGACGAAGTTCGATTCCGTCATGCCGAGGCTCTGCGCTGTCAGCGTCATCAGGTCAGCGAATTTGTCGATGGAGCCGGAAACGCCTTCGGCAATGAGGACGGCCATGTCATTGGCCGACTTCACCATCATCATCTTGAGGGCGTTGTCGACCGTCACCTGCGTGCCGATCGGGAAGCCCATCTTGGTCGGCGCCTGCATGTAGGCGTTGCGCGACACCGTGAACAACGTATCGGGAGTGATGCGGTGGTCCCTGATCGCTTTCAGGGTCACATAAAGTGTCATCAGCTTCGTGGTCGAGGCCGGATACCACGGATACGCGGCGTTCTGCTCGCGCAGAACCTTGCCGCTGTCGGCATCGATCAGGATCGTGGATTCGGCCCGCGCGGGTGCAGCGGTAAAGGTTGCGGCGAGGAGTGAACCGAGGGTGATGGAACCGAGCGCGATAGCGAGCGCCAGTATCCGCAATAATTTTTTACGAGGCACTGTTGCGGTCCGTTTCGGTTGGTCTGGCCCAAGGGGCCCGCGCAGGTCGATGACGGGTTCACGAAGCCTTCAGGTGCGCTTATGTAACAGCAAGGCTGGTTCGAACGCAAAGCCGAATGGCGCCGCACTCGGCTCGTGTGGATGTGGCTAGCCCAAGGCCAAGGAAAACCGGCTAAAATTTGGCGGCGAGGCAGGGAACTTTTGGCCCAGAGGACATAAGGAGCGAGCATGACAGCCTGCATTGTGGGATGGGCGCACACGCCGTTTGGCAAGCTCAACGATGAAACCGTCGAGAGCCTGATCGTCCGCGTGGCCAACGCCGCGCTCACCGATGCCGCCATTGCGGCCAAGGACATCGATGAGATCGTGCTCGGTCACTTCAACGCCGGCTTTTCCGCACAGGATTTTACCGCCTCCTTGGTGCTGCAGGCTTCCCCCGATCTACGCTTCAAGCGTGCTACGCGGGTTGAGAATGCGTGCGCCACCGGTTCGGCGGCCGTACACCAGGCACTCAAATCGATTGCTGCGGGTTCGTCGCGCGTCGTGCTCGTCGTCGGCGTCGAGCAGATGACGGCGACTCCCGGTCCTGAGATCGGGCGTAATCTGCTGAAAGCCTCTTATGTACGCGAAGAGGCCGACATCGAGGGCGGTTTCGCCGGAATCTTCGGCCAGATTGCCGGGTTATACTTTCAGCGCTGGGGCGACCAGTCGGACGCCTTGGCGCGCATCGCCGCAAAAAATCACAAGAACGGCGTCGGCAATCCGTACGCCCAGATTCGCAAGGACCTGGGCTACGAGTTCTGCCGCATCGAAAGCGAAAAAAATCCGCGCGTGGCCGGTCCGCTCAAGCGCACAGATTGTTCGCTTGTGTCCGACGGGGCGGCAGCGCTCGTCCTCGCGGACGTGGAGACCGCGTTAAAGCTCAACAAGGCGATCGTGTTCCGTGCTGCCGAGCATGTGCAGGATTTTCTGCCCATGTCGCGGCGTGACGTGCTCAAGTTCGAGGGCTGCGCCGTGGCCTGGCAACGCGCTCTGGCGCAGGCCGGAATTGGGCTGAAGGATCTTTCATTCGCCGAGGTGCACGACTGCTTCACCATCGCGGAGTTGATCGAGTACGAGGCCATGGGCTTGGCGCCCGAAGGGCAGGGCGCTCGCGTGATTGCCGAGGGCGTCGTCGCCAAGGATGGCTCGCTGCCGATCAACCCCTCCGGCGGGCTTAAGGCCAAGGGTCACCCGATCGGCGCCACCGGCGTTTCCATGCACGCGCTCGCCGCCATGCAGCTCAGCGGCACAGCGGGTGACATGCAGGTTAAGAATGCCAAGCTCGGCGGCATCTTCAACATGGGCGGGAGCGCGGTCGCCAATTACGTCAGCATTCTGGAGCGGCTGCGCTGAGAACGCCTCTATCCCCGTACCGGCTTGCCCAGCGTCCTCGTGGCAGTCTTCCTGGATGATCGGATCGTCTTGGTCGAAGCATGAGCAGCCGGCTTATGATGGTGGGCTGCGGCAACCACGTGAGGCGCCGGCTTTTTCTGTTGTTTCTTTGCTTGGCTCGACAAAGCCGGTGTGATCTTCGGTTGCGGCGTGGGCGATGGAATGGCGGCGGTTACAGCGACCTCGGGCACCGGTGCGCTGGCCACTGAATAACGGGCGTACAATTGATCAAGCCGCTGGTGCCACATATTCACAAATCCAGCCGAGGTCAGCCTCTCGACTGATTTCCAAATCTGTTTGACGTCAGGCAACGTATTTTTCCAAATGGCGCGCTTGCACCAACTTTCACCTTTTTCCTTTCCTTCATCCGTCGCGCACATCGACTTCCAGGCGATCTGCTCAGGGTGCGCGACGTGTTCCGCCGCTCCCTCGGTTCCCTGCTGGTGGATCAAGTAGCGGTCATACCGAGTGGGCTTCTTGTGCGTGTCCAGCTCGAAGAGGATGCCTTCGGTGGAGAACTTGTAGGCGGCCGCAACCGCATTATCGCGCGGGTTTGTGATGCTGCCCGATCCGTACTTGGCGAATTCGTAGTTGCTGAGTTGGAAGAGGCCGATATACGACCCGGTGCGTTGCTTGGGATCGAACCCGGATTCGATCCGTGCGACGGTTTTCATGAATGTAAAATCAAGACCGAGTGCGTCGGACACGCGTTTGATTTCCTCAATGGGCGTGCCGATAGGAATATCTTTGAGCGAAGCCAATACCGTGTCCGCCGGTTTCTGCGGGGGCGGAACTTCGGAATACGCGTAATCAGCGAGATACGAGAGATTGTGATTTGCTGAGTCGTTCGGATGTTCCTCGAGCCGGGCAAGGTCCTGCTCTGACGGGTAATCCTCGAGCCAGGAATAAACCAACCTTGCTTGCTCGTTTTGGAAAGCGTTTAGAGCCGCGGTTTCCTTGCGCACAAATTCGTTGAGCTGAGCAATCTTGGAAACGTGCAGTTCGGGCTGCAAAGATGGATACGCGGTTATCGTTATGATTACGATGCAGGCGACCCGAAGGATTTCGCGACGGTTTGTACGCGCAAGCTTACGCCACCACATACTCGCTTCCCCTACCCGGGCCATATGCTATCAGGCCTGATGGGCGGTCGGGAAGAGCTAGGGCGACGAAATGCATCTCCCTGGTTCTGAGAGGATATTGCGGGTGGGACGCTCAGCGTGCGTCAAATCAGGAGATTTTACACCTGGATCGGTGGTCGACTGACCGGAGCCGACTGGTTCGCTGGATATCGTTACGCCCCCGCCCGCTCTGCGGCAGGCAAGGCGCCGAACTGGGCCTCCGCAAGCTCCGCAAAATAGCCGCCGCGGCGCCGCAGTTCGTCGAATGTCCCGGTCTCAACGATGCGTCCGTGCCAGAACACCAGGATGCGCGTGGCATCGCGTATGGTGGCGAGGCGGTGCGCGATCACGAAGGTGGTGCGTCCCTTCATCACTTCATCCAGCGCCATGTTGACCCGCGCCTCGGTCAATGGATCGAGCGCGCTGGTGGCCTCGTCGAGGATCAGGATCGGTGGATCCTTCAGGAGCGCGCGGGCGATGGCGAGGCGCTGGCGTTCGCCGCCGGAGAGCAGGCGGCCGCGCTCGCCGACGCGCGCTTCGAGACCCTCGGCGTTGCGCTCGATGAATTCGAGCGCCTGCGCTCGCGCCGCGGCGTCGCGTAACTCCGCATCGGTGGCGTTCGGGTTGCCGACGCGCAGGTTCTCGGCGATCGAGCGGTTGAACAGGAGCGTTTCCTGAAACACGACGCCGATATTGCGGCGCAGGCCGGTGAGCGTGAGGTCGCGGATGTCGGTGCCGTCGACGGTGATGAAACCCGACTGCGGATCGAAGGCGCGATGCAGCAGCGCCAGCGCCGTCGATTTGCCGCTGCCGGTCGGACCGACGAGCGCCACGCGCTCGCCTGGCAATGCAGTGAAGCTCAAGTCCGCCACAGCGGCGCGCTTGCCGTCGTAGGAAAAAGATACGTCGTGGAATTCGACACGGCCGCGCACGCGGCCAGGGTCCACGGCGCCAGGCCGGTCGCGTACGGCCGGCACGGTGTCGAGCACGATAAAAAAGTCCGCAAGCTTCGGCGCGTTGAGGAACAAATGGTTGGAGAAGCTGACCGCCTGCTCGAGCCGGCTGATGAGCAGTCCGGCGATGCCCATGAAACTGACGATCTGGCCGACGGACGCCAGCCCGATGAGCTTGAGGTACGCTCCAACCACGAGGATCGCCAGCATGGTGAGCGTGGTGCCCGCGCGCGTGAGCACCGAAGCGACAGCCCACCAGGACAGTACCGGCATTTGCGCGCGCAAGAGCGAGTTCACCATGCTCTTCAAGCTGGACACTTCCAGCTCGACGCGGCCGTAGCTTTGCACCAATGCGACGTTGCCGAGCGCGTCGGCGGCGGTCTCGGCGAGGTCCGAGTAATGCCGTTCGACCGCGCTCTGCATCGCCGAGGTCTTGTGCATGACCACGATGGTCAACGCCGTGAAGGCGACGCACAGGACAAGCAGCGGCAGCGCGAGCCGCCAATTCAGCACCAGCGAGGCTGGCAATAGAATCGCGATGAACACGAAGGCGGCGAAATGCTCGCGGAAGAAAGACACCCACAGCCACCACAGCGTGTCGGTGCCGTTGAGCATGACTTTCATCTGCCGGCCGGAATGCTCGCCGGAGTGATAGGCGAGCGGCAGTTGCAGCACGTGCTCGAAATAATCAGCCAGCACCATGTTGCGCCGATGATGCGCCAGCCGGTCGGCGAACCACGCCACGAGCGTGCCGGCGACGATGATGAACAGGCCGAACACGACCCAAGCGCCGATGAGCGGCGCCAGCGCTTGGGCGGCCGCGCCCACGCCTGCCGGCAGCGTACCCGACAAGGCATCGACGATGCGCCCGAACAGGACCGGCTCAACGAACTGCGCGGCCGCGAGCGCGATGTTGGCAAGCGCCAACACCACGGCCAGCCGCACATCGGCGTGCAGCAGACCGAGAACGCGAAAATAGACGCGGACAAACGACACGCGGAGCCCTCTCATCATCCATGAAAGGCGCACAATATCACAAAGGCCACAGCATCGCCCGGCGCGCTTGACAGCCGAGATTTTGCAACGTATTAAACCAAGCGGTTATTTAACTGGATGGTGAAATTGAACCTCGACGCCACCTTTTCGGCGCTGGCCGATCCGACCCGCCGCGCCATCTTGGCGCGGCTGGCGCTTGGCGACACTCCGGTGCTGGAGCTGGCAAAGCCCTTCGCCATGTCGCTGCCGGCGGTGTCGAAGCATCTCAAGGTGCTGGAGCGCGCCGGCTTGATTACGCGCGGCCGCGAAGCGCAGTGGCGGCCGTGCCGCATCGAGCCGCGCGCTCTGAAAGAGGTCGATGACTGGCTCGAACATTATCGCCGCTTCTACGACGAGAGTTTCGACCGCCTCGACGATTACCTGAAGAGACTCCAAGCCAAGGAGCCTCAAACAATCGGAACCAAGGGCAGGGGCCCTAAAGCCAGGAATACAAAACATGGCCGCAAAAAGTAGTGTCGACCTCAAGACCGACCCGCGCGGGATAATTGGAGTCCGTGAGTTCGATGCGCCTCGCGATCTGGTGTACGCCGCTTTCACCGACCCCAAGCATCTGGCGCAATGGTGGGGACCGAACGGTTTCTCCACGACGACGCTCAGCTTCGACATGCGGCCGGGCGGCGTCTGGCGCTTCGTCATGCACGGACCTGATGGCCGCGACTATCAGAACCGCATCACCTATGAGGAGGTGGTGCCGCCGCAGCGCATCGTCTACCGCCATGGCGGCGGCGATGACGTGGAACCGGTGCAGTTCCGGCAGACGATCACGTTTGCCGATCTCGGCGGCCGCACACGCATCACGTGGCATGGCGAGTTCCCCTCTGCCGCCGAGCGTGACCGCGTCATCAAGGAACACGGTGCCGATACGGGCCTCATGCAGACCCTCAGCCGCCTCGCCGATTACGTGGCGGCAGGGGAGGCGCAGCGCCTCGATGCGCTAGGTGCGCGCCAAACTGCGGCCCAAGAAATTTCATCGGCTCGCCGGGAGAAGGCGTAGTCGTTCGTCATAACGACAAGTCAACATCAGGGACGTGACGAGGAACTGTCACAATCGTTCAACTCAAAACAGGAGACAGCCATGCAAGTGCAACCGTATCTGTCGTTCGAAGGCCGCTGCGACGAAGCGATCGAGTTCTACAAGAAGGCGATCGGCGCGAAGGTCGACATGGTCATGCGCTTCAAGGAAGCGCCGGATCAGTCGATGGTTTCGCCCGGCAATGCCGAAAAGGTCATGCACGCCGCAGTCCACACCGGCGACACGCAGCTTCTGATGTCGGACGGGCGCTGCACCGGGAGCCCGAATTTTAGCGGCATCGCGCTGGCGCTCAGCGCGGCGACCGACGCCGACGCTGAACGGATGTTCAACGCGCTGGCCGACGGCGGCAAAGTGAATATGCCGATGGCCAAGACATTCTTCTCGTCACGCTTCGGCATGTGCAACGACAAGTTCGGCGTCGGCTGGATGGTGCTGGTATCGCGCTAAGCTCGATCGAGAAGCGTCCGCAGACGAGGATCAGATGCCCGCCCAGACCAAAACCGCCGACTTCGTGATCGCGCGCGTCTTCGACGCGCCGCGCGATCTGGTGTGGAGATGTTTCGCGGAACCGGCGCGCCTGAAGGAATGGTTCGGCCCGAAAGGCTCGGTCATCGTCAAATCGACGATGGATTTTCGGGCCGGCGGAACCTACTTGGGCGCGATGCGCGGTCCGGACGGGCGCGTCATGTGGGCCAAATTCGTCTACCGCGAAATCGTCGCGCCGGAGCGTCTGGTGTGGGTGCATTCCTTCTCGGACGAGGCGGGTGGCCTCACGCGCCATCCGTTGAGTCCCACATGGCCGCTTGAACTCCTTACCACCGTCACGTTCGAGGATGTGCCGGACGGGAAGACCAAGGTCACGCTCCGCTGGTCACCGCTCAACGCCACGGCCGAGGAGATCAGCACCTTCGACGCGGCGCGCGACGGCATGACCCAAGGCTGGACCGGCACGTTCGAACGGCTGGTGGCTTATCTGGCGAATGCAAAATAACGCCGCTGCGGAGCGCCAGGAGATAGCCATGGCCTCGATCAAACAGAAGATCACGCCGTGCCTGTGGTTCGACACCCAGGCTGAAGACGCGGCGAAGTTTTATATATCGATCTTCGACAATTCGCGGATCAGGCACGTCAGCCGCTACGGCAATTGCACACTCGCCTCAGAAAGCTGACGCGCGACTACGCAATCTCGGTTTATCGTCGCGGCTACGCTTGTTTGAGGTCAGTCACGCATTTGTGGTTGGAACTCAAATAACCATCAGCAATGCACCTTAGGGGCCCAGGGAGCCATTCGACTTTTCAAAGATGAATCGATGGACGGCTTGATTTGCATTTTCTTGATACGTTTCATTGTTCATTTCGGGCCTAATCGTGCTTTGATCCACCAGCGGCCCCGTCAGCTTCCCCGCCGCACTCGCATAAAATCTCCCGCTTTTGATTGACGTATCACTGAGAGAGTGCACAATTCGACCAGCACCCGTTTGCAAATCATGAACGATTCCAAATAACGGCATTACTATCGGATACATAACGTATTGGATTAAAAGCCTCAGCGGCAAAGGAAGATTATTCGAGGCATCGGTTCCCTTCGTGTTTCCCGGGCTTACGGTAATGAGCTTAAGTTCAGGATTTTTCCGAGCGACGGAAGACATCCACATTGCCCCTAGATATTTCACCTGACCAAATGCCAACATCGCGTCAGCTTTTTTGCCTGCAAAGAATGTCCCATCACAGACTGAGGCAAACTCTTCAACCGAATAGTTTTCAAAAACCGGGCTCTTTATACCCAATTGCCAGACCCCTCGAGCGGCTTCACTCGCAAGGTAAACTGCCGCCGAGGTCAATTTTTTAGCTTTTAGGAGTTCATCGAGTAAAACAATATGCCCAAGTAAATTCGAAGCGAACACTTCTGTGACACCTTCTGGAGTTAACTTGATGTTTGTTTTGTCACCAACTGTTCCAGCATTCATGATCAAAACGTCAATCGCTTGATCTAGGGAAGAGACAGCGGCGCGCACAACGGCGGGCTTAGATACGTCCATGATGACGATTTCAAAAACCATCTTCCCAGTGACTTGCTCTAAATTGTTTCTTGCGGCCAAAGCCTTATCTTTATTTCTACAAGCCAAATAGATTTTCCTGAATTCTCCTCCCGCTGCAAACTGCCTCGCAATTTCCTTCCCGATCCCTGCATTAGCGCCCGTGATCAGAGCTATTTTGTTCCCATTTTTGGTCGTCGTTGGGGTCATTCGGGTCCTCCTAAAATTACGAATCAATCCGGCTCGTTTTCCTTCGTTCGTCCAGCTCATGCCGGACAGCGTCCGACCCATCGTCGGCACATGGCAAGCGCGAGTTGAGCGGCCGTTTCTTGAACCCGGGCCAGGCTGCGCCCGGTGACGATGACCTCGCGGTAGCCCGTGGTGGCGAGCAAGCCGGCTCCCGCATGACCGAGCCCGGACGTGGTGCCGGGGACGAGCGCGAAGGAATTTTTCATGGCGTCTCCGTGGTAAAGGGTGAAGGCCGAAGGAGCCCCCGCGAGATAGGGGTGGCCTTGTTATTTTCGAACTATTCGGTTATATATTGTCGAACGAAAAGGTCGCGGTCAAGGAATTTTGAACTAGATGTTTCAGAATGCCTCTCGACCACGGGGACGTCCGCGAAACTTCGACGAGGGTGACGCGCTGCAAAAAGCGACCCAGGTGTTCTGGTCGAAGGGTTACGACGGCGTGACGATTGACGATCTCGTCGCCGGGATGGGTGTGGGACGGCCGAGCCTGTATGCCGTCTTTGGTGACAAGCGGGCGATATTCCTGCGCGTCCTTAAGGCGTACGCAGAACGGAAGGGCGCATCAGCCGCGAAGGCACTCCTCTCACCACAGAGTCTCCGCGACTCGATCGCGGGCTTTCTTCGTTTCGCCGTCGAAAGTGCGACCGAGAAAGGGTCCGCCCGGGGCTGCCTTCTGATCTGTGTCGCGCCGCTCGTTGACGATGCTGAGGTTCGGCGGTTCCTGCAAAACGCGGCCGCGGGCGGCGTAGGGCTGGTGGAAGGTCGTTTCCGGGACGCGATCAGCGCGGGCGAAATCCCGTCCGACTTTCCTGTGACCGAACGCGCGATCCAAGTCACGGATTTTGCCCGCGGCCTTACGATGCGGGCGCTGATCGGCGCACCGCGCAAGACGCTCCTCAAAGATGCCGACGAAGCGGCCGACTTGGTGCTGCTGTCGCGGCATGGAAAAAAGACGCTCTAAGAGGGGTTTGTCGCCGTACAGTGGTTGACCTCCGACCGCCACCAGAGCCACATCAGCCGGTGACGCCGCGACGACCGGATCCAGTGGCTTTCTGGCTACTCGGATCTATCTTTGCGTTGGCAACAACAAAATCTGCGAATTTCTCAGCTTCCAACGAACCCAAATAGTCGCCAAGACCAAAATGACGCTTCACCCGAAGGCGGTCGCCGTCGTTGAGGAAGCCGCGGCCTATCTGCAGGGGATGGACGCCGGCTGGACGCAGAGCATCGACAAGCTGCAGGCTTTTCTGCAGCGCTCCGCATAGTTCGCCCCTCCCGCGCGTTCACGCGGGAGGATAGATTGGCGCAATGAATGCGCCTGGTGTCAGGATTGCGGCCTTTCAAGCACCCTATGCTCCGCCGGACGAAGAACTGGCGGTGGACTTTCTCGCCCGGGCCGCGCACGACGGCGCTGCCGAGAGCCGCATCGATGCGCGCGCGCGCAAGCTCGTCGAGGCGATCCGCGCCAAGGCGCACGGTCTCGGCGGGGTGGAGGATTTTCTTCACGCCTACTCGCTCTCGACCAAAGAGGGCCTCGCGCTCATGGTACTGGCCGAGGCGCTGTTGCGCGTGCCGGACGCGGCGACCGCGGACCGCCTGATCGAAGACAAGCTCGCCGCCGGCCGCTGGTTCGAGAGCGATATAAAATCCTCCGCCATTTTGGTTTCGGCCTCGGCCTGGACGCTCGGCATCGCGGCGCGCGTCATTCATCCGGGCGAGACACCGGAGACCATCCTCGACTCGATCGTCCGCCGCGTCGGTTTGCCCGCGATGCGCGCGGCGACACGGCAGGCCATGCGGCTCATCGGCTCGCATTTCGTGCTCGGCCAAACCATCGGCGAAGCGTTAGAGCGCGCGCGCGGGCACAGCGATTTCCGCTACTCATTCGACATGCTCGGCGAAGGCGCGCGCACCGCGGCTGACGCCGACAAATATTTTCACGCCTACGCGGGCGCGATTGAGGCGATCGGCGATCACGCCGGCAACACGCCGCTGCCGGCGCGGCCGGGCATCTCGGTCAAGCTGTCGGCGCTGCATCCGCGCTACGAGGCGATCTCGCGCGAGCGCGTGCTGCGCGAACTCGTGCCGCGGGTCGTTGCGCTCGCCCGCAAGGCCGCTGCGCACGACCTTCAGTTCACCGTTGATGCCGAGGAAGCGGATCGGCTGGAATTATCCCTCGACGTCATCGGCGCCGTGCTCGCCGAACCCGCACTGGCCGGCGAGCGCAACTGGGAGGGATTTGGCCTCGCGGTCCAGGCCTATCAGAAGCGCGCGCCGGCCGTGATCGACTGGATCGACGAGGCGGCCAAAGCCACGGGGCGTCGGCTGACTGTGCGCCTGGTGAAGGGTGCGTACTGGGACACGGAAGTCAAACGCGCGCAGGAGCGTGGACTGGCCGATTATCCGGTGTTCACCCGCAAGGCCATGACCGATCTTTGCTACATGGCTTGCGTGAAGCGGTTGCTCGCGGCGCGGCCCCGCCTGTATCCGCAGTTCGCCACACATAACGCGCTCACTGTCGCCAGTGTCGTCGAAGACGCAGGCGGCGTGGACGGCTTCGAATTCCAACGCCTGCACGGCATGGGCGAAGCGCTCTATGAGGCGCTGCTCACCGAAATGCCCGAGGCGGCCTGCCGCGTTTACGCACCGGTTGGCGGCCATCGCGATCTTCTCGCCTATCTGGTGCGGCGGCTTTTGGAAAATGGCGCCAACTCGTCCTTTGTTTCCGTCGCCGCCGATCCGAGCGTGCCGATCGAGCAGATATTGCGCCGGCCACAAAGCCGCATCGCTGGCGCGCGTGATGCGCGCAATCCGCGCATTGCGTTGCCGCGCGATCTGTATCAGCCGGAGCGCCGCAACTCGGCCGGCGTCGAGTTTGGCGAGCGCGCTGGCCTCGACGTGCTTCTCGCCGAGGTGCGCGCCGATGCTACGGGAGCCGTCATGGCTGCGCCGCTTATCGATGGTGTCGCCCGCGCTGGCGTCGAGCGTCCGGTGCTCTCGCCTATCGATGGCAGTGTTGTTGGTGCTGTCCGCGAAGCCGGTGCGGACACGGCAGCAGCCGCGATGGCGGCGGCAGCGGCCGGATTTCCCGCTTGGGCCGCGACGCCAGTGGACGAGCGCGCGGCGGTGCTCGAACGCGCCGCCGATGGGCTCGAGGCGCACCGCGGCGAGCTTCTCGCGTTGTTGCAGAGCGAAGGGGGCAAAACGCTCGACGACGCGCTCGCCGAGTGGCGTGAGGCGATCGATTATTGCCGCTACTACGCCGCGCAGGCGCGCGGCGGCCTCGCCGACGCGCCGATGCCGGGACCAACCGGCGAGAGCAACGTGTTGCGCTATCGCGGACGCGGCGTCTTTGTCTGCATTAGTCCGTGGAACTTTCCGCTCGCCATCTTTCTTGGCCAGGTGACTGCCGCGCTCGTCGCCGGCAACGCGGTGGTCGCCAAGCCTGCCGAGCAGACGCCGCTCGTCGCCGCCCGTGCGGTCGCGCTGCTGCACGAGGCCGGCATTTCGGCGACTGCACTGCAGTTGGTTCTCGGCGACGGCAAGGTCGGCGCGAGCCTTGTCGCCGATCCGCGTGTGGGCGGCGTCGTCTTTACCGGCTCGACCGAAGTCGGCCGCACCATCGGCCGCAGCGTCGCCGAAAAAGGCGGCCCCATCGTGCCGCTCATCGCCGAGACCGGTGGCATCAACCCGATGATCGTCGATGCGACGGCGCTGCCCGAGCAAGTGGTGGACGATGTGGTGACCTCGTCGTTCCGTTCCGCCGGCCAGCGCTGTTCGGCGCTCCGGCTCCTCTGTCTGCAGGAGGACATCGCCGAGCGCGTGCTCGACATGCTGATCGGTGCGGCGCGCGAACTGAAGCTTGGCGATCCGCGCGAGCCGTCAACGCATGTCGGTCCGGTGATCGATGCCGACGCCAAGTCCAAGCTGGACAGTTGGATCGCCGCCAAGGAGAGGGCAGGCCGTGTGCGTTTCCGCTGGGAGCGCGGCCGGAAGCTGCCGGAGCGCGGCACTTATGTGGCGCCGGCGATCATTGAGCTCGATCGTGCCGGCGATCTGATGGAAGAAGTATTTGGCCCGGTGCTCCACGTCGTGCGCTGGCGCGCGGACGCGCTCGACGCGCTGCTCGACGATATTGCGAGCAACGGCACCGCGCTTACGCTCGGCGTCCACTCGCGCATCGATCTCACGGTTGATCGCATCGTCGCGCGTCTTGCCAACGGGAACATTTACGTTAACCGCACCGTAATCGGCGCTGTCGTCGGCACGCAGCCATTCGGCGGCGCGCGACTCTCCGGCACGGGCCCGAAGGCCGGCGGGCCGAACTACGTCCGCCGCTTCGCCACCGAGCAGGTGGTGACGGTCAACACCGCCGCCGCGGGGGGCAATGCGAGTCTTTTGGCGCAGGATGAGTGAGTAAGCCGCATCGGGCGACCGGAATTAACACAATCGCGACGAGATCGCGCTATTGTCCCGGCCCCATGACTGATTCGATCACACGCCTCCACCAAGCGGTGCTTGCCAGCCGCCACGACGATCCGTCGACCTCGCGGACCGCGCGGCTATTGCGTTCGGGCCGCAGCAAGATGGCGAAGAAGCTCGCGGAAGAAGCCGTGGAGGTCGTGATCGACGCCATGAACGGCGACCGTGACTCCGTCGTGAAAGAGAGCGCCGATCTGATCTACAATCTGGTCGTCCTTTGGGTTTCCGCCGGTATTCGGCCGGAAGACGTGTGGAAGGAAATGGACCGGCGCGAACGGCTGCTGGGGATTGCCGAGAAGGTCCCCAAGAAGGCGCCGGAGGACAACGCGCGCCGCAAGATCGTCGTCCTTGAGGGCCGGCGCGCGCGCAAGCGTCACTGAATCTCAGTCAAGTCTGTCCCCGCACGTCTGTCCCCGCGAAGTCTGCCTCTGCAAAGTAGGTGACTGGCCATCGCAGTCATGTACCCGCGTGGGGGCAGCAAGCAGTACCGGAGCAACGTTCGTCACCCCAAAGGTGACGATCTCTTGACTCCGATCCCCTTTTCAGTTACATCCAGCAAGTGAATCTCGCTCATCGAAGGGACGTCGCCGGCGACAGCCGTCGATGGAGCGGGTGCGGTTCCTGCGGGCGGGATTTGTAACCCCGCTCCCGGGCGGCTTGGGCATCAACCTGCCGGCACTATGACCGGCGCGCGAGGTGCATCGCTGCAGGCGCGAATCTACGCGAAGGTAACGCCTTCGCATCGTGTTTCGCGCGAAGCGTGGCCTGGGCTGAGCCGTGGCATTGATTTGCGCGGCAAGCGCCGTAAGCGGAGCGCCGAGAGGCGAGCGCGCCCGCAGCACTTTCAGGTGGCAACATCTGCGAGTGTGGCGCGCTTCCGCGCCCGCAGCACGTTCGCACGGCAACGCGCGGATGTGTGGCGCGGATATGGATGGATGCGCCTGTCGGCGCTCCGCCTCCCTTCTTTTGTTCGGGAGGCAAAGGCTTTCGTGCCGTTGTTTGCAAGACTCGGACGCAGACTGCGTCGCGAGAACGATTTCTCACGTCGTCATTGCCGGGCTTGACCCGGCAATCCATGCAGCACAACCGCTCGCTCTCTCGCACGCGTCACGTCAGCATGGACCACCGGGTCAAGCCCGCGGTGACGAAGTGTGGGGGTGAGCCGCGAGAGCGAGATTCTATTTTTGCCGCGCCCGCTGCGCCGGAGAGTGCTGCTATTGTGTTGGACATCCGTGGGCCCTGCCGCTAAGCAGGCCGGCCATCGTCCGCCGGGGAGCATATTAAGCGATGCTCGATCACATCATTTCGATGCTCGCGTCCTTTATCGTCGCGGTGATCTCGAGCGCCGGGTATGCGGGGGTCGTCACTCTCATGGCGATCGAATCCGCCTGCATCCCGCTGCCGTCCGAGATCATCATGCCCTTTGCCGGCTATCTGATTTCGGTCGGACAATTCAGCCTGATCGGCGCGGCGACGGCGGGCGCGATCGGCTGCAATGTCGGCTCGACGATCGCCTATCTGGTGGCGGCCAAAGGCGGTCGGCCGGCGTTCGAGCGCTGGGGCTCTTACGTTCTGGTGACGCACGCCGAGCTTGAACGCGCCGAGCGTTTCTTTGGCCGCTACGGCGCCATCACGGTCTTTGTCGGCCGTCTGCTCCCTGTGATCCGGACTTTCATTTCTTTTCCGGCGGGCTTGGCGCGCATGCCGATGATGAAATTTCAGATCTACTCGTTCATCGGTTCATGGCCATGGTGCTTTGTGCTGGCCTATGTCGGGATGGTGCTCGGGGCGCGCTGGGACAGCGATCCGACCTTCCGCAAGCTCTACCACGATTTCGATGCCGCCATCGTCGCCGTCGTTCTGGCGGGCTTTGCATGGTTCGTCTGGTCGCGATGGCGGGAAATTCGGCGTTCGAAGTGATAAGACAAGTGTCCGTCCCCAGCCTGCACCCTTGGCGCGGTGCACATTTTGACCTTGCTGCCGCCCAATTCGCAGGGCTAATTTCAGGCAAGGATGGGGCGGTGGCCCTGAGCTCTGTCGAAGCAAAGTCCGCGACGTTGACGATGACGGGCGACCGAGAAAACTTGACCGTAATAGCTTCACGAAAGGCGAAGCCGCATTGGCCGATTGCGGCAGCTTGGCTGATGGCGGCGCTATTGCCGGCGGCGATCGCGTTTGCGCAGGACGCTCAACAGTCACCCGCGGCCGGGCAGTTCCCCCCACCGCAAGCTCCCGCAAGCGTGCCGGCGCGCGGCCAGTTTCCTGACCAGCCGCCTCCGGCGGAAAGACCCGGCTTCATCTATGAGTTCGGGCGCTGGTGGGACACGACGCGAGGCAAATTCGACGAGATCGGCAAGCAGTCGGATGCCGCCGCCAAGGACGCTGCCGCCGCCACTGAGGGGGCCGCGCAGGGTGCGGCGGATGCGACCAAGGGCGTGGCAACGGCTACTGAGAATGCAGTGAAGAGCGCGGCGGAAGCGACCAAGAACGCTGCCACTACAATATTCCGGCTGCCGGGCATGCGCGTTGTCGAAGTCCATCAGCTCTGCAGCGTCGCCCCCAACGGCGCGCCAGACTGCCGCTCGGCGGCAGCCACCGCCTGCCGGACCAAGGGGTTCACCAGTGGAAATCCGGTGGACGTGCGCTCGTCGCAGAACTGCCCGCCTGCCGTATGGCTGTCAGGCCGTAGCCCGAGTGCGGCCGAATGTCCGGAGGAAACCGTCGTCCTGATGGCTGCCTGTCAGTGATCAAGGATCCTCTGCTGCCATGATGTCCGAAGCCGATCGCAAGAAGGCCGCCGATACTCTCATGGCGGCCGAAAAAGAGCGCAAACAAGCAGTTCAACTGACGAAAACCTGGCCCTCCATCACCATGGAGGACGCCTACGCGATCTCCACCGAGGTGGCCAATCGCAAGATCGCAGCCGGCGCCAAGCTCATCGGGCACAAGGTCGGTCTCACCTCGAAGGCGATGCAGCGCTCATCGCAGATCGACGAGCCGGATTACGGCCACCTGCTCGACAATATGATGATCGCCGACGGCGCGCGCGTGCCGCATGAAAATTTCTGCCTGCCGCGGGTCGAGGTCGAGCTTGCATTTGTGCTCGGCAAGACGTTGCGCGGCCCGGGTGTCGGCCTGACCGACGTGCTGCGCGCCACCGAATACGTCATTCCCGCAATCGAGATCGTCGACGCACGGCTGCAGGACCCGCGGAAAATCTTCGACACCGTGTCTGACAATGGCGCCGCTGCCGGCATCGTGGTCGGCGGCCGGCCGGTCGGGCCGCTGGAGGTCGACCTGCGCTGGGTGGGCGGCATCATGTATCGCAATTCGGAAATCGAAGAGACCGGCGTCGCCGCCGGTGTGCTCGGCCACCCGGCGCTTGGTGTCGCATGGCTTGCCAATAAGCTCGGCCAACATGGCGTCCCCTTGGAGCCAGGTCATCTGATCCTCGCCGGTTCATTCACCCGCGTGGTGTTCGCGCGCAAGGGCGATACACTGCATGCCGACTTTGGCCATCTCGGCGGCATTGCGGTGCAATTCGTTTGAAGCGTTGGCTTGCTCTGTTTCGTCTCCTGGGCGAGAGTAGGCTGGGCGAAGGGGCGACGGTCGGTTGAGCGGTGGGTGGCTGGTGCTTCCGCGGGTCTCCATGCGCTGGTTGGTAGCGGCTGCGGCGATGGCGGTCTCGGCGACTGCGCTGCATGCGGCACTGCCGACTTCACCGGACGTGTCGGGTCCCACCTCCTTTGCCGGCCAGCTGTTGATCGCCACGGCGGCGCTGCGTGGTCCGCCCTTCGAGCACACCGTCGTCTTGGTGGCACAGCACGACAAAGACGGCGCGCTCGGCATCGTGATCAATAGGCCGATCGAAGAGCGATCGATTGCCAACCTGCTTGACGCGTTCGGTGCGGATGCGAGCGGCGTCAGCGGAAAGGTGCGCGTCTATCTCGGCGGCCCGGTCGATCCGCAAATCGGCTTTGTGCTTCACAGTGCCGATTATCACAGCGACGATGACGTGGACATCGATGGACGTGTGGCGTTGACGAGCGGGCCCGAGATCCTGCGCGACATCGGCCTGGGCAAGGGTCCGCGGCAAAGCTTGGTCGCCTTCGGCTACGCCGGCTGGGGACCTTCCCAACTCGATGACGAGCTACTCAAAGGCGTCTGGACCACGGTGCCCGAAGACCCGGCTTTGGTTTTCGACGACGATCGGACCAAGGTCTGGACCGATGCCGTGGCGCGGCATAAACCCGGTCAGTAAACGCTTGCTGATGCGATGACTGACCTGCACGGCGTCTTTCCCTATTTGGTATCGCCGGTCGACGCCGACGGTCGCGTGAAGAGCGGCGTGCTCGGCCGCCTGGTTGCCGATCTCATTGACGCCGGCGTGCATGGGCTCACGCCGCTCGGGTCCACCGGGGAATTTGCTTACCTCTCCAACGAGCAACGCGGAGAGATCGTGCGTGCGACCATCGAGGCGGCGTCAGGCCGCGTGCCGGTGGTCGCTGGGGTCGCGTCTACAACCACAGCCGACGCAGTCGCACAGGCGTGCCGCTACGCCAAGCTCGGCGCCGAGGGCATTCTGGCGATCCTCGAATCCTATTTCCCGCTGAGCGAGCCGCAGGTTGAAGCTTATTTCCGGGCCATCGCGGACGCCGTCGAAGTGCCGGTGGTGCTCTACACCAACCCGCAATTTCAGCGCACCGATCTGTCGCTCGACGTGATCAGTCGCCTGAGCGAACACCCGCGTATTCGCTACATAAAAGACGCGTCGACCAACACCGGCCGATTGCTTTCGATCATGAATCGCTGCGAGCGGCTGAAGGTCTTTTCGGCTTCGGCGCACATACCGGCCTGTGTCATGCTGATCGGCGGTGTCGGCTGGATGGCGGGGCCCGCCTGTGTGATTCCGCGGCAAAGCGTACGGCTCTATGAACTCTGCCGCGATGGTAAATGGCCGCAGGCCATGGAGCTGCAGCGCCAGTTGTGGCGGATCAACGAGGTGTTCGCGCGCTTTAAGCTCGCCGCCTGCATCAAGGCCGCATTGACGTTGCAAGGCTACGACGTGGGCGATCCGATTCCACCGCAGCGCCCGCTTGGCGCGGAAGAGCGCCGCGTCGTCGCCGCCGCGCTCGCTGCGGTCGCGCCGGCCGCCGAGACGATCCGGGCGTAGCTCGTTAGCAAATCCCGAAGCAATCGTTAATTTCGTCCAACCCATTCTTAACGCTTCGTTGCCTAAGGTCGCGACCGATTCCGCCGAACACGGCGCGGAGGTCGTTGTGGCATCGATCGATTCCGAGCACCACGAGGATCGCTGAGGCGCGCCCATGACGGCGATATCATCGACCGCGCCTGCGCCGCATTTGGTGCTCGGGGGCACTGCCTCGGCGATTACCAGCGCCCGGCGCGCTGTCGTCGCCCGTCGCTATGCGGTCGATTCGTTCGCAGTCGAATGGCGCGAACTTTCGCAGCTTGAATCCATCGCCGATGAATGGCGCGAGCTTGCAGCACGTGCGCTCGTGCCCAACGTGTTCTATGAGCCGGCCTTTGCGCTTGCTGCCGCTCCGGTGTTCGGCCGCGAGGTCGGCGCGGTGCTGGTGTGGTCAGGGACGGCTCCGCGCAAACTCCTCGGTTTCTTTCCAGCGCGCCTCGAGACCCGCCGTTACGGGCTCTGGCTGCCGGTGCTCGTCGGCTGGACGCACCCGTTCGCTCCGTTCGGCGCGCCGCTCGTCGAGCGTGAAGCGGCCGAACCGGTCATCGCCGCGTGGCTCGCGCATGTCGCCGGCACCGCCGCGCTGTCTGGTCTGCTGTTGTTACCGTATTTACCCGAGCAGGGGCCGTTCGCCGCAGCGCTGGCGGCAATCCTGCGGCGCGCGCAAATGCCGGCTGCCGATTTCAACCGGCAAACCCGCGCGCTGCTCGCGCCGGGCGGAAATCGCTCGGCTTATGTGGAGCAGGCTCTTGGTCCTGATCAGTTCAGAGAGTTGCGCCGCACCGCGCGCCAGCTGAACGACTTGGGCGCGCTGCTATTTACGACGGCCACGGACCCCGATGCCGTCGCCGCGGCAACCGAAGATTTTCTCGCACTCGAGGCAAGCGGCCGGAAAGGAAAGTCCGGCGCGGCGGGGGC
>Ga0209579_10000944_pt1 | contig 25383 bp, 23 predicted proteins | sample Coa_R1_2_FD_187152 | JGI IMG/M metagenome (GOLD analysis project Ga0209579, IMG submission 187152) | Surface soil microbial communities from Centralia Pennsylvania, which are recovering from an underground coalmine fire - Coalmine... | ecosystem: Environmental > Terrestrial > Soil >... | reverse complement strand
TCGCGTTGCGTATCTTGGTCCTGCCGGCACGTTCAGCCATGCGGCAGTCGCCCGCCGCTTTGGCACGTTCGTCGACGCGGTTCCGTGCGCGACGATCGACGAGATCTTTCGCGCAGGCGAGGGCGGGCGCGCCGACTATGCAGTTGCGCCCGTCGAAAATTCGACCGAGGGCACCGTCGGACGCACGCTCGATCTCATGTATGCGACCGACCTCTCGATCTGCGGCGAGATCAAGCTTCGCGTCACGCAGAACCTGCTGTCGAACGCGCCCGGCCTCGACCGAATCGTCAAGGTCTACTCGCATGCGCAGTCGCTCGCGCAGTGCGCCCAATGGCTCGCGCGCAATCTCGCTGGCGTCGACCGCGTGCCGGTGTCGAGCAACGCCGAAGCCGCACGGCTGGCGGCGCTCGAACCTGGTGCGGCGGCGATTGCCGGCGAGATCGCCGCGACGATCTACGGCGTCGCCGTGCTCGCGCCGCACATCGAGGACGAGCCCAACAACACGACGCGCTTCTGGGTGCTCGGCCGTCAGGCGCCACCGGCATCGGGATGCGATGAGACGTCGCTCGTCATGTCGACCGCGAATCGTCCCGGCGCCATGCACGCGCTGCTCGAGCCAATTGCCAGGCACGGAGTATCCATGTCGCGCATCGAGTCGCGGCCGGCGCGAACCGGTCTCTGGGAGTATCTGTTCTTCGTCGACCTGGTCGGTCACCGTGACGACCCGCCGGTCAAGGCCGCGCTCGACGAGCTTGCCGCCAAGGCGCCCTTTCTGAAGCTGCTCGGGTCTTATCCGGCGGATCGCACATGACGAGACAGGCGAGGCAATCGGCGCGCGCCGACGACACGCGCGAGACGATCGTTGGCAACGCAGCCAATCATGCCGTCTCCAGGGCGCCAGAATACGTGCGCGCGATTGCACCGTACGTGGGCGGCAAGCCGATCGAGGAGGTCGCGCGCGAGCTCGATCTCGATCCTGCATCGATCGTCAAGCTCGCGTCGAACGAGAACCCGCGCGGCGCCAGCCCCAAGGTCAAGGCCGCGATCGCGGAGGCGCTTGCCGACCTGACACGCTATCCGGACGGCAACGCTTACGCGCTCAAGGCGGTGCTCGCCGCGCGGCGCAACGTGCGGCCGGAACAAATCGTGCTCGGCAACGGCAGCAACGACGTGCTCGAGCTCGCAACGCACGCGTTCCTGCGCCCCGGCGACCACGCCGTCTATTCGCAGTACGCGTTCATCGTGTATCCGCTGGCGACGAAAGCACGCGGCGCGGCCGGCATCGAGGTGCCGGCGCGCGACTATGGCCACGATCTCGACGCGATGCTTGCGGCGATCACGCCGAAGACGCGGATGGTTTTCGTCGCAAATCCGAACAATCCGACGGGAACCTGGCTTGCAGGTGGCGTTGTCGAACGCTTCGTCGCGCGGGTACCGCGCGACGTGATCGTCGTGATCGACGAGGCCTACGCCGAATTCCTCGAACCGTCCGACCACTCGAACGCGATTGCGTGGATCGCGCGCTTTCCGAACCTGATCGTGTCGCACACGTTCTCGAAAGCGCACGGCCTTGCAGCGCTGCGTGTGGGCTATGGCGTCATGGACGAAGCGATTGCCGATCTGCTGAACCGCGTGCGCCAGCCATTCAACGTCAATTCGCTCGCACAGGCCGCCGCCCTCGCGGCGCTCGACGATGCGGACTACGTCGAGGAGAGCCGCAGAATCAACCGCGAAGGCATGCGCCAGGTCGAAGCGAGTCTTCGTGTCCTGGGCATTCGCTTCCTGCCTTCGCACGGCAATTTCGTGCTGATCGAAGTGGGCAATGCCCATGCGGTGTTCGAGAAAATGCTGCGGCTGGGGGTGATCGTGCGGCCGGTCGCCAACTACAATCTGCCGACGTGGTTGCGCGTGACGATCGGGACGCCGCACGAGAACGAGCGCTTCCTCGCGGCACTCGCCCAGTCGATCTCGCCTTCGAACGGTACTGCCCGTGCGCATTGAGAAGCTCGTCGTCATCGGCGTCGGACTGATCGGCGCATCTTGCGCGCTAGCGCTTCGAAGCGCGTCCGCAGTTGGCGACATCGTGGGCATCGGCCGGTCGCGCGAAAATCTCGATCGCGCGCTCGCGCGCGGGGTGATCGATCGTGCGGTGATGCTCGGCGACGATTGGGCGAGCGAGGTCCAGGGCGCCGATTTCGTGCTGATCGCCATTCCCGTCGCGCAATATCGCGACACGCTCGCGGCGCTCGCGCCTGCGTTGTCGGGCAACGCGGTCGTCACCGATGCCGGCAGCACGAAGCAGGACGTCGTGCGTGCAGCGCGTGAGCTTCTCGCCGACCGGCTGCCACAATTCGTCCCGGGACACCCGATCGCGGGAAGCGAGCGCTCGGGCGCCGATGCGGGCGACGCGTCGCTCTTCGTCGGCCGACAGGTGATCGTGACGCCGCTGCCAGAAACGTCGCAACGCGCGCTGTCGCGCGTCGAGGAATTCTGGACTGCATGTGGCGCGCGCGTCGCGCGGCTCGATCCGGTGCGTCACGATCGCGTGCTCGCGGCGGTGTCGCATCTGCCCCATCTGCTCGCCTTCGCGCTCGTGGCCGAGCTCGCGTCGCGCAAGGACAGCGCCGAATATTTCAGCAATGCGGGCAGCGGCTTTCGCGACTTCACGCGCATCGCCGGCAGCTCGCCGGAAATGTGGCGCGACGTGGCGTTCGCCAATCGCGACGCGCTGCTCACCGAGCTTACGGCGTATCGCAGCGCGCTCGACGCGATGATGCTGTCGATCGAGCACGGCGACCGCGCCGCGCTCGATACGATGCTCGCGCGCGCCGCGCAGACCCGCCGTCATTGGGGCGAGACGGCGGCGGGCATCGGCATCGAGGGTGCGTAGCGACGGGCGGGTCCGAGTCATCCCGTGAGCGCCGAAAGCCTCGCCGGCCTTGCGCAACTCGCGATCGGGCCGATCGCCCGCACGCGAGGCATCGTCCCGCTGCCCGGCTCCAAGAGCATCTCGAATCGCACGCTCCTGCTCGCCGCGCTCGCCCAAGGGACGACGTCGCTCGCGGGCCTGCTCGACGCCGACGATACGGCGCGGATGATCGATGCACTACGGATGCTCGGCGTGCGCCTCGAGGCCGACGCTGGCCAGTGGCGCGTCCACGGCATCGCCGACGCCTTCCCCAATCGCAGGGCATCGCTTTATCTCGGCAACGCAGGGACGGCAGTACGTCCGCTGACCGCTGTCCTTGCGATGCTGGGTGGCGAGTATGAAATCGCCGGTGTGCCTCGCATGCATGCACGGCCGATCGGCGATCTCGTCGATGCGCTTCGATACGTCGGCTGCGACGTTCGCTATCTCGGCAACGACGGATATCCGCCACTTGCAATCGGCGAATCGGGCGGCCGCGCAGGCGGCCGCGTGCCGATCCGCGGCGACGTGTCGAGCCAGTTCCTCTCGGCGCTTTTGATGGCGCTGCCGCTCTCGCGCGAGGCACATTCGCGCGAGACAAGCGTGCATGTCACGACGCCGCTGATCTCGCGCCCCTACGTCGACATCACGCTCCGCCTGATGCACCGCTTCGGCGTCGATGTCGCAACGAACGATGCGTCAATGTTCGTCGTTAACGCAGGCGCGCGCTATCGCTCCCCGGGTCGAATCGACGTAGAGGGCGACGCTTCGGCCGCATCCTATTTCCTCGCTGCCGGCGTAATCGGCGGCGGTCCCGTCCGCGTCGAAGGCGTCGGACGCGACTCGATCCAGGGCGATGTCGCGTTCGCTGATGTGCTGGCTCGGCAGGGCGGTGACATTCGATTCGGCGAGAACTGGATCGAAGCGCGAAGCGGCGCGAAACTGCGCGGAGGCGCGATCGACTGCGTCGCGATTCCCGATGCCGCAATGACGCTCGCGATCGTCGCGCTGTTCGCGCGCGAGCCGACGCGGCTCTTCAACATCGGAAGCTGGCGCGTCAAGGAAACGGACCGGATCGCTGCGATGGCGAACGAGCTCGCGAAGCTCGGCGCGACAATCGCGGCCGGCACCGACTGGCTCGAGATTGCGCCGCTGCCGTCGTTTCGCGAGGCCGCGATCGATACCTACGACGATCATCGAATGGCGATGTGCGCAGCACTCGCCGCGCTCGGTGGCGTGCGGGTCACGATCAACGATCCCGGGTGCGTGCGAAAGACCTTTCCCGGCTACTTCGAGGCGCTGCAGTCGATCGTGCAGCCATGAATGGCGACACGTATCCACCTCACCCTAACCCTCTCACCAGCGAGGCGGATGAGGGGGTCCCCGTCATCGCCATCGATGGCCCCGCCGCTTCCGGCAAGGGCACGATCGCGTACAACATCGCGCATGCGCTCGACTTTCACTATCTCGACAGCGGCGCGCTTTATCGTCTGGTTGCGCTGCGTGCGATCGAGCAGCACATTTCATCGCATGACGCGGAGGCGCTCGCACATCTGGCCGCCAGCGTCGACGTGACCTTTCGCGAAGGTCGCGCGATCGTGGACGGCCGTGACGTCGCCGATGCGCTGCGCCGCGAGCAGGTTTCGGCGGTTGCTTCGCGAATCGCCGTGCATCCCGGCGTGCGAAACGCGCTTCTCGCGCGCCAGCGGGCCTTTCGCGCCCTGCCCGGACTCGTCGCCGAGGGGCGAGACATGGGGACGGTCGTGTTCCCCGCCGCGCGGCTCAAGCTGTTCCTGACGGCAAGCGCGCAGGCACGGGCGGAGCGGCGGCATAAGCAGTTGATCGCAAAAGGAATCTCCGTTACCATTGACGGTCTTTTGCGCGATATCCGGGAACGCGACGCGCGGGATACCACGCGGGCGGCCGCACCGCTCGTAGCGGCCCCCGACGCCGTGACCCTGGATACGACCGAGATGTCGATTGCCGAAGTGACGGACGCCGTGCTTGCGCTCTATCGCGAGCCCAGCGGCGCACGTTGAAGGTGTCGGCAACGGTTGCCCGCGAACGCATGCCCTCGGGCGCTTTCGCGTTCGGCGTACAGGAAGTGATGCAAACGGTCGCGGGTGCCCGCTTTCCCAAGCCAGCGTGCGCCGCGCGAATTCGATCGACTTGCCCGCCCGGGCCGAGATGACGGGTTCTCGGCTAAGGGCGGCAAAGGAAAAGGAACCAACCCTCATGGCTACCGCCACCCAGGCAGCACCGCAGACCCAGGGCGCCGAGAATTTCGCGGCGCTCTTCGAAGAATCGCTCGCGCGTCAGGAAATGCGCCAGGGCGAACTGATCACCGCGGAAGTGATCCGCGTCGATTACAACGTCGTCGTCGTCAACGCCGGACTCAAGTCCGAAAGCTTCATCCCGATCGAGGAATTCCGCAACGACAAGGGCGACGTCGAAGTGAAGCCCGGCGATTTCGTCACCGTCGCCATCGAAAGCCTCGAAAACGGCTACGGCGAAACGCGCTTGTCGCGCGACAAGGCGAAGCGCCTCAAGGCCTGGCACGATCTCGAAGCTTCGATGGAGCAGGGCTCGATCGTCCAAGGGCTCGTAACGAGCAAGGTCAAGGGCGGGCTTACCGTGATGATCAACGGCATCCGCGCGTTCCTCCCCGGATCGCTCGTCGACATTCGGCCGGTCAAGGATACGTCGCCGTACGAAGGCAAGCAGCTCGACTTCAAGGTCATCAAGCTCGATCGCAAACGCAACAACGTCGTCGTGTCGCGCCGAGCGGTGCTCGAGGAGAGCCTCGGCGAGGAGCGGGAGAAGCTCCTCGCAACGCTTTCGGAAGGCGCGACCGTCAAGGGCATCGTCAAGAACATCACCGATTACGGCGCGTTCGTCGATCTCGGCGGCATCGATGGTCTTCTGCATATCACCGATCTCGCCTGGAGGCGGGTCAAGCATCCGTCCGAAGTGTTGTCGGTCGGCGACGAAGTGACGGCGAAGGTGCTCAAGTTCGACCAGGAGAAGAATCGCGTGTCGCTGGGGTTGAAGCAGCTCGGCGACGATCCGTGGATCGGACTGTCGCGCCGCTATCCGCCAGGCACCCGGCTCTTCGGCAAAGTCACGAACATCACCGATTACGGCGCGTTCGTCGAGATCGAGTCGGGCATCGAAGGGCTCGTGCACGTGTCCGAGATGGACTGGACGAACAAGAACATTCATCCGACGAAGGTCGTGCAGCTGGGCGACGAGGTCGAGGTGATGATCCTCGAGATCGACGAGGATCGCCGGCGCATCTCGCTCGGCATGAAGCAATGCATGCCGAACCCGTGGGACGAGTTCGCGATGAACCACAAGAAGGGCGATCGCGTGTCGGGTCAGATCAAGTCGATCACCGATTTCGGCGTATTCGTCGGCCTGCCCGGCGGCATCGACGGCCTCGTGCATTTGTCCGACTTGTCGTGGAACACGGCGGGCGAGGTCGCCGTGCGCGACTACAAGAAGGGCCAGGAGGTCGACGCCGTCGTGCTTGCGATCGACGTGGAGCGCGAGCGCATTTCGCTCGGCATCAAGCAGCTCGAGGGCGACCCGTTCTCGAATTTCGTCGCGACGCACGACAAGGGCAGCATCGTGTCGGGCACCGTGAAGAGCGCCGACGCCAAGGGCGCGGTGATCTCGCTCGGCGGCGAGATCGAAGGCTACTTGCGCGCCTCGGAAGTGTCGCGCGACCGTGTCGAGGACATCCGTACGCGCGTCAAGGAGGGCGACAGCGTGAACGCGATGATCATCAACATCGATCGCAAGAATCGCAGCATCAACCTGTCGATCAAGGCGAAGGACAACGCCGACGAGTCCGAGGCCATGCAGCGGATGACCGCGGAGAACGCAGGCGCGAGCACCGGCACCACGAACCTTGGCGCGCTTTTGAAGGCGAAGCTCGACAACAAGTCGGACAACAAATCCAACGACTGACCGCGGGATGGACGAGATGAAACGACCCCGACGCCGCGTCAGGAGTCAGGTGTCAGTTCACAGTTTCAGACGCGGCGGCGTCGTGTCCGCTTCGGTGGCGCGCGATTCACGCGCGATCGACGCCCCGACTGTCAACTGACAACTGCCATGACCAAATCGGAGCTGATCGACCGCCTCGCGGCGCAGTTTCCGCAACTGGTTGCGAAGGATGCCGAGCTCGCGGTGAAGATGGTGCTCGATGCGATGGCGGAAAGCCTCGCGAAGGGCGAACGCATCGAGATCCGCGGCTTCGGCAGCTTCGGCCTCAACTACCGGCCACCGCGCACCGGGCGCAATCCCAAGTCCGGCGAGAAGGTGCAGGTGCCCGAGAAATACGTGCCCCACTTCAAAGCCGGCAAGGAGTTGCGCGAGCGGGTCGACTTCAACGGCGCAGGGCAGGACTGAACACTTCGCGATGAGCAACGAGCAGGCGGCCACGGGAGCAGCGGGGGCCGCCTTTCTTTTGGATGAACGCCGATGAGCGGGAAGGGCTGCCCCCGCAACGTTCGCGCGCGCGGGGCGAAGCCGCGGCTCGAAGAGCGCGACCGCGCGCGCGAATGCGAGGCCGATGCCCGACCGTCGCATGTCGAACCATTGCAAGGAGGCCGAGGCGAATTGCTTCCCGTCAGGGGACAGCGTAGCGACGAAGTCGCAAGCGTGGGGGTCCCATGACTTTATTGCGCTTCATCGCTATCGCAATTGTCTTCGTCCTGCTGCTCGCGGTTTCGCTGCAGAACACCGAAACGGCGACCATTCGCCTGTTCACGTTCTATGTCTGGCAGGCGCCGCTCGTGTTCGTGATCCTGGTCGCTTTTGCGATCGGCGTCGCATTGGGCCTGCTTGCGAGCGCGATCAAGGTCGTGCGACTCAAGCGGCAGATCGCGCGCATGCGTCGCGAGCACCGCCGGGCCCAGGCGGCTCTGCCGTCAGCGCGCGGACCGGCGCCCGGCACGGCGCCCGCGTCGGGTCCTGGCTTCGAGCCGCCGACGACACCCTACTGATTCGCGCATGGATTTCGAGCTGTGGTGGCTCCTGCCGATCCCGGCACTGTTCTTCGCGCTGGGATGGATCGCCGCGCGCATCGACATCAAGCATCTGCTGCACGAGTCACGTGCGCTTCCGCTCTCGTATTTTCGCGGCCTCAACTTCCTTCTAAACGAGCAGCCGGACAAGGCGATCGAGTCGTTCATCGAGGTCGTCAAGGTCGATCCGCAAACGATCGACCTGCATTTCGCGCTTGGCTCGCTCTTTCGTCGCCAAGGTGAAACCGAACGCGCGATACGCATGCATCAGAACCTGCTCGATCGACCCACGCTGCCGGCGGACAAGCGAACGATGGCCACCTACGAGCTTGCGCAGGACTTCCATCGCGCGGGGCTTCTCGACCGCGCCGAGAATCTTTTTCGCAAGCTCGACGACTCGCCGTTCGAGCATTCCGCGCTCTCGCACCTGATCGAGATCTACGAGACCGAGAAGGACTGGTCGAAGGCCATCGTCGCGATGGAACGGATGGAGGTCCTTGCGAAGCAACCGTACTACAAGGAGATCGCGCAATACCATTGCGAGCTCGCGTCGGTCGCGCTGCTCAAGTCGGATACGGTGACGGCCACCACCGAGATCGAGCGCGCGCTCGCGACGCATCGGGCCTGTACGCGCGCGAACTTGGTCGCCGGCGACGTCGCGGCGCAATCGAGCGATTGGCTCGCCGCGGTCGAAGCTTGGCAGCGGATCGAATCGCAGAATCCCGCCTTCCTCGCGCTCGCCGCTGATCGTTTCGCGAACGCATATCGGCGCCTGCGCGACCTCGCGACGGGCATCCGCCTGCTCGCCAATTACCAGACGCAGTACCCATCGCTCGATCTTCTGAATGCGCTGTTCACGCTGACGCTCGAAGCACAGGGCGCCGATGCCGCTGCAACGCTTGTCAAGGACGAGCTCGCGCGAAACCCGACGCTGATCGGCCTCGATCGGCTGCTCGAAGCGCAGTTGCTCGGATCGCCTCCCGATCGCCGCCACGACCTCGAGCTCGTCAAGGGCCTCGTCGGGCAGCACATCAAGCGTCTCGGCCTCTACAAATGCGACAACTGCGGGTTTCGCGCGCGGCAATACTATTGGCGCTGCCCGGGTTGTCAGAAATGGGAGACGTATTCGCCGAAGCGAACCGAATCTCCGGACGGTTATGCATGATGCTTCGCACGACGATCGACAGGAGCCATCGATGACGAACACGCTCGCCAGGGCGGAGCCCGATCATCCAGCACCTCGCGTCTTCGTCGCGCTCGATTTCGAGGATCCGGTGCGCGCGCTCGCACTCGCCGATCGCCTCGACCCGCGCGAGTGCGGCGTCAAGGTCGGCAAGGAGCTCTTCGTGGCGGGAGGGCCGCAACCCGTGCGCGATCTCGTCGCGCGCGGCTTCAACGTCTTCCTGGATCTCAAGTTTCACGACATACCGAACACCGTCGCCAGGGCTTGCGCCGCGTCCACGCGTCTCGGTGTCTTCATGCTGAACGTGCATGCCGCCGGCGGTCGCGCGATGATGATGGCGGCGCGAGAAGCGGTCGCCTCGGCAGCGAAAGCCGCGAGCGCGCGGACCCCGCTTGTGATCGCGGTCACCGTGCTGACGAGCCTCGACCAGGACGCGCTGCGCGAGACGGGACTCGATGTCGAACCTGGCACGCAGGCGTTGCGCCTGGCTCGGCTCGCGAAAGATTGTGGTCTGGACGGCGTCGTCTGCTCGGCGCGCGAAGCGCAACCGATGCGCAGCGCGCTCGGCGGCGAATTCGCGTTGGTGACGCCCGGCATCCGTCCCGAAGGCACCGCGGCATTCGACCAGGCGCGTACGGCCACGCCGGAGGAAGCGATTCGCCACGGCGCGACGTACCTGGTCGTCGGTCGTCCCATTACCGGCGCGAGCGACCCGCTCGCCGCGCTTGCCGCGATCAACCGTTCGCTTGCGATCAAAGCATGAAGATCACGATGATCGGCGCCGGGTACGTCGGCCTCGTCACCGGCGCGTGCCTTGCGGAAGTAGGCAACGACGTGGTGTGCCTCGACGTCGATGCGCGACGGATCGACATCCTGCAAAGCGGCGGCGTGCCGATCCACGAGCCCGGCCTCGAGCCGATGATTCGGCGCAACGCGGCCGCAGGGCGGCTGCGATTCACCACCGACATCGACGTTGCCGTCGGTCACGCGAGCGTGCAGTTCATCGCCGTCGGCACGCCGCCCGACGAGGATGGCGGCGCCGACATGCAGTACGTATTGCAGGCCGCGCGCAACATCGGTCGGCGGATGACGCAATGGACGCTGATCGTCGACAAGTCCACGGTGCCCGTAGGCACCGCCGATCGCGTGCGCTCGGTGATTGCCGAGGAGCTCGGCGCGCGCGGCGTCGCCGTTTCGTATGCGGTCGCGTCCAATCCGGAATTCCTGAAGGAGGGCGCCGCGGTCGAGGACTTCATGAAGCCCGATCGGATCGTCATCGGCGCGGACAACGAGCGCGCGATCGGGATCCTGCGCAGCATTTACCTGCCGTTCCAACGCAATCGCGAGCGGCTGCTCGTCATGGACGTGCGCTCGGCCGAGCTCACGAAATACGCGGCGAACGCGATGCTTGCAACGCGCATCTCGTTCATGAACGAGCTTGCGAATCTCGCGGAAAAGCTGGGCGCCGACATCGAATCGGTACGTCAGGGCATCGGGTCCGATCCCCGCATCGGATGGCACTTCCTTTACCCCGGTGTGGGTTACGGCGGAAGCTGCTTTCCCAAGGACGTTCGCGCACTTCGCCACACGGCGCAACGCGCGGGCGCGTCGCTTCGCGTGCTCGACGCGGTGGAAGCGGCCAACGATACCCAGCGCGGCGTTCTCGTCGAGAAGATCGTGGCGCGCTTCGGCAGCGACCTGTCGCAGCGGCGCTTCGCACTCTGGGGCCTCGCGTTCAAGGCGAACACCGACGACATGCGCGAGGCGCCGTCGCGCGTCATCATCGACGCGCTGATCGAGCGCGGCGCTGCGATCTCGGCGTACGATCCGGTCGCGATGGACGAGGCAAGGCGCGTGCTCGGTGAAGTGCCGCGGCTCGGGTTTGCGGCGAACCCGCTCGCCGCATGCGACGGAGCGGATGCGCTCGTCGTCGTGACGGAGTGGAAGGAATTCCGGAGCCCGGACTTCGATGCGCTGTCGAGGCGAATGAAGCAGCCGTTGATCTTCGACGGGCGCAATCTCTACGAGCCCGATATCGTGCGTGGCGCCGGGTTCGAGCACGTGTCGATCGGAAGGCGATGAAGGCAAGACGCATTGCCCCTCACCCCAGCCCTCTGCCTGCTCGCGGGGAGAGGGTGCGAAGCGTTGGCGAGGCGGTTGACGGGCGGCGATTTTCCGCGTGGCGCGCCCGCGTCGCCGATGCGAAGGTGCTGATCGTCGGTGATGTGATGCTCGATCGCTATTGGTTCGGCGATGTCGACCGCATCTCGCCCGAGGCGCCAGTTCCGGTCGTCAAAATCGCGCGCTCGGAGGAGCGCCCCGGTGGCGCGGCGAATGTCGCGCGCAACGTGGCGGCGCTCGGCGCCCGCGCGATGCTGCTTTCGGCTACCGGCCGCGACGAGCCGGCCGACGCGTTGATACGCCTTCTCGATGATGATCGCATCGAGACGTCGTTCCTGCGCGACGAGACGTTGCGCACGACGGTGAAGCTCCGCGTGATCGGTCGCCAGCAGCAGCTTTTGCGCATCGACTTCGAGACGCCGCCGCCGCACGAATTGCTTGCGTCCCATCTCGCCGAATTCGACCGCTTCCTGGCCGCCGCCGACGCGCTCGTGCTTTCCGATTACGGCAAGGGCGGTCTCGCCCATATCGCGACGATGATCGAGCGGGGCCGCGCCGCGGGAAAGCCGGTGCTTGTCGATCCGAAGGGCGACGATTGGGACCGCTATCGCGGCGCGACGGTGATCACGCCCAATCGCAGCGAGTTTCGACAGGTCGCCGGACGGGCGCGCGACGAGGACGATCTCGCGCGTCGCGCACAAAGGCTGCGGCGCGATTTGAACCTGGATGCCTTGCTCGTCACGCGCTCGGAAGAAGGAATGTCGCTGTTCTCGGAAGCGGGCGCGCTGACGATACCGGCGCAGGCGCGCGAAGTGTTCGACGTATCGGGCGCGGGCGATACGGTGATCGCCACGCTCGGCACGCTGCTCGCGGCGGGCGCCTCGCTCGCCGATGCGACGGCGATCGCGAACGAAGCCGCGGGTGTCGTCGTTGGCAAGCTCGGCACCGCGGTGGCGGAGCCGGACGAGTTGAGTTGAGTGGCGAAGCCGAAAACGCTTTACGCCTGCACCGAGTGCGGCGGGCAGTCGCCGAAATGGCAGGGCCAGTGCCCGCATTGCAACGCCTGGAATACGCTGGTCGAAACGATCGCCGCGCCCGCTGCGCAGCGGTTCGCGAACGTCGCGGGCACGCGATCGTCGGTGACGCCGCTCTCAAAGGTCGCGCCGCGCGCGGTGTCGCGCATCGCGAGCGGTGTCGAGGAATTCGACCGCGTTCTCGGCGGCGGACTCGTTCCAGGCGGCGTGATCCTGCTTGGCGGCGATCCCGGCATCGGCAAGTCGACGCTGCTTCTGCAGTCGGGCGCGGCACTTGGCGCGATGCATCGGACGCTCTATGTCACCGGCGAGGAATCTGCCGAGCAGATCGCGCTTCGCGCGCAACGCCTCGGCCTCGTCAACGCGCCGGTCGGGTTGCTGGCCGAGGTGCAACTCGAGTCCATCGTTCGCGCGATCGATGCGGCGGCACCCGAAGTCGTCGTCATCGATTCCATCCAGACGATCTATACCGAATCGCTCGCTTCGGCGCCGGGCAGCGTCGCGCAGGTGCGCGAATGCGCGGCGCAGTTGACCCGGCTCGCGAAGGAGCGCCGCGTCGTCGTGATCTTCGTCGGCCATGTGACGAAGGAGGGCGCGATCGCCGGCCCGCGCGTGCTCGAGCACATCGTCGACACCGTGCTTTACTTCGAGGGCGATCCGCATTCCAGTTTTCGCCTGGTGCGCGCGATCAAGAACCGTTTCGGCGCCGCGAACGAGCTCGGCGTGTTCGCGATGACCGAGCGTGGTTTGCGCGGCGTGTCGAATCCGTCGGCGCTCTTCCTCTCGCAGCATGCTTCGAGCGTTGCAGGATCGGCGATCGTCGCGACGCTCGAAGGCTCGCGGCCGCTGCTCGTCGAAGTGCAGGCGCTCGTCGATCCGGTGCAAGGCGGGTTGCCCCGGCGACTCGCGGTCGGCCTTGATTCGCAACGCCTCGCATTGTTGCTCGCCGTGCTGCACCGCCACGGCGGCGTCGACACGAGCGGCTTCGACGTCTTCGTCAACGCCGTGGGCGGCGTGCGGATTCTCGAACCCGCGGCCGACCTTGCCGTGCTGCTGGCCGTCTGCTCTTCATTGAAAAACAGCCCACTGCCGCCGAAATCTCTCGTGTTCGGCGAAGTCGGTCTTGCCGGCGAGATTCGCCCCGTCCAGCGCGGTCAGGAGCGGATTCGCGAAGCCGCCAAGCTCGGATTCAAATCGTTCGTCATACCAAGCTTGAACAAACCCAAGCAAGATATCGAGGGTGTAGCGATTCTCGGTGTCGATCGCGTCGATCAGGCCATCGGCTGGTTGCGCGAATAGCGGACGAAGGGCGGCAACACGCCGCCGGCGATTGAAAACGCGCTCAGATCGCCGCGCAGGTGCCGTCATGCGCGAAGCCGACGCGAATCGTCTGCCGAACCTGTCTTCGATGCTGATCCGCCATCGCGAGATACGCCGCTTCGAGCGCGCGCGTCGTCGCCTCCGTGTCGAACGACGCGCTTTCGTGTCCGGCGCCGTCGAGGTGACGCCGCAGCTCGGTGCGCGCATTCGGATCGCGCGCGAGGGCCGTCGCCTTCGCGACGTAACTCGCAACGTCTTCGCAAACGAGTTGCGGCAAGCCGACGGCCGTGAGCAGGCTCGCGGCGACGCGCGATGCGAACGTCTCGCCGCGAAGCGTCACCAGCGGACATCCTGCCCATAGCGCATCGCTCGCCGTCGTGTGCGCGTTGTACGGCCAGGTGTCGAGGAACAGGTCGGCCGCGCGATAGAGCGCGAGGTAATCGGCGTTCGCGCGCGCTTGCGCGAAGATCAGCCGACGCGCATCGATCCCTCGGCGCACCGTCTCGCGCCGCACGTTGCTGACCCAGCGCTCCTCGCCGCGCCGGGCGAGCAGCCACAGCACCGCCTCCGGCACATTGCCGAGGATGCGCATCCATGCGTCGAGCACCTCGGGATTCAGCTTGTAGCCGCTGTTGAAACAGCAGAGCACGACGCCGTTTCGCGGCAGGCCGAGCTCCGCGCGATCCGGCGTCTTGCCGATCGGGCGATTGCGATCGTTGACCTGATAGGTCCGTGGCAACAGCACGAGAGTTTCCGAATAATCGCCGGCGTGCGCTTCCGGCGTGACGATCGGATCGCCGATCAGGTAATCGGCCAGCTGGCCACCGAGCGTGCCAGGATAGCCGAGGTAATGCACCTGGATCGGCGCGGGCCGCAGCGCGAGCACCGAAGGCGTCGCGTTCTCGGTGTGTCCCTTGAGGTCGACGAGCACGTCGATCGCGTCTTCGCGGATTCTCGCGGCGAGGCGCAGCGCCGGCCAACCCGCTGCATCGACGAAGCGATCGAACGCGCGCACGAGCCGCTCGCGCATCGGGCTGCGATCGTCCTGTCCGGTCGAATACGCGACGATCTCGAAGCGCTCGCGGTCGTGCTGCTCGAACATGCCGGCTGCGAGAAACGCCGTCGCGTGCATGCGAAAGTCCGACGACAGATAGCCGACGCGAAGCCGCCCGCCTTGCGAGATCGACGTGCCTGCCGCCTGAGCCGGCCGCGCAATCGTGGCGGCCCATGTTTCCGCGCATTGCCGCTGCTCGCCTCGCGTCGATGGTTGCGACAGCAGCACGAACGGCGAGAGCAGCGCGGCCTTGTTCGCGACGCCTTCGCGAAACCGCGCGCGCAACGCGCCGAGATCGTGCCAGTCGCCGATTCGCTGGCGCAGGAACAAAAGCTGCGACAGCGCCGCGCCGTGCATCGGGTCGAGCCGAACGACCTTTTCGTACGACTGCATCGCGCGCTCGAGCTCGTTTTCGCGCTCGAGCAAATCCGCGAGTTGAAAATTGAGCGCAGAAGAATCGGGCTTTCGCGCAAGCGCCGCATCGAGCGTCGCACGCGCCTTCTTGCGCATGCCCGCGGTCACCTCGAGTTGCGCCTTGAATCCTCCGTATGCGACCTCGTCGGGCGCGAGCGCGTGTGCGCGCGATGCCGCATCCATTGCCTCGAGCAGGCGCCCTTGCGGTTCGAGCGCGAGCGCCAGGTTGTGCCAGGCGGCCGCGCATCGCGCATCCGCGGCAATCGCGCTGCGCGCCGCGGCCTCGGCGGCGGCGACGCGCCCGAGTCCAAGCTCCGCCGCCGCGAGATTGGCGAGGATCTCCGGCGAGCGCGGCGCGAGCTTCGCCGCTTCCTCGAGCGCGTTCACCGAGGCCTCGCGCCGCCCCGCGGATTCGAGCACGAGCGCAAGGTTCGACCATGCCTCGGAGGATCCGGGCTCGAGCGCGAGCGCCGCGCGGATGCGCGCGGCCGCTTCGGGCAGCTTCCCCGCCTGATAGAGCACGACACCCGAGTAGTGCAGGGCGGCCGCGTTCTTCGGATCGGCCGCGAGCACGGCGTCGTAACGCAGGAACGCTTCGCGAAGCTTGCCTTGCTGATGCAGGCGATAGGCGCGGTCGAACTCGGTGCTGATGGTCATGACACGGATTGCGAAACCGGGAGCATCAGGCGTCGAGCTCCGGGTAGTGCCGGAAGATGCCTTCCTCGTTGAACGGCAAACGGCGTGGCGAGGCGAGATACGCGGCGATGCGCGGCCGCGCCTGCACGCGATCATGGAGCGCGATCAAGCCGCCGCAACGCGTGCGGAGCCTCGCCATCGCCTTCGGGAATGCATAGCCGAGACCGTCGACCACCTGGAACATCGACAGGTCGACGTAGGTGAGGCGGCGGCCGACGAGGAACTTCGCATCGCGGCCGTTTCGCGCCAGCACACGCTCGAAGTAGCCGAGATACTTGGGCATTCGCCGCGCAACGAAGTCGGCGGCGCGCTTCCTCGCCTCGCCGCGCTGCTCCTCGTAATACCTGCTGCTCGCGATCGGATGGTGCGTGTCGTGGACTTCGGCGACGAGATCGGCGATCGTCAACTGGACCTGGTGCGTAAAGAGGCGTCCGGCTTCCTCGCTCGGTGCAAGCCCGTGGCGCGCACCGATGAAGAACAGGATGTTCGCCGTCTGTCCGATCAGTTGCCTGCCGGCACGAAGAAACGGCGGCGCGAACGGCGGCCTTGCGACGCGCGCGTCATCGAGGAGCGCCGACATCCGCGCGACGCCGTTGGGTTCGCGTGCGACGTCGACGTAATCGACGGCGGCTTCCTCCAGTGCCAGCCGCACGAATTCGCCGCGACCCTGAATGCCCGGCCAGTAGTAAAGCTCGTAGCGCACGCGCATGACGTTTCGACGAAGGCCGGATTGTAGTCGCGCGCAACGGTTCGCCCCGTCGTCTCTTTCCTACAGACGTTCGCGCGCTCGCCGGACAGGATCGTCGCGCGATCGACCGTAAAGTGTCGTCGGCATCCATTCGCAGCGGAGATTCCCATGTTCGGACTCGACAAGGACGACGGCACGAATGCCCTCGACCTCCTGAAGCACGACCACGACGAAGTCGACGAGCTCTTCAAGAATTTCGAGGAAATCAAGGACGGCGGCGACGACGAGGAGAAGGAGAACCTCGTGACGCAGATCTGCGATGCATTGACGATCCATGCGCAGATCGAGGAAACGATCTTCTACCCTGCCGCGCGCAAGGCGCTGCCGGGAGAGGAGGGCAAAAACCTGCTCGACGAGGCGGCGGTCGAGCACCAGACGCTGAAGGACATCGTCGGCCGGCTCGAAGCGGCGCCGACGAGCGATCCGCTCTACGATGCGGGCGTCAAGGTGCTGAGCGAATACGTCGAGCACCATGTGAACGAGGAGGAGAACGAGCTCTTCCCGAAGGTGCGTTCGAGCGACATGGATCTGCAGGCGATCGGACGCCAGCTCGCCGAGCGCAAGCGGCAATTGCAGCGCACCGAGCCGCGCGCGTCGAACGGCGGGCGCGACCGCAAGAAGCAGGGCGGCGAAGGCGCCATGGAGGAAGGCGGACAGCGTCTCGGCAAGCAGATGCCCTCCGCCAGCGAGCGCTCGCGCGGCACGCATTAAAGCATTCGCTTCTCGGTCGCCTGATCGCACTGGCGTTGGTGGCGGCGGTCGTCGCCGACGACAGGCTCGTGCCGGCGCTCGCTGCGAGTCGGCTGCTGCGCCAGTTGCTTTGCATCGTGATGTTCGCGATCGCCGGGCCGTGGGTCCTCGCGATAGTCGCGGCATCGAGTGCCGTCCGTAAGACCGCAGATGTTCGCTGTCGGGTTCCTGCCGTGGCTCCCATCTACGCGATCGCCATCGGCGTAACGTTCGCTTATGTCCGCGCGCGACCGAGCGCTCGCGGGTGCGCAGGCTCGATCACGAGCGTCGTCGTGATGGTGCCGACGCTGCTTCTTCAGACGGGTACTCGCGCGGGTTCGAAGATGGCGCGGGACGCGTACGCATTCACGACTCAAGCATTTGCTCAGATTGTCGCCAGAGTGGCTTGATTACATAGTGATTGCAGCAGTCCGGCCTGGATCGACAGCGGCGCTTCGACCCACCGCGACCGTACCGACGCCGCGGTCCCGGCGTGGCGCGAACGATCCCGATCACTTCGAGGGCTCGGTTATCGTACTTCGTATAATTGGTATTATGTAAAATCACGGCCGGGTCGTTACTTCGACCCATAGCGAAGCATCCATCGACGCCCCGGGCTACCGTGGCGTCCATGGACACCACCACCCGCTTTCCAGTTGCCGCTGTCGCGGCCACGAGCCTCGGCTTCGCGCTCGTTCAGCTCGACGTCACGATCGTGAACGTAGCGCTGCCGCGCATTTTTGCGGACCTGGCCGCATCGATCTCGGCGCTTCAATGGATCGTCGATGCCTACACGCTGAGCTTCGCGGCGCTGCTGCTCACGGCGGGCGCGCTCGGCGATCGGCTCGGCGCTCGCGCAACTTACATTGCCGGCTTCGGCATCTTTGCGCTTGCGTCGGCGATGTGCGGCCTCGCACCCGATGCGCGATCTCTTATCGCAGCGCGGGCCTTGCAGGGTCTTGGCGCCGCGCTACTCGTGCCAAGCTCGCTGGCGCTGCTCGATGCGGCGTGTGGCGGCGACAAGGTGCGGCGCGCCCGTGGGGTTGCGTTCTGGACGGCGTCGGGCGGCATGTCGATCGCCGCCGGCCCGCTCCTGGGCGCGCTGCTGGTCGATACCCTCGGCTGGCGATGGATCTTCTTCCTGAACGTACCGGTGTGTGTGCTCGCCGCACTCGCGGTCATTCGCCTGAAGATGCCATCGCCGTCGCATTCGAATTCGGCGCGCGGATACGATCCGTTGGGGCAGATCCTTGCCGTTGTCGCGCTCGCCGCACTGGTCGCAACGATCATCGAAGCATCGGCCGCCACAGTCGATCCGGCATTCATCGTCGGCGGATCCATTGTCGCGCTCCTCGCTACACTTGGGTTTTGCATCGTCGAATCGCGCGCCGCAACGCCGATGCTGCCGCTCGTGTTTTTCACGCGTCCCGGATTCTCGCGTGCGATGCTCTTCGGCGTCATCGTCAATTTCACGTATTACGGCATCGTCTTCGCGCTCAGTCTGTACCTGCAGCAAGCGCGCGGGTACTCGCCGCTCGATGCGGGGCTTGCCTACCTGCCGCTCACTGCCACGTTCATCGTGTCCAACGTCATGAGCGGCTCGGTGATGGCCCGATACGGCACGCGCGTTCCCATGATCGTCGGCGCGGTGATTGGCGCGTGCGGATTCACGCTGCTGCTGCGCCTGGAGGATGCGAGCACATTCCTCTCGATGCTTCCGCCGTTCGCGCTGATTCCGTTTGGAATGGGCCTCGCGGTCCCCGCAATGACGACGCTCATGCTGTCGAGCCTCGAGCGACGCTTTGCCGCAACGGCATCCGGGGCGCTCAATGCGGCGCGTCAGGCAGGCGGCGCGCTCGGCGTCGCGGTCTTCGGAGCGCTCGTCGCACATGACCCTATAATTGGTGGACTCCACCAGGCGGCATTTATGTCGGCCGCGTTGATGGTCATTGCCGCGGTGATCGCCGTAGCACGCAAGCAGGCGATCGACCGTCTCGGGCGCGAAGGATTGCGTACGCGAGCGCCCTCCCCGTCAATGAAACCTGCTCCATGGATGCGCGTCACGACCGAGCGACGCGTACATTTCTCCGAATGACGATGAATCCCGAACCCCGCTTCGCGAGGGTTGCCGCGATGATCGGCGATCCCACGCGCGCACGCATGCTTGCGCACCTGCTCGGCAGCGAATTCGCGACCGCGAGCGAGCTCGCGCAAACCGCTGGCATCACGCCGCAAACGGCGAGCGCGCACCTTGCCAAGCTCGTCGACACCGAGCTCGTGGCGATCCGAACGCAGGGACGACACCGTTACTTCCGCATCGCGGATGGCGAGATCGCACATGCGCTCGAAGCGCTGTCGCTGGTTGCGGAACGCGAGGCCACCGTCAGCCCCGCAGCGGGGAAATGGACCCGCGGTGAATATCGGCCGCTACGCGAAGCGAGAAGCTGCTATGGCCATCTCGCGGGACGGCTCGGCGTCGCGTTGCACGACAGCCTGCTCGAGCAGCGCGCGCTCGCCTTCGACGATGGCGCGTTTCGCCTGACCAATGACGGCCGCATCGCATTGCGCTCGCTCGGTGTGGACACCGACGCCGTGTCGAGCGGTCGCCGTGGCATCGTCTATCCGTGCCTCGACTGGTCGGAGCGGCGCGATCATTTCGCGGGACCGCTTGCCGTCGCGATGCTCGGCCATTTCGTGAAGATGCGCTGGCTTCGGCGCGTTCCGGGATCGCGGGCGTTGACAGCGACGCCCTTGGGCCGTCGCTCGCTCGATGCGCTTGTGGGACGCGCGCTCGCGTGAGATTGGGGGCGCGCCCCACCTAGCGAGCATCCTCGCCGCATCCTCCCGGCTACCGTCCACTCAACCCGGGCCCGGCCGTTCTCCCGCACGCTTGGCTGCCGCGTGCGCAACCGCGAACGCGCGGTGCTCGTCGCCGCCGTATTCGCTGTACGCACTATTGAACGCCTTCAAAAACGCTTCCTTCTGATGCGCGTTGTACTGGTCGGTCTGCGCTTTCGGCAGATCGGCAATGCTGTTGTATGGCATATGGCCTCCAGCGGGTGCTGTCCCGCGCACAGCATCGCGCAGTCGACCGGCAAAGGCTGTCGCCTTTTCGCCGATCCTGCCATGCGGTGACTGCCTACATCATTGACGCACGATGCTCGGCGCCGCCTGGCCCTCGATCATTGCGTTGATGCACGCGGGCAGGCCCGACGCGTGCGCGCGCGCGATCGCGGCCGGCATTTCGTCGGACCTCACGACGATCTCACCGTGGCCACCGAACGCGGACGCGACAAGGTCGTAGCGCGTCGGCAGAAGGTCGCAGCCGATGAGCCGCTCGCGCCCGTAATCGCGTAACTGGATCTGATATTCGGCGTTCCAGCGCGCGTCGTTGCCGATCACCGCAACGAATGGCAGCTTGTAACGAACGGCAGTGTCGATCTCTGCCGAATGAAAGCCGAACGTCCCGTCGCCGAGGGTCGCGACGATCGGTGCGTCGGGCAGCGCCGAGCGCGCTCCAATCGCGTACGGAAGCGCCGGGCCAATCGCGCCCGCCATTCCGTTGATGACACGATGGGGCGCATGCAGGCACGCTTGCGCCCATTGGCCGAACTCGCCGCCGTCGGAAACGAACACCGCGTCGGCGCGCGCATCGAGCAGCGTCTGCAGAGGTCGCAGCGCATCGATCGGATGCAGCCGCCCTTCCGTTGTGCTCGTTGCGTATTCCCACGCTGCAGGTCGATACGCGATCGCGGCATTTACGTCGTCCCGCCACACCTGATGACGCGGCTTCCCTGACGAAGCACGCGCGAGGGCTTCCAGCGCGGGCAGCGCGGCCGCACGTGCGATCGCTTCGAGGCGCTCGCCGACGGCACGCCGCGTGCGCGCGAATTCGTCCTCGTCGGCATCGATCTGCACGAACGCGCACGACGGCGACAATGCCGGCGCCTTGCCGAATCTCAGCGTGTAATCGAGCCGTTTCCCGACGAGCAGCACGCAGTCGGCCTGCGACAGCATCTCGGCGAATGCGCCAAGCGACGGATCGGCAATGCCGCGCGGGCTTTCCATGCCGACGACCGGAATGCCTATCGCGTCTTCGAGCGCGCTCGCGATCGCGTGACCATGCCGCGTCATGCTCGCCGGACCGACGATCGCGAGCGGGCGTGCGGCGCGCATGATGCGCTCGACGATCGACGCGGCGAGCGCATCGTCCGGCATCGTCTCGCGCGCTGTCTGATCGTCTCGCGCGTCATCGGGTTCGCCGACCATCGCTTCCAGCACATCGCTCGGCACGTCGAGATTGACCGGACCTGGTCTTCCGCCGCACGCGAGCGCAATCGCACGCGCGACGTCGGGCGAGACCGCATCGGCGCTCTCGCACGTCCATGCCGCCTTCGTTACCGGCGCGGCCATTTGCGCCTGCGCCATCTCCTGGAACGCGCCCATGCCCGACTGCGCACGCGGTGCATGACCGGAAATGAGCACGAGCGGCGCCTCGGCCATGCGCGCGGTGTAAAGCGCCGATATCGCGTTCGCGTGTCCAGGTCCGCCGGTGACGAGCGCGATGCCGACGTTGCCCGACACGCGCGAGTAAGCATCGGCCATCTGCACTGCGGCCGCTTCGTGGCGCGCGTGCACGAGCGCGATGCCCTCGTCGAGCACGGCGTCGAACACCGGCATCACGTGATTGCCGGAGACCGTGAAGATGCGCGTCACGCCGTGCCGCGACAGCGCGCGCACCAAGGCATCTGCGCCTCGATGCTTCATGATCGGTGCGCCTTTGCAGGCAAGAGACGGTCATCCTGCATGCATTGATGATCGCACACGATGGCGCCCTGCCCCGATTTGCGACATCATGCTGGCCGGCGTCGCATACGGCGCCGGTCTTCAGGAGCAATCAAAGATGGGCAATCTCGTTTCGCGTTGGCTCGTCGCGTTCATTGCCATGCTTGCCGCGCACCTCGCATTCGCGCAGGACGCATGGCCGACGAAGCCGGTCGTCATCATCGTGCCGTTCGCCGCGGGTGGCGTCGCCGATCTGCTGCCGCGTGTCGTCGGCGCGAAGCTTTCGCAGAAATGGCACCAGCCGGTGATCGTCGAGAACAAGGTCGGCGCGTCGGGCAACATCGGCATGGCGCAAGGCGCGCACGCCGCACCGGATGGCTACACATGGGTGCTGGCGCCGGCCGGCAATCTCACCGTGAATCCGATCCTGTTCAAGCACCTGACGTTCGACACGTACAAGGACCTGACGCCCGTCACGAATCTCGCGCAGTCGCCGAACCTGCTCGTCGTTCATCCGTCGGTTCCGGCGAAGACGTTGAAGGAGCTCATCGCCTACGCGAAAGCGAATCCCGGCAAGCTCAATTTCGCATCGCCTGGCGCGGGCAGCGGTGCGCACCTCGCGGGCGAGCTGCTGAAAGTCGACGCAGGCATCGACATGGTGCATGTCCCGTACAAGGGCCTAGCGCCCGCGGTCAATGATCTTCTCGCCGGTCATACGCAGTTGATGTTCGCCGGCATCTCGACGGTCATTCAGTACGTGAAGACCGGTCAGCTCGTCGCGATCGCGATCGCGAGCCCCAGGCGCTCGCCCGAGCTTCCCGACGTGCCGACCGTCGACGAAAGCGGGCTCCCGCATTTCGAGGTGATCTCGTGGTATGGCATCGTCACGCGCACGGGAACGCCGCCCGCAATCATCGCGAAGATGCAGCACGACATGGCGGAAGCGCTCGCGCAGGACGATGTGCGCGCGAAGCTTGCGAACGTCGGGCTCGAGCCGGTCGGGAGCACGCCCGAGGAATTCGCGGCGACGATCAAGCGCGAATCGAAAAAGTGGGGCGACATCGTCCGCAAGGCGAACATCACCGTCGAGTGATGACGGAGCGCGTCGACATCGCCTATCTCGGCGGCGACGACGTCGAGCGGCTGGCGTTATCGGACGACGAGATCCTGACGGCCGTCGAGAACGTCCTCGCGGCGCAGGGCCGCGGCGAGACGATCATCGAGCCGCGCGTCCATCTCGTTCCCCATAGTTCGGCCAAGGGCCATTTCAACGTGCTGCGCGGCTTTGTCGCGCCGCTGCGAGTCGCCGGCGTCAAGATCGTCGGCGACTTCGTCGGCAACTACGCGCTCGGGCTTCCGTCCGAGATGGCGCTTCTCAACCTGTTCGATCCGCACACCGGCATGCCGATCGCGGTCATCGACGCGACCGCCATCACCGACATGCGGACCGGAGCGATGACCGCGGTCGGCGCGAAGCATCTCGCGCGGAACTCGAGCAAGGTGCTCGGACACATCGGCGCGCGCGGCAGCGCGTATTGGAACGTGCGACTGCTCGATCACATCTTTCGCTTCGATGAGATCCGCGTGCACTCGCGGCGGCTCGAAAGCCGGCGCGCGTTCGCGCAGCGCCTCGAGCGCGATCTCGGGCGGCGCATCGTGGTGACCGACGATTGGCGATCCTGCGTCGAAGGCGCCGACATCGTCGTCGAGGCTTCGCGTCTGAGCAAGCCGCAGCCGCTGCTGAAGACGGCCTGGATACGAAAAGGCGCGCTCGTCGTCCCCTACGGAACGATGAGCGCCGTCGAGCTCTCGCTCACCGACATCATGGACAAGATCGTCGTCGACGACTGGTCGCAGTGTCGCAAGGGATTGCCGTTCGGCGCACTTCGCCAGCATGTCGACCGCGACCGCCTGACCGAGCGCAATCTGCACGCCGAGCTTGGCCAGATCGTCGCCGGATCGAAACCGGGTCGCGAGCGCGGCGACGAGACGATCCTGTTATGGCATCGCGGCTTGAGCACGACGGACATCGCACTCGGTCATGCGTTGCTCGAGAAGGCGCGGCGGATGTCGATCGGGCAGACGCTGCGCTTCACGTGACTCGATGCCAATCTCGAATGCAAACGCAATGGCGCAAACACCCATCGACATCAAGGCGCTGATTCGCACGATTGCCGACTTTCCGAAGCCGGGCGTGCAGTTCCGCGACATCACGACGCTGCTCGAGGATCGCGATGGCTTCCACGAAGTGATCGAGCGCCTCGCGCAGGCCTATGCGGATCAAACGCTCGACAAAGTGGCTGCGATCGAATCGCGCGGGTTCATCATCGGGGCGGCGCTCGCGTATCGCCTGAATGTCGGCTTCGTCCCTATCCGCAAGCACGGCAAGCTTCCGGCCGAGAACTTCGGCTGCGATTACGCGCTCGAGTACGGGCGCGATCGCCTCGAGATGCACCGCGACGCGATCGCACGCGACGAGCGCGTTCTGCTCGTCGATGACCTCATCGCGACCGGAGGCACCGCCGAAGCCGCGGCGCGGCTGATCCGCATGGGAGGCGGATCGGTGGCGGGCTGCGCGTTCGTGATCGACCTGCCGGACTTGGGCGGCCGGCGGCGACTGGAGGCGCTCGGCTATCCGGTGTTGTCGCTATGCGATTTTTCTGGACATTGACGCGCAAGATCAATAAGTAGCGCCGCAAGCTTAAGAATCGAGCTTCAGTTCGACCCCACCGCCCGTCCGGTCAGGGCGAAGGCCGCGAGCGCCGCCTGCACGACGTCGTTCTCCCCCGCTGCCTCGGTCACCTCGAACGAAACCGAGGGGCAGGCCGCGCGCGCTTTCTCGAGCTGTTTGGGAAAATCCTCGCGCAAGTGGCCGCCGCGACCGAAGAAAAGGGGGACGACTCGCACGCGATCGACGCCTTCGCGAGCCATGGCAGCCACTGCCGCCGGCAAATCCGGCGACAGGTGCTCGAGAAAGGCCAGCACCACGATCTGGCCGGGCGCCATCGCGGCAACTCGATCGCGCAATTGCTCGAACGGCTCGGCCCAGCGCGGATCGCGTGCGCCGTGGGCGAAGAGAACGAGACCGGTCTGCATGCGCCTCATCGATCAAGCGGTTCAACAAGATGCTTTCATGACGCGCATTCGCAGCTCCTAATGCACTGCAGCAATAAGCGCATAGCATCATATTCCTTCAGTTTGCCTCGGCCCGCGGTTACGGTAGCGGCGAGACGAAATCGCCATGTACCGCTACGACGCCTTCGACCGCCGGCTGATTCGCGAACGGGTCGCGCAGTTTCGCGACCAGACGCGGCGGTTCCTGCGCGGCGAATTGAGCGAGGACGACTTCCGGCCGCTT
>Ga0209579_10000942_pt1 | contig 25417 bp, 26 predicted proteins | sample Coa_R1_2_FD_187152 | JGI IMG/M metagenome (GOLD analysis project Ga0209579, IMG submission 187152) | Surface soil microbial communities from Centralia Pennsylvania, which are recovering from an underground coalmine fire - Coalmine... | ecosystem: Environmental > Terrestrial > Soil >... | reverse complement strand
GCCGCCGCCAAGTCTGCGGGGCGCTCTCGAGGTCGCATGCACCTCCGCAAAGAATTTCGGTACATCGGGATACGCGTTTAGAACCGGGCCGAGCGTATCCTTCAGGGTGCCGAGCCACGGCTCGTAACGCCGCCACTGCCCGATGCCGGATTCATAGAGCGGCATGAAGACCTGTTCGTAGCTGAGCGTGACAACGGTGCGCCGGTTCTCGAAGAATCGCAGGCACTGCTGTTCGAACGGCAGGCCGAGATAGGCCAGCAGCCGCTGCACCTCGCTCTCGAAATCGGCGACGAGGCGTTCGTAGATGACCCGGTGAATTTTTCCCGGCAGCACTTCGTCGAAATGCGCCATCAACCGGACGTATTCCACGTAACGCTCGCCGATGTCGGCGAGATCGCATGCGAAACGGTGTCCGGTGGGAAAGTAGTGCTTGAAGCAGGAAAGGCCGCAATCGAGCGGATGGCGGCGTACATCCACGATCCTGGCGTTCGGCAGCATCAGGGAAATGAGGCCGGCCAGCTGGAAGTTGTTGGGCTGTTTGTCGGTGAAGAACGGTGCGTCCGTTTTGCGCGACGCAAGCGCCATACGCAGATATTCCTCGCCGAGCGCGCGAAAGTCTCCCGGCTTGAGGCGGTTCAGCAGCAGGGGCCAGTGCAGGGACCCGCCGGCCCGTGTGTACAGGTTTTCCACGAGTGCCGGCAGCGCGGTCAGTTCGCCCAGTCCCTCGACCTGCGAATGCGCGGAGACGATCTGTTCGACAAGCGTGGAGCCCGCGCGGGGCATGCCGACGATGAAGATCGGGGCCCTTGCCGGCGAACCGAGTCCCGCGCGCTGGCGCAAGAACGCGGGCGAGAACACGAGCCGCGTGCGGCGCCACGCCGTCCGCGATGCTTTCGGCAGGTAGGTGGAGATCTCGCGAAACGCCGCTTTGCTGGCGCGGAAATGGTCGAACGCCCCGGCATATTGGCCGAGATCCTCGAGCGCTTTCCCCAGCGCAAAATGCATGAGCGACCGGTCTTCGATCGCCAGATCAGGCCGCGCGAGCTGCGTACGGATTTCGCCGACGAGGGGTTCGTCCCAGCGAAACGACTTCACCGTCGCGAGCGCATACCAGGCTGTAGCGAAGGAAGGCAGAATCTTCGTGACCTGCCGAAACGCCATGCTCATCCGCCGGTCGCCTGCCCAGCGGAGCACTCTTGCGTATTCGTGCCACAGGCCGGGATTGGAACGGCTGTTCTCGATGAAACCATCAAAGGCTTCGACGGCACGGGAAAAATGTCCGTCAAGCGCGAGCGCCACCGCTCTTGCGCCGCGCAGCAGCGGCGTATCGCAACCGCGTTTGAGCAGTTGCTCAATCTGCGGTTCGGCCTCGCCAAAATCGTTATGCACGAACAGCATGGTCGCGTAGCGGAAGCGGGCTGCGAGATTATCCGGCGCTTCTTCGAGCGCGCGCGCGAGCAGGCGTTTGGCTTCGGGCCAGCGCGAGCTTCCGATCAGTACATCGGCGCGCAGTTTCAGCGCGAGCGGATCGCCCGGCTGCGATTGCAGCAGCGTGCGCGAAAGAGCATCGGCCGTCTCGGGTTGGTTGTTCGCGAGCGCCTGCTCGACTTCGGCAATAGCTTCCGAACCGGGGAGGCCCCGATGTTTTTCGCTCCCGGGAAAGCGCAGCAGACTTCCCAGTGCAAACCACGCATCCCTTCCGCAAATCGCAAGATCGAGCGACCGCTCGAAAGCCTCAACCGCTCGCGCTTTCTCTCCGTTCCGCGCGAGGATCTGGCCAAGACCGCGCCAGACCGCTTCCGTCTGCGGTTGGCTCTGCGACAACGCTTCGAACATCGCCCGCGCTTCGCCCCATCGGTTCTGCCGGACAAGAGTCTCGGCGAGCAGAAGACGCGCCCGCGGGTCGCTGGAATTGGCTTTCAACACCGCGCGGGCGCGTGCCTCCGCCGCCGGCGCGGGCAGCGCCGCCGCCTTCATCGACTCGTCGGCGGACAGCCACGGCATTTCCCGTGTCATGGAATCCGTCGGCGCTGCTACCGACCAGAGGTCCGTTGTGGCAGAGGAGACCGCAATGCCGTTCACGCTCGTCTGCAACATGCGTACGGGATGCCATCGATAGCCCGGTTTCCAACTAGGATATTCTCGCGTTCATGACAAAGGCCGCGCAACCAGGCTTCGACCGGCGATCCGCGCTCGCCTTCATCGTCGCGATCGGCATCGTCAGCCTCTTCGCCGACATGGCCTATGAAGGGATGCGCGGCATCAGCGGGCCCTTTCTGGGCGCACTGGGCGCGAGCGCGACCATCGTTGGCGTCGTTGCGGGAACGGGCGAGCTCGCGGGGAACGTTTTGCGCCTCCTGTCCGGGCGCCTTGCGCAGCGTTCGGGTGCCTACTGGCCGATCACCATCGCCGGCTATGCGATCCAGATGGCGGCTGTGCCGATTCTCGCTTTCGCGGGCAGCTGGCAGGTGGCGGCATTGCTGATCGTGCTCGAACGAACGGGAAAAGCCGTCCGCAATCCCGCCGGCAACACCATGATGAGTCACGCGGGTGAGGAGATCGGTCATGGCTGGGCCTTCGGCTTGCACGAGGCCCTCGATCAAACCGGCGCGCTCGCCGGCCCGCTTATTGCCGCCTTTGTACTCGCCCGTCACGGTGGTTATCGCGAAGCGTTCCTGTGGCTTGGCATTCCTGCCGCGCTGACGATTGCGTCCGCGTTCGTCACTGCACTGAAGTTCCCGCAGGCGGCCCGGATTCCACCGGCCTCGCAGAATCGGACGGGAGCTGACCTTTCCCGTTCGTTCTGGCTCTACACAACGGCCGCGGCGCTGATGGCGTTCGGCATCACGGATTACCCCCTCATCGCCTTCCATTTCGGCAAGGCGCATATCGTGTCGCCGCCGCTCATCCCTGTCTTTTATGCGGCGGCGATGGCGGTCAGCGGTGCGGCCTCCGTCGTCTTCGGACGCTGGTTCGATGCGAGCGGGATGAAGGTGATGTTTGCCGGCTTCGTCATTGGCGCATTCGCGGCACCGTTCCTTTTCCTCGGCGGTTTTCCGCTGGCCCTTTTGGGCACGCTCCTATGGGGCGCAGGCCTCGGCGTGCAGGGCTCGGTGCTCTCCGCGGCCATCGCGCGCATGATTCCCGCGCACGCGCGCGCAAGCGCCTTCGGCCTATTCACCGCGATCTTCGGTGTCGCCTGGTTTCTCGGGAGCATCGCTCTCGGCGCTTTGTATGACGTGTCCCGGCCGCTTCTCGTTGCCGTTTCCGTTGTCCCGCAACTTCTTGCGCTGATCCCGCTGGCTTTTGCCTTGCGCGACATCGACCGATCCTGAGCCGCGTGGATTGGAATGCCCGGAGGGGGATGCTAGACGGCGCCGGCCAATGACCGACCTCGCTCACATCCGCAATTTCTCCATCATCGCCCATATCGATCATGGAAAATCCACGCTCGCCGACCGGCTCATCCAGTTCTGCGGCGGGCTTTCCGCACGCGAGATGAAGGATCAGGTGCTCGACTCCATGGAAATCGAGCGCGAGCGCGGGATCACCATCAAGGCGCAGACCGTTCGCCTCGAATATTTTTCGAAGAGCGGCGAAAACTACATCCTCAATCTCATGGACACGCCCGGGCATGTGGACTTCGCCTACGAAGTTTCGCGCTGTCTCGCCGCCTGCGAAGGCGCGCTCCTCGTCGTTGATGCGAGCCAGGGGGTGGAAGCGCAGACGCTCGCCAACGTCTACACCGCGATCGAGGCCGATCTTGAAATCGTGCCGGTGCTCAACAAGATCGACCTGCCGGCGGCCGAGCCCGAGCGCGTCCGGCGGCAGATCGAGGACGTCATCGGCCTCGACGCCTCGGACGCCATTCCGATTTCGGCGAAGACGGGAACCAACATCGATTCGGTGCTGGAAGCGGTTGTACATCGGCTGCCTGCGCCCAAAGGCGATTCCGAAGCGCCGCTCAAAGCGCTGCTCGTCGACAGCTGGTACGATGCCTATCTCGGCGTGGTCGTGCTCGTGCGCGTGGTTGACGGCGGGCTGAGGAAGGGCCAGCGCGTGCGCATGATGGCGTCCGGCGCCGCCTATCAGGTGGAGCGGGTCGGTGTCTTCACACCGAAGCAGGTTATGGTCGATTCCCTGGGTCCCGGCGAAGTCGGATTCATTACCGCGGCGATCAAGGAGGTCGCCGACACGCAGGTCGGCGACACGCTGACCGACGAACGCAAACCGGCCGCGGCGCCGCTCCCCGGATTCAAGCCTGTACAGCAGGTCGTGTTCTGCGGCCTGTTTCCCGTCGATGCCGCGCAGTTCGAGGATCTGCGCGACGCGCTCGGCAAGCTGCATCTGAACGACGCGAGCTTCACCTATGAGACCGAAACCTCGGCCGCGCTGGGCTTCGGTTTTCGTTGCGGATTTCTTGGGCTCCTGCATCTCGAAATCGTACGCGAGCGGCTGACGCGCGAATTCGCGCTCGAGCTGATCGCCACAGCGCCGTCCGTCATCTACCGCATCCATCTGAACGACGGGAGCATCAAGGAACTGCACAATCCGGCCGACATGCCCGATCCGGTGTACATTTCGAAAATCGAGGAGCCGTGGATCAAGGCGACGATTCTCGTCCCCGACGAGCATCTCGGCGCCGTGCTGAAACTGTGCGAGGACCGCCGCGGCCGCCAGATCGAACTCACTTATGCCGGCACCCGCGCCATGGTGGTCTATCGCCTGCCGCTCAACGAGGTCGTGTTCGATTTCTACGACCGTCTGAAATCGGTCAGCCGTGGCTATGCGAGCTTCGACTATCACATCGAGGGCTACGAGGAAGGCGACCTCGTGAAGATGTCGATTCTCGTCAACGCCGAGCCGGTCGACGCGCTGTCGATGATCGTGAATCGCAGCCGCGCCGAGGCCCGCGGCCGCGCGATGTGCGAAAAACTGCGCGATCTCATTCCGCGCCACCTGTTCCAGATTCCCGTCCAGGCGGCGATCGGCGGACGGATCATTGCCCGAGAAACCATCAAAGCGCTCCGCAAGGATGTGACGGCGAAGTGCTATGGCGGCGACATCACCCGCAAGCGCAAGCTTCTCGAGAAGCAGAAGGAGGGAAAGAAGAAGATGCGCCAGTTCGGCAAGGTCGACATCCCGCAGGAAGCCTTCATCGCCGCCCTCAAGATGGACGCGGATTAGTTCTGTACGTTTCCTCCCCCGTCGCGCACCGATGGGGGAGGAAAGTCATATCAGCAGCGGTGGGGGTGCCAGTAGCACCAGCCGTGGCCGCCGCCTTCGACGACGCAGCCCGAAACACCGGCGGCAAGACCGAGCAACAGAAGAGGCAGGATTAGGCGACGCATGGGGATCCCTTCGCAATGGGAATCACCCCTCCTCCTTCGTTCTTGCAGGCGATTTTGGCAGCTTCAAGTCCGGCCGGGTATTACAGTGCACAACGTATTGCCATTGGCGGCGTAATCTTGCCGGCCCCGAAGGAATCTATTTGCTGAGGCGCTGGATGACGTCGTCGAGCTGTTCGAGAGTCTTGTAGAAGATTCGCAGTTCTCCGCCCGATGCACCCTTATGCGCGATCTCCGTCTTGAGACCCAAAGCCTGAGTGAGGCTTGTCTCGAGCGCCTTCACGTCGGCATTGCTGGCGCTCGCAGCGGCAGGTTTTTTCTTCTTTGAACGCTGTTCAGCTTCACGAACGTTGAGCGCATGTTTGATGATGTCCTTGGCACGCCGTTCGGGGTCCGGGTGGCCGATCAACGTCCTGGCGTGGCCGGCGGTCAGCTTTCCTTCACGGATAAATACTTGAACTGACACGGGAAGTTTGAGAAGCCGAACAGTGTTCGCAATATGGCTCCGACTCTTTCCCACCTCTTGCGCCAGCTTCTCCTGCGTGTAGTTGAACCTGTCGATCAACTCCTGGTAGGCAGCGGCCTCTTCCACCGCATTGAGATCGGCGCGCTGAACGTTTTCCACAATCGCAAGCTCAAGCGATTCGCCGTCCGATAGCTCGCGGACCACCACCGGCACGTCGTGCAGTTTGGCAAGCTGGGCGGCGCGCCAACGCCGCTCGCCCGCCACGATCTCGAAGGACTCAGGCCCGCGCGGTCGCACCAGAATCGGCTGCAGGACACCCTTTTCGCGGATGGAATTGGCGAGCTCCTGCAGCTCCTCGGGCGCAAATGTTTTGCGGGGCTGGAACGGATTGGCCTTCAACCAGGCGAGCGGCAGCGTCCGCTGGCCGCGTGCCGCCGCGTCCGGAGCCGGCACAATGGGCGACTCTTCGCCGATCAGGGCGGAAAGGCCCCGTCCAAGGCCCCGGTGCCTGCCCTCGTCGGCGCGCTTTGTCTCGCTGGCACTCATGCTGCGACCGCCCGTTCCCGCTGTATCAACTCGCCCGCCAGTTTGATGTAGGCCTGGCTGCCGGGGCACCGGAGGTCGTAGACAAGCGCCGGCAGGCCGTGGCTTGGCGCTTCGGAAATCCGGACGTTGCGCGGAATGATGGTGTTGTAGACCTTTTCTCCCATGTGTTTGCGCACATCCGCCGCCACTTGGTCGGACAGCCGGTTCCGCTTGTCATACATGGTGAGGACGATCCCCTGGATTTCGAGCACCGGATTCAGATTCTGGCGAACCAGCTCGATGGTCTTGAGCAGTTGCGTCAGCCCTTCCAGCGCAAAGAACTCGCACTGAAGCGGCACCATGACTGCGTCGGCCGCAACCATGGCGTTGATGGTGAGAAGGGTCAGCGAGGGCGGGCAGTCGATCAGGATGTAGGCCACCCGGCCCGGCTCTTCGGCAGCAAACCTTGCCAGCGCATCCTTCAGCCGGAAATTCCGACGATCAACGCTGACCAGCTCAAGTTCGGCACCCGAGAGATCAATCGTCGAGGGAACGAGAAAGAGGCCCGGAATGCGTGTGGGCAGCATCGTTTCGGCGATGGCGGCCTCATCCATGAGCACGTCGTAGGAAGAGAGCTTGCGCTCGGCCCGGCCGATTCCAAGTCCCGTGGAGGCATTCCCTTGCGGGTCGAGATCGATCACGAGCGTCGGCTGGCCTACGGCTGCCAAGGCGGTGCCGAGATTGATGGCGGTTGTCGTCTTGCCGACACCGCCCTTCTGGTTCGCCACGACCAACACGCGCGCTCGTTCAATCGGCACGGTGCAGCTCCTCAATCACGAGGACGATCCCCGACGGGTCGGACCGGCTGGGATGATGATTTACGAGCATTTTCCAATATTTATGCGTTTCGGTCAACTCAGCCCCTACATTTTGACCCTTGAGAAAAAGGTTTCGGGTGCCCCGACTCTGAAACCTCTCCGCATACTCAAGCAGCCGCGGGAGCGGCGCACAAGCACGGGCGCACACGACATCGAAATTTTCCGGTGGAGCATCCTCGATGCGGTCGTTGCGGACTTCGACGAAAGCTCCGATTCGCTCCGCTGCCGCGGCTAGGAAATCGCATTTCTTGCGCGTGGCCTCGTAGAGAGTCGTGCGAAAATCCGGTCGATCGGCCATGAGCAAGGCCAACACCAACCCCGGAAATCCGGCGCCGCTGCCCAAATCGACCATCTTTCCGGCGCTCGCGGGGATGAATTCCGCCAGTTGCGCGCTGTCGAGGACATGGCGGCGCCAGACGTCCGCGAGGGAGTTGCGCGAAACGAGATTGTGCCGCTGGTTCTGGTCCTCGAGCAGGCCAACGTAGGCTTTCAGACGCGCGAGTGTTTCACGTGAAACATTCGTCGCTCGCTGAAACTCCTCCGGACCAAAATCCTGCACCTCAAACCACTGCCGCGTGAATGGAGGGTTGGCTGTTCCGTCGCGAGCGCGCGCGCAGATGCGCGAGCACCAAGGTCAGCGCCGCGGGTGTCACGCCATCGATACGACCCGCCTGGCCGAGCGTAGCCGGCCGGATCGCCGCAAGCTTCTGCGCCGCCTCGGTGGCCATTCCGCGCACCTCACCGTAGTCCAGGTCGTCCGGGAGCCGCAGATCTTCGTCGCGGCGAAACGCGGCGATGTCGGCCTCCTGCCTTCCGAGATAGACCGCATATTGCGCGTCATTCTCAAGCTGCTCGGCGATGGCGGGTTCGATCTCGCCAAGTTCCGGCCAAAGCCGCAGCAGTTGGCCGAACCCGGCGCGGGGAAGACTCAACAACTCGTACGCCGTCCGTCGCGGACCCTCCGCGCTTATCTCGAAACCGACCGCCCTTGCTCTCATCGGCGTCGCGGCGCGATCGTTCAGTTTTCGCTCCGCGGCGGCGAGCCGCTCACACTTCCGCGCAAAGAACCGGCTGCGGTGAGACGCCACGACGCCTCCCGCGATCCCCTGCTGCGTCAGCCGCCGGTCGGCGTTGTCGGCACGCAGCGTCAGGCGGTACTCCGCCCGCGAGGTAAACATCCGATACGGCTCGCTGACGCCCTTGGTCACGAGATCGTCGATCAGCACGCCGATATAGGCAGATGCCCGATCGAGAACGACGGGCCCGGCTCCTGCCGTTGCGCGCGCCGCATTCCAACCGGCCATCAGCCCCTGCGCCGCGGCCTCTTCATAGCCCGTGGTGCCATTGATCTGGCCGGCGAGATAAAGGCCGCTGACCCGCTTTGTCTCGAGCGACGGCATCAGCTCGCGCGGATCGACATAGTCGTATTCGATCGCATAGCCTGGCCGGAGCATCTGCGCCCTTTCGAGTCCCGGGATCGTTGCGACGAACGCTCGCTGGACCTCCTCCGGCAGCGAGGTCGAAATACCGTTCGGATAGACGGTGTCTTCGTCCAGGCCTTCGGGCTCGAGAAATATCTGGTGACTCTCGCGGTGACCGAACCGCACCACCTTGTCTTCGATGGATGGGCAGTAGCGCGGCCCGGTGCTCTCGATCTGGCCAGAATACATGGGGGCGCGATCGAGATTCGCCCGAATGATGGCGTGCGTCTCGGCGGTCGATCTGGTGATGTGACAAACGATCTGCGGGGTCGTTATGCGCTCGGTCAGGAATGAGAACGGCCGCGGTGGATCGTCGCCGGGCTGCACTTCGAGGGCCGCCCGGTCAATCGTCTCGCCCGCAAGCCGCGGCGGCGTCCCCGTCTTGAGGCGTCCCATGCGGAAGCCCACGCCATAAAGGCTCCGGGACAGTCCGATCGAGGGCAGGTCACCCACACGGCCTGCCGGGATCTTGCGCTCACCGATGTGAATCAGCCCGCGCAGGAATGTGCCGGTCGTGAGAACGACCGCACCGGCCCCTATCTGCTCGCCCTCCCCCGTCACGACTCCGCAGACGCTGCCCTTCTGGATGGCGAGATCCTCGACCGCCGCTTCACGGATTTCGAGATTCGGTGCCTCGGCAAGCGCTTCCTGCATCGCGGCACGGTAAAGCTTTCGGTCCGCCTGCGCGCGCGGACCCCGCACTGCCGGTCCTTTCCGCCGATTGAGCAGCCGGAACTGGATCCCTGCCGCGTCTGCAACCCGGCCCATGACGCCGTCAAGCGCATCGATTTCGCGGACAAGGTGTCCCTTGCCGAGGCCGCCGATCGCAGGGTTGCACGACATCTCGCCGATGGTGCTGCGCTTGTGGGTGAGCAGCAACGTATGGGCTCCGAAGCGCGCTGCGGCGGCCGCGGCTTCGCAGCCGGCATGGCCGCCGCCAATCACGATGACGTCGTAACTGCGCATGGCATTCGATTACGAATCTTTGCCGGCGGCCGCAACTGTTTCACGTGAAACGGTGTGCAGGAGCGGGGACAGGATTTCGTGTCCCATGCCCCGTCCTGCTGCCGGAACTCTTCGACGTGTGGGACACGATATCCGGTCCCGGGAGTTACGTATACTGTCCCCTTATTACGGCATCAGCACCTTGTCCACGACGAGGATCACGCCGTTGCTCTGATAGACGTTGGGAATGGTCACCTTCGCGGTGTTGCCCTTGCCGTCGGTCACCCACAGCATGCCGGCATTGCTCGTCACCGTCAGCCAATCGCCTTCGATCGTCTTCAGCGTCGCCTTTCCGCCACCGGCTTTGATCTGGCGTTCGAGCGTGGGTGCATCGAAGCGTCCGGCAACGACGTGGTACGTGAGGACCTTGTCGAGTTGAGCCTTGTTTTCCGGCTTCAGCAGCGAATCGACCGTACCGGCGGGCAGCGCCGCGAATGCTTCGTTCGTCGGCGCGAAAACCGTGAACGGACCCGCGCCTTCCAGCGTGTCGACAAGGCCGCCGGCCTTTACCGCCGCAACAAGAGTCGTGTGGTCCTTCGAGTTCATCGCGTTCTCGATGATGTTCCGGCTCGGGTACATCGCAGCGCCCCCGACCATCGGATAGTTCACCGCAAACGCGCTGGCGCTCATCGTCAAAGCCACGATTGCGGCGGCGCCAAGCAGATTGATCGTTTTCATTTTCTCCATCTCCTGGTGGCCCGTGGACCTCGGCCTCTCCTGACGTCCTCACGGTCACTGGTGGCCCTACGGAGCATTCGCGGGATCGGATGCAGCTGCTTCGCATCTTTTTTTGACCAGCGTGCGTAAGATGGGACATGGAACAGGAATCTCGCGCGCGTGCGTGCCGCTTTCCTCGCAACGGCGGGAGAGCTGGCCGGCCGGCCCCGGCCCCAGGCCGGACGACGCCAGCCGGACGGCCAGGCGGCCGCGCGCCGACCCATGGACAAAGGTACGCTTTCGCGCCAGCGTGGCGGGCCCGTGTTGCACATTTGAAATTCGCCATGGAGCAACCTGCTTCGCTTTCATCTCCCGACGTGCTGGTCGAAGCGGTCGCACGCGGCAGCGAACCCGCGCTCAGGCGATTGTACGCACTTGAATCGGCGCGGCTCTACGGCATCGCGCTCCGCATCGTCCGTCGTCCCGACATTGCCGCCGAAGTGTTGCAGGATGCATTTGTACAGATTTGGCGGAATGCCGGCAGCTTCGCGCCCGAACGCGGGGCGGCAGCCGCCTGGCTGACCGGAATTGTACGATTCCGCGCGCTCGATGCGTTGCGCGGGCAGGGTCGGGAAATCCCCTCCGGCGATTCCGCGCTTGGTGACGTGGCCGTAGAGCCCGACGTACTCGCCAAGCTCGATGCCGATGCGGATGCTGCGGCGCTGCGCCGCTGCCTCGGGCAGCTCGAGGAAAATCAGCGGTCCTCGGTGATGCTCGCCTTCGTAGACGGGTTCTCCCACGCCGACATCGCGAAACGCCTGTCGGCGCCGCTCGGTACCGTCAAAAGCTGGGTCCGCCGCGGACTGATCGCGTTGAAGGCATGCCTTTCGCCATGATCCCGCGAGATCCGCAGGAACGCGATGCCATCGCCGGCGAATATGTGCTCGGCACTCTCGACGAGGAGCGGGCGGGAGAAATCAGGCATGCACTCGCGCGCGACCCCGAACTCCGTGCAGCGGTCACGTTCTGGGAAAAGAAGCTGCATCCGCTTTCGGTCCTTGCAGACCCTGCGGATCCACCGCCGGGAACATGGACCGCCATTGCGGCAAGGATTTCCCCGGCTGCCACCAGAGCGCCGTCCCGCCGCTCGGCGATTGCACGCTGGCAATGGGCGACCGGCGGGTTTGCTGCGATTGCAGCGGCTCTTCTTCTCTATGTCGTCGCCGCGCCACGCGCACCGCTGCAACCGAGCTCATCGACGACCGTCGCTGTCCTGCAATCCTCCCAGACCCGCAGCGCCGGCTGGGTCGCGCTGCTGGGCCCCAGCGGACTGCGTCTATCGGAGCTGACGCGACAGACACCGCCAGCGATGCATGCCTATGAGCTCTGGAGCATCGCGCCGCACACGACACGCCCGGTGCCACTCGGCGTCATTCCCGCGACCGGCGAAATGCGCGTCGCAGTTCTGCCGGAGGGCGTCGGCGCAGGCGCGACGCTTGCCATCAGCATCGAACCGCCAGGCGGCTCGCCGACCGGGCTGCCAACCGGGCCGATTGTCTACACAGGTGTGCTCCGGGCCTCTTAGCCTGCCCGCCGCCTGTACCAACGGTCTCTCGCTTGTCGCCCCGTCAGCGAATCCTGCATGATCACAGCCGGGTGCTGGAGGCCGGCAGATGACCACGATCATTGACTTCCGACACGAGCTTCAGGAGGCGGAGCACCGGTTGCTGGTCGAGCTGCGTATGTTCCGGCGATCGCTGCGCAAGACCTTGCTGCCGGCGTCGGAGCTGACACTCGGCCAGCGGATCGCCGACAAGGTTGCCGCCACGATGGGATCGTGGACATTCATCATAGCCCAATCCGCCATCCTCTTCGTCTGGATCGTTCTGAACGTCACGGCTTATGTGCAGCGATGGGACCCGTATCCTTTCATCCTGCTCAATCTCGCGCTTTCGTTTCAGGCCGCTTACGCCGCGCCTTTCATCATGATGAGCCAGAACCGGCAGCAGGATATCGACCGCAAGGCCGCCGAGAACGACTACAAGGTGAACGTCAAGGCCGAACTCGAAATCGAACTCCTGCACCAGAAGCTCGATCAGCTGCGCGAGACCGAGGTCATGCGTCTGACGGAAGCGGTGAGCGATCTAGCCGCCATGCTCCGGGCGGAACGCGAGGCCAGGCCGATCGCGCCATGACGGAAGATGGCCCTCGGAATGCCCCAAAGCTTCGATTACGCTCGGCCCCGACCGGGCTGGAGAGATCAGGAATGCAAAGGGCGATGGTCGCGTTTGGCGCGGTGCTGACGCTCGCTGCGTGCGCCGAAGACGTGCCGACATTGAAATGGTCGAAACCGGGCGTCACCTACGACCAGTTCGTCGCGGACCGCGCGGTCTGCGTCGCGCGTTCGCAAGCCGCTTCCAAGACCTACTACATCGGCGGGATTCGCTACCGCGGCAATCCGGATGTTCTCGATGCCGGCGTCTTCCTGCCCTGCATGACCGATCTTGGATATTCGCGAGACCCCAACGGCTACGCCGCCCCTCCAGGAGACGAAATTCCGCTCGGACCGTAGCGAACGGGAATGCGGTCGGACCGCATATCGAGGTTTCGATGGCTGTGCTTGATCGTATCGTGACGATTGCACTGCTCGCTCTTTACGTCGACGGCTCGGCGTATCTGATTGTCCGCAGAGCGCTCATGCCCAAAGACTCGCCGGAATTGCGGCGCCCCTCCCGGATCGATTTGCTGCCCGCGCCCAGCCGCGGATTTCGAGCTGAAATTGTGATCCATGGTGGACCACCCGGTTGCGCGCCGCCGCGAATCGTGGTTTGAGGCTGGCCTTTGATGCACGGCGCTTTCGCCCCTTCCCAAAAATCCATACCGGTCCGCGAACGGCTGATTTTCGCGCTCGATGTCGGCAGCACCGGTGAGGCCAGAGTGCTTGTCGACCGGCTGGGCGATTCCGTGACGTTCTACAAGCTCGGGCTCGAATTCTTCATGGCCGGCGGCTACTTCGAATTTCTCTCCTGGCTCGCCGAGCGCGGAAAGAAAGCCTTTGTCGATCTCAAATTCTTCGACGTACCGAATACGGTCGGTTCGGCGGTCCGCGCGCTTCGCAAACAGCCGGCCAGCTTCGCCACCGTTCACGGCAATGACGAAATTCTGAAGGCCGCGGTGGCGGAAAAAGGCGATCTCAAAATCCTCGCGGTGACCGCGCTCACGAGTCTGGACAACGGCGACCTTCGCGCCCTCGGCTTTGGCGTCGACGTTTCCGAGCTTGTGCTCTCGCGCGCCCGTCGGGCGCTCGATATCGGCTGCGACGGCATCGTGTCGTCCGGACTGGAAGCACAGCGGATACGAAGCGAACTGGGCGAGAAGCTCCTGATCATCGTTCCCGGCATAAGGCCGGTGGCAAATGTCGATGACCAGAAGCGCACGGTCGATGTGGAAGACGCGTTTCGCCTCGGCGCCGATTACATCGTCGTGGGCCGCCCGATCCGCGCCGCGCCGGATGCGGCGGAAGCGGCCGAAGCCATCCAGCGTCGCATCGCGGCGGTGTTTTCCTGATTTGTACATCCAGGACGGCGGCGGCAAGAAGATTCGCGCGGAGGCGCGGAGACGCAGATGGGATCCGACCAGGTCGGATCACAGGCGCCTCGCGGTCTCAACGCAGCGGGGCGAAAGCGGCGCTGACACGCGGCGTACTTTCCTCGGAAGGAATGTACATCGGCGCATGGCGCGCCGGCACCGCGTGCTCGAACGCTGCGCCCAACGCGAGCAGCGTCGCTTCCGACCAGGCACGCCCGATGAACGAAATGCCGACCGGCAGGTCGCGGATGTATCCCATTGGAACCGTCAGGTGCGGATAACCGGCAACGGCCGGCAGAAATGACGTGTTGCTGGAATCATTGTCGCCCTTGACCACGTCTGTGCGCCATGCCGGCTCGTCGGTCGGCATCACCAATGCGTCGACCTTGTAACTTCCAAGAATATGGTCGAGCCCGTCCGCGCGCGAAATGCGCAGGAGGAGAGCGCGGGCCTTGAGATAGTTCGAATCGGACAAGCCCTTGGTCTTTTCGGCGGCGAGAAAAATATCCTGGCCGAAGAGGGCGGTTTCGCGGGAACTGGCATTGTTGAAGGCAATCAGATCGGCAAGCGTGCGCGTCTTTACGGCACGCGGCGTTGTCGCGAGATAGAGATTCAAATCCGTTTTGAGTTCGGTCTCGAGCCCGAGAAGTTCGGCATCGCCGGCCGTTTTGGGATCGGGCGGCGTGAATTTTATCGGCACGATGACGGCGCCCGCTTTTTTCATCGCCGCGACCGCGCGATCGAAGAGACGATCCTCTTCGCTGACCGGCGTCGCGTCCGTATGCACCAGGCCGATGCGCTTCCCGTCGAGATTCGCGTGCGCGATGGCTGCAATATAATCTGTACGATGGATGCCGGCGTCGCGCGTGGCGCGATCGTCCGGATCGCTTCCGGCCATTGCCGCGAGCAAGGCGGCCACATCGCCGACGCTTCGCCCCATCGGCCCCGGTGTGTCCTGACTGTGGGAAATGGGAATAACGTGGGTGCGCGAGACGAGGCCGACGGTGGGCTTCAGACTGACGATACCGTTGACCGAGCCGGGACAGACGAGGGAGCCGTCCGTTTCTGTACCAACGGCCGCGGCGGCGAGACTGGCCGCCACCGCGGCGCCGCTTCCGGAACTCGAGCCGCAGGCGTTGCGGTCGAGCACGTACGGGTTTTTCACGAGGCCGCCGATCGCCGACCAGCCGCTGATCGAATGCGAGCTCCGGATGTTGGCCCATTCGCTCAAATTCGTCTTGCCGAGAATGATCGCGCCCGCTCTGCGCAGCCGGGCAATCGCCGGTGCGTCGCGATGCGCCATATTCTGTGCAAGCGCCAGCGAGCCTGCGGTGGTCGGGATCGAATCGGCGGTCTCGATATTGTCCTTCACCAGCACCGGAATACCCAGCAGCGGACCGTTTGCGCGCCCCGTCTTGCGCGCCTGGTCAGCAGCGCGCGCCTCCTTCATCGCATTGGGGTTGAGGGCGATGACGCTGTGGAGTGCCGGCCCTCGACGATCGATCGCGTCGATGCGCGCCAGATACGCGCCGACGATTTCGGCGGAAGTCGTGCGCCCGGACGCCATATCGGACTCGAGCTGCGCAATCGTCTTTTCGGTGACATCATAACCAGCCGCGTGTGCGGCAGAACTCAGTGTGCCGGCAAACAGCAAACCCAGCATTTTCCGTTTCATGCCCTGCCCCGATCGTTCGGCCGGCACGCTTATCACGGATCGGTCGGCGGGAGGGTCATCCCTGGCAAAGTACAAATTCGACGGAAAGGATGCGATCGTCTAGTCGTCATCATCGTCGGGATCGGGATCCAGGTCGACGTCGAGATATTGGCCGTCCTGCCTCATGACGCCGGCGTCGGGATCCAGCCGGCGGCTGTTATCGGGCACGCAACTTGTCACCTCCGGGAGGTCCCATGGCGATTCGCCCGTTGAAATGCCCATGTCGGTTGCTGCCCTGACCTTCTCTCTCGCTTCGATTTCGCTGTCGGCTTCCACCCAAAGCGGTCCGAACCAGTGAGATGACGTCTCCCACGATGGGTGATCCGGCAAGATCGGTTGCAGGCGATAGACGGTCATTGGCGTCGGCTCTCTCTTTCCGCCTTATAGCCGGAAGCGGCCCTTACCGAGAAAGGGGCGGGAGTCCCGCCAGCCGGAGTTGGGGGACGGTAAGGCCGGCAGGGCTACGAGCGGTATCGAGGCGAGTGCGCCAGCGGCAGCTTGAAGGACCTGAGATTAAGGAAATCCCCCGACGCACAACCGGCAACAGGAAAACCCCGCCGAGACCATCCCAGGCTCGGCGGGGTCCGCCTTGGCGCTTCGAGGAGGGACCGGAGCGCCAGCCAAACCTAAACTATCCGTAATAAACGATGCGTTAACGCGTGGGCCTCGCGGGGCGGGGCGCGAATGACCGGTCTCTAGCCCGGCGGAGGCGGGAGGATCATGCCCTCATAGATGTACAGATTCGGCCGGCGGGCGGCTCCTTCCCGAAGCCGCGCCAGGCTGTAGGGCGATAGAGCTATGCGTCGCGGCGGCGCGAAGCTGGTGTCGGGCACCGCCGCGATCGCTTCGGCAAACGCACGGGAACCTTCGCTCACCAGCCGGGCCACAGCGTAAGTCACCGCCCCCGTGTGAGTGGGAAGCGGAACGACAACGAGATCTTCGTCGGACAAGCCTTCCTCCCTTTGCGCAAAAATGCCGCCGGCGGCCGCGTTCGACCGGGGCCCGAGGGGCCAGGCCGGGAACAGGCGGTTGCACCCAACCGTTCTCTTGTGGGCGCTTCGGATGGGGAATTTCTCCCATCAAAGGAGGTATTGCCATGCCAAACACGCATCAAATGCGCACAGCTCTGCTTCTTGCAGCCGCGGGAGCATGCCTCGCGACGAGTTCCGCGCGGGCCCAGGCCTATAGCGGCGCGCCGAATGAATCCGTCATTGTCGAGGCGCCGCGGCTACGGGCCGAAACGACTCCGTTGAACGGCCCGCCCGGGAGAGCGTGGCTCTCGATGAACGTCCGCTACGACGATCTCAACCTGCTCACCCGCAGCGGCGCGCGGGCGTTGCGCTGGCGCGTCTGGCGGACAGCCAACCAGGTCTGCGACCGTCTCGCGGATGCCTATCCCGTGTACCAGCTGTCCACCGCAGAACCATGCGTCCGTGAGGCGTACGAAAACGCCATGGTGCAGGCCTACGGCGCCATTTCCAACGCGCGGGTTTCGTACCGATTGGGCTACTGAGCTGCGGCTGGCAACCGGGCTTTTGGCGGCTCGGGCGCGGCGGCTTGACAACGCCGCGCCGCTGAGCCCACAGACCTGATCAGCCGCTTGCCGCGGCTCGAACGGGGTGCAACGGGCGTGGCTGCGGGGATGCAAGACCAACGGCGCGGCGAGGAAGCCGAGCTTCTCGACCTCATCCGCCATCGTTCGTTCCGGCAGGGCCGGTTTACGCTCTCCTCGGGCCGCGAAAGCAGTCTCTACTTCAACCTGAAGCCGACCATGATGCATCCCCGCGGCGCATATCTTTGCGCGCGGGCATTTCTGACCAGAATTCGAACGGAACACGCCGACTACGTTGGCGGCCTGGAAATGGGTGCCGTGCCTGTGATTGGAAGTCTCGCCGCACTGAGCGAAGCGGAAGGAAATCCGGTACCAACGTTCTTTGTCCGCAAAGCCGCAAAGGCGCATGGTACGCGCGAAGTGATCGAGGGGCTCGGGCCCGACGAATCGCTGGCAGGCAAACGCGTCCTTGTACTGGATGATGTTGCGACAACGGGAAATGCGATTCTGCAGGCGGCCTCTGCCCTGCGCGCCTCGCATGCAATCCTTGAGGCCGCACTCGTGCTGGTCGACCGCGAAGAAGGTGCTGCCGAAACGCTCAGGCGGGATGGCATTCGCCTCCTTTCCGTGTTCCGAGCCGAAAATTTTCTTTAAGTCCGTTACGTTTCATCAACAAAAAACCGGGTTTCCGCTGGGGATCGGCGCGACTAAAGGTTGAATTGCATCAAGAATGATGCTTTGTCCGCGCCGCGGTGGAATCACCCACCAGCCTCAACGGGGAATTCGCACATGAAATTGCGCCACGCTGCGCTAGCCGCGCTATTGGCAACCACGTCCTCGCTGCTCGTTGCCCAAACGGCAGCTGCGGCCGAACCCAAATTTACTGTCCTGCAGCCACACGGCTGGACACACAATCCCGGCAAACATTTCCCGACCGCTCTGACGACCTGGAATGGCACGATCAGTTATAGTGGACACAACTACAACTTCACGATGGTGGGCACCGACCCGGCCTCGAGCAACACCACCACCACGGTTACGACCTACCTCGTTCCGGTCTCGATGACCTACACAAAGGCCGTGTACGGGTCTGCCCACCACAAATTCAATCCGACGGTGGACACGCAGAACGGCGTGACCATCATGCAGAACATTCTGAACTCGCCGCTGTTCAACAATGTCGACTGGAACTGGGGCGGCACCGATGTCGGCACCACGCAGTACAATGACGGGTTCCAGCGCGCCAGCTTCTGGTCGGAGGTGACGACGAACAGCAGCTACCACGTCCTGCTCTCGCCGAGTGTCCTGCCGATATTGAAACTCAAGCCGAGCAAGGCCCAGGGCGGCGCCGTGATCACCAATCCGATCGGCGGCGGGGAAAAGATCGGCGAGATGAACATCAACTCGTTCGATTCGGCGATCCAGAGCTACATCCGCTCGCATTCGGGAACGATCACCCCGAACACTTTCGTGCTGTTCGTTACCGACAACATCTATCTGACGTCCGGCGGCTGCTGCATCGGCGGTTATCACTCCGCCACCAACACCGGCCAGACTTACGGGACGGCAACCTACGCCTACGGCAGCTCGCTTACCTTCTCGAATGACATTTCCGCGTTCAGCCACGAGATCGGCGAGTGGGTCGCCGATCCGCTGATTACCAGCAATTCGCCCTGCGGCCTGCTCGAAGTCGGCGATCCGCTGGAAGGTAAGGCGAACTTTGGGACTTTCCCCGTCACCTTTGGCGGCGTCACGTGGCACCCGCAGGCGCTCGCGATGATGGAATATTTTGGCGACCCGGCCAATTTCTCGATGAACAACTGGCTCGACAACCAGCACATCGAAACCTCAGTCTGCCAGAACGGCGGCTAAGCTGCGTTTCGGAAACTGTAAGCATGCGGGGGCGGCAGCAATGCCGCCCCTTTTCTCATGCAAGGTGGGGAGTACTGGACTTTAGGGAAATAGCGCCACCCCGGTAACATCGTGCATTTTGCTTCCGGGATGCGGCGGAAATTTTCTCTGTTGCTCACGGGAGCGCTTGCGCTGGGCGGATTGTCATCCGCCGCGGCGAAGGATTGGACCGGCGTCTACGCAGGCGCGAGCGTCGGTTTCGCGACCGACACATTTGCATTCCCTTACGGCGTAAATCTCCCCGGTCAATTCCTTTCGGGTGAAAGCGCCATCACCTCGCGCGGGCCGCTCGCGGGAATCGTAGCAGGGTACAACCACGAATTCGGTGACGGAATTGTCGCCGGTGTCGAACTGGATGGCAGCTGGTCCGATGTATCCGGTGCGAGCACCGTTCATGGCGGCGCCGCCACGGTGCGTTTTGCGACTCGCCAACTCAATTTCGCTACCGCACGTTTGCGCGGCGGCTATGCGCTGGGCCGGTTTCTCCCTTACTTCACCGCGGGCCTCACGCTCGCCACGGCGCAAACGTCATACGCGCTGACCGCACCGCCTTCGTCCGTCACGGCGGGCGGCGGCACGGCGACGCGTTCCGGCTTCTTCCCGCACGTGGGTGTGGTCGGCCTGGGCCTCGAATATGCGCTGACGTCGAACTTCAGCGTCAAGGGCGAATATCTGTACGATTTCGTCAACGCGCGCTATGCGATGTACGAACCCGCTCCGCCGACGGCCGTGGGCTTTGGCACGCGCGAGATGTACCACGTTGCGCGCGTCGGCCTGAACTGGAAACTCGACCAGATCCCGATGGGCGGCAGCGAAATGGACGGGCTGCGATAGTCGGCCCGATGTGGCCTACCGCGTTTCGACGATCGTCCACTTCTTGTCGAAGCGCACCGTGCCGTTCTTCTGCGAAAGAACCAGACGGCCCACGGCTTTGCCGTCGTGCAGTTTTTGCTGAGAAATCTCCAGGTTGCACCACATGTAGTGCCACAGCTGGGGCATCGGCGCGTTTTTGATGCGTCGCTCCGCGAGGGCATTTTTTGCCATGGTCTCGATCGCCAGGAGCGCGGCCGCCGGGCCGAGATATCCGCGATAGATGATTTCCGCCTGCTGCATTGGATCACCCCTTATTTTTGTTATGGGTCAGAGCATTATTGTAGGACGCAGCCCTACGGCAATGGTTTGATTGTCGCAAATTGTCGTAACCAGACCTGCGCGCTACATCACCCTGAGCCGATTGTGGAAGTTGCTGATATACCATCGATTTTTCACTTCTGCGACAGACCTGCAGCGGGCCGGAAGGTTAAGAATATTGCCGGGAGGCGCCGGCACGCGGGAGCCGTTGTCGGGAACGGTCGCAGCCAGGTGACTGTTATTCCTGCCGCAGAGTGGAGAAAACCATGCCCGAGCTCGACATCGCCCTCTACGAGGAAAAGGCCAGAGAAGCCGAAAGGGAAGCCGCTCACGCGGAAGATGGCAGCGCCTCCAAGGCGAACTGGGCCCATCTCGCCTGCTCATGGCGATTGCTGGCCGAGCGAACAGTCACCGCAACGCACGCCGGTTTGCGCACGGTGCGAGCCCCGTAGCGCTTGGTGCCAGCAGCCCGCGTGGCGCCTTTCGGGGTCATGGCGCCCAAGCGGGAAAAGACGATTGCAATCATTTGCCGATGCAGAAGTCGCGGAAGACCGTGTCCAGCAGTTCTTCGATATCGACGCGGCCGGTGAGGCGGCCGATGGCCCGCAAAGCGAGGCGCAAATCCTCCGCCATCAGCTCGCTCTGATCCTGCTCCAAAGCGCGCGCGAGCGCTTCGGCCGCGGCCGCGACGTTCTCGCGGTGACGCGCGCGCGTCATCGAGGGTACCTCGCACGGCTGCTCGAGGCGCGCGCGCGCCTCTCGGGCGATTCCGTCGAGCAGCTCGTCGAGCCCGGCGCCCGACTTTGCCGAAATATACAAGCCCTCGCGTTGCGCCGGCCACGGAAGATCCGATTTGTTCCAGACCGTGAACGTCGCGTGCGCGACGGCTTCCCGGTCGAGGCCGGCCAAGGGATCGTCGGCACTGCCTTCGAGCACGAGCAGCGTCATGTCGCTTGCAGCGGCGCGCGCGAGTGCACGCCGGACACCTTCGGACTCGATCGCATCGGACGTTTCGCGCAACCCGGCCGTGTCGGCGACATGTACGACATAGCCCGCGATATCGAGGCGCGTTTCAAGAACATCGCGCGTGGTGCCCGGGATCTCCGAAACAATGGCGATATCGCGGCGGGCCAACGCGTTTAGAAGCGAACTCTTCCCGGCATTGGGCGCACCGATGATCGTCAGAAAAAGCCCCTCGCGCGTGATTTCGCCGCGGCGCGAATCGTCGAGGTGCCGCTGCATCTCGGCGCGGAGCGTTTCGACGGGCGCGCGCAAACGCCGATCGAGACCGGGCGGCAAATCCTCCTCGGAAAAGTCGATTGTCGCCTCGGCCCAGGCCAGCGCGGAAATCAGCCGGGCGCGCCAGTCTTCGTACAATTCCGCCAACGCGCCCTGATACTGCCGAAGCGCCTGGCGCCGCTGCGCCGGCGTTTCCGCATCGATGAGGTCGGCCAGCGCTTCGGCACGGGTGAGATCGAGCTTCCCGTTCTCGACCGCGCGTCGGGTAAATTCGCCGGCCTCCGCAGCGCGCAGCCCCGGCACGTTTGCCAGGGCATGCAGCACCGCATCGAGAATCGCGCGGCCGCCATGCAGATGAAACTCGACGACGTCTTCGCCCGTCGCGCTTCCGGGACCGGGAAACCACAGCACCAGTGCCTGATCGATGGCGTCGCCGGCCGCGCATTTCAACCGGCGGACGCTCGCTGCGCGCGGCGAGGGGATCGGCTCGCCCGCGACGGCACGCAGCGCCTCGCGCGCCCGCGCGCCAGACACGCGCACGACGGCAATGGCGGCGCGGCCCGGTGCGGATGAAACGGCGTAGATGGTATCGCCGACGCTAATGGCCATCCATGGGCTCTCAGCGCGCGCTGCGATCCCTGGCAGGTCCGCGCTGTGCATCCGATACGAAACGCTGGAACTGCTCGAGCCCCTGCGTGCCCCAAGAGAACCAGGTGCGCAGCAGCGCCTCGGGGTCGCTCGTGGTCTTGATCGCCTCCAGCATGCGCTTTTCCATTTCTGCCACCAGCTTTTCCTGCATTTTTGTGATATCCGGCAGGCCCATGACGCGACGCGCCTCGTCCGCCGTCAGATCGATCTCGATGTTGAGTTTCATGGTGGAATCCGGCTAGTGAGCGGGCTGGTAGCGTAGACCGCTTCAGGGCCGGGAACCAGCGCGCAGCCGCTGCAACCAGGCCTGCCCCCGAATGTCCAGGATTCAACATGAGCGAGAACAGGCTCGAACGCGAAACCAGCCCTTATCTTCAGCTGCACAAGGACAATCCCGTGCACTGGCGCGCCTGGGGACCCGAGGCGCTGGCGGAAGCCGAGAACCAGAACAAGCCCATCCTGCTCTCGATCGGCTACACCGCGTGCCACTGGTGCCACGTGATGAACGAGGAGAGCTTTCAGGATCCGGAAACAGCGGCCCTGATGAACGAGCACTTCATCAACATCAAGGTGGACCGCGAAGAACGGCCTGATATCGATCAGATTTATCAGACCGCGGCGAATGCGCTTGGCCAGACCGGCGGCTGGCCCCTGACCATGTTTCTGACGCCGCAAGGCGAGCCGTTCTACGCCGGCGCCTATTTTCCAAAGGAAGAGCGTTTCGGCCAGCCCGCGTTCAAACGGGTCCTTCCCGAAGTGGCGCGTCTTTATCGCGAACAGCCGGACCCCGTGGCCAATACCGCCGCGCGTGTGCAGCAGACCTTTGCCAATCTGTGGCAGCGCGATGTGCGCGGCAATCTCGACTCGAGCGTGCTCGACCAGACAGCGATCCGTGTCGGGCAGCGGTTCGACGTGTTTTACGGCGGCCTCTCGGGCGCGCCGAAGTTTCCCTCGACCGGGCTGATCGAACTTCTCTGGCGCGCCCATCTGCGCACGGGCGTGCCGCAGTTTCTGCAGCTTGCGCTCACCTCGCTCGACCACATGGCGCTTGGCGGCATGTACGACCACATCGGCGGCGGGTTCGCGCGCTACTCGACCGACGAGCGCTGGATGGTGCCGCATTTCGAGAAAATGCTGTACGACAACGCGCTGTTGATAGACATCTACACGCTGTCCTGGCAGCACAACCGCTCGGCTCTGTACCGCGCGCGCGTCGAGGAAACCGCGGACTGGCTGTTGCGCGAGATGATGGTGGAACAGGCTTTTGCCTCGAGCCTGGACGCCGATCAGGATGGCGAAGAGGGAAAATACTATCTCTGGACCGAAGCCGAGATCGATGCCGCGCTCATGGGAACCTTCGTGCAGCGCTTCAAGCAGGTTTACGGCGTCCGCCGCGAGGGCAATTTCGAAGGTCGGAACATTCTCAACCGCCTGGGCGGCGGCTATCCGCTGTCCGACGCCGACGAGGCGCTGATCAAGAAGCAGCGCGAGCTGCTCCTCGCCGCACGGCAGAAACGCAAACCTCCCATTCGCGATGACAAAGTGCTCGCCGACTGGAACGGCATGGCGATCGCGGCGATCGCGAACGCCGGCATGGTGTTTCGCAATGCAAGCTGGACGACGGCGGCGATCCGCGCTTTCGCTTTCATCGAAAGCGCGCTTTCGGACGGCGACCGGCTCTGCCACTCGTGGCGGAATGGCACGCGGCATCACACGGGCTTTGCCGACGATTATGCGCACATGGCGCGGGCGGCCTTCACGCTCTGGGAAGCGACCGGCGACAAGCGGTTTCTCGTGCGTGCCCAAAACTGGGTGCAGGTGCTGAACGAACATTTCTGGGATGGGCAGAACGGCGGCTATTTCTATACGGCCGACGATTCCGACCCGCTCATCGTGCGCACGCGCGCCGTTTTCGATCAGGCCGTGCCCAGCGCGAATGGCCTCCTGGTGGGGCTCCTGTCACGGCTGCACTTCGCGACGTCGGACAACGCCTATCGCGACCGCGCAAACGCGCTTATCCAGGCATTCGCCGGCGAAGTCCCGCGTGCGTGGCTTTCGATGCCGACCTACCTGAACGGTCTGGAAGTGGCGATGACAGCGCTGCAGATCGTCATCGTCGGCCCGATCGACAATTCGAAGACCCACGAACTGGCAAATGCCGTCCTCGGCAGGAGCCTGCCCTGCCGCACCCTCATCGTCGTCGATCCGCGCGACGGTCTTCCCGCGGGTCATCCGGCGCAGGGCAAGACCATGCAGAACGGCCAGCCCACGGCTTACGTCTGTCAGCGCATGAACTGCTCGGCGCCGATCACCAACCCGGTCACGCTCTCGCAGGTCCTGCAGCTGCCGGCGCGTCCACAAGGCCAGGCATGAAACCAATCGGCGCGGCCGGCCTTTCGTTTGCAGACATTTTGGCGGGACGAATTCGATGAGCGGCAAAGAGGTCACCATAAACACGGCCGACGGGCCATTCGGCGGATACCTCGCTTCGCCAGCGACCGCAGGCGGCGCCGGCATCGTCGTCATCCAGGAAATCTTCGGCATCAACAAATTCGTGCGCGCAGTTGCGGACCGCTATGCAGCGCACGGCTATTTCGCGCTCGCGCCGGACCTGTTCTGGCGAATCGAACCGCGCGTACAGCTCGATGATCGCAACCCGGCAGAATTTCAGCGCGGGCTTGATCTGATGACGAAATTCAACATCGACCTCGGCATCAAGGATATCGAGGCGGCGATTCATCATCTGCGCGGCGAGGAGCACTGTCAGCGCGTCGGCGCGGTGGGCTACTGCCTGGGTGGCCTGCTTGCCTGGCTCACGGCGGCGCGGACCGATGTGGACGCCTCGGTCGGATATTATGGTGTGAATATTCAGGAGAAGCTCGGCGAGGCAGCCAACATCCGCAAGCCGCTGATGCTGCACATTGCCGGAAAGGACAAGTTCGTGCCGCCGGAGGCCCAGACGAAAATAGTCGACGGACTGAAGGCGAACGCGAACGTGATGGTTCATGTCTATCCGGAAATGGACCACGCCTTCGCGCGCATCGGCGGGGAGCATTATGACCACGCCAATGCCGAACTCGCCGACGGCCGGACGGCAACGTTCTTCCGCCAGCATCTCAGCTGATCCTTCGCATGAAGGCGATCCGTTTTGCACAGACCGGCGGCCCGGAGGTTCTGGAGCTGAAGGATATCGAGCTCCTGCCGCCCCGCCCGGGCGAGGTACGCATCCGGCATACTGCGATCGGCGTGAATTTTATCGACACGTACCAGCGGT
>Ga0209579_10000940_pt1 | contig 25510 bp, 23 predicted proteins | sample Coa_R1_2_FD_187152 | JGI IMG/M metagenome (GOLD analysis project Ga0209579, IMG submission 187152) | Surface soil microbial communities from Centralia Pennsylvania, which are recovering from an underground coalmine fire - Coalmine... | ecosystem: Environmental > Terrestrial > Soil >... | reverse complement strand
ATTGTCAAACGCCGTGCAACGCGCCGTAGTTCTGTCAGAAGGCCTGACGGTGGAAGTGTGGCAGCTGCCGGCAGCCGTGCGCAGCGGCTGCGAAGCGCCGCAGTTTACTCGCTCCTATGAAGAAGCGGTTCGCGAGTTCAAGCGCAGACTCGTTCTTCGGACGCTGCGCGAGTGCGGATGGCGCAAAGCAGAAAGCGCGCGAACGCTCGGAGTCGCTCGAGGATATTTGCACAGGTTGATCAATCAGCTGGGAATTCAGCAGCTTGAGGACAGGATTCCTGTTGAGGCTCGGCCTCAACTTCCTCCTTCGACACGAGTCATGTAGCTTGTTCGTTTAGCTATATGACAACCGTTCAAGTAGAATGCGGTCCCGTGCAACCATCAACTGATGCGGAGTTCGTCTGCAGCGTCTGTCTTCCATTCCTGCGAGCAGCTCAAAACGAGGACGGTGGTTGGGGCTTTCACCCCGGCTGTCAAAGTAGGGTCGAGGCCACGTCTTGGACTCTTCTTGCGCTGCGGGGACAGGAATCATCATCTAGCGAAATACACCATGCCGGATTCCGGTTTCTCCGCGCCGCGCAGTTGCCGGACGGATCCTGGCCTTCCTGCGCGGCACAAAACGTGGGCTCCTGGGCCACATCGCTCGCCTCGTGGGCGCTGCTCGGAGATCGGGAATCGCAAACGGCAGTGGCCGGTGGCCTCCAGTGGGTTTGCGACGATTGGCCAAGGAATGCCAGCTTTATCGCACGCATGATTCGAAAAATTGCCTCTGGGAGCCAAGTTACCTCTCAAAACGATTCTCTTCGAGGCTGGGGATGGACTCCACATACGGCCAGTTGGGTCGAACCAACCGCGTTAGCATTAATTGCCATCAGTCAGGCCCCCCGTGAGATGCTTCCTGCTGGAGCGAACAGGCGACGCGAACTCGCAAAGGCGATGATCTACGATCGAATGTGTCCGGGAGGCGGATGGAATTGCGGCAATCCCATGGTCTACGGCGTTCCCGGCGATCCACTAGTCGAGCCGACGGTATGGGCCTTGCTTTCTTTGCGCGACGAAGCTGACCGACGGGAGAACGAGATCAGTCTCGAATGGCTGGCGAGAAACCTAGCGAAATTTCCAGGACCGGGTTCAGTCGCGCTCGCAAAGGTCTGCCTGGAAGCATACGGCAGGGAGTGGCCCGCTAGCGCACCGAGTCTGAAGGATCTGCACGCGAGGAATGGATTTCTCGGGAGCGTTCCAGTGGTCGCGTGGACCTGCCTGGCGCTGAGCCCGCGTAGGAGTTGGCTCGGCGCGGAAGGAGCGCGCTGATGCAAACGCCCGAAAATGCGCTGCTTCCCCCCTTTCAGCGACCACCCTCACAGGTGGCGATCCGTCGTGTAGCGAGCTATGAACAGGACCTATTCGACCTGATCTACGAGACACTGTCCGAGTTCCTCGACTATGGAAAAGCGAGCGAAGGCCAACATAACGAGAAAGCAATTCCCGCTGCAAGTCTGCCACGTGATTTGGCACGGATACGCGGGAAAACGGTACTGTTAAAGCCAAATTTCGTCGGCCTAGACCCCTTAGGAGCGGTGAACACGCACCCGGCCGTGGTCGCTGCGGCGCGGGAGAGTTTTCTTAAGCTAGGAGCTGCCCAGGTACTGATCGGGGACGGCCCGGCTCTCGATCGCGACACGGAGGCGATCGTCGAATCAGTGCGGCTGCGGGAGTATACCGGACCGCTGCAGCGAACCTTCGTGGATCTAAACATCGACGACGTGGAGCGAGTTCCATTGAAGACGCGGGCTTCGCGATTGAACGAGCTTTATCTTCCCAAAACGGTGCTTCGGGCGGATTTTGTGGTGTCGATGCCGAAGCTGAAGACACATCACTGGGCGGGGGTAACGTTGTCGCTCAAGAACATGTTCGGGATCGTGCCTGGGGGCTGTTACGGCTGGCCCAAGAACGTGTTGCACTGGGCGGGAATCGACAACTCAATCCTCGACATTAACGCAGCGGTGCGTCCGGATTTCGCGATCGTGGACGGAATCAATGGCATGGAAGGGAACGGCCCGATTCAAGGGACTCCGAAGCGGTCCGACGTGTTGGTCTTCGGGAATGATCCCGTGGCTGTAGACGCTACATGCTGTCGGATCATGGGACTGGCGCCGGAAAAAGTAAAGTACTTGGCCGGGGCCGGCACGCTATTGGGTCACCTGAAAACGGAAAAGATAGAACAACTGGGCGAATCGGTTGCGAGTGTACGAACTCCCTTCGCAGTGCTGAAGGAATTCAATAGATTGCTAGAACCATGCCGCCAAAAATCAAATTAGGGACGCGGCCTACCCGGGCTGAGATTATGGGTCGCCGGTGGGTCCCGCGGACAGGGTTGTGCCTGAGAGCAAATGGAATGGAATTCGGTGTGCAGTGTACAGGTCGCAGGCGGCGACACAACGAAGTGTACCCGAATAGATACACAGCAGAGATTGTCAACCTTGGAGCAGAACGGAAGTTGCGTAATATCAGAGTGTGAAAGGCAAGCACTTCCAATCGCCGTGCGACCTACAGTCGCCGCGTGATACCTTTCGGTATCGCGCTGATTGGGGGCTAGTCAGCAGGGCTGTTGCGGGCGGTTTGCTATCTAAGGTAGAGTGTAGTCACTTTTCGGAAATTTTTTGCACTGCGCGACGTCCCCTCGCGTTTGGCTGGCAACGACGGTGGTAATTTCGACGGAACCGGTTTTGACATTAGGGTTCAGGGAGCCTCACTCCCCTGAAGCCCCGGAGGACGCCATGAGATACAAGAGCGAAGCGGGCCAAGCGGTGATCTTTACCGCCGTAGCGATGGTCGCGCTAATGGGTTTTGCAGGCCTGGCAGTTGACATGGGCTTGATGCGCTACGAGAAGCGCGCGCAGCAAAGCGCCGCGGATGGAGCGGCCATCGCCGGGGCTGACGAACTTCGGTACAACGCCGGTGCTGGAATCAATTCAGCGGCCCTAAATGCCGCTACTGCGAATGCGTTCACGGATAACAACGGAGGCGCTGCATGCACTGACAGCTCGGCTGTCGGGTGTATCGGCGTGGTGGTGAATCATCCGCCGGTAACGGGACCCCACGCCACAGACGGAAATTATGTAGAAGTTCTGGTTACCGCCGAGCAGCAGAACTATTTCATGACCCTCGTTGGCAGGCAGAAAACGACGGTGACGGCGCGGGCTGTTGCGACGCTTGTGGGCGCGGGCGGACCTGCGCCTGGATGCGTCTACACTCTGGGGCCTCCGGGAGTGGGAGTTGGCGTGGACGTGGTCGGTACGCCTACGCTCCAGGCGACCACGTGCGGGATTGAAGACAATGGTAACTTTACAACGAGCGGCGCCAAGCTGAACGTCAATGCGGGCACCATTGGCGTGGTTGGAGGGGACACGAACAACGGGGGCGGTACGGTAACGTGCTCGGTTAATCCGTCACAGTGTCCAGTCAACGGCATTCCTGCCGTCGGCGATCCGCTGTCGTTCTTGCAGCCGCCCGCGGTGAATACTCCGGGAGTAAACTTCGATGTGAAGAAGACTCCTGTTCCGGGGACGACCTATAAGTCGATCAGCATAAACAACATGGATGTCGTAGACTTTCCAGCCGGAACGTATATCGTTAATGGAAGTTTCACGATCAATGGAGGGGCGACCGTGTGCAATCAAAGTGGCGCTGGGTGCACGGTTGGCGGCGCGGACAACGCCGGCGTGACTTTTTATATCACGAATGGCGGCACCTTAAAAATCAACGGTGGGGCGGACGTCGAACTTTCAGCACCCAACTCAGGAACCTACGCCGGGATCCTTTTTTATCAGGACCGCAGCGACACGTCTACAGCCATCATCGATGGCAACAGTAACTCATACTATCAGGGCGGGTTGTATTTCCCAGGAGCGGAACTCGATTTCGGCGGCACCAGCCTCACCAACGCTAAGGCAGCGTACACACTTGTTGTGGCGGATAGCTTGAAAGTCAACGGAACTGCCACCTTAAATCTCGACTCGAACTATTCTTCGCTTCCGGGCGGTGTTTCGATCATCAAAAATGCGAGATTGGTGGAATAGAATTTCGGTGAGGAGAGGAGGAGCACGATCGTGAAGGGCAAACGCCGGAACCAAACGCTTGACGTTGCATCGAAGCGGGCTTCATCGAAACGGGCATCGCTTTGGTCTGAGTCGGGCCAGACTTTTTTGGAGTTCGCCCTTCTGCTGCCGATTCTGCTGCTCCTTGCGTTCGGCGTTATTGAGATGGGGCGCTTCGCTTACATCGGCATATTGGTAGGGAATGCCGCACGGTCGGGCGTGGCCTGGGGAGCACAGAGTCATACGACGGCCGCTGACACGAACAACGGCATAGAAACCGCGGCTCAGAACGACTTCGAGTCAAGGTTTGGCACTTTGAACGTGACGCATACGGTGGTTTGCGGATGCGATAACGGTGGGACGGTTACGGCGGTCAGCTGTACGGCTGTTTGCCCGTTAGGATCGCATTTGGTTGATTCGCTGTCAGTCACGACGTCGGGAACTTTCAGCGGGATATTCAACTATCCCGGAGTTCCAACGTCGATCACCATATCTAGAACGGCGACACAAAGGATCGGGTTTTGATGCGAACTGCGAAAAGGCCAGTACTCGCGAGGTTAGCTGGAGAATCTGGAAGTGGCCTCATCGAATACGCCATCGCATTCATCGCTTTCATGTTGCTGATGTTTGGAATCACCGGCTTTGGCCACGCCCTCTACGCGTACACTTTTGTTTCAAATGTAGCGCGGGATGCGTCGCGCTGGGCGGCTGTGAATGGCGCCACTTGTAATAGCGACAACAGTTGCAACGGCGCCGGCATCATGAACACAAATCCCGCCACCCCGACGGACATTACAAACTATGTAACTAGCCGCACTCCCCTGGGAATCGATCCCGCCCAAATCACGGTGACGACAACCTGGATCCCCGACAACAATCCGGGCAGCACCGTCGAGGTCCAAGTACAGTACAACTTCAACTTCATTTTCCCCCTCATCCGCACCAGCACGCTTCCGCTCACGAGCACTTCCGAGACGATGGTCATTCACTGAGCGAGAAGGCCAGCTCGCAGCTAACAATCCTGATGAAATCGGAAACCGCGCCTCGAACCTCCGTTCAATCGTCTGTCCAAATCGCCCGTCGTTGGTTGGTGCTGGCGTTAGTGCTGGCGTGCATCATGGCAGCCTACATCCACAACGTAGAGCGATGGCAACCCACAGTCTTCTTCGGCCGGCCGCATGACGACGGCACTTACTTTAGTACAGCCAAGGCCCTGGCCCAGGGACAAGGCTATCGCCTGGTCAGCTTCCCCGGCACGCCGCCACAAACGGAGTATCCGATTGTCTACCCGTACTTGCTCTCCTGGGTTTGGAAGCTGCACCCGAATTTTCCCGACAATCTGAAACCGGCAATACGGCTGACGGAATTCCTCGGCTGCTGGACCCTGGTTGCCGCCTTCCTCTTGCTGCGGAGGTACGGTATCGGCGAACCGGCGGCGCTCTTATTGGTGGCGCTCCTTGCGTTTCAGCCGGCCTTTCTACACCTAAGTGGAATGGTCATGAGCGACGTGCCGTTCATGGCGGTGCTGCTTACAACACTGTTGCTCGCTGACGCGGCCACGCGCTCGGGAGGCAGGTTGCCAATGGTGTTCGGCACAGGTGCTCTTGCGGGTGTTTCCGTGGGGCTGCGGACCATAGGCGTTGCTGTCGTCGCCGGAATTTTCTTCCTGGCGCTTCGGAAGCGGGCATTTCGGGAAGCCTTCCTCCTTGCTGGTGTGGCCGGTACCGTGGTCGCCATTGAGTCGTGGTCAAGGCTGGTTCATCTCTTCGTCGGCGCCACCCCGGTAGCAGCCAGCGCCGCCGAGCCGGGATGGAATCAGGTGCTAGCCTATTACACGGATTACGTCGGATTTGGTTGGAGAATGGGCATTCCGTCCGCATGGGCTCTCGTCAGATTCCTGGAAACGAGTGTTGCTTCTCTGGCACTGTCACCCGGGTCGATTATCGTTGGAGTTGACCAGGGCCGAGTGGCAGCGACTGCGCTGCTATCTGTTCTTGTCTGGTTTGGAATGCTGCGGCAAATCAAGCGGCCGGAATGGCAGGGCACCTGGTGCGTTCTGATTCCCTACTGTGGCATTGTCGTAGCCTGGCTGCCGCTGCCGGAGCGTTTTCTGCTTCCGTTTATACCTGCGTTTTTTGCGGCACTGTGGCTGGAAGCGCAAAGACTCTGGGCGATGTGCCGGGCGAATCTTCGCAGCGGAATGCCATTCTCGCAACGCGCGCTGGCGGCCGCGTTCGCGTGCGCTTTCATATTCGTGCTCGGATTCTGTGGTTGGAATTATTTGATCGGCGACCCGCGAGGTTTGCAGGAAAGCTCCGGCATTCAGGCACACGCTCTCGAAGAAAAGAAACAGGCGTATCAATGGATTCTCGACAATACCGGCTCGAACGACCGCATTGCCGCCTGGGAGGATGGCCTGATGTATTTGTACACAGGACGCCAGAGCTTGCGGCCCTTCGTACCCCTGCCACAGGATTTCTACATGGACGACCGGGAAAGTCTACGGCGCGACCTGGCGCACATTTGCGATGCGTCCCGCCACGCCGGAGCGCGTTATTGGCTGGTCGCAAACGACGATTTTCTCGTCGCGTCGAATATAGGCCGTATCGACGCACGCGTGGCGGAGGTCGTTGCCGTGCTCCCCGTTGTATTTCGCAGCAAGGACGATTTCGTTCGGATTTACGATGCCTCATGCATGACCGACCTCGGCCGGGCCGACTGCCGCTCCGCAGCCCCGATTCTTTTTCCCGATTCCAGCTCCGGTTCGCAAGTAAGGACTCTTCGTCAGTAAACCGCTAATTTCGGGCGTTTGTGGCACTTGGGTCGACCTACGGATTGAACGGCAGCTAACGTCACCAAAGCTGCCGTAGGACAGGAAATGAATGTCCACTGGCGGTGACATTCCTGAGAATCGGCAAAGGCACACCGTGACAATTTAGGTCAAGTGAACTGAAAATAGGACACTTACCCAAGAATGCGACACGATTGAGGACTGGCTGCCGGAATGCATTACCAGCCGGTAGAGCGGCATGCCTGTAGATCCGAGAGAGAGCGCCCCCGCAGAGGACTTCGGTATGCGGCTCAAATTCGCGAATAAAAAAAGGAAAAACAAAATGATGAACATCATGAAGAGATTGTGGAAGGAAGAGGAAGGGCAGGACCTGCTCGAGTACGCGTTGTTGATCGTGTTAATTGTGCTGGTCGCGGCGGCCGCCATCAATCCGCTGGGAACGGCAATCGCTAAGGTCTACACGTCCGCCAACACCTGCATCGGCGGCGGCGCTTGCACCACCTAGTTAGGCCCAGGGTCGAATACTTCGGCATGCGGGTCAATTTAGATAAATCTGATGAAGGAGCAAAGGATGAAAAACATGCTGATGAGGTTGTGGAAGGAAGAGCAGGGGCAAGACCTGCTCGAGTACGCGCTGTTAATCGTGTTAATTGTGCTGGTCGCGGCGGCCGCCATCAATCCGCTGGGGACGGCAATCGCCACCGTGTATACGTCCGCCAACACCTGCATCGCCGGCGGCGCTTGCACGACCTAGTGCGCGGCCTCGAGTCTTGAATGGACTTACGCCAAATCATCTGGGCCGTTACGCTGGCGCTAACGCTTTATGCGGCATGGTTCGACTGGCGCACGCGACGGATTCCGAACTGGCTGACTGTGTCAGGGTTTTTGGCGGGGATCGCTCTCAACTCGATTCTGCAAGGATGGCATGGCGCCAGGCAATCGCTCGAAGGGGCGGGCCTGGCGCTGGGCCTTTTGCTTCCGTTGGTTTTTTTGCGGGGACTGGGAGCCGGAGACTGGAAGTTGATGGGAGCTGTGGGCGCGCTGATGGGCTGGCGCCCGATGTTGTTTGTATTGGTGGTGAGTTTCGTTGCGACCGCAGTGATAGGCATGATTCAAATGGCGTTGACCAAACGCGTGAAGAAGACATTGTGGAACCTGTTTGCCCTAGCCAAGGGTTTTGTTACGTTCGGAATGCGCCCGAACCCTGAAATTTCATTGGACAATCCTGCACTGCTGAAGCTGCCGTTCGGCGTAGCCGTCGCGGTGGCAACAACGTTCAGCTTTGTGCTGGCGCACTGGCGGCGCTAAAGCGCACACTTTTGGTCACGCTCGATAAGTTGGCGCGCGATTGAATCGAGACGGATTTGTAGGAGAAGGAGAGGAAATTCATGAATCGAACCCGCATCATGGTGGGTTTAGCAGTAGCGATGCTGGTGGCTTTTTTGTTCAGCACCTACGTATACCGCACGTTCAAACGGGTGACTGTTGTAAAGCCTGCCTTGACGGGACACCTCGTGGTGGCGGTCCGACCAATGCCGCTCGGGACACGCGTGGATTCAAATAATCTCCGGTTGATCGACTGGCCGGCAGACGAGCCAGTTCCGGGGATGTTTCAGCGAATCGAAGATTGCGCGGGCCGGGCACTAATTAGTGCCGTGGCCCAGAACGAACCGATTCTGGAAAGCAAGCTGGCGCCGAAAGAAGCTGGAGCGGGCCTGCCGGCAACGATTCCAGAGGGAATGCGAGGACTTTCAGTTGCGGTCAATGACGTGATCGGAGTGGCGGGATTTGTGATTCCTGGGACGATGGTCGATGTGCTCGTGACGGGGGGGATAGCGGGCAGCAGGAACACGGGTGAAAACAACATCACGCGGACGATCCTCGAGAACGTTCGCGTACTGGCAGCGGGTCAGAAGGTGGAGCAGGACCGCGACGGCAAACCGCAAACAGTCCCGGTGGTTACGCTACTGGTTTCTCCTGAGGACGCCGACAAGCTGGCGATGGCCAGCACCCAAGGAAAGATTCAGCTGGCGTTGCGAAACACGATCGACACGAAGCTGGCGAACCCGCCGCCGGTGGTTCAGGCCGTGTTGTTCGCGGGACCGGCTGCGGCACCGGTACACGCGGTCGGACACAGGGCGGAGCCATCTCGGCCAGCGCCGTATGTGGTGGAAGTGATCACCGGAACCAAGAAGGAAAATAAGAGCTTCGAAAACCAGTGAGGCATGGAAACCATAATGCACACGACGAATAAACAACGAAATCGCTTGGGAGCCGGGCTCTTCATTATGGCCTTGGCATTTTTCAGCTCGAGCGCGTGGGCTCAACAGCAGGAGACGCTCAGTTCAGCGACACAAGTTCCAGCTCCGGCGATGCATTCGGCGGCTACTCCAGCCCAGCCGCCACAAGCCGGCCCGGGGCAGACGGCACAAGAGTCCGAGGCGCCGCAAGTGCTGCACCTGCTGGTCGGGCGTTCATTGGTGATCACGTCGCCGAACCGAATCAAGCGAGTGTCATTGGCGGACCCGACCATCGCAGAGGCGATCGTGGTCAGTCCGACCCAAGTGGTCGTGAATGGCAAGGCTCCTGGGGGCGTTTCGCTGATCATATGGGACGAAGCGGGGCTGAGCCAATCATTCGAAGTTTCCGTGGATATTGACGTACTGGGTCTGAGCCAGAAGATCCACGAGGTCTTTCCGGCCGAGCCTGTGCAGATCGAAACTTCAGGATCCGTGGTGATGTTGTCTGGAAAGATTTCATCGGAAGAAGTCGCGGATAAGATTCTGGAAGTGGTAAAAAATAGCACGCCGAAGGTGACTAGCCTGATGCAAGTGCCGGCCCCGGTGGTCACACAGATTTCACTGCAGGTTCAATTCGCGGAAGTTAACCGGGTGGCCATCCAGCAGCTTGGGGTCAATATACTACACGACTTCGGAAGCAACATGCCGTTTTCGACGAGCACGCAGCAGTTTTCTCCGCCGGGGATAGGCACCACTCAATCGGTGAGCTCGAATGGGAGCACGACCACAACGACGACCGGTACCAACAATTTTTTACTAAGCAACCTACTCAATGTCGCGATTTTCCGGCCCGATATTAACCTTGCGGTTTTCATCCAGGCGTTACAGGAGAACAATCTCCTGGAAATCCTTGCCGAACCGAACTTGCTTACGGAATCGGGAAAAGAAGCGAGCTTTCTAGCCGGCGGCCAGTTCCCGTATCCTGTGTTGCAGTCTGTAACCGCTGGAACGTCGGGGGCAATCACGATTCAGTTCAAGGAATTTGGCGTCCGGCTGAACTTTGTACCGACGGTGAGACCGGATGGCATGATCCACATGAAGGTGGCGCCAGAGGTCAGCTCACTGGATTTTACGAACGCGTTAACACTTCAGGGTTTCTTGATTCCGGCATTGGCGACCAACCGCGTGATGTCGGAAATGGATTTGAGAGATGGCCAAAGTTTCGCGATCGCCGGCCTAATAGACAATCGCGTGACGGAGCAGTTCGAGAAGATTCCGTTTATCGGTGACATCCCGGTTTTGGGGAAGCTGTTCCAAAGCCGCAATTTGAACAAGTCGAAGAACGAACTCTTGGTTGTCGTGACGCCGCGTATCGTTCAGCCGATCGCTGTGGGCCAAACGGTGCCGTTGCCGACATTCCCACAAGCGTTTCTGCCGTCGAAGGGTGCTCCTCCGGCCGAAGCGCAGCCGCAGTCGAAGTGATTCGTAGGGCAAGAACAGATGAGGAAGAGAATCCAGTCTTTCAATCTTAGGTAAGGAACCAATGCTGACGGTAGGAATAGCGAGCAGCGATACGGTAAGCTCGGCGCAGCTCGTCGCGACCCTGGAACAGACAGGGGTCGTGAAGTCGATCAAGGAATGGATGATCCCGGGTGCGAGGATCCCGGATACCGCGGATGCACTTCCCGACGTGGTCTTACTCGATCTGGGGAGGGATGCGGAATCGTTTTTCGCGTTCGGGGCGCAGCTGCGGCGAATTCGCCCGGCGACGAGGCTGATTGCGGTTTCTGCAATATCGCCGCCCACACATCAGCTTCTGCTGGAGGCAATGCGCGGCGGGGTGCAGGACGTCCTGCCCAAGCCAGTCGCCATGGACGTGCTGAAGGAGCTGCTGGGTCGGTTGGCTGAGGAACTCGGCGTTCATGAGCGGCCGTCACTCGACAAGCTGATTGTGGTGATGGGATCGAAGGGCGGAGTCGGCGCTACTACTGTCGCAGTGAACCTAGGGGTCCAGCTATCAGTGTTTGCTCGAAAGCGGGTTGCCCTGCTGGATTTCGCCCGACCGCTAGGAAATGCACATCTGCTACTCGATATGCGCCCGCAGTTCAATGTGCGAGATGCAGTGGACAACCTGGAGCGGCTGGACGGCCATTTCTTCGCCGGGCTGCTGACTTCGCATCATACGAAGTTGCAGGTTCTTGCCGGGGCGACGCAACCTGAGGAATGGCAAACGATTGCGGTGCCTCCCCTCGAGCGCGTGGTGAATGTCGCGCAAAACAGCTTTGACGCGGTGCTGCTGGATTTGGGCTCGCAATTTGGGACCGACTGGGCTCCAATTTTGAAGACGGCGCGGATGATTCTACTCGTTGCCGAAGCCAATGTGCCATCGCTTTGGACTTTGCAGCGGCGCCTTGTAGCCTTGACAGGACTCGGCGTCGACCCGGAGCGGGCAAAGATCGTCCTCAACCGCTGGCACAAAGGCGATGAGGACATTTTGAAAGGGATTCAGAAAGACATCAACCGGCCGGTTTTTGCTTGCATCCCAAATGATTTCAGAAAAGCCAGCACTTCGATAAATCTGGGAACGCCGCTTCTGGAAAATTCGCAGAACAATGGATTGAGCCTTCGTTATCGGCAGATTGCTTCGCAAATTGCCGGCATCGGTAACGACCCTGTAGCGAAAAAGAGCAGCCTAAGCGGGCTGTTCTCGTTTCCAACCAAGAGTAAGAGCAAGAGGTGAAATAGATGTCTCCTATCCTCAGCATCGGACGAACTGACTTCGGCGCCGTGAAAGCGGCGATCCACCGCAAGCTGATCCAAAAGCTGAACCTAGATCGCATCACGGAAGCGAGCCGCGAAGAGGTACGGCGGGAGGTCGGATCGATTCTAGAAGGGCTAGTCGTCGGGGAATCAACTCCGATGAATCTGCAGGAGAGAGAGAGGCTCGTGCAGGAAATCCTGGACGAGGTTTTCGGCTTGGGGCCGCTTGAGCCGCTATTAGCCGACGCGACTGTCGCGGACATCCTAGTTAACACACACAAACAAGTGTACATCGAGCGTAAGGGGATGCTTGAGCGCACGTCGATTCAGTTTCGAGATGATGCGCACTTGATGACGATCATCGACCGGATTGTGTCTGCGGTTGGGCGGCGTGTGGATGAGTCCTCGCCGATGGTCGATGCGCGGCTTGCGGACGGCTCGCGCGTGAACGCGATTATCCCTCCACTGGCGATAGATGGTCCCTGCCTTTCGATCCGGCGGTTCGGCCATAGCCGGCTCCTGGCAGAGGACCTGATCAACAATCGCTCAATGACGCCCACAATGCTCGAGCTCTTGCAAGGCTGTGTAAAAGCGCGTCTGAATATTCTCATCTCGGGCGGGACCGGTGCCGGAAAGACGACCTTTCTTAATGTCTTGTCTTCTTACATCTCGAATCGCGAACGAGTTGTGACCATCGAAGATGCGGCAGAATTGCTGCTTAACCAAGATCATGTGGTCCGATTGGAGACGCGGCCGCCAAACATTGAAGGCAAGGGTTCGATTCAGCAGCGTCAGCTAGTAATCAACGCTCTGCGTATGCGTCCAGATCGTATCATCGTCGGCGAGGTTCGCGGCGAAGAAGCGCTTGACATGTTACAGGCGATGAACACAGGCCACGACGGATCGCTAACCACAATCCACGCGAACAGTCCTCGAGACGCGCTCAGCCGCCTGGAAACGATGGTCGCTATGTCCAACCTGAACCTTCCAGAAAATGCGATCCGAAGACAAATCGCTTCTGCCATCGATGTTGTTGTTCAGGTCAGCCGTATGAGTGACGGAACCCGTAAGATCGTGAGCATCGCAGAAATCACCGGCATGGAAGGCGAAGTGGTGACCATGCAGGACGTCTTTGTATTTCGGAAGCGGGGAATTCGCGAGACCGGGGAAGTGCTTGGAGATTTCATGCCCACTGGGATTCGGCCTAAGTTCTCCGAGCGCTTGCTTGTGACTGGGATTCAGCTGCCGATGTCGATGTTCGAAGTAACACGAGAACGGTAAGGGATAGAGGTTCGGGTATGGCGCTGCTCATTGCGGTTTTGACGTTCGTAGTGGCAACCGTGATTTGTCTGTTGATTTGGCTTTCTTTCGGGACCGATAGCCGACAAGAAACGATTCAGCGACGGATGGAGGCAGTGCACCGAGCCGAACGGCGTGGCCCTGTAGATTTGGGGGTTCAGCTGGTACGCGATGAAATGCTGAGCGGGGTACCGGCCTTAAACCGAGTAATGATGGGGTGGTCCTGGTCAACGCGCCTCAAGGATTATGTGATGCAGGCCGGAATGAGGACTCGTCCTGGGAAGATCGTCCTGACGTGTGGTGTGCTCGCTCTCGGCGCATTCGTCGTAACCAAACCCTTTTATTCATTCCCCGCGCCGATACTTGTCGCCATTATCGCGGGGATGCTCCCGTTGTGGTACGTGGCGATTAAGCGTCGCCGAAGGTTGCGACGATTCGAGGAGTTTTTCCCGGAGGCTCTCGACTTGTTGAACCGGGCCATCCGCGCCGGTCACGCTTTCACAACGGGCTTGGGCATGATCGCGAGCGAAGCGCCGGAACCAATCGCGGGAGAGTTCCGCACCACGTTCGAGGAACAAAATTTCGGACTGCCTTTGCGCGATGTCTTGGAGAACCTGGCCGACCGGGTTCCTTTGATCGACGTGCGATTCTTCGTCACTGCCCTGCTCATCCAGAAGGAAACTGGAGGAAATCTGTCGGAGATTCTGAGTAACCTGTCGCATGTAATCCGAGACCGCTTTAGGATTTATCGAGACGTACGGTCCAAGTCCGCCCACGGCAGATTGACCGCGGCAATTCTAATCGCACTGCCCCCAATCATGGTACTGGGTCTTCGGATCGTCAACCCCCATTACATGAGCGTGCTGATCGAGGATCCTATCGGGCCGAAGCTCCTATGGGGAGCGGCGATATGGCAGCTCATCGGGTCGGCGTTGATGTGGAAAATCATCCATATTGAAGTCTGAAAGGCCGAGGAGAAAATGGACTGGACATTCGCAACCGTGACTTTCATCGCGGCTGTCGCGATCATGGGCGCGTTGGTCTACGCTCTTGCTCCGGGTGAATTCGGGATTGCCGGACGTCTTTCGCGCCTGCTTAATGTGGCGGCTCCCGTTCGCGAAGCGGATTTCAAAGAGAAGCAGACAGAACGCGTGAGGGAAACGCTGGCTTCCGTCGGCGCGCTAGTGTCGCCAAAAACGCCGTCTTCGCGATCTCAGCTTATGATGGTTCGGGCCGGCTTCCGCAGACCGGAAGTTATGCAGGCAATCAACGGCTTGAGGCTCATGCTTCCTTTCGTTTTTGTGGCGATTGCCTTCTTCAGTGGAGTGTACCGGTGGAACGCGTTTCTGGTTTTGGCAGTGGCGGCATTGATAGGTTACATGCTGCCGGAAATGTGGCTTGTCGCGCGAATTCGGGCTCGGCAGCACCGGTTGCGTTTGGCGGTGCCGGACGGCTTGGATCTGCTAGTGATCTGCGTCGAAGCGGGCCTGGGTTTGGACCATGCTTTGCTGCGCGTATCCGAGGAACTTGCGATCACGCACCCCGAATTCAGTGACGAGCTGCAGCTTGTCACTGCCGAAATGAGATTGGGTAAGACGCGAACGGATGCACTTAGAGAACTTGCGCGAAGAACGGGCCTCGACGATATAAAGGCGCTGGTCGCCATGCTCGTACAGACGGAGCGGTTTGGAACGAGTATTGCTCAGTCGCTGAGGGTGCACTCGGACGATTTGCGGACGAGGAGGCGGCAACGTGCGGAAGAGATGGCTGCCAAGATAAGCGTAAAGATGGTTCCGGTATTGGTCTTTTTCATATTCCCCGCACTGATGATTGTTGTTGTAGGTCCGGCTTTCATTGCGATTGCGCGGCAGATATTAAAGATGTAGGGGTAGCGGAGAGGATACGGCGCCCGGTATAGCTGCCGAGCGGCGATCTTAGTAATTGAGGAAGCCAGAAAAGGAGGATCGAAAGTGGATACCGTAACGGTGGTTCGAGTCGTCTGTGGCGCGTTGGCTGTAGTAGTGCTGCTCATCATTATTTGGCGCCGAAAGCGCAAAGCGATCGAGTAGATTGGGTCGCCAGCGGTTGCAACAACCCGCGGAGGGACGGGGCAGTAAAGCTATGTCTAACAACAATTACAATGGCGAGGTGTATGTCTACAACAAAACGCGGGAGACGTTCGTCGCCACGGAGGCAAAAGTTGCGGACTCGTATGTTACGCGACTCATCGGACTCCTCGGTAAGACGAAACGGTGGGCGCAGCTCGGTAAGGGACTCTGGATCGTGCCGTCCCGCGGCGTGCACACGATTGGGATGCTGTTCCCGATTGACTTGGTCTTCCTTAGCAAGGATAAGGAAGTGGTTCACGTCGAAGAGCACGTACGCCCTTTTCGCATCTCGAAGGTATCGCTCAAGGCTATGAGTGTTCTAGAGTTGCCGCCCCACACCATTTATCGCTCGCACACTCAGATAGGAGATCAGTTCGAAATAGCGCGACTAAAGAAGGGACAGGCTCCGAATGGCTGAGTCTTCTTATCAGCGAGCAATCACCTCATTGTAAAACATCGCGCGGCACACCACCGAAAGCCGCAGCACGTAATCTCTAGCGCTGCGACTCGGGACGACGCGAAAGCGCTTAAACTCGCGCCTCCTACCTCAACGGAATCGGCCGTCATTGCCGATCCTGGCATCTACATTGGTCATCTATTTCCGTAAGGTTAAGCCGCAGTGTGTGTTGACACCAACCGCCCGCAAGCCTGAAGAACTGTACCCTAAATGCGTTCTCTTGAAGAGCAATCTGTCATTCACTGGAGACGATAACTGACGAGTATACGCTAGGCAGATATAAATGCGGGCTTTAGCATCGGCACTCTTTGGCACGCGCCGTGCTTCTTTTGCACACCGAACTTTAACTATATCTTGCACGCGATACGGGAGAGCACTGCATGCGGAGACTGGCCAGTAGTGTCCTTTTGTGCCTTGCTGGGATTATCGCCTTGGTATGCACAGTACGTGTTGGCAGCAAGAACAAAGGAAACGCTACCGTAAGCGTCGCGTCACCCGTTTCTGGAGAGGTAGGTTCTCGCCCAACCAGCATGCCAGCGCGCCCTGGCGAGATCCCCAAGCGCGAAAGATCGGCCAGCGTGGTTCATGAATATAGCCAGCTGCCGATGGCTTTTGAACCAAACGTGGGGCAGTCGAGTGGGCAGGCCGAGTTTCTTGCCCGTGGCAATGGCTACGCCCTCTTTCTGGCTCCGAAAGAAACTGTACTTGTATTGCGCAGGCCCACGAACAGCAAGAAGGTTACAGATTCTGCAACTGAGCGCAATAGCGGTCCGCTTTCAGGGAGTCGGGCCACCGGAGTAGTGCGAATGCAGGTGGTCGGAACGGATAGCACACCGCGTTTTGACGCACTCGATGAATTACCTGGAAAGAGCAATTATCTTATCGGCAGTCAGCCGGTAGACTGGCATGTGAATGTCCCGAATTATCGCAAGGTTGCAGAACGAGGAGTTTATCCCGGGATTGACCTCGTTTACTACGGGACACAGCGACAAATTGAATACGATTTTGTCGTCGCGCCTGGAGCGGATGCGCGAGTCATCCGACTCGCGATCGACGGGCCGAAGAAGTTGCGCATCGATGCCGAAGGCGAATTGGTGGCAAGCGTCGAAGGCGGGGAAGTACGTCTGAAAAAGCCATTCGCTTACCAAGAAGTAGATAGCGGAAAGAAGACAGTCGCAGCGAACTATATCCTGCGGCGCGATGGCGGCGTGGCATTTCGGTTGGGGAAATACGATCCGTCTCGCACGCTGATCATCGATCCGATCCTTTCTTATTCGACCTATCTCGGCGGCAGCAATATCGACGGCGCTAATGCCATTGCAGTCGCGCCCGACAAAACCGCATTCATTACGGGCGGGACTTACTCGCTTGATTTCCCGACCGCACATCCGCTCCAGCCGAACCACGGTGGTCCTGATGACTTTTTCAAAGATGCTTTTGTAACCAAATTAAGCGCCGACGGCTCGACCCTGCTGTATTCAACCTATCTCGGCGGAAAGAACGAGGATGTCGGATATGGAGTTGCTGTGGACGCCTTCGGCGACGCTTACGTTACGGGCACTACTGAATCGCCTGACTTTCCGGTCCCCAGCACGGTTCCTTCATTCAATTCACTCTGTGGGGGTGACGGCGCATGCGGCGCCACCTGGAACCCGCAGGGATTCCTCGTAAGAAACGCCTTTGTCATCAAACTGAACCCAGAGGGGTCGGTGCCTCTTTACTCCGGCTTTCTGGGGTTTTACGAGAACGTAATTGGTCGAGCGATTGCCGTTGATGCGAATCAAATTGCCTACGTTACTGGCCAGGTCGGCCCCAATATCACTCCGACCGTCCCAATTATACCGCCCAAGGTCCCACCGCCGCCGTTTCCGATCACGGCCAACGCCGCCCAGCCAGCATTTGCAGGTGGCGCTACAGAAGCTTTCGTTGGGAAAATCAGCGCGACTGGTAATACCATCGAATACTTGACCTACCTCGGAGGCACCGACGAGGAGATTGGGTATGGAGTCGCTGTAGACAGCAACGCAAGTGCCTACGTAACGGGACTTACCTATTCTGCGAATTTTCCTGTGATTAACCCACTTCAGCCAACATATGGTGGAGCGGGGGACGCGTTTTTTTCCAAAGTGAACACGAACGGTTCTGGCCCGTCATCATTAGTCTATTCGACATTTCTAGGCGGAAGCAATCTGGATCAGGGCAATGGCGTAGCCGTCGACAGCAATGGAATCGCATATATCGCCGGCTTTGCCGGAGCGGGGACATTGCCATTTACGACGATTGGGTCATTTAGTGGTGGAGATGCAGACGCCTTCGCCGCGAAAATCGACGCAACGAAAGCCGGTACAGCCTCGCTGCTCTACTTCAGGTATTTTGGCGGCAGCGCGGCAGATGCAGGAAACGGGATTGCGGTAGACCCAAATGGGAACGCCTACGTGACCGGGTCGACCGTTTCTGCTGACTTTCCCACAACCGTTGCGGCATTTCAGGCGAAATATGGCGGAGGAAACGCTGACGCGTTCGCGACGAAATTGGATCCCACCGGTGCAACTTTGTTGTATTCGAGTTTCCTGGGTGGCACGAACACGGACATCGGCTATGGTATTGCCGTGGATCCGACTGGAGCTGCGTACATCGCCGGTCAGACATGCTCGCTGGATTTTCCGTTAGCGAACCCCCTCCAAGCAGCACCGGGCGGCAACTGCGATGCCTTCGTCTCAAAAGTTGAGATTCTCGCCGGAATTGAACTCAATCCTGCTGGGCTCGTTTTCCCGGCTCAGAGCCTTGGTAGCACCAGCCAACCGCAAATCGTGACGCTGACGAACGGAGATGCTACGCAGACGATTACAAATATTATGATCGTGGGGGATGATCCTCAGGACTTTTCCGAAACCAACACCTGCGGCGCGTCCTTGTCGCCCGGAACCCAGTGTACGATCTCGGTAACTTTCACTCCGAGCGTCGCAGGAATTCGAAAGGCATCGGTTGCGATTACGGACAGTGCCCCCGGCAGTCCTCAGGTGCTGAATTTGACCGGCAGCACGTCAACACTCACGCTGTCAGCGACAAGCCTTTCTTTTGGGAATCAGCAATTAGGTGTTGCGGGAACTCCGCAGTCGATCACTGCAACAAACGAAGGTACCGTTCCGCTGACATTTTCGAGCATCGTTGCGAGCGGCGATTTCTCCGAGACCGACAATTGTACGAAAGCTCCGCTACAGCCGACCACGAACTGTGTGATCAACGTTACATACGCGCCCACGACCGCCGGCTCCAGCGTTGGTGCGCTGACGCTTACCGACAACGCTCCCGGCAGTCCTCAAATTGTTCTGCTTACAGGTACCGGATTTGGCCAGCAGTCAGATTTCACGTTCTCCGCTGCGCCAACCTCCGCGGCTGTTCCAGCCGGCAAGTCGGCGCAGTTCAACCTCACTATTTCCCCGATAGGTGGATTCGCGCAACCTATAACTCTGAGCTGCAGCGGTCTGCCGAAGGCGGCGAGTTGCTCTTCTACTACCGCAAATCCAGTCACCCCAAGCGGGACAACAACGGTAACGGTGATCGTGAGCACAGGACTCCGAACCCTTGTGCCTTCAGGCCGGCCGATAGATGTCGGGCCACCGCGGGCTATTTCCATTGGTAATTCAGGCTGGTTCGCGACCCTGGCCGCTTTGCTTCTAGTGACCACTGCTCTCTTTGGCTTGCGAGGCCGCCGCGCGACTGCGATGCTCGTGCTGGTTGTCGTAATGATCTTCATGTCGGTGTCGTGCAACGGTGGCGGCCAAGCGGGTGCACCGGCAGGAACACCAGCGGGCACTTATCAGATTGGAATTACCGGCACGTCGGGAGTGATATCGCACACGGCAACTGTAACGCTGCAGGTTAACTAAAATTCGGGGTCGATTCGTGCGCGCTGAGAATCATCTGGTCAATTGTCCGACGAACACGCAGGACCGTTTAAGGAGAGAATAGATGAAGCGAGCGATTTGGATTATTCCGGCCGTTTTGTTTTTGTGCGTCACTTCACAAGCGCAAGAAACAACTCCGGCCTGGGAAATCTACGGCGGCTATTCATATCTGAAAGGAAATTTGAATGGTTCGGGGCCGAGCTTTCACATGAACGGCGGGGGCGCTTCAGTCGACCAAAATTTCAACGACTGGTTCGGCGGCCGTCTCGAGGTCAGTGCGTTTGGCGGAACTTTCGAAGGGACGAACGTAACTATGCAGACCATTACATACGGTCCCGTCTTCGCCTATCGCAAATTCGACCGATTTGTTCCGTATGCGCACGTGCAATTTGGAGACGTTCACGCAAGCCGGGGCTATCTGGGAATTTCGGAATCGGCCAATAAATTTGCCATGGTTTCCGGCGGTGGTGTGGATGTCAAGATCAATCAATCAGCTGCGCTCCGACTGCAAGCCGATTATTTGATGACGCGGTTCCTATCCCAGAGACAAGATAACCTCCAATTCTCAACCGGCCTCGTCATTCGTTTCGGTCACAAGTAGCGACCCCGAAAGCAAAACAAGCAACAACCGTCATCGAAAGGTTTATGTTTCGTTATGTTTGCTTGGTCGCCAAATGCGCTTCGCCTTCTCATGTGGTGAGCGTCAAAATTACTTAATGATTCCATTGTTGGCAGCGCGCACCTCACGTTCCAGGATCAGACGACGGCCGTGAACCTACAAATTCGATGCGGAAATACTCATTTGGAATTACGATTTTTCTGAGCGCCTTTCTTCTCTTCTGGGTGCAACTCCTGCTTGGCAAGTACATCCTGCCCTGGTTTGGCGGGGCGGCGGCCGTGTGGACCACGTGTATGTTATTTTTTCAAGCGCTGTTGCTCGGAGGCTATGCCTACGCGCATTTGGTGAGCACCCGCTTGAAGCCGCGCTCACAGGCATTTCTTCACTGCACGATCGTATTCAGTTCACTCTTGTTATTAGTATGCTTGACGGTTGCGTGGAGTTCGCCAATCACCCCCGGCTCCAATTGGAAACCGATCGGCGTCGATCATGCGGTCATTCAAATAATGACACTGCTCAGCGTTAGCGTCGGTTTACCGTGTTTTGTCCTTTCATCAACGGGACCGCTTTTTCAAGCATGGCACTCGAGAGTTTATGAAGGCGGTTCTCCCTATCGGTTATATGCTCTTTCGAACTTGGCTTCTTTCCTCTCACTTCTCGCATTTCCAGCGGTGCTCGAACCCGGGTTGACATTGAAATCGCAGGCATGGCTCTGGTGTTTGGCTTATTTATTATTCGCCGTCAGTTGCATGTATAACGCCTTGCGAGCGGTTGCGAGTCGTCGGCAAAAAATCGATCCACCACAGGACAGCGTCGAACGCAAGCGGCCTAGCGAGGGACGGTATCTACTGTGGGGCAGCCTCTCTGCGTGTGCTTCGATCTTGTTCCTCGCGACCACGAATCAGATTTGCCAGGACATCGGTGTGGTCCCCCTGCTTTGGATCGTACCGCTGGGCGTTTATCTTTTCTCGTTCGTGATCTGCTTCGAACACGAGCGCTGGTATGCGAGAAAATGGTTTCATTTAGCATTCGGATTGGCGGTCTGGGCCGCTTGTTTTGTACTGTACGATGGCGCAGTGGGCAGCATATTTGCTCAAATCGCGATCTACATAGCTGTTCTTTTTGTTTTTTGTATGGTGTGCAACGGAGAACTCGCACACTCCAAGCCACAGCCGCGCTTTCTGACGTCATTTTATCTGACGGTGGCAGCGGGCGGAGCCTTCGGAGGAATTTTCGTCGCATTGGTGGCGCCGCACATCTTTAAGGGTTTCTGGGAATATCAAATGGGGTTATGGGTGGCTGTTTTATTGCTGCTTATCATTCTTATTCGAGACAAGGAGTCATGGCTGCACCGAAGCAAGCTTGGATCACCCGTCGTGGTTGTTGCGATCGCGTCGCTGCTGCCCGAAAGCGCGGCATTGACGATTACTAAGTCGAAGAATTCAGGCGGTCACCTTTCCGCGTTAGTTGCCCTTGTACTGGTGGTTTATGTATTCAGCAATCGAAATAGGACTGCCTCGACCAAGGCAAGAGAAAAGGCCGTGCCCGCGTATTGCGGGGTGGCCTTACTCTTGGCTGCCATCGTCCTTGGCGGGACGGCCTTTGCTCACGTCGCGAACGCGATAGCGGTTTCTCGAAGCTTTTTTGGAACTCTTTCGGTTGTGCCGCAGAACATGGACGATGCCGCTCGAGCTGCCTACTGCTTAAAGCATGGTCGTGTCGTACATGGATGCCAGCTGCGGGCGGAGAGCGAACGCCAGATGCCGACGACTTATTACGGTCCCGCGAGTGGCGTCGGAATCGCGATACTCCAAGCGGCTTCGAACGTGTCGGCTACTCACGGAAATCTCCGGATCGGGATTGTCGGACTAGGTGTTGGCACAATAGCCGCTTATGGCAAGCCGGGGGACATTTTACGCTTCTATGAGATCAACCCGGATGTGATTCGAATGGCAAGCGACCGGGCGTACTTCACCTTTCTGAGTGATTCTCCCGCCCAAATCGAAGTAATTCCCGGTGACGCACGGCTCTCCTTGGAACGCGAAATCGAGCAGCAAGAGCCACAGGATTTCGACGTTTTGGTGATTGACGCGTTCAGCGGAGATGCTGTCCCGGTACACCTCCTAACCTTGGAGGCGTTCGAAACTTACATTAGGAGCTTGAAAAAACCATCTGGAATCCTCGCCATCCACATCACCAACACCTATCTAGATTTGCGTCCTGTGGTGTTAGCAGCGGCAAGGCATCTCAAATTACAAGCCAGCTTGGTCCGTTCCGCTGGGGATGGTCGCATTATTTCGGAGAGTAACTGGGTATTGCTTTCAAGCGGAGGGAATCTTCCCCAGGTTAATACGGCAGCGGGCAGTGACGACCAAACGGGGCGCCGTGCAGGTACGATCTCCCCCTGGACAGACGACTACAGCAATCTTATTCAGATTCTCAACCGATGAACCGCTCAGTAGCTATGTGGTCGGTCAACAGTGCTCAATAAGGTCCAAACTACGTCCAGGTGGATTCCGTAAGGGCCGCAACGCTCTTCGTCGACGACGGCGGTTATGCGTAAGCTGCTCGCCGCATCGCGGTGCCGTATTATGCGCCGAACTTGGCTATGGCTTCCGGGATGGGGAAACCCATCTCGTTATCGAACTAGGCACTCCGAAGGGGAAGTCATTTTGTGATCAAGCGGAAGGGGAATTAGAGTAGGCTCAAATGAAACGCGATAGCAAGGCGCCGGTTCCTGGACTAACGCTGGTCTTTCTCGGAATTCCAATTCTCCTCGCCATTCTCGTCGTCTATTTCTTAAACCCGGGTTACGACTGGTTGCCGCACCTCCGAATGCCGCACTTCGCGGAGCGAACAGGCCAATCAGAAGAAGCCATGCTTAAGGTGAAGGTCTGGGTCAACAAGTCAACGGGCATCTATTACTGCTCCGATAGTACGATGTACGGCCGTTCCGCACTGGGCTCTTACATGGCCCAAGGAGACGCCATACAGACTGGATACAGCCCCGCCCTGGACAAGCCTTGCCAGTAGGTGGTCTGGAGCAGAATAGGAAAATGCGCGTTGCGACATTTGCGCTGCCGCCCATGCGTTGACGCCCCAAGGCAAGATTGCGTTCATCTTCCACTCATCAACACAGCAAAATTCCCAATAAACGCAACCGGAGGAGTGGGTTCTATCAACGTAATGCAGTTAATCGGGACTTGATGACGCTTTTGAACCGGTAGATGGTGGGTCCGAGAGAGCAACCAATAGGATTAGCAGCAAGAAAATGGCTGTAGATGTCCAGAAAAAGAGATCAGCGGCATAACGGTGGGAGTCAAAAAAGAATGCACCAACTAAATGCAGCATCCACAGACCGAGGGTCAGGAAGCCAAGCTTTATCCCCCGGCCATTTACTGAGAGGCATATCCTATACGATATCCACCAGAGCACGCAGGCAATAGCAAAGATGTATGCGGCGCGCATCTCTGCGCGGAGTTTGAGGCCCCCACTAAGAGCAGCGGTTCCCAAGAACCATGCGACAAAGAAAAGCAACACAGCCAGTCGGGCACGAACGGCTGGGCTGAAAACGACCGCTGAGAGACGCACACTTCGTCCCCTTCAAAAGATTTCAAACCCGATTTGATTCTCTCGGATTCGGCGATGCCTCGGTTGAGGCGTTTGGAATCAGATGCCAAATAGTGCGGATGGTTCTATTCACAGTGTAAATCGAAGCCGTCAGCAAGAGAGTCACCACCGAATTGGGTTGGTTCGACGCAGTTGTCGCTAGGGCAAATGGCACTACCAGACTCGCGGACCATTGCTATTCGTGTTTATCTGAGGGCGGTTTCTGCACTTGGTCGGCAGGCACCTGGTTCGATTTCTCCGTCTCGGCAGAGACTACGTTGAAATTGCCGTTGACGTCGCGGATTTGAACGGTTTTTGTCTGCTGGATACCTGAGAAAGCGTAGCGCACGGTGTATTTTGTTTTCGCGTCTACTTGCAGACCAGCATTCGCATTATCCGGATTGGGCTGCTCGACCTGCTGCTCGGTTGTTTTCCCATCTGAATCCTTCTTCTGGACGGTCGTTACTCGCCAGCCCAGATGAAGGCTGCCGTCAGTGGCTAATCCAGAAATATCCTTAGAGTAGGTCTCGACGGTACTGTTTTTTTCCCCGGCTGCGGTTTCTGTCTCCTTGCCCATGCTGCGTGAAACTTCCGAGAGTCCGCCCTCTGAATTGGGGCGCGAAACGCGCTCTTCGCTTGTTCGATCCTTGCCGTCTTCCTTGATTGTGTTTTCTTTCACTTCGCCCACCTCCCACTTGCCGTTGCCGTCTGGTAACAGCGTGGTTTTCCTCACCTCGATGCTGTGGTCAGCGCTGCTCGTTCGTACCTCCTGCGTTTGCAGAGACGGAATGAATCCGTGGCTGCCATCCGTGACGTAAACCGTGGTTTTCGTCTCCTGCGCGTCCGGGCTTGTCTTTCTCGTATCCGCGACCTCGCGTTGCACAACCCGGAGATTTCCATTCACATCAGGATTCGAGGTCGTGCTGATGGCGTGGGTGTCTCCGTTTGTTGCACTTCGTGCTTCCTGTTCCCTTACCTGTATTAGGTACCTTTTTTGCCCATTCGCATCCCACCTGTAGGTGCGCACCACTGTACGGGTCGTCGTGGCATCTACCTGGATAGTTTCCGTCTCCGTATCCGAATCGGGTTGGTACCGGCCATCCAGGCCAAGCACCTCCGCCCTCGTTTTATCCAAACTTCGGTTGCCGGACTTGGTGTGACTCTCCATCGTCCGTGACGGATTGGCGTTGTCTCCTGAAGTTTGCGCGGTCGCGGTCCAGGATTCGTTGGTATCGTTCGACTGAGCTTCTTGCGCCTGTGCGCTGGCAGCCAGCCCGACGCAAAGGATCATAGCAATCATCGAAATGACCAAAGGCCTGTTCGCAGACCCATCGACCCGATTCTCACCCTGAGGCGACACCATGTCCTTCCTCCTCACCTGTGCCGTCGAGATCTCATTGGGCTATAGAATAGCACGCCCCATATGGTCTTTACTTCACAACGCAACCGCAAAGCGGCAGCCCTCGTGGGAATAGTTCGAACGCGAACGAGCTTCCTTCAGGCAGATTGGTTGTCAGCATATCGAAACGTCTGACCGACTATGGTAGACGGCGTAATTCAGGATAACCCACGATTGTTTGCGCGCGAAACGCGATGCATACACGGGTACTGATAACAGGCGC
>Ga0209579_10000939_pt1 | contig 25514 bp, 26 predicted proteins | sample Coa_R1_2_FD_187152 | JGI IMG/M metagenome (GOLD analysis project Ga0209579, IMG submission 187152) | Surface soil microbial communities from Centralia Pennsylvania, which are recovering from an underground coalmine fire - Coalmine... | ecosystem: Environmental > Terrestrial > Soil >... | reverse complement strand
AACAGCGGCCGCCGCGCCGGCACCGACGTGCCGCAGCTCTATCTCGACGACCCCGCAGCAGCCCACGAACCGCCGAAGCAGCTCGCCGGCTTTCAGCGCGTCGACCTCCAGCCCCACGAGACGACGACGGTGATGCTGACCATCCCGAAGCGGTCGTTCGCGTACTGGAACACGACGACGCACGCGTGGACGGTCGCTCCCGGCCTGTACCGCATCCTCGTCGGATCGTCGTCGCGGGACATCCGGCTGCGCGGCTTCGTCCGCAGATAACGTCCCGCCATGGAGTACGTGAATCTCGGCAAGACCGGCCTTCGCGTCTCGCGGCTCTGCCTCGGGATGATGAGCTACGGCCCGCACGAGAGCCGGCCGTGGACGCTCGACGAGGCTGCCGCGGAGCCGATCGTCCGCCGCGCCGTCGAAGGCGGCGTCATCTTCTTCGACACCGCGGACGTCTACAACGGCGGCGCGAGCGAGGTCATCACCGGCCGCCTGCTGAAGCGGCTCTTCGGCATGCGCGAGGAGTACGTCGTCGCGACGAAGGTGCACGGCCGCACGATGCCGGGCGAGAACGGCGCCGGGCTGTCGCGGAAGCACATCATGGCGTCGATCGACGCGTCGCTCGAGCGGCTCGGCCTCGACTACGTCGACCTGTACCAAATCCACCGCTGGGATCCGCGCACGCCGATCGCGGAGACGATGGACGCGCTGCACGACGTCGTGAAGGCGGGCAAGGCGCGCTACATCGGCGCGAGCAGCATGTTCGCCTGGCAGTTTGCGAAAGCGCAGACCGTCGCCGCCACGCGCTTCGTCTCGATGCAGAACCACTACAACCTCGTCTACCGGGAGGAGGAGCGGGAGATGATCCCGCAGTGCATCGACCAGGGCGTCGGCGTCCTTCCCTGGAGCCCGCTCGCGCGCGGCCTCCTCGCCGGGAACCGCACGCGCGACGAACGGCTGACCGAACGCGCGCGAACAGACGCGTTCAGCGACTCGCTCTACGTTCCCGACCTCGACTTCCCCGTCGTCGACCGGGCCGCCGAGGTTGCGTCGGCGCGCGGCGTGCCGACGGCGCAGATCGCGCTCGCGTGGTTGCTGCAGCGGCCGGGCGTGACGGCGCCGATCGTCGGCGCGACGAAGCTCGGTCATCTCGAGGACGCGCTCGCCGCCGAGCAGCTTCAGCTCAGCGCCGACGAGGTCGCGCGGCTCGAGGACCCGTACGTCCCCCACCGCGTCTCCGGGCACGAGTAGTCAGACCTGACGGAGGAGCTCGCGCTCGACCACGAGCGGCACCGACAGGTCGCGGTAGCCGTGCTCGTCGAAGAGGACAGTCATCTCGTCGCGGTCGTAGCGCTGAACCGTGCCCTCGCCCCACCGCTCGCTGACGACGCGGGTACCGACCGCGAACGGCGCCGGTGGAGGCGCGGCCTCCGAGGGGCGGACGTCGTTGTCGCAATTCCCGCACGGCCCGGGATAGTCCTGGCCGAAGTACGAGAGTAGGAACGATCGGCGGCAGCCGGTGTGCTCGGCGTAGCGGCGCATCATGTCGAGCCGCGAGCGCTCCACCTCGTTCTCGCGCGCGTTCTCCGCCTCGGAAGCGGCCACCGCGGAGGCGACGTCCATGTCGCCGGTCCACCGGACGTCTCCCTCCGGGTCCCACTCCGCCGCGCCGACGTCGACGAGCCGCACGAGCGCCGCGGTGGTCTGCCGCGTCGCCGGGAGGCGCTCGCCGGCGGCGAGGACGGAGGCGACGCGGGCAACGCCCGACTGCGCGACGCCGCGCGACTCGAAGTGGACGGCCGACCCGAAGTCCTCCTGCCGAAAGAGCAGCCGGGCGTGTGCCGGCCCGTCGTCGCGGCCGGCGCGGCCGATCTCCTGGTAGTACGCGTCAAGCGACGGCGGCGGGTCGACGTGCACGACCCAGCGCACATCGGGCTTGTCGATGCCCATCCCGAATGCGACGGTCGCCGCGACGACGCGCGCGGACCCGTCGAGGAACGCGGCCATCGCGTCTCGGCGGGCGCCGGCGGTCATGCCGGCGTGGTAGACGACGGCCCCGAGGACGTCACGCGCAGCCTCCGCGCCGGCGCGCGTGGCGGCGTAGACGATCCCGGCGCCCACGAACTCGTCCGCGGCTGCGGCGAGCTCCCGCTCCTTGTCCTTCTCGGTGCGCAACCGCCGCGCGGACAGCTCGATGTGCGGCCGGTCGAAATCGCCGAGGACGATCTCCGGGTCGCGCAGCCCGAGGCGCCGGACGATCTCGGCGCGCACCGGCTCGGACGCCGTCGCGGTCAGCGCGATGCGGACGGGAGCGCCGAGCGCGCCCGCCTGCGCGCCGAGCCGCATGTAGTCGGTGCGGAAGTCGTGGCCCCACTGGCTGATCAGGTGCGCCTCGTCGACGACGAAGAGGCCCGGCTTCGCCCGCTGGAGCACGTCGCGCGTCTCGGCGTTGCTCAGCTGCTCGGGCGATAGGAAGACGAACGCATCGGGCCCGCAGGACGCCGCGAGCGCGGCGACGTGGTCGCGATGCGACTGCTGCGAGTTGAGGACGATGGCGGTGAGGCCCGCCGCCCGGAGATGCCGGAGCTGGTCGGCCTGAAGCGCGATCAGCGGCGAGACGACGACCGTGGGGCCGGAACGCAGGAGGCCGGCGAGCTCGTAGATCGCCGACTTGCCGCCGCCCGTCGGCAGGACGGCGAGCACGTCGCGCCCATCTGCCGCCGCGGCGACCGCCTGCAGCTGTCCGGGACGCAGCTGGTCGAGCCCGAGTCGGGTCCGAGCGAGATCCTCGATCGTTCCCACCGCATCAGCCTACGGCGCACGCGGAGGTGCGGGCATACGACCGGCGATGCGGTTCACCATCACGTCTGCCGCGACGAGCCCGGCGTCGATCGCGTCTCGGCCGGGCTGGCCGAGCACGACGCCGGTGATCGTCGTCCGCCGACCGCGGATCCACTGGATCGATCGAAAGGCGAAGCAGCCGCCCGCCGCGTCGTCGGAGCCGGTCTTGACGCCGACGAACCCGTCGCGGCCGAGCAGCGTGTCGGTGTTGGAGACGGTGCCGGCGACGGGAAGCGTCGCGCTGCGTGAACCGACGATGCTCGCAAATACCGGCAGGCTCATCGCCCGGTCGACGATGCGAAGCTGGTCGACAGCGGTCGACACCGTTCCGTCGTCGAAGCCGCTCGGGTCGGTGTACCGCGTGTGGTTCATGCCGAGCGACCGTGCCGTCTCGTTCATACGGCCGACAAACCGCGACGTCGAGCCGGCGTCCCAGCGGGCGAGGACGACGGCAATGTTGTTCGCCGACGGGATCAGTAGCGCCTCCAGCGCCTGGAGCTCGCTCAGCTCCTCTCCGGGTGCGATGGAGACGACCGACTCCTGATCTGCACGCCGCCGGTCGGTGTCCTCGACGTCCTCGTCGGTGAGCGTGATCCTCGGGCCTTCCTCGCCGGGCCGCAGCGGGTGGTCGCGCAGCACGAGATACGCCGTCATCACCTTGGCGACGCTCGCGATCGGCGCCGCGTGCTGGTTCGGGCCGGCGTGGACACGCCCCCCTGTCTCGAAGGCGGCCTGCCCGGCGGCAGGCCACACCGTTCGTGACTGCGCCCCGCCGTTCTGCGCCCGGAAGGCGAGGGACGCCGCGATCGAGACGACGACGAGAAGACCGGCGACACGCACGCGACAATCCAAGGCTTCGCCGCGTTGCCGGCTCGTATCCCGTTTTCGATATGCGGGCGATACGCCGCCGCTCTAGCATCGGGGAATGCGCGTCTTGATCGTCGAGGACGAGCCGTACATGGCAGAAGCGATCCGCGACGGGCTCCGCCTCGAGGCGATCGCGGCGGATATCGCGCTCGACGGTGAAACCGCGCTCGAGCTGCTGACCTTCAACGACTACGACCTCGCCGTGCTCGACCGCGACATCCCCGCGCCCACCGGCGACGAGATCGCGAGCTGCATCGTCTCCTCGGGGAGCGGCATGCCGATCCTCATGCTCACCGCTGCCGACCGCCTCGACGACAAGGCGTCGGGGTTCGAGCTCGGCGCAGACGACTACCTGACGAAGCCGTTCGAGCTCCGAGAGCTCGTGCTGAGACTACGCGCGCTCGACCGCAGGCGCTCGTACGCGAGACCGCCCGTGCAGGAGATCGCCGGCCTGCGTCTCGATCCCTTCCGCCGCGAGGTCTATCGCGACGGGCGCTACATCGCGCTGACGAGAAAGCAGTTCGCGGTGCTCGAAGTCCTCGTCGCCGCGGGCGGCGGAGTCGTCAGCGCAGAGGAGCTCCTGCGGCGCGCGTGGGACGACAACGCCGATCCGTTCACGAACGCGGTTCGCATCACCGTCTCGGGGCTGCGCAAGCGCCTGGGCGAACCGTCCATCATCGGCACCGTGGCCGGCGCCGGGTACCGGATCGATGGCTAGACCTCCCGGCCTGAGCGCTCGCCTCAAGCTGACGCTCAGCTACGCCGGCTTCCTCATGCTCGCCGGCGCCGCGCTCCTCGTGGCCGGCTACTTCTCCCTCTCCCGTGGCGTGCATCCAGGTGTCATTTTCATGGTGCGCAGCCACGCCGATCTCTGGCGCGACTTCGCCCCCATCGCGCTCGCCGTGATGGCGTTCCTCCTCGTCTTCGGCCTGCTGGGAGGCTGGATCCTCGCCGGCCGCATGCTCGCGCCGCTCACGCGCATCACCGAGGCGGCACGCGTCGCAGCGGGCGGGTCGCTCTCGCACCGCATCGCGTTGGACGGCCGGCAAGACGAGTTCCGGGAGCTCGCCGACAGCTTCGACGCCATGCTCGCGCGCCTCGAGGCGCACGTCGCGGAACAACAGCGCTTCGCCGCCAACGCGTCTCACGAGCTGCGCACGCCGTTGGCGATCACGCAGACGCTCCTCGACGTCGCCCGAAACGATCCGGACTCGGACACGCGGGAGCTCGTCGACCGGCTTCACGCTGTGAACGCGCGAGCGATCGATCTGACCGAGGCGCTCCTGCTCCTGAGCCGCGCCGACCAACGCTCGTTCCCGCGGGAACAGGTCGATCTGTCGCTCATCACTGAGGAAGTCACCGAGACGCTTCTTCCGCTCGCTGAGAAACGAGCCGTCACGATCGAGACGTCGGGCGATGCCGCACTCACCGTCGGCTCACATGCACTTTTGCTGCAGATGAGCACGAACCTCGTACACAACGCGATCGTCCACAACCTGCCGCAGGGCACCGTCTGGGTCACCGCCGGCACTCAGCCCGACAGCACGGTGCTGACGGTCGAGAACACGGGCGAGACGCTGACGCCGACGCTCGTCTCCACGCTGGCCGAGCCCTTTCTCCGCGGCACCCAGCGCATCCGTCGCGACCAGGCAGGGGTCGGGCTCGGTCTCGCGATCGTCCAGCGCATCGCTCACGCGCACGACGGAACGCTCGACCTCGCTCCCCGTCCTGCGGGCGGCCTCCGTGTCACGGTGCGGCTCCCGGCCGCCTCATGAGGACTCGACTCTCCGCCGTCGTCCTCCTCGGGCTTTGCTTCTCCGCGGCTCAGCCGCGAGCGCGGATCCCTGGAACCCACGACCACCGTGACCCGGTGATGGTCAGCCAGATCGGCACGAGACGACTCGACTGATGGGAGGAGCACGAATGCAGACGCGCACACTCGGCCAAGGTCTCGAGGTCTCCGCTCTCGGCCTCGGCTGCATGGGCATGAGCCAGAGCTTCCCGCCCATCCCGGACCGCAATGACTCGATCGCGCTCATCCGCGCCGCCGTCGAGCGTGGCGTGACGTTCTTCGACACCGCCCAGGTCTATGGCCCGTTCGACAACGAGGACATCGTGGGCGAGGCACTCGAGCCCCTCCGCGACCAGGTGGTGATCGCGACCAAGTTCGGTTTCGAGCTGTCGACCGGGAAGCCGACCGGCGCCGACAGCCGTCCGGAGACCATCCGCTCGAGCGTCGACGACTCGCTTCGGCGCCTGCGCACCGACTTCATCGACCTGCTCTACCAGCACCGGGTCGACCCGAACGTTCCGATCGAAGAGGTCGCCGGAACAGTCAAAGAACTGATCGCGGAGGGCAAGGTCAGGCACTTCGGGATGTCCGAGGCGGGAGTGCAGAACATCCGTCGTGCGCACGCGGTGCAGCCGGTGACGGCGCTGCAGAGCGAATACTCCCTGTGGTGGCGGGAGCCGGAGAATGCAATCCTCCCCACGCTCGAGGAGCTCGGCATCGGCTTCGTCCCATTCAGTCCGCTCGGCAAGGGATTCCTCACCGGCACGATCGACGCGACGACCGAGTTCGGCGAAGGCGACTTTCGCAACACGGTCCCGCGTTTCACCGATTCCGAGGCACGCGAGGCGAACCTCGCCTTCGTCGAGCTGGTGCGCAGGGTCGCCGGACGCAAAGGTGCGACGCCGGCGCAGGTCGCGCTCGCGTGGGTCCTCGCGCAGAAGCCGTGGATCGTGCCGATCCCCGGTACGACGAAACTGCATCGCCTCGAGGAGAACATCGCCGCCACCGATCTCGAGTTGACGGCGGAAGATCTGCGCGATGTCGAGGACGCGTTGCCGGAGGCCCGAGGCGCGCGCTATTCGGAGGCGAACGAGCGGATGATCGACCGCTAGCGCGAGAAAGGAAAGGCCCGCGAAAACGGGCCTTTCGAGTAGCGGGGGCAGGATTTGAACCTGCGACCTCCGGGTTATGAGCCCGGCGAGCTACCTGGCTGCTCCACCCCGCGTCGCGGCGGCAATTGTAGCACCCTCGTTACGATCCGATCGATGTGGAACTGGCTCGTCTACGGCGCGCTGATCGCCGCCGCGGTCGCGTTCCTGGCGGCGGCGGGCTTCCTGCTCGTGCGCGTCCTCCAGGCATGGCGAAGCTTCAAGCGGCTGCGCCGCCACGTCTTCCGCGACCTCGACCGCGTGCTCGAGAAGACCGAACGCACGCTCGACAGCGCGGCGGCCGCCTCCGACACGTCGCGCCTCGACGCAGCTCTCGCCCACCTGCGCGTCTCGCTCGCGCAGCTGGCGCTGCTGCGCGAGGCGATCGACGAGGCGACCGCGCTCATCCCGCGCCCGTGAGGGTCGCGGCGGTCGACATCGGCACGAACACGACGCGCCTGCTCGTCGCCGACGTCGACGGCGCCGAGGTCGACGACGTCCACCGCGAGTCGCGCATCACGCGGCTCGGAGAGGGCGTCGACACACGCCACCGCCTCCTCCCCGTTCCCGTCGCCCGCGTCCGGAACGTCCTCACCGACTACCGCCGCACGATCGAGGCGCTCGACGCCGAGCGGACGCTCGCGGTCGCGACGAGCGCGGTACGGGACGCCGACAACGGCGAAGCGTTCCTCGGCGAGATCGAATGGAGCTACGGCTTCACGACCTGGCTGCTCTCCGGCGACGAGGAGGCGGAGCTGACGCGGCGCGGCGTGTCGCCGCCACCGCACACGCTCGTGCTCGACATCGGCGGCGGCTCCACCGAGCTCGTCCTCGACGACTTCCACGTCAGCCTCGAGATGGGCTCCGTCCGGTTCACCGAGCGCTACGGCGAGGATCCACGCCGGATCGTCGCCGAGGCGACGGCTCTCCTACCTGACCTGTCCCCGCGGGCCGCGATCGGCGTCGCCGGAACGGTCACGCAGCTGGCGGCGCTCGACGGCACGCTGATGTTGACGCGCGCACGCGCGCGAGACCAACTGCACGCGCTCGCTGGCATGAGCGTGGACGAGCGCCGCGCGTTGCCGCACATGGAGCCGGACCGCGCGCCCGTCATCGTCGCCGGAACCGCCATCCTCGTCGCGGTCCTCGAGCGGTACTACCTCGACGAGATCACGGTGAGCGTCCGCGATCTGCTCGACGGCGCCGCGCTCGCGGCCGCAGAACTGCCCGAGCCCGTCGAAGGGGACGCGCCGCCCGGCGCGTACACGTGCTGCTGATGGACGAGGCGCGCTTCGCGGAGGGCGTCTCCGGCCTCGTGCCGGAGACGGACGGTTGGTTCGTCGTCAACGCGCGGGACGCGGCGTGGGCGTCGAACGACGCCTTCGGCTCACGCTGCGTCTTCGAGGCTAGCCCGCGCGTCGTGCAGGGGTCCGACGTCGAGCCGCGGTTCTTCCCGCAGGTCGGGATCAACCTCGACGTGATCATGCCCGGGCAGCCGAGCGGCCTCTACCACTCGGAGACCGACCAGGAAGACATGCTCGTCCTGCACGGCGAGTGCGTCCTCCGCATCGAGGGCGAGGAGCGGCGGCTCACCGCGTGGGACTTCGTCCATTGCCCGCCCGGCACGGCGCACAGCTTCGTCGGCGCCGGCGACGGCCCCTGCGTCATCTTCATGGTCGGCGCGCGCGGCCCCGACAAGGGCCTCTTCTATCCGGAGGCGAACACGAGCTCTGCCCGTGAGGCCTACGCGCCGTACCCGCCCTGGCACCCGGCGCGCCCGGCCGTCTGGAACGACCTTCCCTGGGTCAGCTGACGACGTCGACCGTCGGCGGCTCGTCCTCCGCCAGACGGCGCTGCACGACGGCACGCGAGAGAACGCCGACGAGCCGGTCGCCTTCGACCACGGGCACACGCTCCAGGTCGAGCTCCTCGAGGAGCCGGAATCCCTCGTCGAGCGGCAGCGCCGCGTCGAGCGTGTAGTTCGGGGGCTCGGCGATGTCGCCGAGCGGCACCTCGCGCGGGTCGAGCCCGCCCGCCACCACGCGGTTCACGAGCGTCTTCCGCGTGATCACGCCCACGAGCGCGCCGTCGTCGGTGGAGACGAAGACCGCGCGCATCTCGGGGTTCTCCTCGAAGAGCCGGCCTGCGTCCTGCGCGCTCGCGCGCGCGGCCAGCGTGGTCGGCTCCGACACCATTGCATCACGGACGACGCTCACGGGTAGATCCCCCGCGACTCGAGCGCGCCCGCGACCTCGCGGATGGCGGCGACCATTGCCGCCTGCCGGAACGTGATCGACTTCTCCTCTGCCACCGACCACACCCGGCCGAACGCGTCGGACATCTTGTCGGCGAGCTTGATGCGGATCTCGTCGCGGTCCCAAAAGAGCCGGCCGAGGTCCTGGACCCATTCGAAGTACGAGACGGTGACGCCGCCGGCGTTGGCGAGGATGTCGGGTACCACCGGAATGCCGCGGTCGGCGAGGATCGCGTCCGCCTCGAGCGTCGTCGGCCCGTTCGCGCCCTCGACGACGAGGCGCGTGTTCACCCGTCCGGCGTTCGCACCGGTGATCTGATCCTCGCGCGCGGCAACGACGAGGACGTCACACGGCAGCTCGAGCAGCTCTTCGTTCGTGATGCGCGTGCAGCGGTCGTAGCCGGCGAGGGAGCCGTGCTCGGCGACGTACGCGTGCAGCTCGGGGATGTCGAGGCCGTCGGGCGAGTACACGCCGCCGGAGATGTCGGAGACGGCGAGCACGGTCGCGCCGTGCACGTGCAGCTCGGTGGCCGCGACGCCGCCGACGTTGCCGAAGCCCTGGACGACGCACCGCTGCTCGGCGAGCGGCATGTCGAGACGGTCGCACGCATGCTCGGCGCACATAACGACGCCGGCGCCGGTCGCCTCGCGGCGGAAGACGGACCCGCCGATCGAGATCGGCTTGCCGGTCACGACCTCGGGGACGGCGTACCCCTTCTGCGTCGAGTACGTGTCCATCATCCACGCCATCGTCTGCTCGTTCGTCGCCATGTCGGGCGCGGGAATGTCCTCCTGCGGGCCGATGGCGGCGAAGAGCTCCGACGTGAACCGGCGCGTCAGCCGCTCGAGCTCGTGCGACGACAGCGCATGCGCGTCGCAACGCACACCGCCCTTCGCGCCGCCGTAGGGCAGACGGAGCAGCGCACACTTCCAGGTCATCCACGAGGCGAGCGCCGCGCACTCGCCGAGCGACACCTCGGGGTCGTAGCGGACGCCGCCCTTCGTCGGTCCGAGCACGGTCGAGTGCTGGACGCGGTATCCGGGGAAGATCTGCCAGCGGCCGTCGTCCCGTCGCAGCGGGACGCTCATGATCAGCGCGCGCTCGGGAAAGCTGAGCCGCTCGGCCACCATCGGCGAGACGTCGGCGTACGGCAACGCCTGCTCGAATTGCGCGCGAGCCATGAGGAAGAGCGGGGTGTCCCACTCGAGAGGCTCCTCGAGCGGCGATGCCTCGACACGGGCCAAAGCCTGAGCAGTGTAGTGCGATGCCGGGGGCGGGACTCGAACCCGCATGCCCGAAGGCACCCGATTTTAAGTCGGGCGCGTCTGACCAGTTCCGCCACCCCGGCACGCGGAGGGTATCCCTGTGGCAAGGTCTCGCCGTGATCCACGACACAATCGTCGCGTACGCGGTCCTCGGCGTCGTCGGGCAGGCGCTCGTCGTCGTGTTCGCGCTCATCGGCCTGCTCGCGGTCGCCGGCGTGCGCGGTCCGCTGAACGCACTGCGCAGCGCGCTGTGGGGATACGAGCTCTGGGCCGCTTTCGTCGTCGCCGCGCTCGCGACCGGCGGCAGTCTCTTCTTCTCCCAGATCGCCGGCTTCGTGCCGTGCGAGCTCTGCTGGTTCCAGCGCATCTGCATGTATCCCCTGTCGATCATCACGCTGCTCGCGGCGTGGAAGAACGACTACCGCGTCGCCAAGTATTTGCTCGTGTTCCCGGTCGTCGGTTCGTGCGTCTCGATCTACCACCTGCTCGTCGAGAATCAGGTGGTCTCCGAGCCGAGCGCGTGCAAGATCGGCGGGTCGGGCTGCGCGACGAAATGGATCAACGAGTTCGGGTACATCACCATCCCGACGCTCGCGCTCACGGGCTTCCTGCTTCTCATCGCATTCTTAGGTCTCGCGGCTGCCGGGGCCGAGGAGCAGCCAGCTACCCTTCCCGCCGGTGCCTAGCGGCAAGAAGAGCAGAGAAGCTCGTCGGTCGACACCGCCCCCGGTCAAGTCGAAGGGCGGCCCGCGCACGCGTCAGGCGTCGCCGCGCGCGCTCGCCATCGGCGGAGGCGTCGTGGCCATCGTCGCAGTCGCCATCGTGCTCGCCGTCGTCCTGAGCGGCGGCAGCAGCAACAAGGGCCTGCCGAAGAACGCCGTCGCCGTCGGCAGCCTCACGAATGCGCTTCCCGGCTCGAGCGACGTCGTCTCCGAGTTCGAGGGCATCCCCCAGACCGGCACGACACTCGGGTGGCCGACGGCGAAGGTGACGATGACGGAGTACATCGATCTCCAGTGCCCGATCTGCCAGGAGTTCGAGACACAGGTCTTCCCCGACATCGTCGCCAAGTACGTGAAGACAAAGAAGATCAAGGTCGTCATGAAGCCGTGGGCGTTCATCGGCCCCGACTCGTTCAAGGGCCAGGCTGCCACGCTCGCCGCCGCGAAGCAGAACAAGGCGTTCAACTTCGCCGCCGTCCTCTACAACAACCAGGGCGAGGAGAACACCGGCTGGATGACGGACAACGTGCTCTACAACATCGCGCAGAGCGTCCCCGGGTTGAGGATCCAGCCGCTCTTCACGGAGCGCAGCTCCGCGTCGGTGAAGGCGGAGGCGGCCACCGTCGCGAAGGATGCCGCCGCGCAGAAGGTGAGCGGGACGCCGACGATCTTCTTGACGACGCCGCCCGGCAAGACCGTACAGGTGCCTCTCGCGAACGGGCTCGACGAGACGACGCTCGTGAAGTATCTGAACGCCGCGCTCTAGACGATCTCCGCAAAGAGCGGCCTTTTTCTCCTTGACGCTCCGCCGGCGCCGCCACTAGTCTCTGCGAGCCGGTTCCGATGAACCTTCGGGTTGGTCGGGGCCGGCATTTTCGTGGTCCGTCCGACGACCTCTCTACCGTTCCTCGGCTCATGGTCGTCGGACTCCTCATCCTCGTCGTCCTCGCCCTGGCTGCCGCCGCGCTGCTCGTACCACGTCTCCTCGCTCGCCACGTGGCCGTGCTTCGCGAAGAGACCGCGCGCCAGCTGGGCGAGCGCAACGCCGACATCGACCGGCGCTTCGCCGACCAGACCGAGACGCTCGACCGGCGGCTCGCGAGCAGCGGGCAGACCGCGACGAAGATCTACGAGCGGCTCGGCGAGGTGACCCGCGCGACCGCGGAGATGAACGAGCGCGCGAAGGAGCTCGGGCGGCTCGAGCAGGCGCTCCGGCCGCCGAAGGCGCGCGGCGGGTTCGGCGAGCTGCTCCTCGAGAACCTCCTGCGCGACCGGCTTCCGCCCGACGCGTACGACCTCCAGTACACGTTCTCCACCGGCGAGCGCGTCGACGCGGTCATCCGCGCGGGCGGGAAGCTCCTCCCGGTCGACGCGAAGTTCCCGCTCGACAACTTCACGCGGATGGCGGAGGCGCCGGACGAGGCCGAGCGGCAGCTGCACGAGAAGGCGTTCGGCCGTGACGTGAAAGGGCACATCGACGCGATCGCGTCGAAGTACATCCGTCCCGACAACGGCACGTTCGACCTCGCCTTCATGTATCTCCCCGCCGAGGCGATCCACTACGAGCTCGTGGCCGGCAAGACCGGGGCACTGCTGGCGTACGCGCACGAGCGGCGCGTCTTCCCCGTCTCGGCCACGACGTTCGCCGCCTACCTCCAGATGATCGTCCTCGGCCTGCGCGGCATGCAGATCGAGCAGCGGGCCGAGGAGGTCATGGAGTACTGCGCCGCCCTCCAGAAGGACTTCGGGAAGTTCCGGGAGGACTTCGACCTGGTCGGGACCCACCTCAACCGGGCGGGCACGAAGTACGACGACGCCGAGAAGCGCCTGGCCCGCTTCGAGACGAGGCTGGAGCAGGCCGCCGACGACCAGCCGGAGCTCGAGGCCCAGCCGGTCAGGGCCCTCGACGCGGCCTAGGGCCCGGGAACGTCTTGACCGCCTTTTTCGTTTAAGAGAGAGCAGTACTCTTGAACCAAGGACGGACATGACTGACACGCGTGAATTGATCATCATCGGCGGCGGCCCCGCCGGCTATACGGCGGCTCTCTACGCGGCACGGGCGAACCTGCAGCCGCTTGTCATCGAAGGCTTCCAGTGGGGCGGCCAGCTGATGGTCACGAGCGACGTCGAGAACTACCCCGGCTACCCCGACGGGATCATGGGCCCGGAGATGATGGCCGAGTTCCGGCGCCAGGCCGAGCGCTTCGGCACCGAGTTCATCACCGACGACGTCACCCGCGTCGACTTCTCCGAGCGGCCCTTCCGCGTCTGGGTGGACAAGGAGGAGTACCGCGCCCAGTCGGTGATCGTGGCCACGGGCGCGAGCGCGCGCTGGCTCGGGCTCCCCTGCGAGCAGCACTTCCAGGGCCGCGGCCTCTCGGCCTGCGCCACCTGTGACGGCGCGTTCTTCAAGGAGCGCGAGCTGGTCGTCGTCGGCGGCGGCGACTCCGCCTTCGAGGAGGCGGTCTTCCTGACCCGCTATGCGAGCAAGGTCACGCTCGTGCACCGGCGCGACGAGTTCCGCGCCTCGCAGATCATGATCGACCGCGCCCGCGCCAACCCGAAGGTCGAGTTCATCACCAACGCGGTCGTCGACAACATCGTCGGCAACGGCAAGGTCGAAGGCGTCATCCTCCGCGACACGCGGACGGACGAGACGTGGGAGTACAAGACCGACGGTGTCTTCGTCGCCATCGGCCACGATCCGAACACGGCGCTCTTCGTCGACCAGCTCGATCACGACGAGCAGGGCTACCTCGTCACGAAGGCCGGCACGACCGAGACGAACATCGCCGGCGTGTTCGCCGCAGGCGACGTGCAGGACCACGTCTACCGGCAGGCGGTGACGGCGGCGGGCTCCGGCTGTATGGCGGCGCTCGACGCAGAGCGGTACCTCGCCGCGCTCGAAGGCCACCCCGGCACTGCGCTGACGGCGCAGGTCTAGACCTCCACGCGTCGAACGCGGCCTCGTGGCCGCGACCTGGATCGACCTGCTCGACCCGAGCGCCGAGGAGCTGCGCGAGAAGTCGCCGCGTCCGCTCGAGGAGTCGGCGATGGAGCTGCTGCTCGCGAAGCCCGAGCACGACGACGAGCCGCGGCCGACGATGCAGGGCCACGTCGACTACGTCTTCGGCGTGATCATCGTCGCCGTCGCCGTACCGGAAGAGGACGACGTCTACTACCAGGAGATCGACCTCGTCATCACCAGCGACACGTTGCTCACGGTTCGCAAGACGCCGCCCGGCGGAAAGAACCGACCGGCTTGCGACGTCGCCATCGTCAAGCACGCGGTGAAGCCGGACGACTCGGCCGGGATGATGACGTACCGCCTCGTGGACGAGATCGCCGAGCGCTATCTCGATCTCGTCGATACGCTCGACGGCGAGATCGACGAGCTCGAGGACAAGGTCGAGCAACAGTCGTCGGAGCTGACGCGCATACGCATCTCGGAGCTGCGCCACGACCTCCTCCACATCCGCAGGACGCTCGGCCCGCTGCGCGACGCCGTCCGACGCGTCATCGACGGCTCGGTCGACGTCGACGAAGGCGCCGAGGTCTTTCCAAAAGAGGTCGAGGTGTCGTTCAACGCCGCGTACGACAAGCTCCTGCGCGCGGTCGACGGTCTCGATCTCTCACGCGACCTGCTGGCGGGCGTCCGTGACTACAGCCAGGCGAAGATCGCCAACGACCAGAACGAAGTGACGAAGGTCCTCACCGTGGTGGCGTCGCTCGTCCTCTTCCCCACGTTCGTCGTCGGCGTCTACGGCCAGAACTTCGTCCACATACCCGAGCTCCACTGGCACTTTGGATATGCGTACTCGTGGGGCGTGATCATCGTCAGTACGCTCATCCAGCTGTGGTTCTACCGGCGCAAACGCTGGATCTGATCCGGGTCTACCGGATCCCGTTCTCCACCAACGTCGAGCGCGTCGCGCTCGCCGCCGGACACAAGGGCCTCGCCGTCGAGTGGATCGACGTGGACGACGCCGACCGGTCGCCCGTCGAAGCCGTCAGCGGCCAGCGGCTCGTCCCCGTGCTCGTCGCCGGCGACGAGATCGTCACCGACTCGCCGGTCATCCTCGAGTGGCTCGACGCGCGCTTCCCCGATCCTCCACTCCTCCCGCGCGATCCGGCGCGGCGGGCGGAGGTGCGCGTCTTCTGCGACTGGTTCAACCGTGTCTGGAAGCGCGCGCCGAACGCGATCAACGACGACGGCCCCACGGAGGCGCTCGCCGCCGAGATGCGCGGCGCGGTCGATCTCTTCGAGGCCCTGCTCGCAGACCGCGACTATCTGTTCGGCGAGTTCGGCCTCGCGGACATCACCGCCTTCCCGTTCCTCAAGTACCCGGTACTCGGCACGGCGGCCGGCGACGCGGACTCGTTCCATCGCGTCCTCGTCGACTTCATGCCCCTTCGCCCGGAGTCGCCGCTGCGCGACTGGGTCCGGCGCGTCGACGCGCACCCTCGCAGCTAGCCTGATTTCGTGCCGTATTTCATCTGTCCGAATTGCAAGGAGCGCTCGGTCGACACGGACCGGATGGAGGGCCTGTTCGACGATCCCGTCGCATGCCACCACTGCGGCTTCGGGTTCCTGTTCGAGCTGCTCGACGACTACTACCCCGCTCCCGGCACGGGCTTCGTCGTGTGCGACCGTGAGGCGCGCATCCTCGCCGTCGGGCGCGGCGTGTTCGAGCTCACGGGTTGGGGAGAGCAGGACCTCATCGGCGCCGACCTCGTCGACAGCCTCGGCCTGAACGGCTTCGCCGAGGATCGCAATCCCGCGAAGCTCGCCATCGAATGGGGCGTGCGCCGCCTGAACGAGCAGCTCGAGCTGCGCGCGCGCTCGGGCCACACGAAGCCGATTACCGGCGACTTCTTCCCGGCGTACGACGACGACGGAGGCCTCCTCGTCGCATTGACGCCGCGCGCCGTCTAGGTACTCTCCCGGCGGGCGATGGGGCTCGCCTTCTCGAAACCGCCGACCGGCTGATGGCTCCTACCAATCCATAAGGAGCCTCCATGCGGACAGCACTCGCCATCGCCGTGGCCGGCGCGATCGGAGCTCTCGCCCGATACGGGCTCGAGGGCCTCGTCTCCCGCCGAGCCCCGAGCGTCTTCCCGTGGGGAACGTTCGCCGTGAACGTCAGCGGCGCGTTCATCCTCGGATTCGTCTTCACCCTGACCACCGAGCAGTTCTCCGTCGCCCCGTGGATCCGCGGCGCAATCACGATCGGGCTGCTCGGCGCCTACACGACGTTCTCGACGCTGTCGTTCGAGACGTACCGCCTGCTCGAGGACGGCGCGCTCGGCGTCGCCGCGGCGAACATGCTCGGGAGCATGGCCGCGGGCCTGCTCGCGGTCTACCTCGGAGTCGTTACCGGGAGGGCGCTGTGAAGCTCGAAGGAGAGGGCAAGCTCCTGCGGCTCTTCATCGGCGAGTCCGATACCTGGCACGGCAAGCCGCTCTACCAGGCGATCGTCGAGCGCGTCCGCGAAGAAGGGCTCGCAGGCGCAACTGTCCTGCGCGGCATCGAGGGCTTCGGCGCCGACTCGCGGCTGCACACCTCACGGATCCTCCGGCTCTCGGAGGACCTCCCGGTCGTCGTGGAGATCGTCGACACCGCCGAGAACGTCGACCGCATCGTGCCGCTCCTCGACGAGATGGTCGGCGAGGGAATGCTTACAGTCGAGCGCGTTCACATCGTGTCGTACCGGGGCAGTACGAGAGGATGAGCGAGGTGGAGTCCCTCCAGGGCCAGTTGCTCGTCGCCTCTCCCGGGCTCCTCGATCCGAACTTCCGGCGCACCGTCGTGCTCGTCACCGAGCACACGGAAGAGGGCGCCGCCGGCCTCGTGCTCAACCGCCCCTCCCCCGCCGCCGTCGCCGAGCTCGTGCCCGCGCTCGAGGAGCTCGTCGACGAAGGCGAGCAGGTGTGGATGGGCGGACCGGTGCAGCCGAACGGCGTGCTGGTGCTCGGCGAGTTCGTCGATCCCGACGACGCGGCCGTGCCGCTCTTCGGCTCGCTCGGATTCCCGTCGCTGGAAGAACCGGAGGACGTGCTCGTCGCGACCACGCGCCGGCGCGTCTTCGCGGGATACGCCGGCTGGAGCGCGGGCCAGCTCGAAGACGAGCTCGCGCGGGACGACTGGATCCTCGAGGAGTCGCTGCCAGACGACGCGTTCACGGAAGCGCCGGGGGAGCTCTGGGCCGACGTCCTCCGCCGCAAGGGCGGCGTCTACGAGCTCGTCGCGCGCATGCCGGAAGACCCGTCGGTCAACTGAACGCGAGATAGACCTCGGTGACGTAGGGCAGCCTGATCGGCGCGGCGACCTCCCGTGCGATCTCCCGCAGCTCCCGCTCGATCCGCTCACGGACGTCGGGGGCGGCCGACGCGACGAAGCTGATCGACATGAACCGCTCGACGAACCCGTCCTCGTCGACCAGCTGCTCGTGCGCGAACGTCGTCCTCACGGCGGGCGTGAACAGAGCGCTCTCGTCGACGACCTCGAGCCAGTTCCGCCGATGGCGCCGCGGCACGTCGCGCTCGATCGGCCGCAGAAGGCTCGACACGGCTGCGTGCACCGGGTCCGTCTCGTCGCGGACGTTCCAGACGAGCGCCAGCCCGGAGCCGGGCCGGAGCACGCGATGGATCTCGCGCAACGCGACGTCTGCCCGGAACCAGTGGAACGCCTGGGCGACGGTGACCGCGTCCACGGACGCGTCCGGGAGCGGGATCGCCTCGGCAGTGCCGTCGAGCACGCGCGCGCTGCCGATCTTCGCGCGCATCGCCGCGATCGGCTCGACCGCGATCACGTCGGCGCCGGTCGGGACGAGGAGGCGCGTCAGCTTGCCGGTGCCGGCGGCGAGGTCGACGACGGTGCGGCCCGGCCGCAGGTCGAGGCGCTCGACGAGGAACGCGACCGCGTCGGCCGGATAGTCGGGGCGTCCGCGCTCGTACGCATCGGCCGCGAGCTCGAACCCGTGCGTCGCGGGATGAAGGTCAGACTCGGCTCGATGGGCAGAGCTCATGCACGACACAGTCTTCACATCGCGGCCGGCGCGCGTCGCACACCCTGCGCCCGTGGATGATGAGCAGGTGCGGGAAGCGCGCCCAGTCGTCGCGCGGCACGAGCTTCACGAGGTCGCGCTCGATCTTCACCGGGTCCTCCTGCTTCGTCAGACCGAGCCGCTGCGAAAGGCGGCGGACGTGCGTGTCCACGACGATCCCTTCGGCGTGCCCAAGCTCGGCGGAGACGACGTTCGCCGTCTTCCTCGCGACGCCCGGCAGCTTCACGAGCTCGTCGAGCGTCGTCGGCACCTCGCCGTCGAAGTCGGTGATGAGCATCTGCATCGTGCCGCGCACCGACTTCGCCTTTTGCCTGAAGAACCCGGTGGCGTGGACGTCCTGCTCGAGCTCCTCGACCGGCACGGCGAGGTAGTCCTCCGGTGTGTGGTACTTCTCGAAGAGCTTCGCGGTCACGCGGTTGACGTTCACGTCCGTCGTCTGCGCCGAGAGCATCACCGAGACGAGCAGCTCGAGCGGGTTGCGGAACGTCAGGGCGATCGTCGCATCCGGATACTCGGCCGCGAGCCGGTCGATGATCGGCCGGATGCGCGCACGTGCCGGCCCGACGCGCTTGCGCGCTTCCGCGACGTAGCTACGGGGCACTGAAGGCGAGCTCGGGCGAGGGGTCGCGCAGCCGCGGCCCCGCGCAGACGAGATCGAGGGCGGGACAACCGGCGCACGCGAACTCGCTCGGCGTCGGCCGGAACTCGCCCGCCTGGATGCGCCCGATCGCCTCGGACAGCTCGTGCTCGAGCTCCGCGATCCGGTTGCGCGTGAACGTCGTCGCCACCGGGGCGTCGGGCCGCTCGAGGAAGTGGTAGACGACCTCGACCTCGTCCGCGCCCGCACGGAAGCATGCGAGTGCGTAGACGAGTCGCTGCAGGTGGTAGTCCTCCTCGACGATCTCGGCGGGAGTCGACTCGCCGATCGCGTTCGTCTTGTAGTCGAGGACGAACGCGCAGCCGTCCTGCAGATGGAAGACGTCGAGGAAGCCGTGGACGAGGACGCCGTCGTGCTCGAAGGTGAACGGCCGCTCCTTCGTCGCGCCGGCGAGCGAGGCGACGCGGCGCGCGACGTCGGAGTCACGGTACGCGCTGACGAAGCCGCGGATGCGGTCGTTCTCGATGTCCGGCAGCGGATCGCCGGCATCGAGTCGCTCGAGCAGGGTGTGCACGGCGCTGCCGAGCTCGGTCGCCGACATCTCGCCGTCGCCGCGTCCCGCGACGGGCTGCTCGCGCATCCCGACCGCGTACCGCGCGTAGTACTTGTAGGAGCACTGCTCGAAGGTCGAGAGCGCCGTGAACGACAGCCGGCGGACGCGGTACAGCGGCGGGTCGGGAGGTGCAAGCAGCGGCGCGAGCTCGGGCGCCGGCTGCGTCACCGCTTCCTCGAGGGCGGCAAAGAGCTCGAGCTGTCCGGGCTCGGGCTCGGCCGTGGGCGCGTCGGCCCAGTCGGCGTCGCGATACCTGTCGACGCGCACGAGGAGGCGCGCGTCGCCGCGTACGAGCTCGACGGGCGTTTCGCGCGCGGCCTCGAGCTCGGCATCGGCCTCGAGGCGGCCGAGCACCCAGCCGATCGGCGTCGATGCGTCGGCAGCGCGCTCGCGGTCGATCGCGCCCGAAACGATGAGCCGCTGCCGCGCGCGCGTCATGGCGACGTAGTAGAGGCGCAGCCGCTCGGCCTTCTCCTCCTCCTCGCGGGCGGCCTTCACCTCGTCGTAGTCGAACGCGCCGCGCCGCTTCGTCGTCACCGGATCGGCAACGCGGAACCCGAAGCGCCCGTCGGAGAGCGCAAGGATCTCCTCCGCCGACGGCGGCGCCTTGTCGCGCCCCGCGTCGGCCACGATCACGACCTCGAACTCGAGGCCCTTCGCGGCGTGGATCGTCAGCAGGCGAACTGCATTGCCTCCCTCCTCCTCCGCCACGGCCTCGAGCTCGCGCGCGCCGAGCGCCTCCTGCTCGCCGACGAAGCGCACGAATCCCTCGACGTCCGGGCCGCGGAGCTCCTCGTACGAGCGCGCGAGCCGCGCGAGCTTGCGCATGTTCGCGTAGCGCCGCCTGCCGTCCCACTGCGTGAGGACGGCGAGGTCGTAGTCGTGCTCGGCGACGATGCGCTCGCAGAGCTGCTCGAGCGAGATGCGCGGCAGCGCCGCCGCCAGCCGCTCGTACCGCTGCCGGAATGCGCGCATGAGCCGCTCGTCCTGTTCCGAGAGCCCCGGCGGCATCGTGCGCTCGAGCCCGGCGAAGATCGGCCGGCGCGACGCCGCACGACGGAGCAGGACGAGCGCGTCGTTCGAGACGCCGACGAACGGGGACGCGAGCACGCTCAGGAGCGCGCGGTCGTCGTAGCGGTTCTGCAGCAGCCGCAGATACGAGAGCAGGTCGACGACCTGCTGCTGGCCGAAGTACCCCTTGCCGGTCGCGCGGTACGTCGGGAGCCCGGCGCGCCGCAGCTCCTGCTCGTACACCTCTGCGTCCGTCCCGGCGGCGAAGAGCACGACGATCTCGCCTGCCGTCGCCGCGCCGGTGTCGACGAGCTCGCGCACGCGCCTGGCGATCGCGCGCGCTTCCGCGCGGCGCCAGTGCACGCCGGTTTCCTTGTACGCGGCCTTGTCGGTGACGAGCAGCTCGACCGGTTGACCGAAGACGGGATCGGGAAACTCGGCCGCGGCGGCGAGCGGCTGGAACTCGCCCCCGAAGTGCGCGCCGAAGAGCTCGTTCACGGCCGCGAGCACCTCGGGGCGCGACCGGTAGTTGAGCGTGAGCGGCAGCAGCTGCGCAGCCTGCTCGCGGCGCTCGCGGAAGACGCCGACGTCGGCGTGGCGGAAGCCGTAGATCGCCTGGAACTCATCGCCGACGAAGAACAGCTCGGCGCCGCCCTCGGCGAGCAGGTCGATGAGCCCGCACTGCAGCCGGTTCGTGTCCTGGAACTCGTCCACCATGATCGAGCGGAAGCGGAGCGACTCCCGCGCCCGGATGTCGGCGTCGTCACGCAGGAGGTCGCGGGCCTGCAGCTGCAGATCCTCGAAGTCGAGCGCCGACTCGCGGGCCTTCTCCTCGGCGTAGGCGACGGCGAACCGCTCGAGCAGCTCCTGCAGGAGGTCGCGGTCGCGTGCGGCCACAACGTCGAGTGCCGCCTGCTCCACCGCCTTGCGCGCCTCCTCGTACCCGACGCCCTTGTCACCGCGGACGCGGAACCCGGAAAGGTCGATGAGCCGGTCGGGCCCGGGGTCGCGGTCGAGGAGCTCGAGAAGCTGCGCAGCCGTCTCGTGGTCGACCGCGCGCGCCGCGTCGCGCAGCTCCCCGATGCGGTCGGCGAGCTCCGGACGATCGCCGACGCCGAGCACGAGCTCGCGGCCGGCGGAGCGCAGCGTCTCGTAGACGCCGGTGAGCATGCGGCGGAGGCCGTCGGCGCCGTACGTCGCGAGGAGTTGAAGGCGGGCCGGCTCGCCGCCGCTGCAGAACTCCGCGAGCGCGCGCTCGAACGCCTCGCTGCGCAGCACCGCGCCCTGCGCCTCGTCGAGCTCGCGGAAACGCGGGTCGAGGCCGGCGGCGAACGGATACGTCTTCAGCAGGCGAAGGCAGAAACCGTGAATGGTCGAGATCCACGCGCCGTCGAGCTCGCGCGCGAGATCGTGGCGGCCGCGCGCGGCGAGCTCCGCCCGGACGCGCGTGCGGAGCTCTCCCGCGGCGCGGCGCGTGTACGTGATGACGAGGATCGAATCGACGTCGAGGCCCTGGTCGCATACGGCGCGCACGAAGCGCTCGACGAGGACGGCGGTCTTGCCGGTGCCGGCGCCCGCCGACACGAAGACCTCTCCGGTCGCCTCGACGGCGGCGAGCTGCTGTTCGTTCACGCGCGCTCCACGCGGCACATCGGCCACAGGTCGCACCACGGCGGGCACTCGCCGCCGCGCGGATCGTGCTCGACGTCACCGGTCCGGATCCGGCCGGCGAGGCGGCGCGCGGTCTCCTCGGCATTCCTCACCATCGCCCAGAACGCGTCCTCGTCGAGGTAATCGGTGCGGACGTAGCCCGCGAGCGTCTCGCCCTCGTCCTTGCGCAGGAGCCCGCGCGCGCGGCGCTCGCCGGCGAGCGGCCGGTACACGCCGCCGAGCGGCTCGATGCCGACCAGGTCGCGGAGGACGAGCATGTACAGCGGAAGCTGCAGCCGCAGCTCCTTCTCGATCTCGACCGCCGAGTGCGCGTGCTTGCCCGACTTGTAGTCCTGCACGATTCCGCGTGCGCTGAAGGGGTCGATGTCGATCCGGTCGATCTTCCCGGACAGCGTCATGCCGGAGCCGAGGTCGAGGCCCCGCTGCAGCTCGGGTGCGGCGCGCTCGGTGCCGAAGGCGACTTCGAAGCGGCGGGGGACGAGCTGGAGCTCGGCCGCGCACTCCTCGTGCACGAGCGCCTCGAGGTCGCGCCAGAGCGTCTGGTCGAGCTCGCGCGCCTGCATCTCCGTCATCTCCATCCGCACCCCGGCGATCGCCTCGTCGAGGCACGCGCGCATGAGCCGCACCGCGTCGTCCTCCACCCGTGCGTCGAGCTTCTCGACTCCGAGCTCCTTGGGTAGACGCGTGAAGAACTTGAACAGCGCACTGTGCGCGACCGAGCCGCGCAGCTTCGGGTCGACCTCTGCGTCGATCGAGCGCGGATCGAGCAGCCGGTCGACGAACCATGCGGAGGAGCAGTCGGCGAACCGCTCGAGCTCGGTGACGTTGAACGTCGCGCGCGAACCGAGCTGCTCCAGGACGACGGCGTTGTGGAGGCGGGTCGGCCGCCTGAACGCGGCGAGAGCACGGTCGAGCCTCCGCTCCCAGCCGTTCGCGCGCGCGAGTGCCTCCGCCTGGCCTTCGTCCGTCGCGGCGAGTGCGGAGACGGCGCGCAGCCGCTCCCGCTCCGTGGGCGCGTCGGAGAGCGACCACGTCAGCGCCGACAGCGGCCGGCGGCGCGTCCACCTGCGCACGTCGTCCACGTCGAAGAGCGTCTGCACCTCGTCCCAGAACGGGCTCGCTTCCCGAGGCGCGCCGTCGTCGGTCGCGGCCTCGCGCACGAGGTAGAGCCGCTCGGATGCGCGCGTGCACGCCGTGTAGAAGAGGTACCGGTCGCGACTCACGGGATCGGGGCGCTCGAGGCGGGCGCCGCGGGCGTCCAGCTCGTGGCGCGCGTCGTCGTCGAGGAACGGCGACGCCGTCCCCCGCCGCGGCAGGCTTCCTTCCTCGAGCCCGAGCACGAAGGCGACGTCGAACTGGCGCGTCCGGCCGCGCAGGAGGTCGACGACGGCGATGCGGCCGGGCTCGTCGCCGCGCATCGGCCGAAGCGCCTGCCGTTCGAGCGAGGAGACGACGTCCTCGCGCGAGAGCTCGGCCGTGAGCCGCTGCCAGCGTGCGAGCTCGCCGAGCAGCCGCGTGATCGTCTCGCCCGCGCGCAGGTCGAGCCGCGACGACTCGCCGACGGGCGGCGCCTCCAGCCCGTACGCGCTGCGGAGCATCCGGGCGACGAGATCGCCGACCGCCTCGACCGGATCCTCCGCAGCGCGAAGCTCCTCGAGCGCGGGCAGCGGAGATCCGCGGAGCTTCTCCGCTTCCTCGACCACGCGGTCCGGGGCCTGCACGGCGCGGCCGCGCAGGCGACCCTCGACGAAGTCGACGGCAGGCCGCGGGACGCCCGAGAACGGAGTGCGGAGATACGCGAACAGCTCGGCGCGCGTGCCGCCCAGCCACGCGAAGCGAAGGAACGAGATCAGCGCGTGGCCGATCGACGTCTGGCCGAGCCGCAGGTCGCCGTCGATCGAGAACGGAATCCCGAGCGTCGTCAGCACCGTCTCGAGCGGCGCACGCCATCGCTCGATGCTCGGGCAGACGATCCCGATCCGCTCGGCCGGCGTACCGGAGCGCAGCAGGGCGAGCAGCTCCTCGCCTACGAGCTCGAGCGATCCGCGCGCTCCCGCTCCCTCGAAGAAGCGTACGGCCCCGTCGATCGGCACCGGCTCGGACGACGCGTCGTCGAACAGATGCCGCTCGACATGCGCGAGCGCGGGCTGCGCCGTGTCGATCCAGCGCGCGGGCAGCTCCTCGATGCGCGGGCCGGCGAGACGCGCGAGGTCGTCGGCGGTGCGGCGCAGCGACGTGAATGCCGGGCGGCCCGGCTCGTAGGGAAGCGAGACGGTCACGTCCGTGCGCCCGGCGAGCGCCTCGAGCAGCGCCCACTCGGCGCCGGTGAGGTCCTCGAAGCCGTACGCGAACACCGGCTCGCCGTGCCACGCGTCGAGATCGTTCTGCACCCGCTCGGCCGCGTTTCGCCGGAGGAGGTCGCGGTCCCAGACGCCGAGCCGGTCGAGCTCGTCTCTGTACGCCGCGTAGAGCGCCGCGAGGTCGCCGTCGAGCTGTCCCGGGTCGAGGAGGCCGGACTCGAGCTCGCCGAGCGCCTGGAGGAGCGAGTCGGCGAAGCCGCCGAATCGCGCGGAGGCGGCGAGACGGTCGAGCTTCGCTTTGGCGACGACGCGGCGGACGAGCAGGGCGCGCTGCGCCGTGGAGGCGACCGGCTTCACGTCGTCACCGGCGAACGCGACGCGCTCGAAGACGTCGTCGAATGTGCCGATCGAGCCGTTGAGCAGCGCGGGGCGCCGCTCGAGCAGCTCGCGTTCGACGCGCTCGACGTCCGACCGGTTCGGCACGATGAGGACAGGCTCCCGCTCGAGGGCGGCGAGATAGCGGTCGAGCAGCGTCTCGACCTTGCCCGCGTTCGCAGGCCCAGCGATCAGGCTGAGCGGCACCGCCTCATCGTAGAGGGGGCTTCCGCTGTCGCTCGATCAGGCCGGTGCGGCCGACTTCGGCTTGCGGCCGCGCCGCGCGACCGTTCTGCCGGGCATCGAGCCTGCGCAGTCGTCGCAGAGGTCGGCCTGCTTCGAGCCGCGGCGCGCGTCCGAATACGTGACCCGGAGCATGGCGCCCTTGCCCTCTTCGACTTCCTTGGAGCAGTTGTCGCAAACGAGAACGGTTTTGCGTGCCATGGACCCAAAGTTAGCTGAAATTCAGCAGGCGTATGAGCGCCTGCTCTTCCGGCTCCAACGACGTTTGGCGAGCTCCCAGCCTGCGCAAATGTCGGGGCCGGAAATCCGCCAGGGTTCTCCCTTCCAGATAGGCGTCGACGACCGCGGGGGCGACGTACGACTGGCGGCAGACGGCCGGCGTGTTCCCCAGCCGCGCCGAGACGGTCCGCATGACGGCGGTGATCGCGCCGTCTCCGTCGGTCGTCCGCTCCGCGAAGGCGATCGCGGCGAGGAGGGTACCGCCCCAGGTCCGGAAGTCCTTCGCGGTGAACTCCTCGCCGAGATACGCCTTGACGTAGTCGTTGACGACGCGGCTCGTGAGATCGCAGAGCCCGGCATCGTCCCGCTCGTAGCGGAAGAGGCGCGTCCCGCCCGGGACGGCGAGCAGCTCGCGCACCGCCGCCGCCAGCTCGTCGTCGACGAGTGACGTCCGAACCTCGGAGCGGCCCTTTCCCATGAACGCGAGCCGGACCCGATCGCTCCGCACGTTGACGTGGCGCTTGCGCAGC
>Ga0209579_10000936_pt1 | contig 25659 bp, 26 predicted proteins | sample Coa_R1_2_FD_187152 | JGI IMG/M metagenome (GOLD analysis project Ga0209579, IMG submission 187152) | Surface soil microbial communities from Centralia Pennsylvania, which are recovering from an underground coalmine fire - Coalmine... | ecosystem: Environmental > Terrestrial > Soil >... | reverse complement strand
CCAGCTCCCACAACTCATCCGACACCAACGGCCTCGGCATCTGCGCCCCATCCTCCCAATCGAAGTGGACGCAACCGCCTTCGCCACCAACCAACGGGTCCCTTCTTTATGAAAGGCGCTCTTAGGACGTCGACGACGTCCTAATCGGCGGGCTCTTCATGCCGTCTTAGGAACCTCCGAAGCTGCTCTTAGCCGTCCCCGCGACCGTGGCACCAGCGTGAGCGCGCTGACCGGGATAGCGGGGCGCCTGCCGCGGCCGACGGGCGGCGTGCGCGCCCTCAACGTCCTGCTCCTGCTCGCGGTCGCCGGACTCGCCGTCGCCTCCTATCTCGCGGTGCGCGCGACGCCCGCGAAGACGACGGCCACGGTTCAGACCGGCACCGTCCAGCGCGGCACGGTGCTCTCCTCCGTCTCGACGACCGGCAGCGTCGCCGCTCCGACCACCCTGGACGTCGGCTTCGAGACGGCCGGCCAGCTCGCGAAGATCGACGTCCGCACCGGTCAGCACGTCGCGCGCGGCCAGGTTCTCGGCCGCCTCGACCCGACCAAGGACGAAGAGGCCGTGCTCGAGGCCGAGATGAGCTTGAAGAGCGCACAGGCGAACCTGGCGACGACGCTTGCCGGAGAGACGCCCGCGCAGCGTCGTCAGGACGAGATCTCGCTTCAGCAGGCCAGGGCGCAGGTTGCGTCCGCGAAGGTCGCCGTCGCGCAGGCTCGGACCACCTCGACAATGGATTCGCGCACGGCGTCGATGTCGGTGAAGCAGTCCCGGGCGCAACTCGCGCAGGACAAGCAGGCGCAAGCGCTTTCGTTGTCCGCGGCACAGCGGCAGCTCACGGTCGACCGTGGAAACGAAGCCGGGTACGTCGGCAAGGTCGGCGGCGACAAGTCGACGGTTGCGGCCGACCAAGCGGCCTACAACTCCGCAACCGCGGCCATGAACGACGACAACGCGCGGGTCACCTCGGACAACGCTCAGATCGAGACGCTGAGCGAGCAGCGGAACTCGCAGTCGAGCACACAGACGGCTGACCAGCAGCAGCTCGCGGACGACCAGGCGGCGCTCACGGCCGCGGAGGCCGGAGGCAATCCCGCCGACATCGCTCACTGGAAGGCGGTGGTAGCGGACGACCAGAATTCCGTCAACGACGATGCCCAGTCGCTGAACGGGACCACCGCGGCCACGACGAAGGCGCAGTACCAGCTGAGTCTCGACCAGGCGGCTCTCAGCGCAGACGAGAAGACTCAGTCGACCGCCGAGACGACGCTGAACACGGACAAGGCGACCTTGACGAGCGACCAGGCGACGATCGTCGGCTACGAGACGAAAATCGCCGCCGACCGCCAGGCGTTGGCAGTCGCGCAGCAGACGAGGACGAGCGCGCTCGCAAAGGACGCACAGGCGATCACGACCGCGGCGCAGCAGCAGCACTCGACGCAGCTGAAGGACGGGCAGAGCATCGTGAACGCGACGCAACAGGTCTCGTCGGCGAAGCTGTCGGCGACCGCGACGGCGGCCGCCAACGCCGTGAAGCAGGCGCCGCCCACCGCGAGCACCGTCGCGCAGCTTCAGGCGGCCGTGACCCAGGCGCAGGTCGCGCTCGCCGACGCGCAGCGGACGTTGTCCCAGACGGTTCTGCGCGCACCGGTCACCGGCATGGTCGCATCCGTCTCCGGCGCGGTCGGGCAGTCGATCAGCGCCGGCGGCACCTCCCCGTCGTCCAGCTCCTCGTCGTCCTCGTCCGGTGGGTCCGGCTCCTCGGGCAGCGGCTCGTCCGGGAGCGGCGCCGCCGCCTTCGTGACGCTCGTGAACATCTCGAGCATGGAGGCCGCAGGGGCGTTCGCAGAGAGCGACGCAGCGAAGATCCAGGTCGGCGACGCGGCAACCGCCACGATCCCGGCGCTCACGAACACCGAGCTTCCGGCGCACGTGGTCTCCGTCGACGAGATCGGCACGACCTCGTCGAGCGTCGTCGAGTACACGGTGACGGTTGCGCTCGACCGCTACGACAAGCACCTCAAGCCGGGGATGACGGCGAACATCAGCGTGACGACGGCCGAGCGCGACAACGTGCTCAACGTCCCGTCGGGCGCGGTCACGGGAAGCGGCTCGAACGCCAGCGTCCTCGTCGTCGGCAAGAACGGCGCGCAGACGCGGACACGCGTGGTCGCAGGCCTGCAGGGCGACACGGCCACCGAGATCGTCAGCGGGCTGCGCTCCGGACAGACGGTGGTGACCTCGACCGGCCGCACCGCATCGACGCTCGGAACAGGCAGCACGTCGACCGCGGGAACGGGTCGCTTCGGCGGCGGCGGCGGCTTCGGCGGGGCCGGAGTGTTCTTCGGCGGCGGCGGCGGCGGAGGCGGCGGAGGCGGCGGACGGGCGGTCGTATCACCGTGAACGCCGGCCTTCCGCGGGGCGGGCCCTGATCGCGCTCGAGGCGGTCGCGAAGGTCTACGGCGCCGGCGACATCGCCGTCCGGGCGCTCCGGGGCGTCGACCTCCGCGTCGAGAGGGGCGAGTTCGTCGCGATCATGGGCAGCTCGGGCAGCGGCAAGTCGACGCTCATGAACGTCATCGCCTGCCTCGACGTCCCCACCGAGGGCCGGTACCTGCTCGAGGGGATCGACGTCACCCTGCTCGACGACTACGAGCTGTCGTTCATCCGCAATCGACGCATCGGCCTCGTCTTCCAGAGCTTCAACCTGATTCCGCGAACGACGGTGCAGCGCAACATCGAGCTTCCGCTCGTCTACCAGCGCGTGAAGGCGACCGAGCGGCGCGAACGCGCGCGTGAAGCCGCCGAGCTGGTCGGTCTCGGCGACCGGCTGCACCACCTGCCGTCGGAGCTGTCCGGCGGGCAGCAGCAGCGCGCCGCGATCGCACGGGCGATCGTCACCGACCCTGCACTCGTACTCGCCGACGAGCCGACGGGAAACCTCGACAGTGCGTCGACCCACGACGTTCTCTCGGTCTTCGACCGGCTGAACGCGGCAGGGCGAACGGTGATCGTCATCACGCACGAGCCCGACGTCTCGGCGCACGCGCAAAGGGTGATTCGCATCGCCGACGGCCTGATCGTCTCCGACGAGCCGCAGCTCGCGGCTGTTCCCGCGTGAGCTACCTCGAGGCGCTCCGGATGGCGGTGCAGGGCGTGCTCGCGAACCGGTTGCGTTCGTTCCTGACACTGCTCGGGATCACCATCGGCGTTGCGTCGGTGATCATCCTCGTCGCCGTCGGCCACGGCTCCGCGGTCGCCGTCGAGAAGCAGATCGAGGGCCTCGGCACCAACCTGCTGACGGTCCAGGCCGGCGGCCGCTTCTTCGGCCGGGCCGCCGCGCGATCGACCTCGTTCACGTTTCTCACGCTGGGCGACGTGAAGGCGTTGCAGGACAAGTCGACGGCCCCGGACGTCCAGTCCGTCACGCCCGTCGTCAACGTCAACTCGGCGACCGTCGCCCACGGCGTCGCGAGCGAGACCCCGAGCGAGGTGCTCGGCACGACTCCTTCGTACGCGGAAGCCCGCAAGGAATCGGTGACGGAGGGGACCTTCGTCACCTCGAGCGACGAGAGCAACCACGCCCGCGTCGCGGTGATCGGCACGACCACCGCCCAGAACCTCTTCGGCAACGCCGACCCGGTCGGTCAGACGATCCTCGTGAACGGGGCGAACCTCAAGGTCGAAGGACTGCTGAAGTCGAAGGGCTCGAACGGCTTCCAGGACCAGGACGACGTCGTGATCCTCCCGCTCACGACGGCGCAGGACCTTCTCGTCGGCCAGAGCGGTCAGCTCTCCCAGATCCTCATCGTCGCGACCGCGCCGAACACCGTCGACGCCGCCGAGAACGAGGCGACGGCCATCCTCACGCCGAACCATCACAACACCGACGGGAGCGCGGCGTTCACCGTCCTCAACCAGGCGTCGCTGCTGCAGGCGACGAGCTCCAACAACCACACGTTCACCGTGCTGCTGGCCGCGGTCGCCGCGATCTCGCTGCTCGTCGGCGGCATCGGCGTGATGAACATCATGCTCGTCACGGTCACCGAGCGAACGCGAGAGATCGGGATCCGTAAGGCGATCGGCGCGCGGCGGACGGACATCCTCGGTCAGTTCCTCACCGAGGCGGTGATGCTCTCGATCGTCGGCGGTGTCGTCGGCGTCGCGGCCGGGCTCGTCGGCAGCCGCTTCGAGATCGTCGGCGTCCAGCCCGTCGTGCAGCTGTACGCCGTCGTGCTCGCGTTCGCCGTCGGCACGGCCGTCGGCCTCTTCTTCGGCATCTATCCCGCAAACAGGGCCGCCACGCTGCGGCCGATCGAAGCCCTTCGTTACGAGTAGGAGCGAGAGACATGACTACCACCGCCTCCGAGCTGCCGCCCTCGGCCGAGGACGAGCTCGTCACCGAGATCCTCGCCAGACGCCGGCGGCGCGCACCCCGCCTCACGGTCGCGCTGGTCCTCGCCGTCGTGGCGGCAGCCGCGTTCGTCGGCGGCGCGGAGGCGCAGAAGCATCTCGGCTCGTCGTCCTCGTCCCCGTCGTCGTCCGGCGGCCGCGGGACGGCGGCGGCATTCGCCTCCCGGTTCGGAGGCTCCGGCACGTTCCGGTTCGGCGGCTCCGGCGGTGCCGGGGCGTTCGGGGGCGGCAGCGCGATGCGCGGAACGGTCACGCTGATCAAGGGGAACGACCTCTACGTCACGGACTCGTCGGGCAACACGGTGATGGTCGCCGCGAAGGGTGCGAGCGTCACGAAGACGATCACCGGCTCGCTCCGCTCGATCCGGCCCGGCGACACGGTGACCGTCCTCGGCACGCAGGCGGGCAACGGCAGCTACACGGCGCGCTCGATCGCGCTCTCGGCCAATGGTTAGGGCGGCGGGACTCGCCCTGCTGCTCGCCGGCCTCGGCTTCGCGGCGGCCGGCTGCGGCAGCAGCGGCGGCGGCATTGCGGCCGCCACGACCACGACCACCACGACGACGACGACGACGCGAACGGCGGCGTTCCAGGCGTTCCAGACCTGCCTCGCGAGCAAGGGCGTCAGGCTGCCGTCGCGGCCGTTCGGGCAGGGATTCCGGCCGAGAACCGCGACGACCACGACGCCGGGAACGCGGCCGCGGGGCGGCTTCTTCACGCGGCGCAACCTCTCGCCTGCCCAGCAGAAGGCGTTCCAGACGTGCCGCAGCAAGCTGCCGGCCGGCGGTCGCTTCGGGCCGGGCGGCCGCGGCAGGCCGTTCGGCTCCCGGAACCCCGCCTTCGCCAAGTACACGCAGTGCCTCGCGAAGCACGGCGTGAAGTTCGGCGGCGCCGGCGACCGCACGAAGTTCGCGAAGGCCCAGGCGGCCTGCCGGCCGCTCCTCCCGGCACGGACGGCCGCTTCCGGCTGACGGGCGAGCGTCGTAGAGTCGCCGCCGAACCGATCAGCGGCGTTGAACGAACTGGGACCATGAGCCGTCCGCTCGCGCACCTCTCGGACGAGGCGCTGGTTGCGCTTGCCGCGCGCTCGGACTCGTCGGCGCTCGCCGAGCTGTACGACCGGTACGGGCGCGTCGCGTACGGGCTCGCGCTCCGCATCCTGCGCGACGAGGCACTCGCCGAGGACGCGGTGCAGGACGGATTCCTCGCCGTCTGGCGAACAGCGGCCCGCTTCATGCCGGAGCGCGGCAAGGCGTCCGGCTGGATCCTCACGCTCGTCCATCGCCGGGCCGTCGACCTCGTGCGCCGCGAGGAGCGCCGCCGCGGGGAGTCGCTCGAGCGCGTGCCGGATCCGGGCGGAGCCAGCGTCGAAGAGGACGCGTGGCTGCGGTTCGAGCGCGGGCGTGTGCAGGACGCGCTGCGACAGCTGCCCGACCAGCAGCGCGAGGCGATCGAGCTCGCGTACTACGGCGGTTTCAGCCAGTCCGAGCTCGCGGAGAGGCTCGGCCAGCCCCTCGGTACCATCAAGAGCCGGATGTTCAGCGGGCTTGCGCGCCTGCGCGAGCTGCTCGGCGAGCCCGGCCTGGAGATGTCATGGAATCCCTGAACCTCCACGAGCTCACGGCGGCCTACGCGCTCGACGCGCTCGACGCGGACGAGGCCCGCGCCTACGAGGCGCATCTCGCGGGCTGCGAGCGCTGCCGGGCCGAGCTCGCATCGCTCGGCGAGGCGGCGGGCAGCCTCGCGTTCGCGGTCGAGTCGCCTGCGCCTCCGGCGCGGCTGCGCGCCGCGATCCTCGACCAGGCAGCAGCCGAGCGGGAGAACGTCGTTCCGCTGCCGGTGTCCCGCTCGCGGCTGTTCCGCGCGACGGCCTGCGCCGCCGCCGTCGCCGCGTGCGCCGTCGCCGGGTTGGCGATCTGGGTCGCGAGCCTGCACTCACGGCTGCACAACCGTCAGGCGCTGACGTGGACCGTCGTCGTCCACGGCGGCCGCGGGACGCTGACCGTCTCGGGCCTGTCGGCCGCACCGAGCGGGAAGACGTACGAAGCGTGGGTGATCCCGAGCGGAGAAGCGGCCGAACCGGCCGGGCTCTTCAACGGCGGCAAGAGCACCGTCGTGCAGTTGACGCGGCCGATACCAGAGGGTGCGCTCGTCGCAGCAACGGTCGAGCGGGCCGGCGGCGTCTCCGCCCCGACCACCACTCCCCTCTTCACCGCCCGGGTCTGAAACTGTTTCGTCGCTTCGCGACGAAACAGTTTCCGGCTTCGCGACGAAACAGTTTCCGGCTTCGCGACGAAACAGTTTCCGGCTTCGCGAGTTCCTTCCGAACCGATCCGGGGCGTCGGACGAATCAGCGCAGACCCACCCCTCGGAAGGAGACACAGAGGTGAAGAAGCTCGCACTCGGACTTCTCGTCGCCACCGCCGCAGCGGTCCTCGGGATCGTCGTCGCCACACGCGACCACGGTCCCGCAGCCGCTTCGGCGTCGAGCCACCGAGAGGCGCCGCTGATCGCGCAGGACCCGACGGCGGACAACACGGACCTCTACGCGTTCGTGTCGCCCGACAAGCCGTCGACCGCGACGATCATCTCGAACTGGATCCCGGGCGAGGATCCCGCCGCCGGACCGAACTACTACACGTTCAGCCCGACCGCCCGGTACTACATCTACGCCGACACGAACGGCGACGGGCAGCCGGACATCACGTGGCAGTTCCGCTTCAGCGATCTGCCGAGCCCGCTCTTCCTCGGCAACACGCAGCAGAAGTACACCGTGACGAAGATCGTGCACGGCAAGTCGACGGTCATCGGCTCGGGTCTGCTGACGCCGCCCGACAACATCGGGCCTCGGTCGACGCCGAACTACTCGGCGCTCGCCGCGAAGGGCATCCACACGCTGAGCGACGGCTCGACGATCTTCGCCGGCCAGCGTGACGATCCGTTCTTCGCAGACGTCGGCGCGATCTTCGACCTCGTCGCGATCCGGCACGGGACAGGTGCGACCGGCGGCGGCAAGGACTTCCTCGCCGGCTACGCGGTGCACTCGATCGCGCTGCAGGTCCCGAAGTCGATGCTCGACAACGGCACGAACCATGTCGTCGGCTTCTGGACGGCGACCGACCGTCAGCAGGTGACGGTCGAGCACGGCAAGGCCCGCACCCACTGGGTACAGGTGAGCCGGCTCGGCAACCCGCTGATCAACGAGGTGCTGATCCCGACCTCGAAGAAGGACTACTGGAACTCCCAGCCGCCCGCGAGGGACAAGCAGTTCGAGCAGTACTACTCGAGCCCGATCTTGGCCGCGGTGCTGCAGAAGCTCTACCCGCAGTTCGGACCGTACAAGCAGACCGGCCGCACCGATCTCGTCAGCGTGCTGCTGACGGGTCTCGCGAGCCCGAAGCTCAACTACACGGGCGCGACGCTCGCGGACGAGCTTCGCCTCAACCTGTCGATCCCGCCCACGCCGGCGGCGAACGAGAACCGGCTCGGCGTCATCGGCGGCGACCTGGCCGGTTATCCGAACGGCCGCCGCCTCGGAGACGACGTCGTCGACATCGACGAGCGTGTCGTGGCCGGCGAGCTGCTCGGGCACAAGCTGCCGCTCGGCGACGGCGTCGACGGAAACGACGTCCCGTTCCTCACGTCCTTCCCGTACGTCGCCGCACCGTTCAGCGGGTTCGACAACACGAAGAGCCCCACGACCAAGACGACGGGTTGATCAGGACTCGTCTGCTCATCGCAGGGACGGCGGCCGTTGCAGCGGCCGCCGTCCTGGCCCTCGGGGGCGTCTTCCGGAATGCGCCTGCGGCGAGCGCCGGCGACGCCTTGCCGACGGCCGTCGCCGCCGAGCTCGAGAAGGGCTTCGCGGCGGGCGACACGCAGGCCGAGATCGCCGGGCTCCAGGGCGAGCTCCGACTCGACCCGCAGAACGTGAAGGCCCTCGACACGCTCGGCCTCGCCTACCAGCAGCGTGCGAGAGAGACCGCCGACCCGACGTACTACGGCAAGGCCGACGGCATCCTGCACGAGGCGCTGCGTCTCGCCCCCGACGACTTGATCGCGACCGCCGGGCTCGGCCAGCTTGCGCTCTCGCGCCACCAGTTCCGGCGCGCGCTCGCCTACGGGCTCCGGGCACGACGCATCTCCCCCACCACTGCAGGTGTCTACGGCGTGATCGGCGATGCGGAGATCGAGCTCGGACGGTACCCGCGGGCGTTCGCCGCGTTCGACCGCATGAACGCGATCAAGCCGGACGTCTCCTCGTACGCACGCGTCTCGTACGCGCGCGAGCTGATCGGGCACGTCGACGCCGCGATCCACGCCATGGAGCTCGCGTCATCGGCGGCTGTCGGCGAACGCGAGGCAGCGTCGTGGACCCACGTCCAGATCGGGCTGCTCGAGCTCAACTCCGGCCGCCCGCACGTGGCGCTGACGCAGATGCGGGAGGCACTCGCGCTGTTTCCGGGCTACTACTTCGCGCTCGACGGCACCGCGCAGGCCGAGGCCGGGCTCGGGCATCTGCGCGTCGCGCGCACGTTCGAGCAGCAGGCCGTCGCCCACGTGCCGTTGCCGCAGTACGTCGGTTTCCTCGGCGATCTCGACCACGCCCTCGGTTCGCAGGTCGAGGCGAAGCGTCAGTACGAGCTCATCCCCATCATCCAGCGCCTGCTCGCCGCAAACGGCGTGCGCAACGACCTCGACATCGCGCTGTTCGACGTCGACCACGGAATCGACCTTCCACACGCGCTGGTACTCGCGCGCCGCGGTCACGCCGAGCGTCCGAGCGTCTTCGGCGACGACGTCCTCGGGTGGGCGCTCGCCCGCAACGGCGACTGCACCGCTGCACTCCATTGGTCGACGCGATCGCTCCGGCTCGGCACGCGCGACCCGCTGAAGCTCTTCCATCGCGGCTACATCGAGGCCTGCCTCGGACACCCGGACGCGGCGCGGATCTTCTACCGACGCGCGCTCGCGCTCAACCCGCGATTCTCACTGCTATGGGCACCGATCGCCCGGAAGGGAGCCCGGTGATGAGACGCCTCGTGCTGCTCGGACTCGCCGCACTCCTGCTCGCGCCGGCCGCCGCGCAGGCGCATCCGCTCGGCAACTTCACGATCAACCGCTTCGCTCGGGTCGAGGTGTCGGGCCGGCGCCTCTACGTGCGGTACGTGCTCGACCTCGCGGAGATCCCGACCTACCAGGCCCGGCAGGAGGGCGTGAATCCGAACGTCTACGCAACGCGGATCGCCGCCGACCTGCACGTCTCGCTCGGGGGCCGGCCCGCGCGTCTCGTTCCGGTACGGCACGCGCTCGCGTTCCCGCTCGGCGTCGGTGGGCTGCACACGATGCGGCTGGAGCTGATCCTGCGCGGTCCGCGCATCGCGGGCGCGGTGCGCATGACCGTCCACGACTCGAACTACGCGGGACGGCTTGGCTGGAAGGAGATCGTCGTCGGAGCGTCGACGCCGAGCACTTCGGACGAGCTGAAGGCGTATCCGAAGAGCCTTCTGCAGAGCCCGCTCGACGTGACGTCGACGAGCGCGACGCTCGCACCGACGCACGACCCGCCACCGCAACTGACGCGCGGCAAGGCGCTCGAGGCACCCGATCGCGTCGCCGACTCCGGCTTCACGCGACTGATCGCGCAGGGGCACCTGAGCGTGCTCGTGCTGCTCGCCTCACTTGCCGCCGCCCTGTTCTGGGGCGCAGCACACGCACTGTCACCGGGCCACGGCAAGACGATCGTCACCGCGTACCTGATCGGCCGCCGCGGCAGGCCCCGCGACGCCGCCGCACTCGGCTTGATCGTGACGATCACGCACACCATCGGGGTCTTCGCCCTCGGGCTGGTGACGCTCGCCCTCTCGCAGTGGATCGTTCCCGACCGGCTGTACCCGTGGATCAACGTGACCGCCGGCCTCCTGGTCGTCACGATTGAGCTCGCCGTGTTGCGCGCGCGGGCCGCACACGTACTGGCGCACCGGGGCGGCGCGCACCATCCTCATCATCACCAGCACGACGACGGCTCGGCCGTGACCGCGCGGAGCCTGGTCGCCGTCGGGATCTCCGGCGGGATGCTGCCGTGTCCCTCCGCCCTGGTCGTGCTCCTGGCTGCGATCTCCTTGCACCGGCTCGCGTTCGGGCTCGTCCTGATCGTCGCGTTCTCGACCGGCCTGGCGCTCTCGATCACCGGGCTCGGCCTCGTCGCGGTGGTGGCGAAGCGCACCTTCGCGCGGCGAAGCTTCAACGGACGGCTCGTGCAGGCTCTGCCGGCGGTCTCCGCTCTGGTGATACTCGTGGCCGGTGTGGCGATGACCGCGCGCGCTCTGCCGGGGGTTCACTGATGCACTGGAAGAGACTGTCCGGCTTCGGCGCCGTCGTCGCGCTGCTGCACGTCGCCGGCTGGGGGCTGCTCGTGCTCTACGCCGGCGCCGACCCCTCGCTGGTCGGTCTCGGCACGCTCGCGTACACCTTCGGCCTGCGGCACGCGTTCGACGCCGACCACATCGCGGCGATCGACAACACGACGCGCAAGCTGCTCTCGGAAGGAAAGCGGCCGCTCGGCGTCGGATTCTTCTTCTCGCTCGGTCACTCGAGCGTCGTGTTCGCCCTCGCCACGGGACTCGGCGTCGCGACGGCCACGGTGAAGTCGAGGATGCCGGCGCTCCAGCACTGGGGCAGCCTCGTCGGCACCGGCGTCTCGGGCACGTTCCTGCTCGCGATCGGCGTGCTGAACCTCGTCGTGCTGCTGGACGTCATTCGCATCTTCGTCGCGATGCGGAGCGGCGGGCACGACGACGCGCAGCTCGAGCAGCGGCTGCTCGACCGCGGCTTGATGAGCCGCGGGATCCTGCGGCGGGTCGCCGACCGCGTGCGGTCGAGCTGGCACATGTATCCGCTCGGCGTGCTGTTCGGGCTCGGGTTCGACACCGCGACCGAGGTGGGCCTGCTCGCGCTCTCGGCCGGCGCCGCGGACCGCCGCCTGCCCTTCCTCGCGGTGATCGCCCTGCCGCTCTTGTTCGCGGCGGGGATGTCACTGCTCGACACCGCGGACGGCGCGTTCATGAGCCAGGCTTACGGCTGGGCGTTCTCGAACCCCGTGCGGAAGGTCTACTACAACATCACCGTCACGGCGCTCTCCGTCACGGTCGCGCTCGGCATCGGCGGCGTCGAGCTGCTGCAGCTCGTCGCCCACTCCACCTGGCTCGACCTCAACACCTCCGGCTACGCGGTGGTCGGCCTGTTCGTGCTGACGTGGGCGGTGTCGGGGGTCGTCTGGAAGACGCGGCGCATAGAACAGCGCTGGCTCGTGCGGTAGAAGAAGTGGTGTGAAGCGCCTCACGGTCGACGAGCTGCTCGAGCGTGCCCGCAGCCGTCTCGAGCGCCTTTCGCCCTCGGACGCGCTCGCCGCCCAACGAGCCGGCGCGCTGCTGGTCGATCTGCGCTCGCACGACGAGCGCGTCCGCGAAGGGGTGATCCCCGGCTCGCTGCACGTGCCGCGGTCGGTGCTCGAGTGGCGACTCGACCCGACGTCTCCCCACAGCAATCCGCGCGCGTGCAACCTCGAGCAACGAGTGGTGCTCGTGTGCGCAGACGGCTACTCCTCGAGCCTCGCCGCCGCCACGTTGCAGGAGCTCGGTCGCGACGATGCCACCGACATGGTGGGCGGCTTTCGGGCCTGGCGGCGCGACGATCTCCCCGTCGTCGACGCGCCGGCCGAGCCGGACGACCCGCCGGGAACGGGCGGCCCGTTCCCGCCGGGCGGAACGCCGTAGCAGCCCCCGGCTACGCTGGGCCGCGCGATGCGGCTCTGGCGGAACCACGGCCCGCGGCTCCTGCTCGCAGGTGGGTTCGTCCTCCTCCTCGTCGCCGGCATCCTCGCCGTGACGCTGCGCCCCTCGCGCACGACGGTCAAGACGGTGACGATCACCGTGCCTTCGCGCACGACGACCCAGCAGACCACGACGGCCGCGACGACCACACAGCCCGCGCCTCCCCCGCCGCCGCAGGTCGCGATGTCGTGGGACAACGGCGGCGGGATCGTCTGGCACCCGGACGACGTGGACCCGTCATGGCTGGGACAGCAGATGCGGTCGGCCGGCTTCGGCTGGCTCGCGGTCTATCTCGGCGAGAACGACTCCACAAACCCGCCCGACACGAACTGGATCGCACGTTTCCGCGCGGCCAGCGGCCTACCGGTCGGCGGTTGGAGCGTCCTCGGCGTCGACCCCGCAAAGGATGCGACGGACGCAGCGCAGCTCATCCGGCAGGACGGGCTCGCGTTCTACATCGCGGACGCGGAGCTGCCGTACGGGTACACGGTCAACTCGAAGCACAGCACGACGCGTTTCGCGCGGTCGCGCATCTTCGTGTCGACGTTCCGGCGGCTCGAGCCGGAGCTCCCGTCGGGGATCTCCTCGTACTGCCGGCCCGACCAGCACGACCTCGACTGGGGCGCATGGGCGCGGGCGGGCTTCGTGTTCCTGCCGCAGGCATACGTGAACGACTTCGGCGCTGCCGCCGCCCCTGCCGCGTGCACGAGCGGCGCGGCGTCGTTCTTTCCGAAGTCCCAGGTGCACCCGACCGTCGGGAGCTACTCGGGTGTACTCGGCTTCGTCGACCCGAGGCGGTACGCGCAGTTGCTCTCGCAGGCCGGCACCACCGGCTTCTCGATCTATCCCGCCGAAGTCGGGATGAGCGTGCAGAACTGGCAGGCATACGGTCAGGCGATCGCGACGATGCAGATCGCGAACCGCGCGCAGTAGCTACCGCGCGCCGCCTACAGAATCGCGCGCGGGTAGAGCTTCGCCGCACCCGCCGCCGTCGCCGACAGGAACAGCGCCGCGACGAGAAAGTCGAGCCAGAGTGTGCCGCCGGTCGAGACGCCGAGTAGCAGCTGGCGCATCCCGTGGACCTCGTACGTGAGCGGGTTCACCCGGGCAACGGCCTGCAGCCATCCCGGCATGATCGACAGCGGATACAGCGCGCTCGACGCGAAGAACAGCGGCATCATCACCATCTGGCCGATGCCCATGAAGCGCTCGCGTGTGCGGACGAGCGCCGCCAGCATCATCGACAGGCAGGCGAACCCTCCGGTGCCGATGACGAGCAGTACGAGCGCGCCGGCGATGTCGAGGGCGTTCCAACGGATACCGATGCCGGCCGCCGCGAGCACGGCCAGCAGGACGACTGCCTGGGTGAACGCCCGGACGCCGGCGCCCGTGGCCTTGCCGAGCACGATCGCAAGCCGCGGGATCGCGGTCGCAAGCAACCGCTGAAGCTGCCCGACGTCGCGCTCCCAGATGACCGCGAGCCCGAAGAAGATGGCGACGAACAGCGCGGCCTGCGCCATCACGCCGGGGGCGAGGTAGGCGCGGTAGTCGTGCACGCCGCCGCTCAACGCACGGTTCCGGCGAAGTGCGGTGCCGAAGACGAACAGCCATAGCAACGGCTGGACGGAGCGCGTGAAGATGTCGAGATGGTCATGACGGAGCTTGTGCAGCTCCGCCCAGCCCATCGCGGCCACACCGTTGCCGACGCGGCGCACCGAGCTCGTCGGATTACGCCAGCCGACGCGAGATCCTTCGGCGTGCGCGTGCAGCACGAAGGCCGCCTCCTTCCGCGTCTTCGAGCTCGTGTCCCGTCGCTGCCGTGAACACATCGTCGAGCGAGGCCGCGCCGAAGGACGCGCGCAGCTCGGCCGGCGTCCCCTGCGCGACGATGGAGCCGAGATCCATGATCGCCAGCCGAGCGCACTGGCGCTCTGCCTCTTCCATCATGTGGGTCGTGACGACGAGCGTCGTCCCGACCTGCTCACGGAGTGCCGCGAGCCGGTCCCACACCATCCGCCGTGCGGTCGGATCGAGCCCGACCGTCGGCTCGTCGAGGAAGAGCACGCGCGGGCGGTTCAGCAGCGCAGTCGCGACCTCGAGGCGCCGCAGCATCCCGCCGGAGAGCGTGCGGCCGAGCCGGTCGAGAAACGGGTCGAGGTGCATCGCGTCGATCGCATGCTCGATCAGCCCGCGCCGTTCGCTTCGCGGCACGCCGGTCACCCGCGCGTAGAACTCCAGGTTCTCGCGCGCCGTCAACGCGCCGTCGATCGAGATCGCCTGCGGCACGTATCCGATCGACGAGCGGACGGCGATCGGGTCTCGTGCGACGTCGTAACCGCACACAGTCGCGGCGCCTGCATTCGGCCGGAGCAGGGTCGTGAGGACCCGCAGGGTGGTCGTCTTGCCGGCGCCGTTTGGTCCCAGGAGTCCGAAGACCTCCCCCTGCTCGACCGAGAACGAGATGCCGCGGACGGCCTCGACCTCCCCGAAGCGCACGACGAGCCCGCCGACGTCGACTGCTTCGGCGACGGTGGCCGTCTGAGAGATCGGTGCGGTGGCACTCATCGGGCGATCAGGTCCTCCCCCGCGGCTTTCACCGCGGCGGCGGCCTTTGCCGTCAGGCGCACCAGCTCCACCCGCTCGTCCGGCTCCAGCGCAGCGAGAACGTCACGGAAGAAGCGGCGTCGCTGGTCGGCGACGACACGCGAGAGCTTCGCACCGGTAGCGGTCAACACGACCACCGTCACGCGCCGGTCGGCGGCATCTGCGCGGCGCGCGGCGAGGCCCGCCGCCTCGAGCCGGTCGGCAAGGCGCGTCGCGCTCGTCTCGTCGATCCCCATCCGGGTCGCGAGCTCGCCCACGCGAAGCCCCCCCGAGCCGCCGAGGACGTCGAGGGCACGGACGTTCGTCGGGGTCAGCTTCGCCGTGCTGCCGTGGTGGAGGGCCGCGAGCAGCCGGCGGTTCCGGAGCACCGTGCCGAGCTCGAGCCACGCGCCGGACAGCGAGCCTGCGAGCGCGTCGAGCGAATCCGACATAGCTGTACTCTACAGAATCTGCAGTAGGCAGTTACTTAGGGCACGTCTCACGGCGCCGGCAGCAGGTCTTTCGACTCACATCTCGAGCCTCTTCGCCGTTACAACCGTCGATGGCGACGATCGAGGCCGCGCCGACCGTCTCGCCCGGGCGTGACAGAACCCTCGCGCTCGGCGCCGCGCTGCTGACCGTCACGCTGTGGGCTTCGGCGTTCGTCGGCATCCGCTCGGCGGGGCGCCACTTCTCACCGGGCGGCCTCGCACTCGGCCGGCAGCTCGTCGGCGCCGCGGCCCTGGGCGCGCTCGTGCTGTTTCGCCGCGAGCCGCTCCCGGGCCGTCGCGACCTGCCCGCGATCGCGATCTGCGGTGTCCTCTGGTTCGGGCTGTACAGCATCGCGCTGAACGACGCCGAGCGGCGCCTCGATGCCGGCACGGCCTCCATGCTCGTCAACGTCGGCCCGATCCTGATCGCGCTCCTCGCAGGGCTGCTGCTGCGAGAGGGCTTTCCGCGCTCGCTGCTGGCCGGCTCCGCCGTCGCGTTCGCCGGCGTCGTCGTGATCGGCCTCGCGACCGCGCGTCATGGGCTCACCCCCAGCTGGGGCGCCGTGCTGTGCCTCCTCGCCGCCGCTGCGTACGCCGGCGGCGTCGTGACGCAGAAACCGGCGCTGGCGCGGGTCTCGCCCTTGCAGATGACCTGGCTCGCGTGCACGGCGGGCGCGATCTCCTGCCTGCCGTTCGCGGGGTCGCTGGCCCACGACGTCGGCGAGGCGCCCGCGGACGCGCTCGGCTGGGTCGTGTACCTGGGAATCGTGCCGACCGCGATCGGATTCATCGCCTGGGCATTCGCGCTCTCGCGAACGACGGCCGGGCGAATGGGGTCGACGACATATCTCGTGCCGCCGATCGCCATCGTGCTCGGATGGCTCGTGCTCGGCGAGACGCCGCCGGCGCTCGCAGTCGCCGGGGGTGCGCTTTGTCTCGTCGGAGTGGCCTTGAGCCGCCGCTAGTGTGGGGCCATGACCAATGCAACCATCACGACCAATCACGGGGCGATCGGGCTCGAGCTCTACGACGAAGACGCGCCCGAGACCGTCCAGAACTTCACCAAGCTCGCCCGCGGCGGGTTCTACGACGGCGTCGTCTTCCACCGTGTCATCCCCGACTTCATGATCCAGGGCGGCGACCCGACGGGAACCGGCTCGGGCGGCCCCGGCTACCAGTTCGACGACGAGCAGAACAACCACAAGGTCGTACGCGGCGCCCTCGCCATGGCCAACGCCGGCCCGAACACGAACGGCTCGCAGTTCTTCGTGGTCACCGCCGAGGCATGTCCGTGGCTCGACGGCAAGCACACTGTTTTCGGACGCGTCACGTCGGGCATGGATGTCGTCGATGCGATCTCGGCGGTCGAGACGGGCAAAGGCGACCGGCCGGTCGACGACGTGGTGATGGAGTCGGTGTCGGTGGCCTGAGCGTGATGGGTGACGATCGCGGGGCCGAGACGTTCGAGATCGTCTGCCCCCACTGCAAGAAGACGTTCGAGGCCGGATTGATCGCCGGCGCCGCCGAGCGCTACCGCGGCTTCAAATGCCCGCACTGCCGGCTGTTCGTGCCAGCGGCCAGGGTCGAGAAGACATAGAAACTGTTTCGACCGGAACGGTCGAAACAGTTTCTGACGCAGTCGCGGAGCGCCTGCGCTCCGGGGAGCGACTCGAGCTTCTTGAGCGTGTTGTTCTCGATCTGGCGGATGCGCTCGCGCGTGACGCCAGAGACATGGAAACTGTTTCGACCGTTCCGGTCGAAACAGTTTCAGACGCAGTCGCGGAGCGCCTGCGCTTCGGGGAGCGACTCGAGCTTCTTGAGCGTGTTGTTCTCGATCTGGCGGATGCGCTCGCGCGTGACGCCGAACGCCCGCCCGACCTCCTCGAGCGTGCACGGCTGCCCGCCCGTGAGCCCGAAGCGCAGCTCGATCACCTGCCGCTCGCGCAGCGGGAGTGACGCGAGCGCCGTCTCGATGTCCGAGCGGCGCAGCGTCAACGACGCTGCCTCGTCCGGTGTCTCCGTATTCTCGTCCTCGACGAAGTCGCCGAGCTCGGAGTCCTCCTCCTCGCCGATCGGCTTCTCGAGCGAGACCGGGTGCTGCGCCATGCGGAGGATCTCCCGGACCTCCTCCGGGGTCATCTCGAGCTCCTCGGCGATCTCCTCCGGCCTGGGCTCGCGCCCGAGCCGCTGGACGAGCTGCCGTTCGATGTGGACGACCTTGTTGAGCTTTTCGACCATGTGCACCGGGATGCGGATCGTGCGCGCCTTGTCGGCGATTGCGCGCGTGACCGCCTGCCGGATCCACCAGGTCGCGTAGGTCGAGAACTTGTAGCCCTTGCGGTAGTCGAACTTCTCGACCGCGCGGATCAGGCCGAGCGAGCCTTCCTGGATCAGGTCGAGGAACGAGAGCCCGCGGCCCAGGTAGCCCTTGGCGATCGAGACGACGAGACGCAGGTTCGCCTCGATCATCTGCGTCTTCGCAGTCATGTCGCCGCGCTCGATCCGCTTGGCCAGGTAGACCTCCTGGTCGGCGGTGAGCAGCGGGACCTTGCCGATCTCGCGCAGGTAGAGCCGCAGCGAGTCGAGCGAAGGCTCAACGGTCAGGTCGAGCTTGGGAGCGGCCTTGACTTCCTCTTCGACCAGCGGCTGCTCGTGCGGGAGCCGCTTGTGCTGCTCGCCTTCGACGAGCTCGATGCCGTGATCGATCAGGTAGGTGGTGAAGTCCTCGACTTGCTCTTTGGTGAGCTCAACCTCCTCGAGCCCGTTGACGATGTCGTCGTAGGTGAGGAAGCCTTTCTCTTTCCCGGTCTCGACGAGCTTCTGGAGTTCTTCGACGTCCGGAAGAGCAATGTCGACAGTGAGCACCTGAGTACGACCTCCGGCTTCTACGCGGTTGACGGGGACAAAACGACCAACGCAGGAGCCGGCATCCTCCTCCTCCCCGGCTCACCCTCAGACGCGGCGCACAATACATCAGGTTTCACCGTTGTGACACGAAATTTCTACGCATCCGGAACGAGGACTACTCTCGATTCGTGCTCGCGGCCCTTCTTGCCGCCGCCGTCCGCCCTCCGGCCGCCTACCTCGACGCCGGCGAGACCCGCGTCCCGCTGACGATCTCGTCCTGGTGCTGGGCTGCGCGGTGCGCCGCGCCGATCGCGCGGTCCCGCCGCTCCGCGGTCACTCAGCGCGGCGCCGTCGTCCGCATCGAGCTCGCATTCGCGCCGACCGATGTACGGCTGGTGATCGGTGGGTCGCCCGTGAAGGTCACCGTGCAGAAAGGCGTGCTCTCCTGGCGCGCGACGCGCGGTGGTGGCATCTCCCTGATGGCGACCGGCGTGCACGGCTTCGTGACGTACGTCGGCCGGCTCGGCCTGCGCTGAAAACCGAAACGGCCGGCGGAGTCGCCGGCCGTTCGTGCTCGCCTAGGAGTGATTGCCGTCAGTCCCCGGGAGTCTGCCCCTCCCATCGGCATGGACCGGCCGGGGCTTGAGCAAACGTCGGAAGGCGGCGTCTCAGGGGGAGCGCCGCCTTCCGTTTCGGGGGGGAAAGAACACTCGACCGGCACTGCCCCGCCGCATCGGGCCTGTGCCGTATGTCCTTACCCGTCGAGTGTGCATCAGGGGCCTGCGGTTCATCCATCCCCCGTTCCGTGCTTTACCGCAGCGGTTCACTACGCTCTCCCGGTGGAGAGCCCGTTTCTGGCCCGTTTGCGGCAGGGACCGCCTGTCGTCGCGGACGGCGGCATGGGCGTCGTGCTCTCGGCGGCCGTGGCCGGGCTCAGGACGCCCGAGGAGGCGAACCTGCGGGCGCCGGACGCCGTCGTGGCGGCGCACGTCAGCTTCATCAACGCCGGCGCGGAGCTGATCGAGACGAACTCCTTCGGCGCCAACCGCCGGAAGCTCGCTCAGCACTACCTCGCGGACGACGTCGAGGCGATCAACTCGGCAGCCGTGAAGCTCGCCCGTGAGGCGCGCGAGGTGACGGGACGCGACGTCTTCATCGGCGGCTCGATCGGTCCGGTCGGCGAGCACGATCCCGAGCCGTTCGCGGAGCAGGCGCTCGTCCTCGAAGGCCGCGGCGCGGACGTGTTCATGCTCGAGACCTTCTACGACCTGGTCGAGCTCGAGCTTGCGATCCAGGCGGTGCGGTCGGTATCGAGCCTGCCGATCGTCGCGCTGATGAGCTTCGATGCCGACGCGGTGACGATGGGAGGCGTCCGCGCTCGCGACGCGGCGGACCGGCTTCGCGAGCTCGAGGTGGCGGCGTTTGGTGCGAACCACGGGCGCGGGCCGGCGTCCGCACTCGCCGCGCTCGCCGAGATGGCCACCGACGGTACGCGTCTCGCGGTGCTGCCGAACGTCGGCCTCGCGACGATGTCGGGCTCACGACTCGCGTTTCCCCACGCGACGCCCGAGTACTTCGCGGAGTTCGCAGCGCGTGCGCGCGCATTCGGTGCGGTGGTGATCGGCGGTTGCTGCGGTACGACGCCGGCGCAGATCGCAGCCATCAGGACCGCAGTCGACGAGAACCGCGCTCCGGTGGCGTCGCGCACGGCTCGCGAGCGCCGTCCCGAGGAGCTCGCGCCCGTGACGGCCGAGGAGCCGACCGAGCTCGCACGGATGCTCGCGGCGGGAGAGTTCGTCGTCTCGGTGCAGCTGGACCCGCCGCTCGGCGTGAGCGCCGACGGGCTCGTCGACGTCGCACGCCGCGTCAGGGAGTCGGGGCTCGCGCGGGTCGTCGACGTCAACGACAACCCCAGGGCGCGGGCGCGAATGAACGGCCTGATCGCGTCGATCACGATCCAGCAGCGAGCCGGGATCGAGGTCGTCCCGCACCTGACGCCGCGCGACGCGACGATCGCCGGGCTCGAGTCGCTCCTGCTCGGCGCGCACGCGGCCGGGATCCGCAACGTGCTGGCCGTGACCGGCGACGCGCCGGAGGCCGGCGACTACCCCGGGACCGGGTCGGTCTACGACGTGGACGCGATCGGCCTCGTCGAGCTGATGACGCGCCTGAACGACGGCGTGGACTTCCACGGGCGGGCAGTCGACGCGCCCGCGTCGTTCTTTCCGGGTGTGGCGGTGAATCCGACCGCCGACGACCTCGAGCTCGAGGCCGAGCGCTTCCGGCTGAAGGTCGCCGCGGGCGCGCGCTACGCGATGACGCAGATCCTCTTCGACGCGTCGTATCTGGAGTCGTTCCTCGAGCGCGTCGGAGGATCGCCGGTTCCGCTGCTGGTCGGCGTGTGGCCGATCCGGTCGCTCGAGCTCGCGCTGCGCGTCCACAACGAGACGCCGGGGATCGTCGTTCCCGAGCACGTCCAGGAGCGGTACCGCAGGGCGGGCGCGGGCGCAGCCGCGGAGGGCCTCGCGCTTGCGCGCGAGCTGGTGGCTGCTGCCCGCGAGCTTGCCGCCGGGATCTACGTGGTCGCACCGTTCCGGCGGCCGCTCGGCGTGCTCGAGCTGCTCGAGACCGTCTAACAGCTGCCGGTCGACACCGGTCGCCGGGCCTTGGCCAGCGCCGCTCGGACCGGCGCCGCAGGGATGCCGTAACCGTCAGGCGTGCCGATGCGGGCGGCGAAGATCGTCGCCTCGACGCGGCCGGCCCCGTCGACGGCCGGGCCGCCCGAGTTGCCGTGGCGCACGAGCCCGCGGAGGGCGGTGATCTCGGCCAGCGACCCGTTCAGGAGCATCTCGGCGGTGCGGCCGATGCGTCCGGCCCGGGCGTCGAACGGCCCGTTCTCGGGGTAGCCGAGAATCGCGACGGGCTCGCCGTCGACCGGTTCGGCGACCGGCAGCGCGCGCGCCCGCAGGCCGGGGACGCGGAGCACCGCCACGTCCTGGTGCCGGTCGACGACGAGTGCCTGCGCGCGATGTCCGCCGACGCGGATGTCGCTTGCGCCGGCGACGACGTGCGCCGCGGTCACCACCTTCTGCGGCGCGGCGACCCAGCCCGACCCTTCGACCCCGAGTCCGCACGCGATTCCGGTCACGCGCACGACGCTCGAGCGTGCTCGCTTGACCGAAGCGGAGGCGAGCACACGGTGGTTCGGCGGCTTGCTCGGCGGCGCAGGTCCGGCAATCGACTGGAACGGGTCGACGCGATTCAGGGCGTGCAGGACCGTTCTCGGAGGCGCGATCTCGTTCAGGCGCTTGAGGATCACGGACTGCTGGACGTCGCGGCGGAGCGTCGTCTGCCCGGGGAGTTGCAGCAGCGCAGCTCCGGCCACCCACGCAAGCGCGAGCCCGGCGGCGGCGCCGGCGAAGAGGCCCCCGACCGAGTCGATGAGCCGAAGCGGCGGCATGAGCGTCAGCCCGCCGCGCGCGAAGGAACCGGCGATCCCGGCAACGGCCTGGAGGAGCGCGGCGCCGACGAGCGCGCCGACGAGGGCGGCGAGCGTCGTGTACGGAGAACTCGTGCCGCCGTGCAGGAAGTGCGGCGCGGCTCGCGCCCCGAAATACGCTCCGGCCGCGAGCCCTCCGAGCGAGAGTGCCGTCGCGATCAGCCCGCGCCGCAACCCGGAGAGCGCGCCCACCGCCGCGATCGCGACCACGATCCAGTCGACGCGCGTCACGGCCGGCCACGTTAGCCGGGCCGTCGGCGGACCCCCGGTACACTGCTGCGGCTAACCGGGGGCGTAGTTCAGCTGGTTAGAACGCCGGCCTGTCACGCCGGAGGTCGCGGGTTCGAGTCCCGTCGCTCCCGCTGAAGAAGGCCCTGGAAACAGGGCCTTCTGTGTTGAAGGAGCGTCTTGCGATTCGTCGCAGTTGATCGCCTTTGGCAAGAATTGGCAAGGCGAGCTGCTGCGGAGTGACGGACAAGCAGGCACCGCCCCACGTGAGAACGGGCTGACGCTGCTTCGAAGCGGGACGCATGCCCGCCATGCGAACCGGCGCGTGACCGCCGTTGTGTACGCCGGGGTTGCGGATGGGGCGCGTGAGCGGGCGACCCCCAGCTGCTCAAGGCGGGCTTCGGCAGGTAGCCATGGTCATCAGTTCAGGGAATGGCTGTGCGTCCAGGGCTGGACGCGTAAGCCGTCCTTGAGGGCAGCGAGGTAACGCCGGCTCCGTTTCAGCGGGCTGTCTCGCCGCTGCGCTCGACTCGTTCAGCGTGCGTGATCTTGAGTCCCGGGCCGTCGAGGTCGCTGACGACGGCGGCGGCGCTGTGGGGGACGGCCGGCGGTCCGAATACGTCGTGCCTGGTGGGTTCGCTGGATCCCTCCAAATTGACGCGCCCAGTTCATCGTGTCGCGGCAACCGGACACCGCTCCACGTGGCCCCCCTTGGGGCGGTTGCCCAGGCCCGCCCGACGCACAGTGCGTGGTGCCACCCACCTCATGCGCGATGAGCCTCCTCTCGCGCGTTGAGCCGAGGTGATCCACCCTGCCGGATGGAGGGCCGTGGCCACTTCGCCGCGCAGCGGCGGCAGCCGACGCTGCAGCTCAATCGACGTCACACCGGCACCGCCCCAACGAGTAGTGCGGCACGCCTGTGGCAACGGAGCGCCAGAATCAGGCGGAGGTGATCGAGCCGCTGGCGCCGTCGGGATTGCGCTCTCCTGTCTGCAGGGTGCGCTCGTGCTTGTGCCTGCCAGGCCGCGGCGAATGTGGTCTGTGCGTCTGCTCGGGGCGGCAATTCCTTGTGTCGCACTGAGCGCCGGTGTCGCGATCGCCCGCACCGGTGGCGGGGCGAGTTTCCTGACCGCGTTGGCGGCCGGGGCGACGCCGATTCTCGCCGCACTCGCGGGAGCGGTCCGCGGCTGGCGACGGCGCTGGCTGACTGTCGGCGTCGTTCCGCCTCTCTACCTGTTGGCTTGGCTTTCGCCGGGGACGCTCGCGGGAGAGGCCGCCGGTACGGCCCTGATTGCCGGCGCCTGCCTCACGGTGACCGCCGTGGTCGCCGCGGCGGCACCGCGGGGCTGGCTGCAACTGGGCCTTGTCCTGCTAGTCGCGCTGGACGTCGCGCTCGTGTGGGGCGACCGGCAGGTCGGGCCAGCGACGAACGCGTTGCTGGCCGCGAGGGCGCCGACGCTTGCCGGTCGGCCGCTGCCAGCCCTGCAACAGGTGGTGCTCGGCTCGACCGTGATGGGTTGGTTGGACCTGGCGGCACCCGCCCTGCTGGGACTCGTCGTCGTCAACCGCGTCCGCGCCGCCTTCGCGACCGGCGCCGCGGCTGTCTGCTGGGGCTTCTTGCTGCTCGTCAGCTCTCCGATCGCCGCCACACCACCCGTCCTCGCGGGCCTTCTTGCCGGGCGCCGCTAGAAGCAGTCGAGAACTACGCCGACCCGAGCAAAAAGGCCCGACGGGGTGAGTCTTTACGGGCGGCACGCGCAGCCGACGAGCAGGCACCGCGACCCGCCACTGAAGTCAGCGCGACGGCCTGCACGCTCCTAGGCAGGCAAATTCGCTGAGCTGTCGTAACCTTCCCGGGTGACGCTGAGGCGTCGATCGGCCTGGGTAGGCGTGGCCGCCGCCGGGCTGGCTCTCGCTTACGTCTCGACCGGCGCATCCGACGGTGGGACGCCGACGACGGCGACGACCGCGCTTAGCACGACCACGACGGCGAGCGGATCGACGACCACGACAGGCTCGACAACGTCGACCGGGTCGACGACCGTCACGGTCACGACCGCCCCCGCCTCACCGACGACGACGTCGCAGACGACAAGCGCACCGATTGGCCGGGCGCTGCGGCCGGTCGCGCGTGATCTGGACCAGGGATGCCTGGCCGTCGGGCTTGTGCAGCTCTGGCTGCCCGGCCATACGTTGCCGCTGGTGCTCGGGCCGGTCGCCCACGCGCCCTGGACGAAACAGCCGACCGAGACCAGTTTCGTCTACCCAGCCGACGGCCTGGTGGTGAGCGCCGGTTCGGGATCGCTGCGCGTTCCCTCGTGCAGAGACGGGACAGGGCGAGGAACCGCGACGATCAAGGCGCTGTCGCTGTTCGGCGGCGCGGTGAAGGCGGACTCGCTGTCGCTGCAGATCGACGGAGACGGGATTGCAGGCACGAGTTCGATCTCGGGCCTGCGGATCGACGGCGTTGCCGTCCCGACCCCGGCAGTGGGACGCCGGCTTCGCATCTCCACCTGGGGAAACCTGATCGTCTTCCGCGCCAACACGGTGACGTTGCACGCGCAGGCTTCAGGGCCGCTGCGCCGGCTACGAGCGGGCGGTTTGTTCGTCCACGTCCTAACCAGACATGACGGCGTCCCGGCCGGGACGGACGTCGTGGTCGCCTTCGCGGACCTCCGCCTCCGGCCGAGCCCAGCCCCCCTCTCACGCAGCGGCGGAACACCGAGCAGGCCGCCCGCGCCGCAAGCGACACCCCCGGCCAGCAACAAGAAGACGAGCAAGCGGAGTGCCGCGGCGGCCCTCGATTCCGGCAGGCCGCTCACCGTGACGCCGCCGCTCGACCACCAACACTTCTTCTTCCCCGTCGTTGGCGACGTCAGCTGGGGCGACAACTACGGCGCCTTCCGTCCCGACGTGCAGGGCGACTGGCACCACGGCGACGACTTGTTCGCGAGACTCGGCACCCCCGTCGTCGCCGTTGCGACGGGAACACTCAACCGGGTCGGCTGGAACAGGATCGGCGGCTGGCGCCTGTGGGTGAGGGACAAGGCCGGCGACGAGTTCTACTACGCGCACCTCGCCGGCTACACCCCACTGGCCCTGCATTCCAAACAGGTGACGGCGGGTGAGGTGATCGGCTTCATCGGCAACACCGGCGACGCGCTGCCGACGCCGCCGCACATCGACTTCGAGATCCACCCACGCAGCCTGCTGCGGCTGCAGTACGACGGCGCCGTCGACCCGACCAGCTACCTGCGCTCATGGACCCTGCTCACCCACGTCGTCGCCCCCCACCCCGTCGTACCGACAATCTCATCCCTGCCGAACGCACAAATCAGACATGAAGCCAGCGTCATCTTCCGAGAACTGCTCTCCAACCGCGGACTCCTCAAGCACCACCCCCGCGCGCCTCAGACGATCCCAGCACCGGCTCGGCGGACACCGACACCACGGGCGCCGGCAGCAACCCGAACCTCGACAACCCGCCTCGCCGACGACACCAGCGCAAAGACGGGAAGCTCCTTCAACGCCACACCGATCGCGTTCGTCTTCGCCGGCGCCCTCCTTCTCCTCGCCGCCGGCGCCCTCTACCGCCGACGCGGCAGCAACGCCGCCGCAACCCTCCAACGCGAACTCGCCGCAGCAGACGAAATAGACCACATCGAGGCTTAGAGCGCCTTTCATAATGAGTTGCTGGGCTGGAGGAGCTTGAGACAGATCAGGCTGCAGCCGATCGCCAGGAACGCTTCGTGGATGTCGGCGCGGCGCTC
>Ga0209579_10000934_pt1 | contig 25682 bp, 21 predicted proteins | sample Coa_R1_2_FD_187152 | JGI IMG/M metagenome (GOLD analysis project Ga0209579, IMG submission 187152) | Surface soil microbial communities from Centralia Pennsylvania, which are recovering from an underground coalmine fire - Coalmine... | ecosystem: Environmental > Terrestrial > Soil >... | reverse complement strand
TCACCAGGACGCGCCCCAGATCCACCCGTTCTCCTTCCGCGCAGGACACCGCCTCGATGACCCCATCCCGGGGAGCCGTCAGGCGGTATTCCATCTTCATCGCCTCGAGCACCACCAAGGTGTCCCGGGCCCGGACGGAGAGGCCGACGATGGCGCTGACGGTCACCACCCGGCCCGTCATGGGGGCCCGGAGGTCCCGCTCGGGGGATCGAGGATCGGACGGCGCCGCCGCCTCGGGGGTGACGTAGCGGGTCAGCCCCCGAACGGACACCCAGGCGCCGCGGCCGGAGCGCACGAGGGCGACCGGCAGCGATGTCCCCTGGACGTCGACCCGGATCCAGCTCACCCGCCCACCCGGAAGCCCGAGAGCCCGTCCCAGGGACCGGGACTCCCCGAACCGGAGGACGCCGCCGGCGCGTCGGCGGCGATCCAGGCTCTGGCGGCGGCCAGCACTTCCGCCGGCATCGCGGGCTCCGTCCACGCGCGGTCCTCCAGGGTCGTGGTATAGGTCTCGCCGTTCCGGAACGCCTCGCTCTCGAGGATCTCCAGGAGAAAGGTCTGGTTCGTCACCGGCCCCAGGAGGACGAGTTCCCGCAGGGCTTCGACGAGACGGCGCCGGGCCTCCTCCCGGTCTCCTCCCCAGGCGATCAGTTTCGCCAGGAGCGAGTCGTATTCCACCGGGACGACCTGCCCTTCGCGGACGCCCGCATCGATCCGGAGGCCCGGCCGCTGGGGCCAGTGCAGCATCAGGATCGGACCCGATTGAGGCAGGAAGTCGTGATAGGGATCTTCGGCGTTCAGGCGGACCTCGATCGCATGGCCTCTCGACGGGACCGGGGCCGGTAAGGGGTCGCCGGCGGCGATCCGGATCTGGGCCCGGACGAGATCGAGTCCGGTGACCATCTCGGTGACGGGATGCTCGACCTGCAGCCGCGTGTTCACTTCGAGGAAGTAGAAGGACCCGTCCGCCCCCACCAGGAATTCGACCGTCCCCGCGCTGCGGTAGCGGGCCTCCCGCGCCAGCCGGACCGCGGCCTCGCTCAGGGCTCGGCGGGTCGCCTCTCCGATCCGGGGCGGGGGAGATTCCTCGAGGACTTTCTGGTAGCGACGCTGCAGGCTGCACTCCCGCTCGCCGACCGCGACGGCATCCCGGCCGTCGCCCAGAATCTGGACCTCCACGTGGCGCGCCGGGAAGACGAGCTTTTCGAGGATCAGCCGATCGTCCCGGAACGCCCCCCGCGCTTCGCGACGCGCGGCCTCATGGGCCTCCCGCAGGTCGGATCGGCGGGCGACCTTCCGCATCCCCTTCCCCCCGCCGCCGCCGGCGGCTTTCAGGAGGACGGGATACCCGAGGCGCTCGGCGGCGGCTTCCGCCGACTCCAGGCGATCGATGTCGTTCGCCCCGGGAATGACGGGGACGCCCAGCGTCTCGGCGCTGGCCCGGGAGGCCCGTTTGTCCCCGAGGCGTTCCATGCTTTCGGCGGACGGCCCGATGAAGATGAGGCCGGCGGCCTCGCACGCGCGGGCAAACGCCGCGCTCTGGGACAGGAAGCCGTATCCGGGATGAATGGCGGTCGCCCCGGTCTCTTGGGCCGCCGCCAGGAGGGCGTCGGCCGACAGATAGCGGTCCCAGGCTCCGAGCAAGACCGCTTCGTCCGCCAGGTCCCGATGGGGCGCCTCCCGGTCCGGCTCGGTGTACACCGCGACCCCCGGGATGGCCATGTCCCTCAAGGTGCGAAGGATCCGGCAGGCGATCTCTCCGCGATTGGCGACCAGGACTTTCATGGCCAGTTCGGCTTCCGCTTCTCCAGGAACGCCGACAGCCCTTCCTGGGCTTCCGGAGTGATCCGGATTTCGGCAATCAGCCGGGTCATTTCCTCCCGCGCATGATCCCGGGAGAGACGCCCGGCGTTGTGGATGAGCCGCTTGGCCGCCCGGAGGGCGAGCGGTCCGCCTTTCAGGAGTTCCGAGATGATCGCCTGGACGCGCGCATCGAGCGTTCCGGCGGGGGCGACCTCGTGGACGAGCCCCAGGGCGCGCGCTTCCGTGGGGCCAAATCGCTCCCCGGTCAGAAAGTATCTCCTGGCCGCGCCCGGGCCGATCCGGGGGAGGACATAGGTCGAGATGACCGCGGGGACCAGCCCGAGGCGGACTTCCGGGAAGCCGAACTGCGTCCCCTCCTCCGCGACGACGATGTCGCACGCGGCGGCCAGGCCCGCTCCGCCGCCCAGCGCGACCCCGTGGATCCGTCCCACGACCGGCACCGGGCAGTCGTCGACGGCCTGGAGCAGCGCCGAGAGGGACGCCGCATCCCGTTCGTTCTCCTCGCGGGTGAACGTCCGGCTCCGCTTCATCCACTCGGCATCGGCGCCGGAACAGAACGCCGGGCCTTCCCCCGCCAGGAGGACCGCCTTCGCGGTCCCCGGGAGCGCCGTGAAGGCGGCCGTCAGTTCCGCGATGAGCGGGCCATTGAGGGCGTTCCGGACCTCCGGACGGGCGAGCAGAAGCGTCTGAAGCCCGCCGCTCGACACGGTCTTGAGTAGTCCCATGGCATCACATCCGGAAGACGGGAGAGAGGGAGTCCGCGATCGGCGCCTGCATCGCCGCCGCCAGGGCCAGCGCGACCACGGGCCGCGTCTGGGACGGATCGATCATACCGTCGTCCCACAGGCGCGCGGTGCCGTAGTACGGATCCCCTTCCCGCTCGTACTTTTCGAGCACCGGGCCGGAGATCGAGCGCTCCTCCTCGGGAGTGAGCGTCTTGTGATCGCGGGCAAGCTGCTCGCGCTTCACCTGGACGAGCACGCCCGCCGCCTGTTCGGCCCCCATCACCGACACCCGGGCGTTCGGCCACGTGAAGAGGAACCGGGGATCGTAGCCGCGGCCGCACATGGCGTAATTCCCCGCTCCGTGCGAGGCGCCGATGATCACGGTGATCTTCGGCACCGCGGCGGTCGCGACGGCCTGGACCATCTTGGCGCCGTCTCTCGCGATCCCGCCCTGCTCGTAGCGTTTGCCGACCATGAAGCCGGTGATGTTCTGGAGAAAGACGAGGGGGATCCGCCGCTTCGCGCAGAGCTCGATGAAATGCGCCCCTTTCAGCGCGCTTTCACTGAAGAGGACGCCGCTGTTGGCGACGATCCCCACCGGCTGCCCCCACCAGCGGGCATGGCCGCACACGAGCGTCGTCCCGTACTCCGCCTTGAACTCCCGGAAGCGGCTTCCGTCCACGAGGCGAGCGATCACTTCCCGGACGTCGTAGGGATGGCGGTTGTCCCGGGGAAGGATTCCGTAGAGCTCCTCCGCGCCGTAGGCGGGATCTTCGGGCGCCGAGCGCTCGGCGCCTCCGGGCCGAGCCGGGCCCAGCGCGGCGATGAGATCGCGGCAGATCCGAAGCGCGTGCTCCTCGGTGTCGGCCAGATGGTCGCAGACGCCGGAGGTCCGCGCGTGCATCTCGGCACCGCCCAGGTCCTCCGCCGTCACGTCCTCTCCGGTCGCCGCCTTGACGAGGGGCGGCCCGGCCAGGTAGATCGTCCCGGCGCCGCGGACGATGATGTTCTCGTCGGACATCGCCGGCACGTAGGCCCCGCCGGCGGTGCACATGCCGAGCACCGCGGAGATCTGGGCGATGCCGAGCGCGCTCATCCGCGCCTGGTGGTGGAAGATCCGGCCGAAATGCTCCTTGTCGGGAAAGACCTCGGCCTGGAGGGGAAGAAAGACGCCGCCCGAATCGACGAGATAGATGCAGGGGAGCCGGTTGTCGAGGCCGATTTCCTGGGCGCGCAGGTGCTTGCGGATCGTTTCGGGGAAATAGGTGCCGCCCTTCACGGTCGAATCGTTGGCGACGATCACGCACTCCCGGCCGGACACGCGGCCGATGCCGGTCACGATCCCGGCGGAGGGCACGTCGTTGTCGTGCAGGCCCCAAGCGGCCAGGGGCGACAGCTCGAGGAAGGGGCTGCCCGGATCGATCAGCTTCTCCACGCGCTCGCGCGGCAGGAGCTTTCCGCGCTTGCGCTGGGTCGCGATCGCGCTGTCCGGACCGCCTTTGCGGACCTGAGCGAGGCGCTCCCGGAGCTGGAGAGCCAGCTTCCGATGGTGGGCGGCGTTGGAGGTGAACTCCTCGGAAGCGGGGTCGATCCGGCTGCGGATGGCGTCCATAGGACCTTCCTAGTGTATCCGTTCCCGACCTCGGCCGCCAAGGGGCGGATGGCGTCCCCGTCGACTTTTTCAGGTCCCCGGCGCCGATCCGGATCGGGCCCCCGCGCGCGGATCGGCGGCGATCCCGGCGGGAGCCGCGCTCGCCGCGTCGTTCCCAGGCCGGCCGCTCCGGCCGGCCAGTCCGAGGTAGCCGACGAGCGCCACGAGGTTGAGCGAGCCCAGGACGAATTTGAGCGCCTGAGGCAAGGGGGAGGGAGAGACCCACGCTTCCAGCATCGCCGCGATCCCCAGCATGAGGACGACCCCGGCCATCAGGAGTCCGGCTTCCCGTCCCGCGTGGACCAGGGCGGCCGTCCGGGTCCGCAGCCCGGGATTCACGAGGGAAAACCCGACCCTCATGCCCGCCGCCCCCGCCAGGAGGATGGCTCCCAGTTCGATCCCGCCGTGAGACGCCACGAAGGACCAGAAATTGTAGGACAAGCGATGCTGGTGGATCACGGCCCCGACGCCGCCCAGGATGATGCCGTTAAAGACCAGGATGTAGGCGCTTCCCAGACCGACGAACACCCCGGTGGAGAACGCGAGGAAGGAGACCTGAACATTGTTGATGATGTAGAAGGACGTCGCCAGGGCGTTCATCCCGGAGGGCCTCGCTTCCTTCCCGAAGGTCTCGCCGAACGACTTCTCCACCTGCTCGACGTACCCGGGGGGCGCAAACGCGGATCCCAGGGAAGGCTCCGACTGAACGGCCCAGAACGAGGCCAGGGCGGGGAGAACCAGGAGCAGCGCCGCTCCCGTCACATAGCGCCACTGGCGCCGGACCGCCGCCGGGAAGCCGCGCCGAAAGAAGTCGAGGATTCGGTGCCAGGGATACGGAGGCGGCGCATAGATGAGAAAGTGAAGCCGCCCCACCAGCTGGTTCAAATAGTCGATCAGCTGGGGGGAAAGCCGGAGGAGTCGAGCCCTCGCCAGATCCCCGGTGCTCTGGCGATAGAGGGAGACCAGGGAAAAGAGATCCGGCCCGCTGAGGGGGGCGCCCCGTCCTTCCAGGCGCGCCGCGTAGGCCTCCAGCCTCTGCCACTGGGGCCGGTGGCGCTTCAGGAAGACCGATTCATCCACGAGGAGATTCCCTCGGACTCCCGGGTTCCGGCTCCAGGTCCTCCCCGTCGTCCTGCGCGTGAGCGGCGAGGACGCACTGGAGGAACTTCTCCCCGCGCTCGGGAGGAATCCGGAGGTTCTGGCACACGCCGAGCGCCAGCTGATCCGCCAGCCGCAGGCGCGCCTCCGCGTTGAGCAAGAGCCTCCGGTCGAGGAACTCCCGGAGGAGCCGGATCTGTTCCGCGGGCAAGTGGTGCATCCCGGCCCGGCGAAGCTCCGCCACTTTTTCCTCCTCCCCCGCGGGAATGGGCGTCGCTTGGCGTCGCCGCGGCGGCGCCGCGGCGGCGGACTGATCGCGGATCACGAGCGTCCCGGCCACCCAATCTCCCACCCGCTTGTAGCGGGGGCTCAGCATCATCATCAAAAGACCGAGGAAATAGGCGCCGGGCAGAAAATCGACGAGCCGCAGGAGATTCCGGACGATGACGACCTGAGGCGTGAGCGAATAGCCGCCTTCCTGGATCACGCGCATCCTGAGCGACCGCTTGCCCGGAGTCTGCCCCCTCCAGAGGATCTCGAAGAAGATGGGATAGCCCCAAAAGGTCAGGAACGCCCCGACGGCCCCCAGGGCCGCCGCCCAGGGCCCGGTCCGGGGCACGCCGCCGGTGATGAGCACGACGGCCAGGAAGAGCCCCAGGAGGATGAAGCCCACGAGGATCAGATCGACGAGCGCGGCGATGATCCGGGAGCCGAGCCCCGCCAACTCGTAGTCGAAGACCACGTGCTCCGGGGTTTCAATCCGAATCCGGTCCCCTTCCATCGGTCGCCCTTCCATGCCTTCCGAAGTCTATCCCCAGCCGCTTGCCCGGGTCAAAGGACTTGCCGCGCTTTCAGATCCAGATACTTGTTCATCAGCTGGACCGAGATCTCGCCTGCAGGGGCGTCGATGACCTGGACCCCGCTGCGCTGGAGCTCGTGGACGGTCCGCGCGCGGCCGATGAGCAGCTGAGCGGCCGCCGCCTTCCGATAGGCCTCGTCCACGGTCCCCGGCGAACGCCAGGCGGTCTCCCGGGTCTCCCGGTCGCCGACGGCCACGCAGAGGGGGACGTGACGGGCCCGGACGGCCTTCAAGTAGCCGGCCACGAGCCCGCTCGTTCCCTGATCGACCAGATTGGTGAACAGCACGACGAGCGCCCTCTTGCGGTACTGGCTGTTGAGCGCCCCGAACGCCGCCTCGTAGTTGGCTTCGCAGAGCTGGGGCTCGATTTCGTACAGCGCATCCGCCAGCGCCCGGACCGCCCCGTGGCCTTTCCGGAGCGGCGTGAGCCGCTCCACGCGCTCCGAAAACACCAGGGCTCCCACGCGATCGTCGAACTGCGCGGCGATCCGGGCCAGGAGGAGGGCCGCCCGGAGCACGTATTCGATCTTGACGATCCCATCGACCTCTTCGGTCATCATCCGCCCCGCGTCGATCATGAGCACGACGTTCTGACAGCGCTCGATCTGGTACTCGCGGGTGATGAAGCGGCCTCGCCGGGCGGTCGCCTTCCAGTCGATCCTCCGGAGGCCGTCGTCGGGATGATGATCCCGGAGCCGTTCGAATTCCATTCCCTGGCCCCGCTGGCGCTGGACGCGCAGGCCCAGGTCGCGCAGGCGGAGTCTCCGGCTCAGGAAATCGACCTGCCGGACCGAGCCCAGGGCGGGGTAGATCTTCGCCTGGACGCGGGCATCGACGCGGAGATCGCGCCACAGGAGCCCCAACGGCGACAGCAGTCGAATGAAGACGGGACCGAGCTCCTGCTTTCCCCGCTTCCCGGGAGTCGCCCGGTAGACCGTCTCGCCGATCCGGAGCGGCTCGAGATCCAACGGCTGCAGCAGGGCCGGGACGGTCCAGGTCTCCGGAACCTGCACCCGGATCCACCCTTCCTGGCGCCGTCGAGAGCCGTTCCGGATCTCGACCCCGATGGACTCCTCGCGGCCCAGGCCGAGGGCCGAGGGCGGGCGGAGCGAGATCGTGAACGAAGCGGTCGTCGGCGTCGTCGCCCCGTCGATCAGCACGGCCAGGAGGAGCAGCGCCGTCGCGATCCCTCCCACCCGGGCCAGCCCCGGCATCCACACCTCCAGGAGGAACGGAATCGCCGACAGGGCCAGGGCGACGACCAGACGCCGGGACGGACTGATCATTGGGGAACTTTGACCGCCGACAGGAGGTCCCGGATGACCTGGTCCGCCTTGACGCCCTCGATTTCAGCCTCGGGTTTGAGGAGGAGGCGGTGCCGGAGCACCGCCGGCGCCATGGATTTCACGTCGTCGGGGATGAGGTACGCGCGTCCTCTCAGGGCCGCCAGGGCCCGGGAGACGAGAAAGAGGGCGATCCCCGCCCGCGGGCTCGCGCCGACGGCGATCGTCCCCCAATTGCGCGTCTGTTTCACGATGGCGGAAATGTACGACAGGAGCGAATCCTCCGTCGTCACGAGGCCCAGGGACCCGCGGAATCCCTCGATCTCGTCCGTCGTCGTCCGCGCCTCCAGCTGGAGCGACTCCACGTCATGGAGCACCCGGCCGTCCCGGTACCGGCCCAGCATGGTGCGCTCATCCTCCGGAGCCGGGTAGGACACGAGGATCTTCAGCATGAAGCGGTCCAGCTGGGCTTCCGGGAGCGGATAGGTTCCCTCGAACTCGATGGGATTCTGGGTCGCCAGGGTCGTGAAGACCCCGGAGAGCCGGTGTGTCGTGCCGTCCGCGGTCACCCGGCGCTCCTGCATGGCTTCCAGGAGGGCGGCCTGCGTCTTCGCGGGGGCGCGGTTGATCTCGTCGGCCAGGAGCAGATCCGTGAAGATGGGACCCGGGCGGAATTCGAAGGCGCGCTTTTCGGGATCGAAGATGCTCGTTCCGGTGATGTCCGCGGGCATGAGATCGGGGGTGAATTGCACCCGGCAGAATCGCGCGCGGATCGCCAACGACAGGGCGCGGACGAGCAGCGTCTTGGCGGTGCCGGGAAGGCCCTCCAAGAGGACGTGCCCGCCGGCCAGGAGAGCCGCCAGCACCTGCTCGAGAACCGCATCCTGGCCGACGACGGCCTTCCGGACTTCGGTTCCGACCGCGTCGAAGACCGTTCGAATTCGGGCGACGTGTTCCGCCGGAGTCAGGGTCATGAGGGGGTCCTCTCTAGGGGGCTCCTCCGGAGCGACGTCCGGAGGGATTCCAGTTCCCGACAACAGGAAAGGAGAGCGTGATCGTCGACGGCCGGAGCCTTCGACAGGCGGGTCGCCTGTTCCAGGAAGTTCCCGACCGCGGCCGGCGCGAGGCCCGCCCTGGCGGAAATTCGTTCCAGGGCCTCCGGGGTCGAGGCGCCGTGGCTCTCCTGGAGGTGGAGGCGGAATTCCGCCAGCATCAGGGAGAGCGCTTGGGGACCCGCCCGCAGCTTCCGGCAGAGTCCGGCGACCGCGTCGATAAACTCGGACGGCCGGCGCCGGCGGTCCTCGTGCAGCTCGACCGCGGGTCCCAGCCGCCGTCCGGAGGCAAAGACGCCCGCGAACGTCGCCAGGACCGCCAGGAGGAGCACCGGACGGAGCGGGGAGTCCCACAGCACGGCGACGGCGGATTGCCCTTCCTTGAATCCGTGGTGATATTCATCGAAGCAGATGGGACCGCCTCCGGAACAGGCTTCGGACAGGCGGACCATGAACTCCACGTGATCGGCTCGGGAAATCCCCCGATTGGAGTAGAGATCGGGATCCGCGATCGCGATCAGCCGGCCGGCTCCCCGGGGCACCATCCCGACCACCCACCCCGCCTCGTCGTCGGCCAAAGCCACCGACCGGGAGTCGTTCCCCGACGGCTTGAAGCGGCGACCCTGGAAGACGCGGAGCGCATAGGATCGGTGGTCCCGGTGGTCGACGGCGACGAGCGACCCCCTCACGGCGGACTCCCGGTCGGGCCGCAGCACCGCTTCGAGCCCGAACGTGCTCAGGATCGGATCGGGGGGAGCGTCCGCGGGCGCCAGACGGGGACACGCCACGAGCGTCCCCCCGCGGGCCACCCAGTCCCTCAGCCCGGCCGCTTCGTCGGGGAGCAGCGCGTCCGAAGGGCCCAGGACCAGCAGTTCGTGAGCATCGCGGGGGAGCAGGTCGAGCACCCGGGTCTGCCGCGCCGGCCGATCCCCCAGGCGGCCCAGGAGGGTGAAGAAGGCCTTTCCTCCCAGGGGACTCGAATACTGGCTGGACCCCTGCTTCTGGTTCTCGGGGTCGTAGCCCAGCGAGTGAGGCCGCTGCGCCAGCAGGACCGACACGGCGAACAGGGCGACGAGGCTCCAGACGACGAGGAGCCGATCCCCGTTCAGCCGGGCCGGCCGCGTCATCGGGGGATCCCCGTCAGGAGCCTGAGGGCCAAGTCCCTCGACTCGGCATACTCGGCCTGGTGGACCGAGGCCTTGCCGAAACAGGCCGGCTCGTAGATGCCGAGGAGGGCGTCGAAGAGCGGCCGGTCCGACACCTGGGCGTGCAGCTGACTCCGGACCTCACCGCTCGTCTGGGACTCCTGAAATCGCACCAGACCCCGGCGGTCGAGTCCCACGAGCGCGGCCCGGTGGCAGAGGCGGATGGCTTCCCTGAAGCCGCCCCGCTCGGCCTCCAGCCGGGCCCGTTCGAGCAGGACGTTCCCCTCCTCCCGGGGGCGGCCGATCACGGCCCCGGGCTCGAACGCGGCCGACCGGGACGCCCTGAGCGCCCGGGCCAGGACCACGCCTCCGTGGATGAAGATCGCCAGGAGAACGAGCCCGCACGAGATCAGGATCCCCCACACGACGACGGGGGCTGCCGATCCCAGGTGGCCGACCGAACCGAAGAGCCCCCGGATCCACCGCCCGATCCGCTCCCAGATGGAGGCGCCCGGATGGGTCAGAGGCGTGGCCGTCTCGTATTCGCCGGACGCCAGGATGTCGGAGAGGGTCTTCCGAAGCTCTTTACCCGAGCGGGTCCCTTCCTGTCCCCCCGCCTGGGCAAGGAGCAGGAGGGCTCCGGCCGCCACGCTGAGAACCGCGGTCGTCATTCCACTCCCCGGTGCGGGTCGCTTGAGAGAGTCTCCTCTACGCCGGGACGGACGGAGGTCCCGGCGGCCCGGAAGGAGGCAGCGACGGGCCGGGAAGCCCCTTCATGCTCCGGGCGAGCACTTCCAGATCAAACGCCTCCTTGCGGATCCGGATATCATAGTACAGCAGGATCCAGGCCACGCAGAAAAGAGGGCTCAGGATCATCGAGACCACCTGCTCCACTCCCTGGGTGACCACCAGCTTCTGGACGGGAGAGGCCACCAGCGTCGGAAGGGCCACTCCGAGTCCCGCCCCGACGGACCAGTTGAGCGCCAGGTTCACGGCGAGGATGATCAGCCACAGGCCGATGATGCGCCACGCGTTATCCTTGGACAATTGCTTGCTCCGGCCCATGGCGGCCGTTCCCCCCAGGCCTTCCAGCACCACCACGGACGAGGAGAACGAGAACCAGATCGCGAACAGGATCCCCGGGACGAGGCAGAACATGAAGCCGAGCCAGATGACCAGGCCGTTCAACATCATCGTTCCGAAGTATTTCCCGAAGATGCCCACGATGTACGAGAAGCAGGAGCCCACCGTCGCGGGCTCGTTCAGATACCGGCTTCCCACGGCCCGGGTCAACGCCCCCGTGGCGAGGGGAAAGGTGATCCCCGTGATCAGGAGCACCAGCCCGGCTTGCCCAATCTGGAGCGCGGACAGCTTCTGCAGGGCCTCGAGATCGGGTTTTCCCGGGGTTGCGTGGGCCTTCTGGGTGAGCTCGAGGATCTCTCCGCTCATCGACCCGGTCAGGAGCAGCTGGAGGATGATCCCGGGGATGTACAGGATCGCCAGGATCCCCAGGAACTGCGCGAAGTTCTCGCGGTAGAGCCGGAAGCTGGAATCCAGGATCTCCGTCACCGTCTGAGGTTTGAGCCGGGGTGCGTCGGCCACACGTTCCTCCCTGCCTTCAAAAAGTTGTGAATTTATACCATAGTCCAGTCCTTCTGTCTGCACTTCGCCAGGAAGGACCAGGGGACTGGGGAGATCCGAGCGAGGCTGGCCTGGAAGGCCGCTAGCGCGGGCGCCGGCGGGGAATCTCGTCCTTCAGGTACTTCACGATGTCGCGCGTATCGGTCCCGGGCCCGAACAGGCGGCCCACGCCGAGCTTGGACAGCTCCTCGGCGTCGTCCGGAGGGATGATGCCCCCTCCGCAAAGGAGGACGTCGTCCATCTTCCGTTCCTTCATGAGGCCGAGGATCTCGGGGAAGAGGGTCATGTGGGCCCCGGAGAGGATGGAGACGCAGACGGCGTCGGCGTCTTCCTGCAGCGCGGCATTCACGATCATCTCGCTCGTCTGGTGCAGGCCGGTATAGATCACCTCGAAGCCGGAGTCCCGGAGGGCGGCCGCCACGACCTTGGCGCCGCGGTCGTGGCCGTCCAAGCCCGGCTTCGCCACGATGATGCGGAACTTCCTCTGCGGTTCTTCCTTCATGCCTCGCCCGTTACCAGTAGATCGGCGGTTCGCGCCATTCTCCGAACTCCCCTTTCAGCGTCTCCACGACCTCCCCCAGCGTGACGCCCCGGCGGACTCCCTCCAGGAGGGGCGGCATGAGATTGGTGCCGTCTTTCGCGGCGAGGCGGATGGCGTCCAGCGACCCCCGCACGGCCCCGCCGTCCCGGCTCTCCTTGTAGCGGCGGAGCTCCTCGATCTGGTCGCGCTCCACGCGCGGGTCGATCTTGAGGGTGGGAAACGGCGACTGCCCCTTCTCCATGAACTCGTTCACGCCGACGTTGATGTAGCGCCGCTCCTCGACGTCCTTCTGGAACTGGTAGGCCGCCTTGGCGATCTCGAGCTGGGGGTATCCCTGCTCGATCGCGGTCACCATGCCGCCCCGGCGCTCGATCTCCTGGAAGATCTTTTCCGCCTCGGCTTCCATCCGATCCGTGAGCGACTCGATGAAATGGGCCCCGGCCAGCGGGTCCACGCGGTCGGTCAGGCCCGATTCATGGGCGAGGATCTGCTGGGTCCGGAGCGCGACTTTGACCGCTTCCTCGGTCGGGAGGGCGAGCGCCTCGTCCATCGAGTTCGTGTGGAGCGACTGAGTGCCGCCCAGCACGCCGGCGAGCGCTTCGATCGCCGTCCGCACGATGTTGTTCTCGGGCTGCTGGGCGGTCAGCGAACAGCCGGCGGTCTGGGTGTGGAAGCGGAGACGCCAGCTCTCCGGGTTCTTCGCCCCGTAGCGGTCGCGGAGCCGCCGGGCCCAGATCCGGCGCGCGGCCCGGAACTTGGCGATCTCCTCGAAGAAGTTCATGTGGGAGTTGAAGAAGAACGACAGGCGCGGGGCGAACTTGTCGACCGGGATGCCGGCCTTCATCCCGAACTCCACGTAGGTGAACCCGTCCATCAGGGTGTAGGCGAGTTCCTGGAGCGCGGTCGACCCGGCCTCGCGGATGTGGTACCCCGAGACCGAGATGGAGTTCCATTTCGGCACGTGGTCGGCGCAGAACGCCATCATGTCGGTGATGATCCGCATGGACGGGAGCGGGGGGAAGATCCACTCCTTCTGGGCGATGTACTCCTTCAGGATGTCGTTCTGGATCGTGCCTCGGAGCCGGTCGGCGGAGACGCCCTGCCGCTCCGCCGCGGCGATGTAGAACGCGAGCATGATCGCCGCCGTGCTGTTGATCGTCATCGACGTCGACACGTCGGCGAGCGGGATGCCCTTGAAGAGGGTCTCCATGTTCTGGAGCGTGCAGACCGCCACGCCCTCCCGGCCGACTTCGCCGCGGGACCGCGGGTGGTCCGAGTCGTAGCCCATGAGCGTGGGCATGTCGAAGGCGGTGGACAGCCCGGTCTGGCCGTGCTCCAGGAGGTAGAGGAAGCGCTTGTTGGTGTCGGCCGCGGTGCCGAACCCGGAGAACATCCGCATCGTCCAGACCTTGCCGCGGTACATGGTCTTGTAGGGGCCGCGGGTGAAGGGATAATCCCCGGGCTCGCCGAGGTCCCGCGCCGCGTCGGCCCCGGCCCGGTCGGCGGGATCGTAGACGGGCTTGTCCGCGGGCACCACCGTGCCGGGAAAGCGGGACCGCGTCGGCGTCTGGCTCATCGGAGCACCTCCCGGACGAGCTCCTGGGCGCCCTGGTACGGCGATTGGCGGCGCGCCAAGACCTGATCGGCGGCCGCCGCCACTTTTCCTCCGGCGCCGTTGGAGGCCCAGAGGTTCTTATGGATCAGGAATTCCGCGATCTGTTTGATGCGATTCTCCATGTTGTTGCGGCGGCGCTCCTGGAAGGCGCCGCTCGCGCGCCGGCTCAGGAGGAGGGCGTCGATCGCCGCCACGAGCTCCGGGATGCCCTTGCTTCGGATCGCCTCGGTGATCAGGATCGGGATGTCCCGGCGCGACCGCAGGCCGAGCTCGAAGGCGGTCTTGAGATCCTGCTCCATCCGCTCCGCCCCCCCGCGATCCGCCTTGTTGATGGCGATGAGGTCGGCGATCTCCAGCAGTCCCGATTTCATCGCCTGGATGCCGTCGCCCGATTCCGGCGAGAGCATGACCAGCACGCAGTCCGCCGCCCGGGAGATCTCGATCTCGGACTGCCCCACCCCGACCGTCTCGATCAGGATCACCGTGCGTCCGGAGGCGTCCAGGAGATCGACCGCGTCCTGCGTCGCGCGCGCGAGGCCCCCGCTGCTCCCCCGCGTGGCCATGGATCTCATGAAGATCCGGTTTCCTTCCGCCATCTTCGACATGCGGATCCGGTCGCCCAGGAGGGCGCCGCCGGTGAAGGGGCTGGTCGGATCCACCGCGATGATGGCCACCTTCTCGCCCCGGGCGAGATAGACCGCCGCCAGTTCGTCGACCGTCGTCGATTTGCCGACGCCGGGAGGACCGGTCAGGCCGATCCGCAGGGCGCCGCCCACCCGGGACGACACCGCATCCAGCACCTCGCGGGCCTCCGCGCTTCCGTTCTCCACCTGGGTGATGGCCCGGCTGATGGAGAGAAAATCGCCGTTGAGGATGTCTTCCGAGAGAGGCATGTGATCGTCACTATACCACGGCCCGCAAAGGCTTTGCAAGCGGGCCCCCGGGGGGGCTATAATCCCGCCCTCCCCCGATGAATATCCCATGAGGCTCGGCCTGCTGGGCGGCAGTTTCAACCCGATCCATCACGGCCACCTGATCACCGCGGTGAGGGCGGCTGAAGCGGCGAAGCTGGACCGGGTGCTGTTCATCCCCGCCGCCGTCTCTCCCCTGAAGTCCGCCCGGGGACTGGCTCCGGACCGGGACCGCTGGGCGCTCGTCCAGGCGGCCATCCGGGGGAACCCCCTCTTCGGAGCCTGCGACCTCGAGCTGCGGCGGGGAGGCGTCTCCTACTCGGTCGACACGCTCCGGGAGCTCCAGCGCACCACGGGGGCCCGCCTGTACTGGATCCTCGGAACCGACGCGGCGCGCCTCCTGTCGAAGTGGAAGTCGATCGACGAGGTGCGCCGCTTGGCCACCTTCCTCATCGTGGCCCGTCCCGGCGACAGTCCTCCCCCGAAACGGCCGAAACAGGTTATAATCCGGGCTCCGCTCGTGGACATCTCCAGCAGCGAGATCCGCCAGCGCCTCCACAAGGGATTGTCGGTCCGTTACCTGGTGCCGGACGCCGTCCACCGGCTGTTGATGCGGAAAGGCCTATACCGCTGATGTTCGCCCCGTTGCAGAAAGCCCAGCACCACTTCGAGAACGCCTGCGCCGGCGCGGGCTACACCCTCGACCTGCTGTTGCGGGCCGCGGGGAAGCTCGTCTTCCTGGGGCGCAAGCGCCGCGAAGCGCTGGATCAGCTGTCGCTGTGCATGCTGGGCAGTCTGTCGGTGGTGTTCATCACGTCGCTCTTCACGGGGATGATCGTGTCCCTCCAGACGGGGCAGGTCCTCCGCGACTTCGGGCAGGAAAATTCCCTCGGCTACATCGTCACCCTCGGCATGTGCCGCGAGATGGGACCCGTCTTCACGTGCCTGGCGCTGGCGGGACTGGTCGGCTCGACGTATGCCGCCGAGATCGGGACGATGAAGGTCTCCGAGGAAGTCGACGCGCTGGAGGTCATGTCGATCGACCCCGTCTACTATCTCGTCATGCCCCGGCTGCTCGCGCTGGGGATCGCGGCCGTCGCCCTTACGATCTACGCCAACGTCATCGGAACGGTCGGCGGAGCCCTGGTGGCCCGCGCCAACTTCGACGTCGACCTGACGATCTTCATCAAGAACGGCCGCGACGCGCTCAAGCTGAAGGACGTCTACGGGGGACTCCTCAAGTCGTTCATCTTCGGCATGACGATCGGGACGGTCGCCTGCGCCCAGGGGCTCCGCGCCGAGGGCGGCCCCGCCGGGGTGGGCCGCGCCACGCTGCACTCGGTCGTCATCAGCTTCATGCTGATCCTCGTGTTCGACTACCTCCTCACCTGGATCATCTGGTAGGAGGGAGCCCGGGATTTCCACGCCCCGGCCCGACGATCTCGCATGAATGCTGCTATAGTTATGCCAATGAACCGGACCGACCCTCCTCCGCCCGAGGCCTCGGAAGCCCCCATCAGCTACCGGCCCATGCTCAGCGAGGCGGCGATCGAGCTCTGCGATCTCACGAAGGATCTCGGGGGCCGCCCCGTCCTGGATGGGGTCAATCTCGCGATCCTGAAGGGCGAGACGATGTCCGTGATCGGAGGCTCGGGGGCCGGGAAAAGCGTGACGCTCAAGCACATCGTCGGCCTCATGAAGCCGGACCGGGGCGTGGTCAAGGTGAACGGGACGGACATTTCGGGCGGCACGCCCGGCGCGCTCCAGGAGGCCCGGAGAAAGATCGGATTCTGTTTCCAGGGATCCGCCCTGCTCAACTCGCTCTCCGTCTTCGAGAATGTCGCGCTTCCCCTGCGCGAGCACGAAACGGTGGACGACCGCGAGATCCGCCGGCGGGTCGAGGAGAAGCTCGCCCTCGTGGGCCTCGCCGACGCCGGCCAGAAGCTGCCCGCCGAGATCTCCGGGGGCATGAAGAAGCGCGTCGGCCTCGCCCGCGCCATCATCCGCAATCCGGAGATCATCCTCTATGACGAGCCGACGGCGGGACTCGATCCCGTGATGGGAACCGCCATCAACGACCTGATCCTCGACATGCAGAAGAAGCTGGGCGTCACCTCGGTGCTCGTGACGCACGACATGACGAGCGCGTTCCGGGTGTCGAACCGCATCGCGATGCTCGTCAAGGGCCGGATCGTCAAGCTGGGGACCCCGGAGGAATTCCGGGCCAGCACCGATCCCCTGGTCCAGCAGTTCATCTTCGGCGAGTCCGAGGGACCGCTCACGAGGCCCGGCGCATGAACCGCGGAATGTGGCTCGGCTTCCTGTTCTTCATCGCCCTGGTGATCCTGGGCTTCGCCACGCTGCTCGTCAAGAACTGGAACCCCTTCGGCCATCCCCTCCACCTCACGATCCATTTCGAACGCGCGCAGGGGCTCCGGCCCGGCAGCGACGTCCGGGTCGACGGGATGACCTTCGGCCGGGTCGAGGAGGTCTCCCTCCACCCCACCAGCTCCGGAGTCCGGGTCCTGGTGCAGCTGACCGGGCCGGTCACCCTGTACCAGGACGCGGAGATCCTGGTGGAATCCTCCTCCGTGCTGGGCGGAAACATCGTCTCCATCCGCCGCGGGTCCAAGCCTCCGGCCCTCATCCTCACCGAGGAGCTGGCCGGCAAGTCCCGCGGAGGGCTGGAAGAAGTCGGCGACCTCGCCACCGACAACCGGGAGAACCTGAAGCAGCTGATCCAGAACCTGAAGGACCTGTCCCAGGCCCTGAAGGACGGCCAGGGCACCGTCGGCAAGCTCCTCAAGAGCGACGAGCTCCACAAGGAGGCCGTCGACACCCTCAAGAGCGCGCGGGAAGCCGTCACCGACGCCCGCGCGGAGATCAAGCGGGTCGGCGACACGCTCAACGACAACATCAAACAGCTGACCGGGAAGATCACCGAGAAGCTCGACAAGGCCGAAGGACCCGCCGGGGCGCTGCTCAACGACAAGAAGCTGACCGAAAAGCTCGACCGCATCGTCGCCAACGTCGAGGAGACGAGCAAGAACCTGAAGGACATCACCGACTCGGTGAAGAAAGGCGACGGCGCGCTCGGGAAGATGGTGACCGACAAGGAGATGGGGGACAAGCTCAAGGCGACGATCGACAACGTCGAGCGCGCCAGCGAGTCGATCAAGAACATCGGCACCAAGCTCGAGACCGGCGAAGGCTCGGTCGGCCGGCTCCTGCAGGACGACGAGCTCTACGAATCCGCCCGGAGAACCCTGGACGACGTCGACCACTTCTTCGCCCGCGCCTCCCGGGCGGTCGTCGAATTCACCGCGAACTACCAGGACTATCCCACGTCCAAGGAGACCATCAGCCATCTGGGAATCCGGATCGGACCCGACGAGGACAAGTATTTCCTGGCCGGCGTCGCCCTCATGAGCCTGGACAAGACCGGGCCGATCCAGTTCAAGCAGGCGATCAACGACGACCAGAACGCGACCATCTACAAGGTGGACATCATGGCGGCCTACCGGGCCCCCTGGCTCCTCGACCGTCACCTGGTGGTCCGAGGCGGATTCCTGGAAGGCATGCCCGGGGGCGCGGTGGATTTCCGGTGGGAGGACTGGGGATTCTTCTCCTATCCGGCCACCTTCACCTTCGAAGCCCGCAACGCCTACCACAGCGTGGACCGGCTCGGCATCAACGAAGAGATCAATGGCGCCATGATGAGGGCCTATGCCCAGCTGCCCCTGTGGGTCCGGAGGGACACGTGGCTCGAAACGCTGCTCAGCTACGGGCAGATCTACGTGGGCGTCAACCGGCTGACCAAGAACCAGGAGTTCTTGGCGGGCGTTTCGGTCAGCTGGGCGGATGAGGATTTCCGGACGCTGATCGGCTTGATCGGCGCGGCGAAGTAGGGTCCCACCCTCAGTCGCCGTAGATCTCCAGGGCCTTCTGCGACAGGATGTAGATTCGCCCCCGCCAGGCCACCGCCGGCGGCCGCGGCTCCCCCGGGGTCTCTCCGGGCTGGACGAGATCCGTCCGGTCCATCCGGACGGTCCCTTCGGCCTGGCGGTCGTACACGATCACCGCGGGATTCTCCGCGACTTCCCCCGCCTGCGACGCCCTCGGCGCGGCGAGCACCTCGAACATCCCGGCGCCGTGGATCATCGTCGCGCCCGTCATGTCGTTGACGGACGGCGCCTTCGAATCCCAGGCGACGGGGTCCGCTCCGGGGGGCGACTGGAGCCGGAAGGCGGTGAGGTAGGCCCGGCCGATCGTTTGGGCGGGCGACTGGTCGCGGGGCACGTTGTAGACGTAGAGCGTGTCGTCGGGCCCGATGCCGAGCCCGGCCGGACGGGCGACCGGGAGGGTCCTCCCCGGGAGCAGCGAGAACGAGCGGTCCTTGAGATCCGAGGTCTTCCACGTCCAGATCCGGTACTCGATGTTCGGCTGAGGCGGAGAGACCACCAGCGTGATGAACTCACGGCTGGCGGCCAGCTTGCAAGTGCTGTAGTTGAACTGATACGGCATGTACTTCACGTCGCTCAGGCGGATATCGACGGGCTTGAACGACGACTGGGCGGGATCGAGGCTGAGACTGTGCAGCGTCCGCTCCCGGCGGTCGGTGACATCGGCGACGTAATAGAGGATCTCGCCGTCGGTGTCCACCGCGTGGTCGCGCAGATCGCCGTGAAGCGGGCGGCGCTGCGGCTCCCGGAGCGGCCCCAGCTCCGACTTGCCCCCCGACTGGGAGGGGATGAGCCAGAGCGACCATTCGCTGACGCTCCCCCGGTTCATCATGTGGAGGAACGACACGTAGTCGGCGAAGTACCGGCCCAGGAATTCCACGCGCGTTTCCTGGACCGGAACCGCCGGGTCGAAATCGAACTTCCTCGCCCAGAGGACCTCCCCGGTGAAATCGCTCAGGCAGAAGAGCAGGTGATGCGCCTCCTGGACCTTGAAGGTCTGGGGAGCCCCGGGCGTCGGAAGCCGCATCGGATCGGCGAAGCGGTCCCCGCGGAACGACTCGTACAAGTAGACCCGTCCGTCCGTCGCGTGGAAGGCGCTGAAGACGAAGCGGTCCCGCGAGATCCGGAACGTCCACTGGATCCGGCCCGTGGCCAGATCCATCGACGCGAGCTGATCCTCCCAGGCCACCGCCAGGGCGCCCTCGCGCGTGAACGAGGCTCCCAGGATGGCCGGACGCAGCTCCGGGGGCATCGGCACGGTCACCAGCTTGACCCGGAGATCCGCGCCTCCCCGGCGGCCGGCGATCTCCACGGTCGTTTGCGGCGGGAGGCCCGACAGGACGTCTCCCAGGCCGGGGGCCTTGACCGGCTGGCCGTCGACGGCCAGAATCACGTCGTCCTTCTTCAGTCCCGCCTTGTCCGCCGGAGAGCCCGGCTTGACGAAGAGCACCGGCACCCCCTGGGGAGCGTCTCCATAGACGACGCCGATCCAGGAGCCCGGGTGGGCCGAGGCCCAGATCCGCTGATGGGCCTTCAAGTCCCAAAGCTCGACGGTCGACCCCCGGCGGAAGAGCTCGCGATCCGCTCCCAGGCCCGGCGGCTCCGTCCCCAGCGGGCAGAGCGGTTGATGGCCGAGCGCGACGCCCTGGGGATCGGAGGACAGCAGGACGGGTTCCAGCTCGCCCAGGAGCCGGAGCGGTCCTTTCAGTTCGGGAGCATGGCGGGGCGCGCGGCTCAGGGCGTCCAGCTTCCGGGCGACGAACTCCTTCACCGGCTCGTCCCGCCCGTCGGTCATGACGGACCGGTCCTGGAAACGCTCGCCGAAGTGAGCCAGCTCGAATTTCAGCCGGTCGAGATCCCCCAGTTTCTCCAGGAGTTCCAGCAGCTCCTTGTAGGCGTCGAAGTCGAGTTTCAGCTTGAAGCGGTCCTGGAAGTCCCCGTACAGCGCACGGAGCTTGTCCAGATGCCCCTGTTTCAGGAGGGTGTCCCTCATCCGGCCGAAGGCGTCCCGGGCGGCCTTGGAGTTGGGGAATCGATCCATCACCTCGCGCAGGCCTTCGACGCTGCCGTCCTTCGCCTTCTGGAGGGCTTCCGCGGCCTGCTTCTCGACGTCCGCGTAGGCTCCGGGGGCCTTGGCCACGATGTCGTCGATGCGCCGCGAGGCGTGCTCCCACAGCTTCGTGACGCTTTCGCTCTCGCGATGGAACAGCGTCCGTCCCTTCAGGATCAGCTCCTGGTACTGGGCGACCGCCTCGCGCCAGAGTCCGAGGCCTTCGTAGGTCCCCGCCAGACGCTGGACGGCGTCCGCCTCGGAGTCCCGGTCCCAGGCGAACTCCTTGGCAAAGCGGAAGCACTCCAGGGCCTTCTCGGAATCGGTCTTGCGCGCGGCGTCGGCCTGGCGCTGATCCATCTCCGCCGACCGGATCAGCGCCGCGGCCTGGAGCTTGCCGGTTTCGTCCGCTTTCCGGTCGGCGTCCTCGAGCTGCTGCTTCGCTTCCTGCTGCCGCCGGACCGCATCCGCGACCCGCGACGCCGCGTCCCCGCTGCGCTTCAGGGCCTCGTCCCCGCGGCGGATGAAGATCGTGTGGAGTTCGCGCCGGACCTCGCGGGCCTTCTCGGCCTGGCGCGGGTCGCCGTCGACGGCGTGGATGAACGACAGGTAGGCTTCACCGGCCTCCTCGAGCCGGTCGTTTTCCCGCATCGTCTCGCCGTATTCGAGCAGGAGCTCCGGGTTGGGCGGGCTCTGTCCCAGGCGGCGCGCGTACTGGTTCCGGAGCGTGTCCACGTCCGTGTACACCGCGATGCGGCTCGTGGCGACCACCAGGCAGTTCCCCGCCACGAGGAGATTGCCGCACTCGTTGGGCTCCTTCCACGCGGGCCGTTCCACGACCTTCCAGGTCCGCACATCGTAGACGCCGAGGCCGCCCGTCTGGCTGCCGTCGCCGTCGTCCATGACCGGAAGGTAGACGTAGTCCTCCGTGACGGCCCCGCGGCCGGCCCCCCGGCACGCGGAGGCGATCAGGTAGTTCGCCCGGTAGCAGGGGCCGTTCTCGTCGCGGAGCTTCACCTGGAAGGACTTGTTCGCGCCGGTGACCACCAGCTCGTCGTTCACCGGGCCGAGCAGGTGGAGGATCGACTTCCAGTCGAGTTCGCCGTGCATCTCGCTGGACGGCGGCAGCTTGATCTCGTCGCCCGTCGCCGCGTTGAAGGCCAGCAGATCGGCGCGGTCCTGGGCGAGGACGAACAGCGTCCCGTTCCAGAGGATCGGCGGATTGGCGGGTCTCCGGAACGCGGCCTCGGTCGTGCCGGTATTGGGCTGGTAGCGCCGCCCGGCCCGCTTGTACTGCGAGAGCCAGAGGAGAGCGCCGCTGGCGGGATTCAGGGCGCCAACCACGCCGAGATTCGTCTCGACGTACAGGGTGCCGCCCTGCTCCGCCAGCATCGGCAGATAGGTCGGTTGGTACGTCATCCCCATGAACGCCCCCTGCTGGGTGGTCACGGACGACAGGAACGTCGACCACAGAGGACGGCCCGTCTTCCGGTCCAGGCAGACGACCCGGCTCTCCTGCTCGCCCATCGGCGAGGTGCAGACGCCGAGATAGAGCCGGTCCCCCCGGACGATCGGCGGCGCCGCGTAGGAGAAATTCCGTTCGATGTACTCCTTGCATGCGGTCTTGAATTCGTCGATCAGGGGAGGAAGATCGGTGTCCCAGACCAGCTTGCCGGTCGGGATGTGGATGCATTTCACCGCCGTCACGCCTTCGAAGCCGTCCTGGTTGCCGGCCGGCGTGGGATCCCGCGGCCGGGCTTCAGGGCTCGAGTACATCGTCACGAAGGCGTATTCCGCGTCGATGGTCACCCCGACATAGGGCCGGCCGGCGGTGCCGTTCTGCCCCGGCTGCGGGCGCGGGATCGGCTTGTCCGACGGATATTTCCAGTAGACCCCGGCGGTGGCGGACTTCCCTTTCACGCGGGCGGGATCGACGGCCAGGACGCGGGTTCCGTCCGTGAAGATGACGTAGTCCTTCCCCCGGACTTTGGCGTACGCGGGGATGAGGGGATACTCCGGAACCGGGGGCGGAGGCGGCACGTCGCCCCGCATGCCGCGGGGCCGGAAGGGCTGGCGCACCTGCGGGCGCTGGACTTCGGGCTCCGGAACGGCGGGAGCGTCGCCCCGGTCCTCGGCGAAGTCGTAGACCCAGCGGCGGATGTCGTTCCGGACCCCGAGCGTCGGGCGGCGCAGCCGCTCCTCGGGATCCGGACTGTAGGGCATCTTGGTGGGCCGGACCGCCAGGGGTCGCAGGGGGATCGCGAGGGACTGGAGATACTCGGACAAAGGCCGGGAGCGGCCGCCGATCGTGACCGCCCCGTCGATCTTGGACGCCGCCAGAAACCGGCGAAGGTCCTCCAGGGCGCCGACGTTCTCCGAGATCAGGCAGGCGTGCGCGATGCGCGCCGCGGTGACGGCGCGGGGGAGATGGCTGTCGGGATAGAGCCGCAGCAGGCGGTTCCACCAGGTTCTCGCCTCCTCCACCTTCCCCTCGTCGTAATCCTGGAGGGCCAGGCCGTCCATCACCTCGTCGCTGCCGGTGGCGAAGAAGTACTCCTCCACGACCCGTTCGACGTCGCGGCGCCGGCCCGACTCGTGCGCCTTGTCGAGGGCCGCGCGGGCCTTGCCGTCGTTCTGGAAGCGGTAGTACTCGAAGGCCTCCTTGGGGAGCGCGGAGATCCGGCCGAGGAAATACTCGTGCACGCTGGTCCAGCGGTCGGGCGACACCTGGACGACGCTTTGCGAATACTTCCGGAGGGAGAGGCCATACAGGTCGAAGAGGGACTTCCAGTCGCGGGCTTGTTCGGCCTTCTTGACCCGTTCGAGGAAGTCCCGGTCCACCTTCTCGAGGTAGATCGATTCCTCTTGGGTCTGTCCCTGGGGGGCGGCGGGGGCCTCGCCGACGATGACCGGGAGGAGGAACAGCCAGGGCAGCGTCCTGCGAAGCGTCATCGGGGGCCTATCCTCCTCGCCCGCCTATTCTACTCTACTTGGACGTGCGGAGGGAGGGCGCTGTTGCGCCCAATCGGAAAACGGACGGGGCCCCGGGAGGCTATTTGAACTGCCGGAGGAGGCCGATGAACCGCTTGATCTCCTCGTGCACCCGCTTCGACTGGGAGACCACCATGACGCCGTTGGTCAGGGTGATCGATGCGTTCGGGTTTTCGTCCCAGCTCTTGTCGCCGGTGTTCTGCTTCACCATGTCGGTGATGAATTCCTCGGTGATCGTCGAGCGCGGCTCCTCGAGGGTGAACGTCGCGCCCGTCAGCGGGCCGCCGCCGCCCTTGGAGGGCGAGACCAGTTCGACCTTGGGGCCGGCGAAGTCCTGGATCTTGACGAGGAGATCGCGGACGTCGTAGAGCTGCAGGGTCACCGCCTTGTCGATCTTGCCCTTGGGAATGACCAGGACGACGCCTTCTTTGTACATCGCGGTCAGTTCCCGCGAGTTCAGCATGAGCTTGAGGACCGACTTGAGCAGCAGGTCCTTCACCTTCAGGGTGACCTTGAGCTGGTCCTCGGACTGGTTCTTGTAGACTTCGGCGTCGACGATGATGTTCAGGCCCGAAAAGTCGCGCAGGTAGCTGACGGCCTCTTCCAGCGTGGTGTTGGCGAAGTCGACGGTGATGCGCATGGTGTTGAGCTTGTTGACGACTTCCTGCCGGCGCGGGTCGGACTCGTTGCCGCCCTCCTGGGCCCAGGCCGGGAGCCCCAGAACCCCCAGGATCGCGGCGGTCAGCATCGTCTTCATCGGTCCTCGTCTACTATACGCGGCTCGCGCCGGCTTCTCCACCTCTTTAGTCGCCGGATGCCCCCGAAGGTAAAGAAGATCCCGTCGAAAAAGAAACCGGGGCCGCCGGACGGTCCGACGGCCCCGGGGGATGACGCACGAAGGCCCTTACTGGTACTGCCCCAGCAGGTTGATCAGGTTCTCGATCTCCCGCAGGACCGCCGGGGTCTGCGTCACGACCAGGGTGCCGCCCGTCAGGTTGAGCGCCGCCTTGGGATTGGAGTCCCAGGTGCCCCCGCCGGTATTGGCCTTGATCATGTCCAGCAGGAAGTCGTCCGGGATGACGCTGTGCGGCTCCTCGAGGTTCACGATCGTGATGCCCGGCTTCTTCGAGGTGCTGAGCTCGATGCTGGGCCCGCCGAAGTCCTGGATCTTGACCTGAAGCGCGCGGACGTCGAAGATCCGCATCGAGGCCGAGTCCTGAAGATCCTCCTTGGGGAGCACCACGAGCGCCCCGTCGCGATAGGCGGCGGTCAGGCCCCGCGACGTCAGGAGCAGCTTGAGCACCGACTTCACGCTGAGGTCCTTCACCTTCAGCCGGATGCTGGCCTCGCCGTCCTTCTCCATGGCCTTGGGAAGGATCACCAGGTTGATCCCGGTGACCTCGCGCAGATAGTCGATCGCTTCGGGCAATTTGACGTTCTCGAAATCGACCGTGACCCGCATCGTGTCGAGCCTGCGGGCCGCATCGTCGCGTCCGTCGCCCGCCCAGGCGCAGACCGCCATCGCCAGGATCGCCGCCGCAGTTTTCATCGCATCCTCCATTCGAATCGTCCGGAGATACGATGACGCCCGGCCCGGGCGGTAAATCGGAATGAACGGATCGGGACGCTATTTGGCGGAAAGGGTCCGGATGCGGATGATCGCGCCGGGAGCCTCCGCGCCCTTCCCTACGGGCTGGATCGACGTCTGGATCCGGCGGTCCCGGACGACGACCGAGGACTCCACCGGCTTCCCCGAGGCGAGCGCTTCCCTGAACTTCCGGGGCGTGTCCGGATCGAACGCGCGGAAATCGACCGACTCGATCGGCTTGTGGAGCGAGTCCTTGACTTTCTCGCCCAGCACCTGGGGCGCCGTTCGGTTGAACAGCAGGATCAGGCCGTCGCGGCTCACGCCGAGGAGCGCCGCCGCATCCTGTTCGAGGAGGTCCTGACAGAGGAGCACGGCGGTCTTCCCCCGCTGGAGGTCGGCTTTGCACAGCTCCAGCTCCCGGACCGCCTCTTCCAGCTGCTCCTTCTTCTCCTCCAGCCGCGCGGTGTACTGCTGAAGCTGGAAATCCTTATGCTCGATCAGCTTGAGGACCGAGGTCTGCCCGGTCGAGGTCGCGACGTGCCCCGAGGTCCGGGCCTTCTCCTCCAGCTCGAATACCTTCTGCTTGAGACGCTGGTTCTCGGAAAGAAGCTGCCGGACAGCCGTCTGTTCCTGGTCCGAACTCATGGTGCTATCCTTTGGCGTAAAACGTCACGATCGTATCGCCGTACTTCCGCTCGTCCACGATCCGGGCCCCCGCCACGTCGCCCAGGCCTTCCTTGATGCGG
>Ga0209579_10000933_pt1 | contig 25700 bp, 31 predicted proteins | sample Coa_R1_2_FD_187152 | JGI IMG/M metagenome (GOLD analysis project Ga0209579, IMG submission 187152) | Surface soil microbial communities from Centralia Pennsylvania, which are recovering from an underground coalmine fire - Coalmine... | ecosystem: Environmental > Terrestrial > Soil >... | reverse complement strand
CCCGCCGAATTTCACGCCTGTGCACAGCAGCGCGGCCCTGCTTCGCTGCTCGCGACCGCCACCCACGATCACAAGCGGGGCGAGGATGTACGCGCACGGCTCGCCGTTTTGAGCGAGATCCCGGATGAATGGTCCGCCGCGGCGGCCCGCTGGTTCCGGCTGAATGCCCGATTGCGCGACCCGCAACTCGATCCCGGCGACGAATATCAGCTGTACCAGACGCTCGTGGGTTCGTGGCCGCTCGAACTCGCATGCGACGACAGGGCGGCGCTCGCGGAATTCTCCGAGCGTATTCTCGGCTGGCGGCTGAAATCGCTGCACGAAGAGAAAATCCACACCTCGTGGGGCGATCCCGATGCGCGCTACGACCGGGCGAGCGGCGCCTTCGTGCGCCAGCTGCTCGATCCCGCCTGTTCCGCGGAATTCCTGCGCGACCTCGCCGATTTCGTACAGACGATTGCGCCCGCCGCGGCGCTGAACGGCCTTTCCCAGACGGTGCTCAAATGCACCTGCCCGGGTATTCCCGACTTCTATCAGGGCACGGAGCTTTGGGACCTCAGCATGGTTGATCCGGACAATCGCCGCGCGATCGATTTTGCCGTGCGCGTTGCCGCACTTGCCTCCGAACCGTCGCTGCCCGCGTTGCTCGCGGAGTGGCGCAACGGTTTCGTCAAACAGCGATTGATCGCGGAACTGCTGCGGCTGCGCACGCAATATGGCGACGTATTCGCGCGCGGCGACTATGTGCCGGTACGAATCGAAGGCTCACGAAGAGAGAACGCCGTTGCGTTCCTGCGGACAATGGGGCGTCCAAGCGCGCTGGTCGCTGTTCCGCGCCTCTCGGCGCGTGCGTGCATCGAAGCGGGCGCGCCGCTGCCCAAAGCCGAATTCTGGGGTGACACGGAACTGTCCCTGCCCGCGGGCTCTGACGATTGCCGCTGGCGCGAAGCGCTGGCGTCGCTGCCCGCCGGACAAAACCCCGAGCTCCGCTGCTCGGCACTGTTCGCGCGCTTCCCCGCCGCAGTTTTGATCAGCGAAAGTTGAGCAACGAATTGTCATTCCCGCGAAAACGGATAGCAGTCTCCTCCCCTGTCGAGCGCAGCAAGATGGGGGAGGAACACAGACGGCGGGCGCTAGGCCGCCTGGCGTTCCGTCTGCGTGACTTTCGGCGTACGGAAATGTGCGATTTCCGCCAACATGTCCGGTTGCAGGAGACGCACGAGACCGCTCTTGAACTCGATCAGCTGATTGCGCCGCAGCTGCTGAAGCGTCCGGTTCAAATGTACAACGCTGAGGCCCAGCGCATCCGCCATGATTTCCTGGGTCAGCGGAATGGCGACCGTGGTTTCGCCCGCGAGACCGACCAGGCTCAGGCGTTCGTGGATCTCCAGAATGAAATGCGCAGTGCGCTCATAGGCGGTCTGCCTGCCGACGCGCATCAGCTGGTTGAGGAGATAGGCTTCGTCGAGACTCGCCGTCGCGTAACAGGCCTGGGTCAGACCCGGATATTCCTCCGCGTGCGTGGTCACCGCTTCGCCCAGTCGGGTCGCGTCGGCAACGATCACCGGCGTGAGCGCAAGCGAGGTGGTGAGTGCGATCGCCTGGGGCCGCAGACAGAGCCCGTAGATGTCGCCTGGAAGGATGAATTCGAAAATCTGGCGCCGGCCGTCGGGAAGCGTGCGGAAGCGGCACGCCCAGCCGGCCATCAGAAGCCGCGGCGAATTCAGCGCCTCGCCTTCGCGAATCAATTCGGTCCCCGCCGCGATCTCCTCGGTGCGTTCGGCAAGCGACTGGATCAGCGCCAGATCCTTCGGTGAAAGATCCTCGAGATGCTGCAGTCGCCGAACGAGCAGATCGGCGTGGGATGACGTGTCGAGCCCCAAGGCGCGCCAACGTTCCATGGTGGTTCTCCGCTTGCGCTGAATACCGGCTGTGATCAACTCTGGACCCTCTCGCCCACTGGTGCGCCCCTTCAGGAAAAAAGCCCGCCCGCCAGCAGGATTTAGCTTGCGATAAGCCCTACTGCCTCGAAACGAATGACGGGGCCTCTTCGTTGCGCCGGCGGCATGGCTGCCGGCCCGCAGGGCCAATTTTCGTGGAACTTACGGCTGCGCCGGCGCTTAGATTCAGTGGCGCGCATCGCCAGATCCGTCGCAAGCGACAAAAGAGGTCGGAGTAAGACCCCTGGATCGCCGCGGTGCGCGTCTGTTCCTTTCCCTGATCCGGAGTGTGCTGCCATGGCGACGCCTTTCGAACTTTCTCCTCTTCCCTATGACGAGTCGGCGCTGGAGCCTGCGATATCCAGGCGCACCATCGGATTTCACTACGGCAAGCACCACAAGACCTATGTGGAGACGCTGAACAAGCTGGTGACGGGCACGCGGTATGCAGACATGCCGCTGGAGCAGATCGTGCGCACCACGGCCGGTCGCGAGAACGAAAAGGACAAAAAGATTTCCAACAACGCCGGTCAGGTCTGGAACCATGATTTCTACTGGCGAAGTCTGTCGCCGCGCGCCACCAAGCCCGGCGGAAAGCTCGCGCATGCCATCGAACGCGACTTCGGAGGCCTCGAAGAACTGCTCAAGCAGTTTGCCGAAGCTGGAAAGGAGCAGTTCGGCAGCGGCTGGGCGTGGCTCGTGTCAAACGGCGGGAAGCTTTCGATCTGCAAGACGGCAAACGCGCTCGACCCGATGGCGCAGCACGTCAACTGCCTCCTCACCGTCGATGTCTGGGAACATGCCTATTATCTCGATTACCAGAACGCGCGCGCGAAATATCTCGAGGCCGTGCTCGGCAAACTGAACTGGGATTTCGCCGCAGAAAATCTGGAGAAGCAGGACCATCCGGTCCGCGCGGCGGCGTAAGCACCTCCGCTTTTCCGAGCCTCACCCTTCGCGGAGTGAGGCTCGTTCTTTTTTCCTCATCCCGAGCTTGTCGAAAGCCTGACGGGCGCGTCACAATCCGCAGACTCAAGCCGGATTGTCGTCATGACCGATTGCTACATCTATGACGCCGTACGCACGCCCCGCGGGCGCGGCAAGGTCGACGGTGCGCTCCACGAGGTCTCGACGCTCGAACTGGCCACCCAGGCCTTGCGCGCGGTCCGCGAGCGCAATGCGCTGGATACGACGCGCGTCGACGACGTGGTGCTCGGCTGCGTCGATCCGGTCTGCGAAGCCGGCGCCGACATTGCCCGTATCGCGGTTCTGAATGCCGACTATGCGGACAGCGTATCCGGCGTACAGATCAACCGCTTCTGCGCCAGCGGGCTGGAAGCGGTGAACATGGCGGCGGCGCAGATCATGGCCGGCCAATCGGACATGACGATCGGCGGCGGCGTCGAATCCATGAGCCGTGTCGGCATGGGCGCTTCCGGCGGTGCCTGGCCGGTCGATCCACAGATTGCGTTCAAATCCTATTTCACGCCGCAGGGCGTCAGCGCCGATCTCATCGCCACGCTTGACGGATTCTCGCGCGACGATGTCGATGCGTACGCCGTCGAGAGCCAGCGCCGCGCGGCCAACGCCTGGGATCAGGGCTGGTTTCGGAATTCCGTCGTGCCGGTGAAGGATCTTCTCGGCCAGACATTGCTCGCGCGCGACGAACATATGCGCCCGGATGCTTCCATGCAGTCGCTTGGCGCGCTCAATCCGTCATTTGCGCAAATGGGCGAATTCGCCGGATTCGATGCGGTGGCCATCCAGCGCTACCCGCAGGTGGAAAAAATCAATCATGTGCACCACGCCGGAAATTCGAGCGGCATTGTCGACGGCGCGGCGGCAGTGCTGCTGGCAACCAAAGAGGCAGGGGACGCGGCGAACCTGAGGCCGCGGGCGCGGGTGAAGGCCTTCGCTTCGATCGGGTCCGAACCGGCGATCATGCTGACCGGGCCCGGGCTTGTCGCCGACAAGGTTCTGAAACGCGCCGGGATGAAAAGCAGCGACATCGACCTGTACGAATTGAACGAGGCGTTCGCTTCGGTCGTCCTGCGCTTCATGCAGGTGCTCGACATTGCGCACGACCGGATCAACGTCAACGGCGGTGCGATCGCCATGGGCCACCCGCTCGGCGCAACCGGGGCCATGCTGGTCGGAACGCTTCTCGACGAGATGGAGCGCCGCGACGTCGAAACCGGGATGGTGCTTCTCTGCGTCGGCGCCGGCATGGGCACCGCAACGATTCTCGAACGCGTCTGAATGAAACAGGGACAGGATATCGTGTCCCCTCGCAGTCTGAATCACACCCGTGCGGGACACGATATCCTGTCCCGCTGAAGGCCAGACAATGGAACTCACCAACTTCCGATGGGATGTCGACGCGGACGGAATCGCGACGATCGCATGGGACAGTCCCGGCCGCTCCATGAACGTGCTGACGACGAGCACGATTGCCGACCTCGGTACCGTCGGCGAACGGCTTGCGACGGATTCGGCACTCAAGGGCCTCGTGATCACCAGCGCCAAAACGAATGCGTTCTGCGCGGGCGCCGCGCTCGACGAGATGGCGAGCGGCGGCCGCTCGCTGTCGCCCGAGGAAGCCGCCGCTGCGCGGTTCCATGGCGTGATGCGATTTCACGCTGCTCTGCGCAAACTCGAGAGCTGCGGCAAACCGGTTGCGGCGGCGATCAATGGATTGGCGCTCGGCGGCGGTTTCGAAGTGACACTGGCGTGCCATCACCGCGTGGTGGCGGATGTACCGAAACTCCAGCTCGGCCTCCCGGAAGCCAAGGTCGGCGTGCTGCCTGGCGGCGGCGGAACGCAGCGATTGCCGCGCCTGATCGGCGCCATGCAGGCGCTGCAGCTGATGCTGAAGGGCGAGACCGTCGATCCGCCGAAGGCGCTCGCGCTCGGCATGATCCACGCCATCGCGCCGGCGGACGAAGTTGTTGCCCGCGCGAAGGAATGGATCAAGTCGGTGAAAGACCCGAAGCAGCCCTGGGACAAAACTGATTTTCACATCCCCGGCGGCGGCCCTTATTCGAAAACCGGAAGCCAGGTTTTCATGATGGGCAACGCCATGCTGCGCAAGGAGAGTTACGGCAACTATCCGGCGCAACGGTACATCATGGCGTGCGTGTACGAAGGGCTGCTGCTGCCCATCGAAGCCGCCTGCCGGGTCGAAGCGCGCTATTTCGTGAAGCTGCTCGGCGAACCGGAAAGCCGCGCCATGATCCGCTCGCTGTTCCTGTCCATGCAGGAGCTGGGCAAAGGCGCCCGCCGGCCGGCGGACGAAGCCAAAACCGACGTGAAGAGGCTTGGGGTTCTGGGCGCGGGGGTGATGGGCGCCGGCATCGCGTACGTGGCCGCGCTCGCGGGCATCCACGTCGTCCTGATCGACACCAGCGCCGAGAAAGCCGAAGCGGGGCGCGCAACGGTCGCGGGAATTCTGGACAGGCAGATTGCCCGGGGCCGCTCGACAGAACAGAAGAAAGCGGACGTGCTGGCGCGCATTCAGCCGGCCGTGGATTTCGCCGCGCTTGCTTCCGCCGATCTCGTCATCGAAGCGGTGTTCGAGGACCGCGCCGTGAAAGCGGAAGCGACACGAAACGCCGAAGCGGCGATGACGGCGCTTGCGATCTTCGGCTCCAACACGTCGACGCTGCCGATCACCGGCCTCGCCGAAGCAAGCAGCCGGCCCGACGGCTTCATCGGCGTACATTTCTTTTCGCCGGTCGATCGCATGGGACTCGTTGAAATCATCCTGGGCAAGCGGACAAGCCGGCGTGCCCTGGCCACGGCGATCGATTTCGTCGCCAAAATCCGCAAGACACCGATCGTCGTGAACGATTCCCGGGGTTTCTATACCTCGCGCTGTTTCGGCACCTACACGCGCGAAGGCATGGCGATGCTGGCCGAAGGCATCCATCCCGCCATGATCGAGAATGTCGGCCGGATGGCGGGCATGCCGATGGGACCATTGGAAGTGATGGACTCCGTGGGCGTCGACACGGCGCTGAGGATCACCAGACAGACGCGCAAGGAGCTCGGCCGAAACGCCATCGATGCGAGCGAAGCACTCATGGAATGGCTGGTCGAGAACAACGGGCGGCCGGGACGCAAGATCGGCAAGGGATTTTACGATTACGATGCGAAAGGCAAGCGCCAGCGGCTCTGGCCCGATCTCGTGTCCTCGCGCCGGGATTGGCGCACGGACGCACATGTCGACGAAATGAAATCCCGGTTCCTGTCGATTCAGGCGCTCGAAGCCGCGCGCTGCTTCGAGGAAGGCGTGATCACCGATCCACGCGACGCCGATGTGGGCGCCATTCTCGGATGGGGCTTTGCGCCTTTCACCGGCGGACCGGTTTCGTACATCGATACGCTCGGCGCGGCCCAATTCGTCAGCCGCTGCGAGACATTGGCGCGATTGTACGGCGATCGGTTTCTTCCCAACCAGCTGCTGCGCGAAATGGCGGGCGGCGGCGAGACTTTCTACGCGCGTTTCGCGCCGGTGAGACAGGCGGCGTAATCCGCGATGGCAGCCGCCCTCGCGGCTGACAGGGCGCGAACCTTGCCCCGAAAGCGGACATCAGATTGCTGGTTCTGCAACAGGCGCCGCTCCAGGGAGCGGCCCTGTCAATGCGGGCGGCGAATGAGCCTGAAAAGGATGCGCATCATCCAGTTCGAACCGTGACGCGCAAACGGAGATTCGTCCGCGGTTCTCGCATATCGCCCAAACACAAGGTGTCCCAACATCGACGCACTCCGATGCCACCTCACGACGTACATTGAGCATACGCCGTCACTCCGCGGACCACAATGGCCTGCCCGTTAACGGCCAGATTGTATTCCGGATAGTTAACGCCCCATTAAGAAATGCACATTCTCCGTCCGGCTTCCGTGAAGCTTGCGTGACGCTTTGACGGCAGGAGGTGTCAGTGGCCCGGGCCGGGAAGCGTCATCGGATTGTCTCCCGGCATCGCGTTGGGCGTCATATCGCTGCGTCGGCAGGTCTGGAAGCCGCTGCTCCAGCCTGCCCGGTACGCGTCGTTGTCGGCAAGAAGCTGCCTGTCGCCGACCGTACGGTCGCGCAGGTCGGAACCTTGATCGGTCGCCGCGGCGCAGCCATCCTGATAGCCGTCGCGAAAGTTCGGATCCTTCTGCATTGCGCGATCCTTGCTGCTGCCGAAGACGGCACAACCCGCGGTGAACAGCAACGCGAGTGCAACAAACGCTTGGGCGGCGACTCGTGTGGGCATTGGAACCTCAAAAGCAGCAAGCGAGAATATACACCGGCGCGACGGCGACGCCTCCCGTAAGACCCGGCATCGATGGCGCGTGGGGCGGCGGCTAACCGGCGCCGACGATCGCGCGCATGGCATCCCAGCAGGAAACGACTCCCATGACGTGGCCCGAATCCTTGCTCACGACCGGAAGAGACATGTGGTTCCGGCAAAAAAGGCGGATCGCTTCGACCTCGGATGAATCCGGATCGAGCGTGGGCGCGTTACGGTTGACGACTTCGTCAACGCGCTGATTCCGTACGTCGCGGTACCTGCTTCGGAGTTCTTCGGGATCGTCCGCGATAAATCGCAGATTCGATATCAGGTCGCCTGCGAGCGCGACGCGGGGGACAAGAAGGCTCAGGAGATCGTGGAGGCCAAACGTCCCGACGTAGCGGTCCTGCGCGTCCACAACCGGCAGACTGATGAAATGATTGGAGAGGAGCTTCGCCGCCGCCGCCGCCACACTTTCGTGTTCCTGGATGGTGACGGGCGCTTTGTTCATGATGGCGATGCAGCTCATCGGCAACTCGGATCTCGAAGGTGGGAGGGCTCCACCGATTCGCGCCGTGCCTGCCCTCAATGTCAATGGCCGGCGTGTTTCGCTCGCCCGCGACCGTGCACGTTCCTCCTCTGTGGCCACCCACAGCCCGGGCAAGCCGGGGGAACTCAATTGTTCCAGGTGAAACCACCGGGAAGCCCCGCGATCACAAACACGTTATGGATGGGTTATTCCCGGGCTCGTTAAGGCCGATCGTTCAATTTTTACCGAATTGTGTTCATCGTTCCAGGAGATGGCCGGCATCGATTTCCCATCGCCAAAGCGGGCAGACCTTCTCGCGTCGCGACCTTGCCATGGGGCCAATGCAGCTTCCGGCGGACGACTCGGGACCGGCATCCGGCCATCGGGGTTCCCCGGGGTCGTTAAGAAGGGCTGAATCAAAACACACAAATATTCCTTCCGATTAACGAACCGCGATCGCATCGATTCAAACTTCGTTAACACGCGGCTGACCAAGGTTGCCCGGGGGCAGAATCGCGGACCAACGATGACTTCCAGACCTTCGGGCGCACCGCACAAGGCATCGCCGCGAACGCTGCGACGGCAATTTGCGGCCGTACAGCTGGCCAAGGGCGGCCTGGGAACGCTGCTCTGGCTCACCTACGCGGCTCTCGTCGGTCGTCTCCATTGGCTCGATCTCATCGCGCTGGTCGGTTTCCTTGCACCCTGTGCGCTCGCTGTCTTCGCGTTGCTGGGAGCGGCGCTCCCCGCACTGGAGACGGCATCTCTCGCCCTCTTCGCTGCGCTTGTCGGATATATGGTGGGCCTCACCGGCGGCATGCATTCGCCGCTCCTGGTGTGGTTTGCACTCGTGCCCGCGGAAGCGGCCCTTGCAGGCGGTCGCGACGCCGTGGTGCGGGCGACCGCCGCTGCCGCCGTCGCGCTCTGCGCAGTCGCGGTTATCGATTCGTTGGGTGGGCTGCCCGTCTCGCGGCTGTTTGCGCCCCACTGGCAGATCTATGCGGGCTGTGCACTGGCTGCCATTGTACAGTCGGCGGTCATTGCAATCGCCGCTCAGGATCGCCAGCGCGCCGCCGATCTGGCGGTGCTCGACAGCGCCGTCATCTACCGTTTCCTCGCCGATCACGCGACCGATCTCATCACGCGCCACGGTCCTGACGGGCGGCTGAGCTTCGCCAGCCCTGCGTCGCGACGCCTCCTGGGAACGGAACCGGCTGACATGGAGGACAGATTGCCGGCGGCACTGGTCCACGACGACGATGCGGCCGTCATCGAAAGTGCCCTTGGGGAGGCTGCCGCCTCGGGCCGGGAGACCGCAGCCGAGGTACGGTTTCGCTGCGCCGATGGCAGCTTTGTCTGGACCGAAATGCGCTGCCGCCCGGTCGTACCGGGCGACCGCAAATCCGAGATCGTCGCCGTCACGCGCGATATTTCGGAGCGCAAGGAGCACGAGCAACAGCTCGTGTCGGCGCGCGACATGGCCGAACAGGCCAGCCGCGCCAAGTCGCGATTCCTTGCCAACATGAGCCACGAGCTCCGCACACCGTTGAACGCCATCATCGGGTTCTCCGAGGTCATGACTCACGAGATGTTCGGTCCGATCGGCGCGCCACGCTATCTGGAATACGCCAAGCTCATTCATGAAAGCGGCGGACATCTGCTTGCGCTGATAAACGGCGTATTGGACATGTCGAAAATCGAGGCCGGCAAATTCGAACTGCAGGAAGAAATTTTTGATTTCGCGCAGGACGCGGAACAGGCGCTCCGCTTCGTGCGGCTTCAGGCGGAGCGCAAGGGCCTTGTGCTCAAGATGACGATCGCGCCTGGCGCCAAGTCGATTTTCGCCGATCGCAGGGCGGTGAAGCAGATTCTTCTCAACCTGCTTGCCAATGCCGTAAAATTCACGCCGCGTGGCGGCGAAATCTGGATTGCTGCGGCCCGCGAGGAAGACGCCATCGAACTCGCCGTGGCCGATACGGGCGTCGGAATACCGGAAGGCGACCTGCACCGGCTTGGAATACCCTTCGAGCAGGCCCGCGATCAGCAAGTCCGGGTCACCGAAGGTACCGGGCTTGGTCTCTCGCTCGTCAGGGCGCTGGCGGTGCTGCACGGCGGAGAAATGCGGATACAGTCCCGACCGGGGGAGGGAACGACGGTGCGCGTGAGGATGCCCCACGCGGCGGTGAATGAAGCCGGTACACACGCGCTGGGGGATAGCTTGCAGGAGGCCGGCCGCGCGCTGAAAGGCGCGGCGTGAGCGCGCGCCTCAAGACTGGTCTCTACGTCAGGGCTCTCATTCGCCGGGCGGAAGTGGGCGGCGCATCCGCTTACGTTGCCCGGCGCGGAGCCGAGGAAGCGGGCGCCCTCATCCTGAAGCTGGCGAGACCCGACGGAAACCTGACCGTGCTCAGTCGCGCCACGCGCGGCGAAGGCGAACGCGTCTGGATGAAGCCGCTCGGCGATTCCGCAGATTCCGCAGCAGCGGCCAAATATTTCGAGAGGCAGATACGCTTCGATCCCGATCTCTGGATCGTGGAAATCGAAGACCGCGAAGGCCGCGCCTTCGTCGACGAGCCGATCGTGTGATTGGCCTTGTACGCCGCTGCCTGCGCTGCTAGTGGCAGCGCGCCATGAACGAAACGGATTCGGAACAGACGAGCGTCGTTGCGCGCGAGGCGGCACGCCGGCGCAGCTTTGCCATCATTTCGCATCCCGACGCCGGCAAGACGACGCTGACGGAGCATCTGCTCCTGCTCGGCGGCGCGATTCGCATGGCGGGTCAGGTAAAGGCGCGCGGCGAAGCGCGGCGCGCCCGCTCCGACTGGATGAAGATCGAACAGGAGCGCGGGATTTCCGTCACCAGCGCGGTAATGACGTTTGAATATGCCGGCCACGTGTTCAATCTCCTCGACACTCCGGGGCATGAGGATTTCAGCGAGGATACCTACCGCACGTTGACCGCCGCCGACTCCGCGGTGATGGTGATCGACGCGGCGCGCGGCATCGAAAGCCAGACGCGCAAACTCTTCGAAGTGTGCCGGCTGCGCGACATTCCGATCATGACGTTCGTCAACAAAATGGATCGGGAGGCCCGCGATCCTCTGGAACTCATCGACGAAGTCTCAGACCAGCTGCAGCTCGAATGCGCGCCGATGCTCTGGCCGGCCGGAATGGGCCTGAATTTTCAGGGCGTGTACGATCTCGCGGGCAGCGAGTTCGTCCGTTTCGGTTCGGGCGAGCGCATCGGGCGCGACCGTCTCGCCGATGTACTCTCGCCGGACGTGCTGGCACGGCTCGACGAGGAGGTCGCGCTTGCACGCGGCGCGTGCCCGGCGTTCGACCTCGAGGCCTACCGTACAGGGCACCTTACGCCGGTCTTCTTCGGGAGCGCGCTGAAGAATTTCGGCGTACGCGAACTGCTCGATGCGCTCGCGCGCCATGCGCCGCCGCCCGGTGCGCAGGCGGCGCGGTCCCGCCGGATCGAAGCGTCCGATCAGGAAGTTACCGGCTTCGTGTTCAAGGTACAGGCGAACATGGATCCCAATCATCGCGACCGGGTCGCCTTTCTGCGGCTGTGCTCGGGCGAGTTCGTACGGGGCATGAAGCTGAAACAATCGGGCACCGGCAAGACCATGGGCGTGCACAACCCCATCCTCTTCTTCGCCCAGGAACGCGAAACGGTGGACGAAGCGTGGCCGGGAGATGTCATCGGCATCCCCAACCACGGCGTGCTGCGCGTGGGCGATACGCTCTCGGAATCCGGCACCGTCGTCTTCACGGGAATTCCGAACTTCGCGCCGGAAATGCTGCGCCGGGTTCGTCTCGGCGACCCCATGAAACAGAAGCACCTCGCACGCGCCCTCGAGAGCCTCGCGGAAGAGGGCGTGATCCAGGTGTTCCGTCCGTTGATCGGCGCGCAGTGGGTCGTGGGCGTGGTGGGTGCGCTGCAGCTGGACGTCCTCAAGAGTCGCCTGCGTGCCGAATATGGGCTCGACGCCGATCTGGAAGCGTCGCCGTACGATACGGCGCGCTGGATCTCCGGCGCGGCCGACGAAATGGAAAAATTCATTTCCTTCTATCGCGAGCAGATGGCCGAAGACCGTGACAGCGCGCCGGTCTTTCTCGCCAAAAGCAACTGGGAACTGGGTTACGTGTCGCAGAAGTTTCCCGGCCTCACCTTCGCGAAGACACGCGAACGCGCCGACGTTCACGAAGAAAAATAGTGAGCGCGCGCGTACGTCCTCATCAGGCGTCGGCAAAAGATGACCAAACGGGGAAAAAGTCGCATATAGGACCGATGCCCGAACCGTCGTCGATTTAGCTGTCGGACGAGACCTCATAGATGCGACCGGATGGACGACAGACCGGGGTCGAGCGCGCTTCACCGGCAAACGGCCACGACGCATTGGCGCCATCCACGCGTCGCAAAGCGGCAAAGCGGGCGGAGTACGGTGCGTTTTGCGGTCTTTTGGCGGCGATCCAGGTTGCAGGCGCTTCGTTGCCGGCTGCCGCGCAAGCGGCCAGCACTGCGCCGGCCGCATCGCAGCCCGTGGAAACGGTGGTGGTAACCGGTACAACGCCGCTGCCAGGCACGAGCATCGATATCGACAAACTTCCGTACAACGTTCAAACGCTCACTGCCAATGACATCGCCCGGGAAGGTTCGGCAAACGTAACCACAGCGCTCAATGACCAGCTCGGCAGCGTGAACATCAACGACAATCTCGACGATCCGTTTCAGCCCAATATTCTGTTCCGCGGCTTTGAAGCTTCGCCGGTTTTGGGCACGCCGGAGGGCCTCGCCGTGTACCAGAATGGCGTACGGATCAATGAGGCGTTCGGCGATACGCTCAATTGGGACCTGATCCCGCCGGGCGCGATCGATCGGGTCAGCGTCGTCAGCGCCAACCCCGTTTATGGCCTGAATGCCCTCGGCGGCGCCGTCATCATCAACATGAAGAATGGCTTCACCCGTGACGGCGGCGACGCGGAGCTCTCGGGAGGCTCCTGGGGGCAACGCAACGCGTCAGCGGAATACGGCACCAATTCCGGGCCGTTCGGCTTCTACGTTGCTGCTCGCGGATTGCAGGAAGACGGCTGGCGCGAATTCTCGCCGGACAGGATCGAGCAACTCTACACGGATCTCGGCTACCGCGAACACGGCCTGACGCTCGATCTGAACTTCACCGGCGCCGACAACAAGCTAGACGGCGAATCTCCGACTCCGGTGCAGGAATTGGCCGTCAGCCGGTCGCTCATCTTCACCAGTCCCCAGAGCAACGCCAACAAGGTCGCCTTCGTCACGGTGAACGGCACCTATGCAGCGAACGATAACCTGTCGATTCAGGGCGACCTTTACTATCGCGCCTATTGGCAGAACGTGGTCAACGGCAACGCAACGGACTACACGGCCTGTATGACTTCGCAATATGCGGGGTTCACGTGCCAGGCCGACGGGTCAACGCCGCTCCGCAATGCCGACGGCGACCTGTTGCCCGACATCTCGAAAGGCGGCACGGTGTACATCGGCGAAAACGACTTCGAGACGATCCACACAAACGGTGCCGGGGGTTCGCTGCAGGCGACCGAGACCGCATTTGTATTTGGCCGCGAAAACCAGCTTACGGCCGGGGGGAGCATCGACAACGCCGCGACGGATTTCGGTTCAAGCGCGGAACTCGGAACGATCAATTCCGCGTTGGTCGTTTCCAATTCAGGGCTTTTCGTCGACACACCGGAGAACACGCCATGGACGGCAACGCCGGTCAGTCTGAGCGCCACGAACACCTATTACGGCATCTTCGCCACCGACACATTCAACATCACGCGACGATTCGCGGCGACGTTCAGCGGACGGTACAACGTCGCCCGGATCGATCTCGCCGATCATCTGGGCAGCGACCTTTCGGGTCACAACAGCTACAGCCGTTTCAACCCGGCGTTCGGTGTATCGGAAAAGCTTGCGAGAAATTTTACCGCTTACGCCGGTTATTCGGAGGGCAACCGCACGCCGACTCCGGGCGAAATCGAGTGCTCGAATCCGGCGGCGCCCTGTCTGCTGCCCTCGAGTCTGTCCAGCGATCCTCCCACACTGCGCCAGGTGGAATCGCGTTCCTGGGAAGCGGGCGTGCGCGGCAACTTTTCGGCGCCATCACTCGGCCCGGGGCAATTTACCTGGAATGCCGGCCTCTTCCGAACCGATGTCGACGACGACATCTACGGCGTGGCGACTTCCGTCAGTACCGGATATTTTCAGAACATCGGCGGCACCCGGCGGCAGGGTGCGGAATTCGGTCTGCACTACAGGGACGACCGATTTTCCGCATTCCTCGACTACAGCTATGTCGCGGCGACATTCGAATCCTCTTTGTTGCTCCATTCACCGCAGAACCCTGACGCCGATGCGAACGGGGATATCCAGGTCCGCCCGGGTGACACGTTGCCCGGGATTCCGGCACACCGAATCAAGGCAGGGGCCGATTACCACGTGACGCATTCCTGGTTGATCGGCGGGGACTTCGTCTATGAGAGCTCACAATATTTCTACGGCGACGAATCGAACCAGCTGCAGCCCCTGCCCGGCTACGCCGTTGTCAATCTGCATTCGCGCTACGAGCTAACAGGCAATGTCGAGCTGTTCGTCGACGTGACGAATGTACTAAACGCCGGGTATGCAACGTTTGGCATACTGGGCGATCCGACGGGTGTCGGCGCTCCCGGAATTCCGCCCAACGCCGTGACAAACGGCCCCGGAGTGGACAATCGCTTCGAGAGTCCGGCGCCGCCGGTGGGCGCCTTCGGCGGGATACGCATCAGCTTCTGAACACGGCAAGAAGCGCCGCGGCGTCTTACCCGCCCGAACCGGGACGCAGCACAAACCCCGCACTCTCGAGCGCTTCGCGGATCTCCTTCGCGTGCGCGGCGTCGCGCGCTTCGATCGTAAGTCCAAGGTCTGCCGCCTTTGCCGACATGTCCGTCAGCATCCGGTTGTGCGAGACTTCCAGAATGTTGCCGCCGGTTTCACCGACAACGGCGGCGATCCGCGCGAGCAATCCCGGACGATCCTCGATCTTGATAACAAGGGACAGGATCCGCCCTTCACGCGACAGTTCGCGCAGGATTACGTTCGACAGCAATCGCATCTCGATGTTGCCGCCGGAAAGGATCACGCCGACCTTCCGCCCACGAAATATTTCGGGGTTAGCGGCTACGGCGGCAAACGCGGTGGCGCCTGCGCCTTCGACCACCGTTTTCTCGATTTCGAGCAATGTCGCGATTGCGGCCTCGATCTGGTCTTCGCGGACGAGAAGTACGTCCTTTGCGTATGCGGCGAGTACCCTCCGTGCGAGCGTTCCTGGTCGCTTGACCGCGATGCCTTCGGCAATCGTCTGGCCGGCGCAGGGAAGCGACGCGCCCTTGAGCGCATCGTACATAGAAGGATAGAGTTCGGTCTCGGCGCCGAAGATCTCGATCTCCGGGTTCAGCGCCTTGGCGCCGAGAGCGATTCCCGAGATCAGTCCCCCGCCCCCGATCGGCACGACAATGGAGTCCAGTTCCGGCGCATCCTCGTGCAACTCCAGCGCGATCGTGCCCTGGCCCGCGACGACCTTCGGGTCTTCGTACGGATGGATGAAAGCAAGCCGTTCTTCCGTTGCGATCTTCTGCGCACGCTCGAACGCCTGCTCGAGCGTAACGCCGTGCAAAATGACATGTGCACCGAAGTTCCGCGTGTGCTTGATTTTGTTCTGCGGCGTTCCTTCCGGCATGACGATGGTCGTCGGGATCCCGAGGCGCCCCGCGTGGTAGGCGACCCCCTGTGCATGATTGCCGGCCGACATGGCGGCCACGCCGCGGCGGCGTTCCTCCGGCGAGAGCGAAAGCAGCTTGTTGAGCGCACCACGCTCCTTGAAGGACGAGGTGAATTGGAGATTCTCGAATTTCAGGTGGACCTCGCAGCCCACGATCCGCGACAGAGTGCGCGACCAGTGGCTTGGCGTCCGCTCTACGGCGCCCTTGATGCTCGCTGCGGCTGCGCGGATGTCGTCGAGCGTTACTTCAGGAAATGCGGCCGGGTCGCCGGGCGATTGCGTCATCGTCCTCGTCTTTCGCGCAGGAGATTTCGAATTTGTACAGTCGGCGTCGTGGCTGGTAGCAGCGGAGGGATTTGAACCCCCGACCAAGGGATAGTCATGCGCCATTTTGTTGTTTCGCGTCAAGGGGTTCGTCGTCGTCCGTTGCGGGACTGCACGGATTCTGCACATAGGGCGGCGCTGGGAGCGTGACGGCAAACAGTTCGTTGAAGACACCGCTGACTGGCACGAACTCTGCCATGTCAGGCGCGATGACCTCCGAGAGCTTCATCGGCCAATGCTTGTGAACTTCGCACGCCTGCGCGTACGAAAGTTCGATCCGCGTGCCATTTGACGGATGCTCCGTTCTCAGCGCGGGCCCACTGTGGCCATCGATCACCACGAAGGTAATAGATTCTCGCTTTGCGCGCGCGGTCCATTCTACCGCGAGGCGCGTGAATTTTTCTAAAGTGAGCGTGTCATCCGGTGATAAGCGCGCCGCAGTGCAGCCGCCGCCAAATATTTTCATGATCGAAGCGTCCATTTGCTCGCACCACTCTTTGTATAGTTCATCGCGCCCGCTCATGCCCTCTTCCTTTCGACTGCCGGCAGTTTCGCCACCGCCGCTTCCGTCTCTCCCGGCACGACATGGAGATAGGGCACGGCGGATTTGATGTTCTTCCAGCCGACGTCGTGCTGCAGGCCGCGGATATCGCGGTGCGCATACTGGCGCAACCAGGTGGCGAAGGTGTGACGTCCGATCTCGTGCGTCGAAAAATAGGGTATCCCGGCCCGTTTGCAGGCGTTCTTCAGCGGCACGTAGACGCTCGTCTTGTGCGCCCAGGGGAAGACGCGGCCGTGCCGCTCGTCCTCGGGAACCTCTGCCAGCGCCTCGAGCAACGGCCCGGCGATCGGCGCGGTGCGCGGTTCGCCGTTTTTGGTGGTGCGCAGCGTGATCGTGCGCGCGGAAAGATTCATGTCCATGTCCCAGTCTAGCCGCCATGCTTCCTCGAGCCTGGCGCCGGTATAGAGGATCGTGAGCACGAAGAGCTTCAGCTTGAACCGCGCGGGGCCATCGCAGGCGGCGATAAGCCGGCCGGCCAGAGCCGGCGGCGCCCAGGGGCGCGGGGCCGTTCTCACCCTCGGCGATCTGATGCGCTGCACCGGAATCTGCCACTTCCCCGCTGCATGGTTCAGCACGGCCTTCACCGGGCCGTAGACCTGGCGCTTGCGCGTGGCGGCACCTGTTCCGGGGTAGAGCTTCATTGCCGCTTCGTCGGCCTCTACTTGGCCGATGTTCGCGATCGGCGTATTCCAGAAATGGCCGACGAGCAGCGTCCATTTTCCCGTCGCCTCGTCGATCACCCCAAGGAACCGCCCTTCCCCGCCCTGTTCCCGGTAAGAAAGCGCGGCTTCCGGAAACGTTACGGTCGCGCCCGCGCCGAAGATGCTGCGCTCAAGGAGATGACCTTCCCGCTTGATGCGGACGGCTTCTGCCGCGCCGGCATTTGAAGTTTTCGTAGTCTCGAAGACAGCCGTTCCTCGGATGGTGCCACGCACGTACCAGTGTTTCGAGCCTTTGCGGCGGACGAGCTTGAGGGGCATTTCATCGCCTCATAGATGCGGGAGAGGTCGGCCGGCGAGATGATGATCTTGCGCCGCGGCCGCGCGCAATAGCCCGGGTTATCGGAGAGCCAGGCGCGCAGGGTTTTTGCCGACAGGCCCAGATGCCGCGCCGCATCGGAAAGTGAGTAGCACCGCGCCTCACCGTCTATGTGGAGGCGGGGGGTCATGGGGCCTCGCATGTCACCTTGATGCCACTGTGCCAGCCGACGCTACGGACTTTTGCCCTAGCGTGACGGCGCATTTGGCGGTTAGCGTCTCCTGGAATACGTTTTTGTCGGCGGCGTGAGTTGCGAAGAAGGCCGTTATCTTCTCGACCTGTATCAGCGACTCGGATTCAATTGTGAAGGCGTACAGGTCCGTATCGTTGTTCTCGACCGGACATTGCGCCCTCACCTGAATTTCGTAGGTGTTTTTCATGCCGCCTCTCGCGTCGGGGCGTAAAGATCGGGCTGCGAACTCGCGTTCACGGCGCTTGCCTCTGGGGATGGGGAATGCGCTCAAATTCGAGGCGGGTTACGATTGTGTCGCTAAAGCACCCGCGATGCGATTTGCAGAAGAAGTAGATGAAATTTTCAGGCGACCAGCGGGGGAAGCCTTCGCGGGCGACATCAGCGCGATCAATGGCTGCTAGCGGTTCGCGCCTTACGCTCATCAAGCGAATGGTTCCTAACTTTTTGACCTTCTCGCCCTTCTTGAGTCCTTGCGATTTCTCGACGGCCATCAGCACATCGCCAGCCTTTGCGTCCTTCCATCCGAGGCGGCGCGTGACGGTCTTTGTACCATCCAGGAATTGCGCGGTCGTGAGCGCGAACGAAATATTACGCACGGCTCACCCTTCTACCGTGCGCGATCGGATTGCGGAGGCGATGCGAGCAGCTTCCCATTGGCCGTTCATTTCCGCCACCTTCGCGCAAGCCTCTCTTTCTCTGGCGGCGATAAGCGGGGCGACGGCGCGGATGGCTCGCGACAAGTCCTCATCGCTGGGTGGAAATGCGTATACACCCAATGCCTCGCGAAATGTGGACAGCACTTCCTCCGTCACGTCATCGCTCATGGCTTTCCCCTCTGGTGTGTTGGCGCGGGCAAATCGCGGATAGAATCTGCGAGATCACGCATGATGCGGTAAGCGTGATCGTCGTGGCCGTCCCTTGCGCGAATCTCAATCCGCTCAGCAATCAATGCCGTCGCTGCGCGCCATCCTCGCTCAAATTCGCTCACGATCCCTCCGTCCGGGCGGCTGCGACGGCGGCGTTGTACGCGGCAGATGCGCGGCGTAGGTCGCCTACTGTGAATGTGCAGCGAGCATCTATTGTGTCGCACGGTTCCATCCGTAGTCCAATGCGGTCCGGCGCCGAGCAGTCCACGTAACACTCAGCGAATGGCCTCAGCGCCTCGACCATCTTCGCCATCCTGTCCGTATCCGTGATGGGGGAGGCGGCGAGGACGATGCGTACCTTTTCTTGATAGACTCCGCGTGGGCCGATCTTTTCCCACGCCGAATCAGCTTCGGCCTTGTTGTGGGCGCCTCTTGCCCACGGCGTCTCGTATTCCCACAGCGCCCGCGCACACCGCTCCACCGTCGCCGCATCAGGCCCCGCTTTGGTGCGATAGCCGTCGTGATCGAATAGCGCCTTGATGACTTGCGGCAAGTCTCGGAACAGCGTTCCGTGATCGCGATGGCTCAGGATCAGGCCCGGCAGCGTGAGCGGAGCAGTGACAATGGGTGCGTCAGTCTCCGCGACTGGCGAGGCGGGGGCGATGGCCTTTAGCGCTTCCGTTGTGATGAAAATATCCCGCGCCAGCGAGCTAATCCCTTGCCCACTCCAACGTGCGCGCGCATCTTCAACCACTCTGCGAATATCGTCATCAGTCATCGCTTTTTTCCATCTGTGTCACTGGAATGTTGTCGTAGAACTCTCCGAGAATCTGAAAACGGTCATCTTTCCACTCAGAAAGGACGATGTAGCGAAATAGCCCGCATTTCTTGGCTTGTGCGAACGCGGTTTTGGCCTCTCCCTTCGTCTCTAGCCGCCAAGCCATGCTGCTATTGGCTGATGCCCCGCGTACAAGGTATTTGCTCATCGCCGCGCTCCTTTCGGCACAAGCTGCCACGCGTTGTTCATGGCCGTTCCTGATCCATCATAAGTGCAGCCGTAAGTGAGTGCGGCCATGTTTCGTTGTAGTCAACCTTTCTGATGCTGAAAATAATATCACCGCATCTGCGGTGCTTTTTGGCGAACGCTTGCGCTTCTTCCATTGTGGAAAACACCTTTCCCCATGCAGGCATGGTCTCTCCGTACACTACGCGATATGTCATCTCGTTTCCTTTCCTGCCGGAGCGGAAGGCGTGGGGGCGCGGCAGGGATTGCGATGCGGGAGATATTCCAAGCCGTCGATATGATCGAAGCCGCAAGCCTCCGGTTCCTTGTTCGGATCATCGGGATCAATCAGGCCGTCGCATTCCCACGTTCGCGAGCCCTGATAGACCAGTTTGCCACCACAATTTTTGACCGGACATGCAAGCGTTACAAACCGGCCATTTTCATCGCGTGGCATCATCACACCCCTTCCTTCCGGGAGCGCGAGAGGGCGGCGCGGGCTTTGCTCACAATTGCGCGTGCGTTACGAATTGCCCGTGGAAAGTCCTCGCCGTACTCTTGGTCGGTTTCGTCGCCAAACGTCGCGACGTACCAATCGACACAACCTTCCAGCGCCTCCCGCAATTCGTTCACCGGCTGGGCGTCGTAGCGGTCGGCGCGACACACTCGTTCGCATAGCTCGACAATCAATTTGCCGACTGTCGGATCGTATTCTCGCGATGTACGCAGAGCCACTCTAAGAATTCGCTCTGTATCAATCCGTTCCGGCGCATTCCCGTCCGGCACCGATTGAGGCGCGGAAAGGCGGGTGAGTTCGTCTGCGGCTTGGCGGAGAAGCGTCTTTGGAACGAAAGCCATCACGTCATTGCCAGTGAAGGCGTCCTTGTTCGCAGCCGCCCGCAACCGCTCGGCAGTGTCGCTCATGAGCGCGGCCTCCGCTTACCGCGGATGGCCTGCTCAGCCGCGGATTGCAAATTCTCATAAGCCATTTCCAGATATTCCTCGTACGTCATGCCGCTCTGACTTGCGGCACGAAGGATTTGCGCAGGAGTCATATATCGTCGCGCGATGGTTTTGAGCGCATCGTAATAGATTTGCGCATCTGACCGCTCGGCAATATCGCTCGCAGGCTGGCGGGCGAGTTCGGATGGGGCGGTCATGAGATTGGCCTCTGTCGGTTGATGCGTTTTGCGAGGTACACATTTAGGCGCGCGCTTCCTCCGGCTGATATAGCGGCGGTCATGGGGATGGGGCCGGGAATGAATTGTGTTCGATGCCGTCGAGCAAGCGGCCGGCGCGCTTCTTGCCGAGTTTGTTGAAACTCTCGCAGTCTGACGGCCAAACGATGGTGCGGCCATCGGCGTCCTTCTGTCCTTCAAACGCCCACTCGCCCCATTGCTTGAAGAAGAATGGGACGCCGGCCGCGGCGCACTGGTCGCGCAGCGATCGCGCCCAGTCCGGATGCATCGGCCGCGCGTGCGGTCCGCTCTCGCCGCCGACGATTGCCCAGTTGATCTTCGGCCCGCAGTTCGTGCTCCAGCAAGGATTTCCGTCCGGTGCATCGATGCGTCGATGATTCCACGTTCCATCCGTCCGGAGATGTTCCCGTCGGTCGGCGCCAGTTAGAGCGTTATAGCGCTCGCGAACAGAGCTACGGTCTGGCCTAAATCCTCTTAGCGCCCACGGAATTGACGTCAGATCGATCGGCCCAAGCAGCGGTTCCAGCGAGAGAAACCGTACGGCCGCCGGCGTGGCGAGAATATCCGGAATCCGTTTGTCGGCCGTCGCCTGGTCTTCGCAGCTCGTGCCGAGCCAGACGTTCGGGAGATTGCTGCCGCCGAATGTCGCGAGCGTTTTTTCGCTTGGAACGGGGGTGCCTTGCTCGCGCGCAATGCGCCGCGCTTGATGCTCGACGAAACCCCAGCGTCCAAAGCCGTCATCTTGCGTGAAGTACGCCCGCATCCGCTCCGGGCGCTTGGTGATAATCTGGAAAGTGTGTTGCGGGCAGAGCGCCATCACGGCGAAGATTTTGTCTACCGCTTCGTCAGGCAGCTTTTCGTGGAATACGTCGCTTGTCGAACTGACGAATATCTTGGCCGGCTTCCGCCAGCGGAGCGGAAGCGTCAGGCGATCTTCCTGCAGTTCAACCTTCCCGGTCCAGCGCGGCTTACCGCCCCGCATCTCCGCAAAGCCGTGGCCCCAATTCCCCGGGTTGGAGAAGCGCGCCGCCATCGCCTCGGCATAACATCCGCCTTGGTCGCCCGGTCCGCCGCAACCGTTCGACACGCGCGTACAGCCGCGAATCGGATTCCAGTCCGAGCGATCCGTCCATTCGATCTTCGATTCGGCCATCAGCAGAACTCCGCCATACCGGCCACGTTGGAATCTTCCATCTCCGAAAGAATGCAATCGATTTCGGCCAGTTTTGCACGTTCGGCCTGCGTGATCGGGATTTTGTGAACCCGCTCGCGGGCTTCCAAAACCTTCTGCAATTGTGCGCGTTCGCGCTTCAGTATGGCGACGACCTTGTTCATATTGCGCATTCCATCGTCGGTGGATCGTCGGAAAATTCGCCGTCGCAATCCGGCGCCGATTCTTCCTCCGGCTCAAACCGCGTGCAGCGGCAATTCATGGCACCGCAGGCTGTGTACGGCCCCGTGTGATATGCAGCCGGATGGCCGCAGGTGCAGGTGTCAGCCATCAAACAAGCCCTTCCCGCTTCGCCAGCCATTCGAAGATGCGAAGGTCCAGTTCCTGGCCGACATTCGCGGAATCGATCTGCTGTTCATCCACGCCATGGATGCAGGACCGCGGGATCCATCGTGTCTCGCCTTCCTGTTGAAGCCTGACGGCCTTGTTGGTGCGGCCGATGATTCGGGCGTGGATGGTGACGTACTGTTCGCTCATCGGCGCGCTTCCTCTCGTGCCGCCATGCGGGCAAGAAAGCGCCTGCGGTCTGCCTTGGTCGGCAGGCGGCGGGATGGCCATTGCGACGCAGTTTTCTTGATCCCGCGCTGCCGATCGAGCAGCCGGTCTACCTTCGCGATTTTCGGCGCATCGTGCTTGTACGTCTTGAACTTGTTGCAGGCTTGCGGACAGATGCAGCGGCAGTTTTCGAGCGAATTGTTCTTTCCGATATAATCCGGGTCTTCGTGGTCATAGATCACGCCGCGGTCGAGCGGAGCATTGCAACGCTGTCCTGGCGGAAGCCCGTATGCAGGACCTGAACCCTCGCAGAAGCCGCCTGAGCGTTCGAAGGCGAGACGCTTTGTCTCTTTGCTGAATTCGCGACGGCTCATCAGAATTCCTCGCCGAGAAGATCCCCGGTGTCAGGCCACCGGATATCGTCCGGAACGACCGCGGGAGGTTCGTATTCGGGCGCGCTGGCACGCTCTTCCCTGGCGATGCGTTCATGCGCGGCGAGAATGGCTGCGTCGGCTTCACCTTGCGTGCAAAGCCCATTGTTGGACATGATGTGCAAAGCATCGGCGCCGTGAAGCGGATAATCCTGCAGGCAGGCGTAGGCGAATTCCTCGCGTACACGACGTAGCGCGTGATGCGGCTGAAACAGCGCGCGGAGAAACGCGATCATGCGGCCACCGCCTCCGCACGCGGTTCAGCAGCCGGCTGCGGCTTCTTCTTCGGCGCTGCATCGGCCATGATGGCGTGCACTTCCGCCTTCATCATGGCCACGGAAACAGCGTTGCCGATCTGCTTGATCTGCTCGGTCTTGGTGCCCGCGAATTCGTACTTCGCCTCGTCGGTGTCGAAGCCCATGGCTGCGGCCAGCTCGTGCGGCTCGAGCATGCGGAAGAGGATGTCGTAGCGTTCGCCGTCGAAGACGGGAGTCACGATGCCTTCGGCTAGCGCCTCGCCGCCGCGGTTGCCCGTCGCGATCGTCGGCAGCGGCTCCGAAACGCCGCGGGCGCGCTCTTCGCCGCCAGCATGCGTCACCGGCACGACTACGCCGAATTCGCCGCCCTTGGCCGTCGTCATGGTCGGAATGGGCTCGCTGACATCGCGCGCGGCGTTTCCGCCCTGCGAGTGCGTCACCGGTACGACGATGCCGAAGCGATCTCGCGCCGTGACGGTATCGAGCGGTTGCTCGACGCTCTTGCATGTCTCGCCGGAGCCCGAGCCGTAATAGGGCGAGATCAGCGCGTGGCTGTGTTTCGCGCATTGCGTCGGCGTCGGTTCTTCCACATCGCGCGGAGCACCGCCGCCCTGGCGGGAGAGGATGAATGGCTCGACGAGATAGCCGCCACCACTCGTGGTCACCGTCGGCGCGGGCTCGGATACTGGCTGAGTCTCGCCGCGTGGAGCGCTGTTGCGGTTCAGGATCAGTGGTTCGGTGAGCCAGACGCCGCCTTTCGTATCAAGCGCGGGAATCGGCTTGCCGGTCTTGTGATCGACCGGGCCCCAGCCGAGGAATTCCCACACGTTTTCGATGATGAAGCGGGCGACGTCGAGTTCGGTGAGCCAGGTGTTGATGTGCCACGGGTCGCTGCGCTGCTGGTCGCTCGTCGGCTTGCCGCCGCGGGCGACGGAATGATGCGTGCAGGTGGGCGATGCCATCAGGAGATCGAGGCGCCCTTCGGGAACGATGATGTGCGGCCGGCAGGCGGCGATATCCTGTACGTAGTGGCGCGCTTCAGGGTGATTCTTCTTGTGCGTCTCGATCGCGACCCCCCAGTGATTCACGCAAACCAGCTCCATCGCGAGCCCGAGTTCGCGCAGCGCGCGTTCGCAGCCTGTCGACGAACCGCCGGCACCGCACAGAAGATCGGCAGCGAGAATCTTCCTCACGCACACCCCCGCAGCCAGCAGGTGAGGGCATAGAAAGCAATCGTCCATGCTGCGCCGCCAACAAGCACAAGAAATGCAATGGCAATATCAACCGTCCACGGCCATGCGGCTCTGAAGAGCGAGAGAAGATGAAGGCGGGCGCGGGGGGTCATGCCTCATTCCTCACGCTGACGCCACATTCGGACATTTCATGTTGGCAGGCGACGATTTTTTCGGTCAGCCATTCATCGAGGCGCGCGGCGATCGCATGCTTGATCTCCGGCGTGATGCCGATGTCCTGTCGGTCGAGGGAATATCTGTTCTCCGAAAGCTTGGGTGCTCGCAGCTCGTTTTCTGTGCTTCCGCCTCCGATAACGATTTCGACGATGAACGCGCTGCCTGCTGTGGCTTCGGCCGCGCGCAAAGCCAGGCACAAGTAACTTCGGCGCGCCTCATGCGCGGCGTTGGCTCTTTCAAGTGCGTTGACTTCCATCACGCCGCCTCCGAGAAGATACGGTTGCGCAATTCCGGGAATTCCAGTTCCGCCCTTGCAACGCAGCGTTTCAGCATCCGCTGCGCTTCCTTGAAGGGAACGTTGATGGAGCGGATGTCGGCTTCGGTGAAGGGCCTTGCGGCCTTTGCGCATTCGATCAGCTTCTGTACGATGCGGCGTTCGATTTCCTCGCGCGGCATCGTTTCGCGTTCATGGGCGCGGTTGGCCGCAATCTGCTCCATGCGATCCTTGCGGTTCGCAAACTGTGCAGGCGTTTCGCCCGGGCGCATCCGGTAGACGGGGAGAGCAAGCGATTTCCCGCCTGAACCTCGCGGTTCGTCCCATACCTTGTTGAGGGACTTCTTGCGGCGATTGCGGCGGTTGGCGCGGATCATGCTGCGGCCCTGTTTTCGGGCCACGCGAAGCCGATCAGTTCGCCGTCGGCATCTTCCTGTCCGTCGAGGCCGTGATAGCAGCCGTAATCGCTGCGATCGTCCTCCGGCCCGCAGCAATCGACATAGAGTTCGCCGGCGCAGTTCGCCTTGACCAGGCACTCGCGGCCTTCCTGGATGCAGGTGAAGCCGCTGCCGGCGACAATGACGTCGCCAACCTTCAAATCTGAAAGTTTCATTGTTCCGGCCCCACTGCGCACATACGCTCGATAAGCTGTACTGCGGACTGCTGTAGATGCTCCGTGGTCTGCTTAACGGCAGCCCTCGCGGCATCCCACGCGGCATCCCACGCGGCAGCCCTCGCGGCATCCCTCGCGGCATCCCTCGCGGCATCCCTCGCGGCAGCCCTCGCGGCATCCCACGCGGCAGCCCTCGCGGCATCCCACGCGGCATCCCACGCGGCATCCCACGCGGCATCCCTCGCGGCA